>Ga0315278_10003903_pt1 | contig 13421 bp, 8 predicted proteins | sample YL17G06_0_MG_FD_203880 | JGI IMG/M metagenome (GOLD analysis project Ga0315278, IMG submission 203880) | Sediment microbial communities from Yellowstone Lake, YNP, Wyoming, USA - YL17G06_0 | ecosystem: Environmental > Aquatic > Freshwater > Lake > Sediment | place: USA: Wyoming | collected...
TCCCCCCGCGAACATCGCAGGGCGGCGCGCTCATCCCCTCTCATTCTACCATATTATAGGCAATTACACCACCACTTTTCACGACATCCACAGAAAACCGCGCGGAAGGAGATTTCGTACCAGCCTATGTACATAGAGTCAGCCAAAGCGCGCCATGCGGAGCCCATGAACTTATAGCAACCAAGGAATCGCTACCGATCATGATTACGCGGACAAGGACGGGCTGGTTTGTGAAAGCACCCGATACTCTTACTCCTGGCCAGACAAGCGCGTTTGACATTATATGGGGCAAAGTTGCGTGTCTCGGATGGCAGGAGTACGTCACCATACCAAGGGGATTTCCTAACATCGGGCAGACCTATCCGGAGTTTGGAGGTAATGCTTCAATAAACGGACAGACCCTCAATGACAACTTCGAAATGTATCGTATTGCCACCAAGTATCGCTATTACAGCGCAGCGGCAAGAGATTTAGCTAGCTGGGCAATGATGAACATTATGAGCACGTCTGTCATAGTCAAGAACGAGACCGTCTTGAGGTATAAACGAGGCAGACCGCTGCAAATGCCTACGCCCGGCACACAGACACTATACAAGAATGGGAAAGTGGTCCGCATCGGGCAAAACATAGCAACGTTATGGGCAGATGAGATCAACAACTACGACGGCACTACCCAGGTGGTGAGCCAGCGGTTTGGATGCGTGGTGCTAGATTCATCAAACCAGTTGGTCAACACCTACGACTCGGACTATTATGGCAATAGTACATTCTTGAGAAACCCAGACAAACCAGTACATGACGCGCTATGGCTTCAGGGAAAAGACAACACACGTTCTGCATGGTTCATAGTGCTTGATGCGCAGGCAAACGTGGTGGTCCCGAGATCGATATACTCGTCGGGAACACGCAATTACACTCAACTAGCCCCGTCTGCTATTGGCGACAATGTACTTCTACTGTGGATAGAAACGTGGACGAGCACAAATGGCTATGACCGAGCAGAATTGAAGTACCAAGTGCGGGGAGCAACGGGGGATTTGGTGCGCGCTACAGCAACACTGGATCCACCAGCATCGGATTCCATCAACCGGGACGATTATGTTGATAGATATGAGACACCCAAGACAGATGGTTCCGGCAAGGTGTGGATCGCATATACGCGTTCTACGGGATCCTCTTCGTCAAACAAATATGCCATTCTGGATGCCAGCGGCAATATCTGGAAAGGACCTGTTATCGTAACTGGCGACCGTTCATTCCGCTATTGCGATAGAGATAGCAAAATATGGACAACGGAAAGCGGGCAGTTGTTCGCCCTGAATGATGACGACACTGTCTTTGTGTCACCAAGGCCTTGCACATGGGCTCCAAACCAGGAGGTGGCAAACATAGCAGCCTCCTTTGATGTAGATGGCTACCGTCTCTTCGACCGCTGGACGCCCGCGAGCCTTCGGATTTCCGTACCGGCGGGGGTCGAACCGACTTTCATGAAGGCATTTGACTTGGACACGTGGAGCAATGGGCTTCATGCTGCGAACATCGGTGTCAACAACGGCAGTACCAGCGTATGGTCGTATTCCGGCACGTTCTCAAACAGCGCATCCATCAATGTTACAGGCAAGATCAACCAGGCCCTTAACGTGCTTACCGTGTCGCAGAACGACTTCATTGGTGGCCAGATTCTCTTCACATTTGGATCAACGCCCATGACACCGACTCAACCATTTGCCACGAAGGGGCTTTATACCAACAAGGTAACGGTGTCATTTGCTCCGGCTGATGGTGCAACAATGTATTGTCTTTATCGCAATAGTGCGTGCAACACTGATTATTCTACGAACATTTCCGGTGCAATAACGGGTACAAATTACATCGACACCACCGTCGTTCCTGGCCAGACGTATTTCTACTGGGTTCGTGCCGGCAATTCAAATGGATGGAGCGATTTTAGTTCATACGATAATGCCTTTGCGGAGGGATTGCCGTATACAGAGATCACAAACGACGCGGTCACAGTTGCAAACGATGTGACCACATATGCAGTGGCAGGCACGAACAACCTACAAGTAGTAGGCGACATGTGGGTGAGCAACGCCGCCGCGGGCGGTGCTGCATTGACGTTTGCCGCAGCGGCGAGCTGGACTTCACCTCCTATCAGCCTGGCGATCGGACTCAATACTATCGCTGTGTACGTTACAAACGTGCTGGGCACTAAGGCGAATGACTCGGTGATCATTACCCGCGGACCTGTCGGTACGGGCACACCGTTCTTGGATCTCACAAACGACGCGGTCACAGTGGCAAACGATGTGACCATATATGCCGTGGCAGGCACGAACAACATCCAGGTGGTCGGCACGATGTGGGTGACCAACGCCACCGCGGGCGGTGCTGCATTGACATTTGCTACAGCGGCGAGCTGGACAGCGGCAGCGCTGCCACTGAATGTGGGCACAAACATCATCGTTGTCTGCGGTACGAACGCATGGGGCGATGTAGCCAACGATGCGGTGCTTGTTATACGCGGCCCAGAGGGCACCGGTGCGCCTTTCGTCGACATTACTGATCCTACTGGTACCGTGTCTGTGAAATGCACTACTGCAAATTGCACGATTAGTGGTACTAACAACGCACAAGTAGTTGGCTCGATGGCCTGGACCAACGCAGCCACATCAGAAGGTGGCGAGTTCAGTGCTCAGCCATCATGGGTCATCCCTGGCATTTCACTAGTGACAGGTATGAAGAACATAACGGTTTTCGGCACTAATGTTCTCGGCAACCAAGCATCGGGCACCGCAGCCGTTTATCGGAGGAACCTTGCAGAATCGGTACCGCGTATAGGAACAAATGTGCTTATCTTCCCCGCCAACGGGAGTGTGCTTGATGCCGCGCTATCAACGGATATTGTCTGGCGGGTGGACGGTATCATGGATGATGCTAACGACACGAATCTTATGATCGCGAAAATCAGCGTGCTGGTACGCGACGATTCCAGCCAGGTGGCGGTGGTTGCGCTTAACTTCAGCAACGTCCTTGCGCAAACACCGTGGCTTGTCCCATCTGACTTGATCGACGGGAGCACGACCTATGTGGTGCGCTTTGATGTGGTTGACAACACGTCGTTAACAGGTAGCATGGTTTTTGTAGACAATCCCTTCACGATTGTGCCCGAGCCTGTGGCTGGAATTGTGATTGCCATGCTGATGGTGCTGCGCTTCATCCGTCGGAGTTAGGCGAGTTCATGTGTAAAAGAAGCGCTAGCCTATACAAGACAGATTACCGTATTCCGCTCTGACCTGATCTTCAACTGCGCTGCCGTTGCAATGGATCTTTGACAATGCTGTTCAAAAGCAGGCAACTCGCCGAGCGTAAGACACCTGGTAAGACACCTGAAAGGTTCCTCGTCGCGCCGCAACTCGGCGGCGCTCGTGACCAAGGGAACGCCGCGGGCACCGACCCACCCCGAAATGACATAAGCAGTCGTTATTCGTCGTGGTCGCCCCGCTGCTGGGACATCATGCCGCCCGCCCAGGCTTCGCCTGGCATGCGTCATGCGGCGCGGGGCCGCTGCACGTCCGCGGCTTCGCCGCCCGCATAATGCGTCATTATATCGTGTCCCGCTTCACTTTTCAACACGGATTGCATATAATATGCACAGACCGTTCACGATTGGCACAAGGAGCGCTTGATGACACAAGTTCGACTCGGGGTGATTGGCGTGGGCAACATGGGCAGTTACCACCTGCGGAACATTGACCAATGCCCGGACATCTCCCTGGCCGCCGTGTGCGACATCCTGCCCAAGCGCGTGGCGCTTGCACGGAAGAACCATGGCGGCGCCGGCTTCACCGATCACCGCGCCCTGGTCGCCTCGGGCTTGTGCGATGCCGTCCTCATCGTTACGCCGCACTATGCCCACACGCCCATCGGCATTGCCGCGCTCGATGCGGGGCTCCATGTCTTGGTCGAGAAACCCGTTTCGGTCCACAAGGCCGACTGCCTCAGGCTCATTGCGGCACACCGGCGGAGGAAGCAGGTGTTCGCCGCCATGCTCAACCAGCGGACTCATCCACAGTTCCAGGCGCTCCACCGCATGATAGCCGGGGGAGCACTCGGCCGCCTCCAGCGCGTTGTCTGGACCGTCACGAACTGGTATCGGACCAATGCCTACTACCGCTCGAGCCCGTGGCGGGCAACCTGGGGCGGGGAAGGAGGCGGAGTCCTGATGAACCAGGCAGCTCATCAGCTCGATCTCTTGTACTGGCTGTTCGGGTTGCCTGCGCGCGTGACGGCCTTCTGCGGCTTCGGCAAGTTCCATCCCATCGAGGTCGAGGACGACGTCACCGCCTATCTCGAGTTCACAAACGGAGCCACGGGCGTCTTCATCGCCTCCACGGGCGATGCGCCAGGGACGAACCGGCTCGACGTCACCGGCGACCTCGGCTCTGCCGTGCTCGAGAATGGAGCGATGGTGGTGACCAGGAACAGCATGTCGGCGCGGACGATGAGCACCACAGCGAAGGACTGTTACGCCGTGCCGCAGCACTCGAGGAACGAACTGCCCGCCGCGGGCGATGGTGGCCAGCACATGGAGATCCTCCGCAACTTCATCGCAGCCATCACGAAGGGAGCCACGTTGATCGCCCCGGCCCGCGAGGGTATCCATGCGGTTGAGCTCGGCAATGCGATGATCATGTCGGCATTGTCCGGCACGCCGGTTGATCTGCCGCTCGATGCGGCGAAGTACGAGCGGCTGCTGAAGAAGCTTGTTGCCGCCTCGGCCTCGCGCAGCAAGCGACCGCGTCAAGCCGCCCCCCGGATGCAGTGGATGTTCGGAAGGTAGGGGACTGGATGCAGGATGCAGGATGCGAGATGCTGGATGCTGAATATTGGGAAAGGCCCAGTTCCGGCGACGACCCCCACGCCCTTGCGGCGTGGGTGAAGAAGATGTGAGATATGGCGGGCATCTTTTCTCAAATCTTGTTCACCCACCGGGACAAGCCCGGTGGGGCTCTCAGAATCCAGACGCCACCGGCATCGGGCGTTGCACGCTCATTGAGTCGCCGGAACGGGGAAAGGGAGTGATGGATCAGGCTGGGATGATGGCCGATGGCGGCGCTTGCGCCGTCCCGTCGTCCACGCCCAGGAGGCGGGACTACAAAAGCAGCCGAGGCGTGGATCAATGGGTTATGCGGAGTGCAGTACGGCGCCGCGCCCACAAAATCGTTGGGTGCCGACGATTTTCATCCAAGCGGCAAACAGGGAGCTGAACGTAAGCGGCATCATGGATTCATGGAGCTGAGCGATTGAAGACAGTGAGCATTACACAATCCCGCGCACGCAAAGCCGCATTGGCCGGTTTCCGGAATCTCGACTGCCCGATACCGCCCGAGCCGCATACGCCCATGTACGTCTGGCACAAGTACTGGTCGCGCAAGACATGGAATGTCGTGGGCGAGTTCATCCGGCGCTACTCGCATGAACAGGAGATTGTGTTCGACCCGTTTGCCGGCAGCGGCGTCGTGGCAATCGAGGCGGTGCGCCACAAGCGCCGTGCGATTGTCTGCGATCTTAATCCGATTGCCAGCCGCATCACCGAGTTGACACTGCGGTCTGTGGATCTTCGCGCACTCGAACAGGCGTTCGAGCGCGTGCGCGACACGGTCAAGACCAACATCGAGCACTTGTACGAGGCCCACTGCGTCAAGTGCGGCACACCGCTGATCGCCGCCTGCTTCATCCGCGAGGGCAACGAAGTGACCGAGGTTCGTTACCCGAAATGCCCACATTGCAGGCACCGCAGCGAAGACTGCGCACCACGTCCCGAGGATGTCGCGGCGGTGCAGGCCTTGGAAAAGAGACGAATCAAGGAATGGCATCCACGTCAGCATTTGTCCTATCCCGACGGCACACCCTTTAAAGAGAAACAACGTTATGAGTCGCTGGACCAGTTGTTCACCACGCGCAATCTCCAGGCGGCGGCATGGCTGCATGAGGCCATCCAGGCAGAGAAACGCGGGGAGATGAGGCAGTTCCTCATGGGCGCGTTCACGTCGATGATCCATCTATGCACACGGATGTGCCATGCGTCCAAGCCGGCATCGACGAACCATTCGACAGCATTCAGCTCGGCATGGACGCAGCAGAGCTATTGGCACGCTTCCCGGCACATGGAACAGAATGTGTGGACAAAGTTTGAGAGTGCTGTCATTGGCCACCAGGGCCTGCTCAAGGCAAAGGAGGAATCGAACCGCGTCCTGCCAAGGGTCAGGATCACCGATGACTGGCGCAAGGTGCTCAAGGGCGATGCGGACGTTGCGGTCATTAATGCCGACTGCATCGGGCTGATGCGGCAGATGCCGGTCGGATGCGTTGACTATGTGTTCACCGATCCGCCCTACGACGCCTCGGTCCAGTACGGCGAGCTGTCGTTCCTGTGGAATGCATGGCTGAAGAAGGATGATTGCTATGGCGACCGTCTGATGACCCATGAGATTGTGCGGAACGACCGGCAGAACAAGTCATTCGAGACATATCATGGATTACTGGCCGAGTCGTTCAAGGGCATGCACAAGGTGCTGCGGCCCAACCGCCATCTGACGCTGACATTCCACAACCCATCGTTCAAGGTGCGCAATGCGGCGGTGCGGGCTGGTGTTTCAGCGGGCTTCGACTACCAGGCTGCCCATCATCAGCCACTTGGCCAGGTATCGGCAAAGGCCATGCTCCAGCCCTTTGGCAGCGCGCAGGGCGACTTCTACCTGCGGTTCGGGAAACCGGCGTCAAGTCGGCGACGGGCAATGAAGGAAATCACCGAACAGCGGTTCCGCCGGATTGTCATCGAGACCTGCAAACAGGTCATTACCGAGCGGGCCAAGCCGACACCCTATACCATTCTGATCAATCACGTGGATCCCGTGCTTGCCCGGAAGGGCCTGTTCAGTTCCCTGGACAGCGGGCTCGATATTGAGGATGTCCTGCGTGACGCAGTAGGAACCGAGTTCCGCGTCGTCACACGCAGGATGGGCCGCGTCAGAGGCGCGTTGTGGTGGTTAAATGCGGTTCCGCGTGGCAATCTGGTATAATGGAGACGGTCTATGGCTATGAAACCAGGACGCAAACTTGTTGAGGAAGGAGCGGCAGCATGCACGGACGCCGAAATCCTCGCCTTGCTGCTCGGCAGCGGTGGTGCGGGGTACTCGGCAGAGGATGCCGCGCGCGAGTTGCTCGAACGGTTTGGCTCGCTGGCAGGGATCATGGACCGACCGTTGCAGGAGCTGGCAACGGTGCGCGGCATCAAGGCGGTGCGCGCCATTCGGATTGCCGCGGCATACGAGCTTGCCTGCCGGATTATCAGACATGTGGAGCGGAACACATGAAGCCAACGGAGATCGCCCGGTCGCGCGTGAGCAGGGCGGCGCTGGCAAAGATCCAGCATCTGAACCGCCCCATACCGCCCGAGCCCCATACGCCCATGTACGTCTGGCACAAGTACTGGTCACGGAAGACGTGGAACGTGGTGGGCGAATTCATCAAACACTACACTCAGGAGCAAGAGATTGTGTTCGACCCGTTCGCCGGCAGCGGTGTGGTGGCGATCGAAGCCGTGCGCCACAAGCGCCGTGCGATTGTCTGCGATCTTAACCCGGCTGCGGTGAATATTGTCGAGTTGACACTGCGGCCTGTGGATCTTCGCGCACTCGAGCAGGCGTTCGAGCGTGTGCGCGATGCGGTCAAGACCAAGATCGAGCAATTGTACGAGGCCCATTGCGTCAAGTGCGGCAAGCCGCTGATTGCCGCGTGCTTCATCCGGGAGGGCGACGACATGACCGAGGTGCGGTATCCTAAGTGCCCCCATTGCGAGCACCGGAGCGAGGATTGTGCCCCTTGTTCCGATGATGTTGCCGCGCTGAAAGCCTTGGAGAAGAGACGCATCCATGAATGGTTTCCGAGAAACCAGATGTACTACGATGATGGGACGCCTTTCATGAAGAAAGAGCGGTTTGACTCTCTCGATCAACTGCTGACAAGACGCAATCTCCAGGCTGCGGCATGGTTGCACGAGGCGATCCAGGCCGAGAAAAGCACGCAGTTGAAAAAGTTCCTCATGGGCGCGTTCACGTCGATGATCCATCTGTGCACACGGATGTGCCATGCGTCCGAACCAGCGCCCACGAACCATTCGACGGCGTTCAGTTCGGCATGGACGCAGCAGAGCTATTGGCACGCTCCCCGGTACATGGAACAGAATGTGTGGATGAAGTTCGAGAGCGCCGTCATTGGCCATCAGGGTTTGCTCAAGGCCAAGGAGGAATCGAACAGTGTGCTGCCAAAAGTCAAGATGACGGATGAGTGGCGCGAGGTGCTCGAGGGCGACGCTGACGTGGCCGTCATCAATGGCGACAGCCTCGAGCTGATGGAGAAGATGCCGGAAGAAAGCGTTGACTACATCTTCACCGACCCGCCGTATGACGCCTCAATCCAGTATGGCGAGCTGTCGTTCCTGTGGAATGCGTGGCTGAAGAAGGATGTGCGCTATGGCGAGCGGCTGATGACCCACGAGATCGTGCGGAACGACCGGCAGAACAAGTCGTTCGGGGTGTATCACTCGCTGCTGTCGAACTCGTTCAAGGGGATCTACAAGGTGCTGCGGTCGGGCCGGCATCTGACGCTGACGTTCCATAATCCGACGTTCAAGGTGCGCAATGCAACGGTGCGGGCTGGCGTATTTGCGGGTTTCGACTACCAGAAGATCCATCATCAGCCTCTTGGCCAGGTGTCGGCAAAGGCCATGCTCCAGCCTTTTGGCAGTGCGCAGGGCGACTTCTATCTGCGGTTCGAGAAACCGGCCACGAGAACGGCGCGGGCAATGGAGGAAGTCACCGAGGACCGGTTCCGTCGGATTGTCATCGAGACCTGCACGCAGGTCATTGCCGAGCGGGCCGAGCCGACGCCGTATACCATCCTGATCAACCACGTGGATCCCGTGCTGGCACAGAAAGGCCTGTTGAGCACCTTGGACAGCGGCCTTGACATCGAGGATGTCCTGCGCGATGCAGTGGGCACCGAGTTCCGCCTGGTCAAGACCAGCATCGGCGGCGCCACGGGCGAACTGTGGTGGTTTAACGATCCGGTGTTCATCGCCCGGTTGAAGGAAGTGCCGTTGACCGAGCGTGTCGAGCAGACCGTGTTCCGGTGCCTGCACGAACATGGCCGCGTGACATTCACGCAGGTGTGGGACAAAGTCAGCCAGGAGTTTCCGAATTCGCTCACGTCGGACGCCACCAGCATCAAGGAAGCGCTCGACATCTATGGGCGCAAGGCCTCGTGCGGCTATTGGATGCTGCGCGAGGAACTGCGCCTGCGGTTGAGTTCGCATGCCGAGCTCATTGCCTTGCTGGCCCGCATTGGTCGCGCACGCGGCCATGACATCTGGATTGGCCGCAACGAGCAGGGGCACACCGCAGGTGGCCTTGCAGACGATTGCAGGCTTGGAAAACTAGCCACCGTCCAGCCCAAGGTGCTCGAAGGCGTGACCAATCTGCGCACGGTGCTCGACATGGATTTGTTGTGGCTCGATGGCAAGACCGTGGTGACGGCGTTCGAGGTCGAGGCAACTACGGCGATGACCAGCGGCCTGCTGCGCGGGTCGAACCTGCCTGCCGCCACGCCGAAGATCATGGTGCTTCCCGAGGAGCGCGAATCGGATCTTGAACGCAAGATGCTCTCGCCTCTGTTCAAGGACCATTTCGACAATGAATCTTGGCAGACTCTCTACTTTGACGCATTCCGCAACGCCTACCTGAAATTGAAGGACACAACCAAGATAGAACCGTTGTTCAACCAGAAGGCGCAGCAGCCCGCCAGGCGGCACGTCGGCGGCGGATCATATTCCACATCTTCCCAGCCCCTGTTCTGTTTTGACGGCGAGCCCGAGGCATCCTATGCGCTTGAGCCAGAAAAGGCTTGAACGCCAGGCTCGGTTCCACGCGACCGATCTCTATGTCGTCACGTGCGCCCCATTGTCGAACGGGCGGTCAAATGCTGACGTGCTCGATGCCGTCATTGCCGGCGGCGGCAGGATCATCCAGTTGCGGGACAAGGACATGGCGATCAGGCCGTTCTATGACATGGCCATACGGTTCCGGGAACGCACCCGGGCCGCGGGCGTCCTGCTGGTCATCAACGATCATCTGAATGTTGCGCTGGCTGTTGATGCCGACGGTGTCCACCTTGGCCAGGATGACTTTCCCGTCAAGGCAGCGCGGCGGATTGCGCCCGACCTGTTGATTGGCTGCTCGACTCATTCGCTTGCCGAGGCGCTGAAGGCCGAACAAGCCGGCGCGGACTATGTCAACATCGGCCCCATCTTCCCCACCGGCACCAAGGAGCACGTCCAGCCGCTCGGCCCGGAGGCCATTAAAACAATCGCGCCCAAGCTCATTGTTCCGTTCACCGTCATGGGCGGCATTAATGCGGCAAACATCGATGCCGTGCTTGACGCCGGCGCGCGCAAGATTGCCGTGGTCACCGCCGTCACCAAGGCAACCGACATGGCCGCCGCCGTGCACGACCTGCGTGCGCGGATATGCGGAGGCGCAAGGGTATAATCAACCATGCCGTGTTGCTTTCCACACATACTTGTGCTATAATGGGGACAAGGTTAATTCTCATCCTCTAGGGACTGGCAGGGATATGAAAGATCCATTGTTCGATCTCTCCGGCAAAGTGACCGTTGTCACCGGTGGCGGTGGCGTCTTGTGCAGCGCCTTGTGCCGTGCGCTCGGCAACGCGGGAGCCCCTGTTGCCGTTCTTGATCTTATGCCCGATGCCGCGCAGCGCGTGGCAGACGGGATTCAGGCCGCGGGTGGCACTGCGCTCGCAGTCGCCGCAAACGTGCTTGACCGCTCGTCCCTGGAGGCAGCACATGCCCTGGTGATGAACCGGTTCGGCCGCATGGACATTCTCATCAACGGTGCCGGCGGCAACAAACCGCAGGCAACAACGTCGGGGGACCAATCGTTCTTCGACCTGCCTGCCGATGCGTTGCGCTCGGTTTTCGAGCTGAATTGCCTCGGCACTATTCTCCCGTGCCAGATTTTCGGGAGAACGTTGGCGGCCCAAGGTGCGGGTGCCATCCTTAATATCTCTTCAATGAATGCCATGCGGCCCCTTACGCGGATTCCGGCCTATTCCGCTGCAAAGGCAGGCGTCACCAACTTCACCCAGTGGCTTGCGGTGCATATGGCCCAGGAATACTCGCCGGCCATCCGTGTCAACGCGCTTGCTCCGGGCTTCTTTCTTACGGACCAGAACCGGTTCCTGCTCACCGACCAGGCTTCCGGCTCATTGACCCCGCGCGGCAAAGCCATACTGGCTCATACTCCCATGAACCGCTTCGGCGCGCCTGAGGACCTGGTTGGCACCATGCTCTGGATCCTCTCGCCGGGTGCCGCGTTCGTCACGGGCATCACGATCCCCGTTGATGGCGGGTTTTCGGCTTTTGGCGGAGTATGACCGGCACAGCGGTCTTGGTTCCCGAGCTGTCGCGGCCTCACGCGGCGTGAAGCCCCTTCCACCTTGTTTTCCGCCGATCCACGTCGCCCCGGCAACAGTCAACAAGTGAGGGGTTCCCTTCCGCAGCGGTTCCGCGTGCTTATTGCGGAATTGCTGTGGTTTCCCCCAGTTCCGGCGACGACGGAGACGGAACTTAAATTCTGCCGATGAACACTGAGGCCCACCATCGCTGCGCGGTGTGTGCGGGTGCGTGAATTCCAGAAAACGGGGGGGCTTGACTTTTATATGCGTTTATGATACCGTATGTCAACTCACATAGGGGCCACTATGAGGAAAACAACGGAAGAACAGATGTCCAGTGGTGCGTGCGGAAGCGCATCCTCAGGCTGATTGCGAAGCGGCTGCCGGCGGCGGGGAGTACGGGGTATCCGCCGGAGGACATGGTGCTGACGCTGTGGGTGGCGGTGCTCCTGCGCGGGAGCCGGACGGTGCTGGAGACGGTCGACACGCTGCGGCGGAATGCGGGGCTGGTGGCGCTGCTTGGGATGAAGGAGATGCCGTCGTCAACGGCGCTGGCGGACTTGCTGCGGCGACTGGGTGGCGTGGAACTGCGGGGCAAGGAGCGCAGCGGCTGGGAGGACGGCCTGCAAAAGGTGCAGGATCTGTTCTACGAGATGGCGGCGCAAGTGCTGCGGGAATTGCGGGACGTGGCAGGCCGCACGCTGGACTTCGACGCGAGCTGCATCGAGGAGAGCAAGAAGCATGCGGAATGGATGTACACGGGCGAACGCGGCACCATGGGCTGCTTTGCGTTCGTGGGAAGCGTGTGCGTGATGCCGGAACTGGAGCCCGGCAACCATTCGCCCAATGACCATGTGGCCGAGCGCGTGATGTCGTGCCTGGACGTGTGCGCGAAGGCAGGCGTCCCGATGCGCCGCCTGCGCAGCGATGCGGCGGGCTACACGTCCGGCCTGTTCAACGCGTGCGAGGATCCGAGGCGGCGCGTGACGTTCTTTGTCCGCGCGCGGCAGGACGACGCGGTGCGGGCATCCGAGCGCGCCATCCCGGCCGGCGACTGGTCGCCCGCACCGGTGCGGATGGCGCACGGGAAGGAACGGACCGCGATGCTCGCCGACACGGCGCACGCGATGGACAAGGCGCGCAACGGATTCCAACTGGCGGTCGAGCGGCGCCAAGAAGAAGAGGCCGACACCCAGGAGCAGGACGGACTGCTGGTGCGCGTGCCCCGCGTCGTGACGACGTACCTGGCCATTGCCACCAACGACCACACGATGTCCACTGCCGAGGTTGTCGCCTTCTACAACCAACGCCAGGGCGCCGACGAACAGGGCAACGACCGGCTCAAGAACGACGTGCTGCTCGGCGCGCTGCCCTGCCGCGGCGCGCATGGCCTCGCCGCCAACCGCGTCTACGCCTACCTGTGCGCACTGCTGCACAACGTGGCCGAGTGGTACAAGCTCGACTGTCTCGGCAAAGAACAGATGCCGCTGCGCCTGCCCACCATCGTGCAGCGCGACTTCGCCGTCGCCGCGCGCGTGACGCTGCACGCCCGCACGGTCACCCTCACGCTCGCCAGCTACGCACGCAATGCCGCCGCCGCCCTCCAGCGCAACATCGACAGGATCAGGCGCACGGTCAAGCGCATGCCGATCCCGCCTGTCGCGCCTGTCTTCTCGCCGATGATCTTCCGCCGCGCCTGAGCCCACCGCCGCATCGCGGCAATGGCGCGCGGCCTGACCATGCAGGCTTCGCCGGGGCGCACCGATATGCCCTGGCGCGGTCGTTTCGTCAACATTTGGCCGCCATCTCTATTTTCAGACGCCGAAAATGTGCAAGAAACGCCCCAATCCGCGCGCGGAGGCAATCGACCGCGCGTTCCCTAA
>Ga0315278_10003904_pt1 | contig 13418 bp, 13 predicted proteins | sample YL17G06_0_MG_FD_203880 | JGI IMG/M metagenome (GOLD analysis project Ga0315278, IMG submission 203880) | Sediment microbial communities from Yellowstone Lake, YNP, Wyoming, USA - YL17G06_0 | ecosystem: Environmental > Aquatic > Freshwater > Lake > Sediment | place: USA: Wyoming | collected...
CTCCCCCACGGAGAGCCCGCCGAGACAGAAGCCGTCGCACGCCATCGCCGCCGTTCTCGCCGCCATCTCGGCGCGGAGCGCGGGATCGCCTCCCCCCTGGACGATGGCGAAGTGAAGCTGCGGGAGCCCGGTCGGCGTGTCGAGCGTCTTCGCGTGCCCGAGCGAGCGCTCCGTCCAGCGAATGGTCCTCTCGCCCGCGTCGCGCACTTCCTCGGGCGAGGCGGGGAGAAGGATCGCGTGGTCGAGGGTCACGGCGATGTCGACGCCGAGATCGGCCTGGATCTCCATGGCGCGCTCCGGCGTGAGGAGCTCGGGGCGGCCGTCGAGATGGGAACGGAAGGCGACCCCCTCCTCGGTGATCTTCACGCGCTCCTTGAGACTCAGGATCTGATAGCCGCCGCTATCGGTGAGGATCGGCCCGTCCCAGGCCATGAAATGGTGGAGGCCGCCGAAGGAACGGATGAGCTCCGCGCCCGGTCGGAGCATGAGGTGATAGGTGTTGGAGAGGAGGATCTGCGTTCCGGCCGCGCGGAGATCGGCCGGCGAGAGCCCCTTGACGGTTCCCTGAGTCCCCACCGGCATGAAGGCGGGCGTGCGGACCACCCCGTGCCCCGTCGAGAGGAGCCCCGCCCGCGGCGCGACGGCGGCGCCCCGTTCCAGCGCGAAGTGACCGGGGGACGCCGAGCTCGGGGAGGTCGGCGGCTCAGCCGCCATGCCCGCCGGGGCCCTCGATCCGGTACTCCTTCAACTTCGTGCGGAGCGTCTGCCGCGAAATGCCGAGCGCCTCGGCCGCGCGCGTCTTGTTCCCGCCCGCGTGGGCGAGCGCCATCTCGATGGCCACCCGCTCCGCCTGGGCGAGCGTCGTCACGCCTCCCTCGTCGTGGAGCCGGGCCTCGAGGACCTGGGTGCCGGTGCCCGACATGCCGACGACTTCGATCGGAAGGTGCTCGGGAAGGATCCACTCCTCCGACTCGAGGAGGATCGCCCGTTCGACGACGTTCCTGAGTTCGCGCACGTTGCCGGGCCAGCGATAGGCCATGAGGAGCCCCATCGCTTCGTCCGTCGCGCCCTTCACGCTCTTCCCCAGCTCGCGGTTGTAGTGCGCCACGAAGTGGTCGATGAGCGCCGGCACGTCCTCGGGGCGCTCCCGAAGTGGCGGCACCACGATCCGGATGACGTCGAGCCGATAGTAGAGGTCCTCGCGGAATTTCTGCTGCTCCACGAGCGACTTGAGATCGCGGTTCGTGGCGGCCAGGATGCGCGTGTCGACGTGGATGTCGGCGGTGCCGCCGAGCCGGCGGAAGCGTTTCGCCTCGAGGGCGCGGAGGAGCTTGGCCTGGAGCCCCAGCGACATCTCGCCGATCTCGTCGAGGAAGAGCGTGCCGCCGTTCGCCATCTCCATGAGGCCCTTCTTCGTCCGCTTCGCGTCCGTGAAGGCGCCCCGGTCGTAGCCGAAGAGCTCGCTCTCCAGGAGATTCTCGGGGAACGCGCTGCAGTTCACTTCCACGAACGGCCCGTCGCTGGTGCGGCCGAGATCGTGCACCTCGCGCGCGAGGAGTTCCTTCCCGACGCCCGTCTCTCCCTGAAGGAGGACGGTGGAGCTGCCGCTCTCCGACGCTTTCTTGATTTTCTCGAAGACGCGCATCATGGCGGAGGAGCCGCCCACGATGAGCGTGGAGCCGGTCCGGCGGCGTTCCGCCGCCCGCAGACGAGAGACTTCCTCGCTCAGACGCAATTCCTTCAGCGCGTTCCCCACCACGACCTTGATGTGGTCGAGTTCGAACGGCTTCCCGACGTAGTCGTAGCAGCCGGCCCGAGCCGCCTCCACCGCGTTCCCGAACTTGCCGAACGCCGTCATGATGATGACCTGTGTCTCGGGGCGCTTCGCCTTGATCTTGCGCAGGAGTTCGATCCCGCTCTCGTCGGGAAGTTTCTGATCGACGAGCGCGACGTGGAACTCCTCGCGCTCGAGGAGGCTCAGCGCCTCCGCCACGTCGGCGGCGGTTTCGACGCGGTACCCCTCCTCGGCCAGGCTCTCCTTCAGCGTGAACCGCAGTGTGCGCTCGTCATCCACGACCAAGATGTTGTAGGTCTGCCTAGCGAGGGTCGCGACGTCGGTCTCCATGTCTCTTCTCCACGGGTAGATCGATGATCACGGCCGTCCCTTGACCCACGACGCTTTCGATCGTGATGGTCCCGCCGTGCTCACGGATGATGGTTTGGCAGATGCTGAGCCCCAGGCCTGTTCCCTGCGCGCGCGTCGTGTAGAAGGGATCGAAGACGCGCGCCAGGTCGGCGGCCGGGATGCCGGGACCGTTGTCCTTCACTCGAATTTCCACGACGTCGAGGAGCGGCATCTCCCCGGCCGGCTCCAGCCGGTCCCCGGCGCGCCGTCCGATGGCGCTCCGCGCCGCGGCGCGCTTTCGCGCCGTCTTCAGCGTGACACGGATCTCGCCTCCCTTGGCGAGGGCCTGGAGCGCGTTCATCAGCACGTTGAGCATGACTTGTAGGACTTGATCGTGATCGACGAAGATTGGCGGGACGTCGGGCGAGCGCTCCACGTGGAGGAGGACGTTCTGGCGGACCGCCAGTTCGTGGACCAGCGTGAGCGCCTTGTCGAGCGCGGGGAGAACGCTCTGCCGCGTGAGTTGCGGGGCCGTCGGGCGCGCGAACTGGAGGAGCCCCTCCACGATCCGTTCGAGACGGGCCGACTCCTCGAGAATGAGGTCGACGAACTGCCCGCGCGCGTCGCCGCTCTCCAGGCGCCGGCGGAGGATCTGCGCCGAGGTCGCGATTCCGGTCAGCGGATTTCGGATCTCGTGAGCGACCCCCGCGGAGAGCTCCCCGAGCGACGCCAGGCGGTCCCGGCGGCGCCACTGCTCCTCCCGGGCCTTCTGATCGCGCAGGTCCTGGAAGACCGCGACGGTGCCCTGAAGCGAACCGTCGAGCCCTTCGAGCGGCAGGAGGCGGAGCGCGACCGGAAGGACGTCCCCGCCCTTCGTCACGACTTCCACTTCCTGCGGCTCCGTCGCGGCCGCCGTGGCGCCGGGCAGGAGATGTCCCTCCCCTCGCGGGGCCCGAAAGACGCGCGCGGCGTCCTCTCCCTCGAGGGTGGCCGCCTCGAACCCCAGGAGGCGAGCGGCGGCGGGGTTGGCGGCAATGATCTTCCCCTGGCGGTTCGACGCCAGAACGCCCATCTGAGCGTGCCGTAGGAAGCTCCAGGCCACTTCCAGCGTGCTGGATGGAGGCGGGGCCGTCTCGGAGGGTCCGGTGGTTGGGACGAGGCGAGTTCTCAATCTGCGGCATCCCAGCCGGTCGGTGGCATCGTCCTTGAGCCCCCACGACTTGAGGAATTCGGTGGATGAAAATCAGTCGGTCCGCCGACGAGACGAAGGTCTCATGGGGAGTGGCTACATATTTACCAGTGCTTCGGAGGGTGGGTCAAGCGGTTTCGGGGCGGGAACTTCCGGCCGGGCGCGAGTCGCGCGCCAGATCCTTGAGGAGGAGCGCCGCGACGGTCCGGCGAACCTCGGGACGATTGTAGAAACCGTCGCCGATGCGGCGGCGGGCCAGCTCGACGAGGCCATTGGTCTCGGCGACGTCACCGCTCGCGTTCTTCTTGTCAGTGGAGACGGTCGGCACGGCTGTGATCCCTCCGAAGTGCGTCGAGCGCTTCGACCCAGTGGTCCCGGAGCGTCGAGAGTGCGTCGAAGGCTTCCTCGAAATCGCCCTGCGACAAGTCGGTGAGGCAGTTGTCGAAGTGCCCCAGCACTCGGTTTCCCGCCGCCCGTCCCTGGGAGTCGAGGGCACGCATCAGTTCGTAGACCGATTCCTCGGCCACCTCGCGGTCTCCCAGGACACACCCGCGAAGCGCGCACTCGAAGAGGGCGGTCACCTCGTCCCCCCGCTCGAGCCAGCGTTCCGTGGAGGCGTGCGCCTCTCGACGACGGCGCCCGGGCGTCCCCGTCCGCCGCGGCGCGGGGCGGGCCTTACTTCGTGCCGTTCGTTTCGTCGTCATTCGTCTTCGGCGTGCCGCCGGCGGCGCCGCCGTTCTGGGCTTCGGCCTCGCGCGCCCGGCGGTTCTCCGCCTGGATGCGCTCGTAGATCTCCTCGCGATGAACCTTCACGCTGGGCGGTGCGTCGATCCCAAGCTTCACGTGGTTTCCCTTCACCTCGACAATGGTGATCTTCACGTCGTCGCCGATCCGGATATTCTCGCCAAGCTTTCGGGTCAGGAGGAGCATCGTGCCCTCGATTTCTCCAGCGTCCTGCTGGGGTTCGGTTCCGGCCTGGGAGGGCATCGCGCGGCTCACCGGCGAACGCGCGGCCTTCTCCCGTCCCGATCAGAGATCGGCAGAGGCCGGAATCATCTGAACGGAGAAACCACGGGGAAGGGCGCGTGGGGACGTTCCGTGGTCGCTCGAAGGCGCGGCGAGACCCGGGCGAGGTCATGGAACGGGCCGCGGTCGGATCGAGCCACGGCCTTGTGAGAGAAGGCCCGGGGATGGTACCGTGGCGCTGCATGGCGACGCGAGAGAACGAGCGGAGATTCGTGAAATCAGCCTGGATGAGGCTCGCCTCTCTCTTCGTCGTGGCGCTCGCGCTCGCTTCGTGCGACACGTCGCAGGTGGTCGAACCGCCCATGACGGGCGTCGTGTGGGAACGGCTCACTCCGACCAATCTCGACGACTGCCTCTGGCCCGCCGTCCTCGTCGACTCGCTCGTCTATTCGACGACCACGGTCGTCCCCATCGGACAAAATCAACAGGGACAAACCTTGTACGACTATCGCGGCCGGATCGTCGTATCCGGAGTCGACGGCAAGAGCCCCTTCTTGATCCGCTATCCAGGCGCAGCCAATTGGAACAACCTGCGGCCCCGGTGGGCGGGCCGGCAGAAGATCGTCTTCATGGACAACCGCTCAGGCTCGTACGACATCTGGTACAAGGACCTCGAAGACTTGTCCGAGTACCATCTCACCAAGTTCGGCACGAACGAAACGGCGCCAGCCCCGAGGCCCGGTTCCGCAGGGCTTGCCTACGTGGAACTGAGCCCCGCCGCCGCCACGGCCTACGACTATGGCCGGATCGTTCTGATCCCCGATACGACCGAGGTGCCGCTCAGGCGGGTCTACCTCACGCCCGACACGCTGCTCTGCGGCGATCCCGACTGGGATCCGACCGGCACGACGCTCTGCTACACGGTCCAGAACAACGCCGACCTGACCCGCCACATCTACACGATGAGACTCGCCCCCGGCGACTCCGTGCCCACCCCGGTCACCACGGGCGCGTCCCACGATTTCCAGCCACGATGGAGCCCGGACGGCGGCCGTATCGCCTTCGCGTCCGATCGAACGGCCCGGAATGGGATTTGGGTCGTGCATCCGGAGGGCGAGGCGAAGGGACTCAAGCTTGTCGCCTTCGACGATAGGGGCGCCTCGTGCTACACGCCTGAGTGGCTCCCGGACGGAACCGGTCTCATCGTTTCCTCGAACGGCCGTGGCGGTGTGCGGAGTCTCTGGCTCCTGACCAATCTACCGGCCTTCGGGTTCTAGCTCCCTACCGGTTTCACCTCTCACGCCCCCACCGCCAGCATTGCTCGTTGGCGGGAGGTGAAACGCGTTCGCGGCGAGATTGATGGGACGTGCGATCGTTAGCGGGCTCGCCACGCGGACACGTTCGCGCGGAACATCCGCGCCATTCCGCGGAGCGCATCGACGCGCGCGGCTTCCCCCGCCGCTCCCTCCCGCTCCCACGACTCGAGCAGCGGTTCGAGGAGCGACGACCCGACCACGATCCCCTCGGCGTGCCCGCGATAGGGCGCGAGGTCGGTTTCGGGCGTCATTCCGAACCCGAGGCAGCGCGGCAGCCCGGTGACTTCCCGGCAGCGGTCGAGGAGACCGATCACGCCCGCGTCGCCGCCCCCCTTCCCCGTCACGCCGAGCCGCGCTACGACGTAGAGAAATCCCCGCGCGCGCGCGGCGATCGTGCGAAGGCGGACGGCGTCGGTCGTCGGCGCGACGAGCGTGATCGTGCCGATCCCCGCCTCGTCGAAGGCCCGCCACGTGGCCGGCTCTTCCTCAGGCGGGAGGTCGACCACGATGACGCCGTCGACGCCCGCCGCCGCCGCGTCATCGGTGAAGCGGGAGACGCCGTAGCGCGCTACCGGATTGAGGTAGGTCATGAGGACGATCGGGGTCTCGTACTTCGAGCGAAGCCGCATCGCCTGGCCCAGCACGTGCGCGAGCGTGGCGCCGCCGTCGAGCGCGATCTGGGTCGTCCGCTGGATCACCGGTCCGTCGGCCACGGGGTCCGAGAAGGGCACCCCCAGTTCGAGGATGTCGGCCCCCTCCTCGCAAAGCGCTGCGGCGAGACGATCCGATTCGGCGAGGGTGGGAAATCCCGACGTGAGGTAGGGGATGAAGGCGCCGCGTCCCGCCGTGATCGCCGCGGCGAAGGCGGCAGCCAGTCGTCCAGGCGCCGGCTCTTGGGGGAGGCGCGGAATCGGGCCGGACGATCCGGCCACCGTCACCCGCCGAGTTCCGCGGCGCGCCGGTACGCTTCGCGCGCGCGGGTGGGGAGCTCCTTCTTGTCGTAGGCCACGCCGAGGAGCCGCTGCACGCGGGGATCGTCGGGGAGGAGCCGTGCGGCCGTCTCGAGCGCGAGGATCGCCTGATCGACCGCCTCGATCTTGTTGTACGCGATGGCGAGATGGTAATGGAGCCGGCCGTCGTCGGGACGGAGCGCGATCGCAGATTTGAGATCGTTCACCGCCGCCGCGTTCTTCCCCACCTTGAGGTGGAGGAGCGCGAGCGCGTAGAGGGTCTCGGCGTTTCGGGGGTCGAACCGAGTCGCGACCTCGAGCGACGTCTCCGCCTGCTCCAACTCCTCGTGGGCGAGGAGCGCCCATCCAAGATTGAAGTGCGATTCGGCGCTTTCGGGCTGAATCCGCACCGCGTCGCGCAGCTCGGCGATCGCCTCCTCGCGAAGGCCCGACTCCATGTAGAGAATGCCGAGATTCGTGTGCGCCTCCGCGCACGCGGGATCGACGGTCACCGCGCGCTCGAGCGCCCGGCGGGCGGCATCGCGCTCGCCGAGGTCGGCGCGGGAGAGGCCGAGATTCACCCAGGCGCGGACGTGGCGCGCGTCGTGGCGGACGGTCGCCTCGTAGGCGTCCCTCGCGGCGACGAGATGTCCCTGGCGCCCCGCGTGGAGACCGCTTCGGTACCACGTCTCGGTGTGGGCCGGATCGAGGTCGAGCGCCTGGCGGAAGATCCGGTCGGCCTCCTCGAACGCCCCGCTTCGCGAGAGGAGATCGGCGAAGAAGGAGAGAATCTCGATGTCGCGCGGATTGGCGAGCATCGCCTGGCGGAGCGTGTCGATCGCCCGGTCGCGCCGCCCCTCGAGAGCGAAGAAGCGCGCGGCCTGGAGCATCGCCTCGGGGTTCGCGGTGCACTCGGCGAGTCGCTCGGCGAGGGCCAGACGGTCGCCCCCCCGCGAGGCGTCGCCCGCGAGTGAGGCTTCGGAGAGAGGGAGGGGAAGCGCCTGATCCACGCGCGGAGCCTAGAAACGCCGCGCGCGCAGGTCAATTGAAAAGCACCGCCTCGGGTGAAAAGCTGCGGGTCGGCTGAAAAGCTTAGCGCGTCCGCTCGAGGTCGGCGTAGAACTCGCCGCCCTTCTTCGAGCGCTTGGAGCCGCTCTTCGACTCCTCCTCGAGTTCGATGCGGACCTCGAAGGTGACCTTCAGCTTCCCCGACGGCGGGAACTTGCCGAGGTCGATCGGCACCGTGATCCGGCGCGCGTCGGACGTCACCTCGGCGCCCTGCTTCTCGGAGTAGCCGTAGGAGGACTCCCGCTCGATCTCGCCCGCGGCGAGTTCTTCCTCGCTGTCGCGAGAGGCCGGCCCCGCGTCTCCTTCGCGCACGAAGTCCCCGTCCGAGAGGACCATCTCCTCGTCGGCCGCGCTGGGAGCGGGCTCGACGCGCATCGGCGAAGGTTCGTCGAGCACGGCGTTCTCGGGGATGAACACGGGCTCCACGGGCACGTCCGGCACGCTCGGCGCGGATGGCTTGGGAGCCGATTTCGAAATCGGGGCCTCGTCGGCGACTGCCGGCTTCCGTTCCGCCTTCCCGTCGGCCACCCGGGGCGTACCGCCGAGGCTTCCCCGATCCCGTTCCGTGACGTCCTTCGAAATCTTGGCCAGGAGGAGCTTGCTGATGCCGCGGAGCGTCTCGAAGACGCCACCACCGTTCACCGCCTGAGCCTCGTACGTCGGGACGCTGTATTTGTTCAGCTCGCGATCCATCTCCTCCATCGTGAGGGCGTCGGGGAGATCGCGCTTGTTGTACTGGAGGACCCACGGGATCGTCTTGAGGTCGAGGCCGTACGCCTTGAGGTTCGCCTCGAGATTGGCGAGGCTCTCACGGTTCTCGGCCATCTTGTCGGGCGAGGAGTCGGCGACGAAGACGACCGCGTCGACGCCCTTCAGCACCAGCTTTCGGGTGGCGTTGTAGTAGACCTGCCCGGGAACGGTGTAGAGAAGGAATCGGGTCTTCATCCCCTGGAGTTCGCCCAGGTCGAGCGGAAGGAGATCGAAGAAGAGCGTCCGGTCGGTCTGGGTCTTCATCGACACCATGCGGCCGCGATGAGTCTCGGGAACGCTGTCGTAGATCTTCTCGAGGTTGGTCGTCTTCCCGCAGAGGCCGGGGCCGTAATAGACGATCTTGGCGTTGATCTCCCGCCCCGAATAGCTCACCACCACCATGGCGTCGCTCCTTGCTGGTCCTGCTCCGTGGATTGGCGTCGTGTGGCGCGGGGCGCCCAAAAATAGAGGCGCAGCGCCGGCCCTCACGGGTGGTCAGCACGATGCGTGCCAGCGCGCCTCCCCCCGTGGACGGGAGGGGGGCTGTCGCCCGAAGCCTAGATGGTTGAACGCGAGGGGGTTGCCGCCCACGGCGTGAGCGGCGGGCGCTCTCGGGCGGTGAGGCGAATGGTGCCATGCAAGGCGCACGGCATTTCGCGAATTGCCTTACGTGGCGCGGGTTTCCCGCTTGATCCAGATGCCTTGCCGCTCCCTGAGCTGCAGGCTGGGATCCCCCGGCTCGCGGACGCCCTCGTAGTGCTTGAGGAGCAGATTCTTGAGCTGTGGATACTCTTCGGTCGGGAAGTAGCGGTTCACCCGGTCGAACATCCCGTCCCGGGCCGAGTAGCGAAGAACAGTCACCTCGGTCACGCGCTCGTACTGGTTTTCTCCGTACGCCGCATCGGGATTCTCGTCCACGTCGATCCAGAGGGAGGAGGTGTTCGCCGAGACCTCGAACTGGTGCTTGGTCCGCATGAGGTACTCCCAGAGACCGTAGATCTCCAGCGGCACGAAACGAACTGAGGGCTCCGCGCCCCCCGGCCGACGGATCTCGCAACGAACCAGTTTGTGGGTCGCCATCTCTCTCCTTACCTCCCTTTCATCCCTGCGTCATCAATGGCACGCGTCATGCAGCCTACAGTGGAACGAGACCGAGCGCCGCGCCGCGAAGGCGCGAGCGCCGGGCGGACCCGATGGCCATCTCGAGCCAGGAGCATCCCGATGAACCGAAATTCGACGCCCCGCACCACCCGTCGAGCGTCCCGGTCCTCGTCGGAAGTCTATTGCCGACGCGACAACCGCGTCTACGACGTCTGCCCCCTCGCTTCGAGCGGCAACGCGTGTCCATGCGTGCAGGGCATGGAGACGGCGGATGCGCTCTTCGAGATCGGCGGCAACGACGTCCGGCCCGCCGAAGACCGAGGGCCGGAAGACGCCACCCGCTGGGTGAAATAGCGCGCCCACTGTAGGGGGGCGCGTCGCGCGAAGTCAACGCCCACGCCGCGGTGGACCGCCTACCCGGCCGGCGACAGGGCCCTCCCTTGACACTGGCGCGCGCCATCTCGTAGCGTCCTCCGGTGTCGATCCTCGAACTTGCCTTCCGACTGACGCCCCGAATCCCCGAGCCCGTCCTCTCGCTGCTGGCCTCGATCGCGGCCACGCTCGACCGCGCGTTCTCGCCTTCGCGCCGCGAGGGCCTGCGGCACAATCTGGAATCGATCGGCGCCTGGGGGCACCCTCTCCTCGCCACGGCGCACGCCCGCCGAGCCGTGGAGCGGGCCGTCTTCCGCTCCTACCACCTGGGATTCCTCGGCTACCTGGCCCACCGCCGCACCGCCGCGCCCGGCGCGCGTGAGCCGCGCTTCGTGGGCGCCGAGCGGCTCTACCGGGCGCTCGCCTCCGGGCGCGGCGCCGTCGTCACCGCGCCACATCTGGGAAGTTGGGAACTGGCCGTCCTGTGGCTCGCGCGACTCGGATTCCGCGTCCACGTCGTGACGGGAAACCAGTTCCACGCCTCGGTCTCGGGCTCCGTGCGCGCCGCGAAGGAATCGGCTCAGATCGCCGTCAGCACGCCCGAGGACGGATTCATCCCGCTTCTCACCACGCTGAAACAGGGCGGGCTGGTGATCCTCCTCGCGGATGGAGATGTCTTCGCTCGCGGGATTCCCGTGCGGTTCTTCGGCGCGCCGGCGGTCCTCCCCGCGGGGCCCGCGCTTCTCGCGCGCCGGGCGATCGCGCCGATCGTCCACGCCCACACCGTTCGTGAACCCGGCGGCGCCCATCGAATCGTCTTCGAGTCGGCCGATCGCCCCGATCGGGGGCGCGCCGTCGCCGACGACGTGGCGCGTCTCACGGAGGGCGTGGCGCGGGCCCTGGAGCGCGCCGTCGCCGCGAACATCGCGCAGTGGTGCATCTTCCGCCCGATGGTGGCGCCGGACGGCGTGCCGTCCGAGGCCGCGGGAGGGATCGTGACGCATGCCGCTTAGGATCGCCATCGTCTCGCAGGCCTATCACCCCGCCGTGGGGGGGGTCACGGAACACGTCGCGGGAACGGCGCGCGCGCTCCGGGCCCGGGGACACGCCGTGTCGATCGTGACGTCGCGCTTCGGGAAGGCCGGCGAATCGGACGCGGACACTCGAGACGGACTCCGCGTCATCCGCCTGGGGCGGAACATCGTCGTCCCCTACAACGGCGCGGAGAACAATCTCACGCTGGGCTGGAATCTGGGACCGAAGCTGGCCGCGCTATTCGCGCCGGGAGGAAAGCCGGCGTTCGACATCGTCCACGTCCATTGCCCCATTTCGCCGGTTCTTCCGCACGCCGCCATCGAGGCGGCGGGCGCGGCGGGGATTCCCCTGGTGGGAACCTTCCACACCGCCTCCGACGAAGACCGGATGATCCGGCTCTTTCGCGGCCACCTGCGCCACTTCGTCGATCGGCTCGCTCGCGTGATCGCGGTTTCGGAGGCCGCGCGTGACTACGCGGCGCGGCAATTCCCGGTGCCGATGACGATCCTTCCGAACGGGGTCGATCTCGAGCGATTCCGCCCCGGCGAGGCGCGCCTGGCGCGCTACGACGACGGCGTGCCGAATATCCTATTCGTGGGACGATTCGACCCGCGGAAGGGGCTCCCCGATCTTCTCGTCGCGTGTGGACGTCTGGCGCGGGAAGGCCGCGCCTTCCGCGTCATCCTCGTCGGCGACGGCCGCCTCCGCGCACAGGTGGAACGGCTGGCGGGCGGCGCCCTCCGGGGCCGCGTCCACTTCGAGGGGCGCGTTTCGCACGACCGGCTTCCCTCCTATTACGCCACGGCCGACGTCTTCTGTTCTCCCGCGCGCGGCGGAGAGTCGTTCGGAATGGTGCTCCTCGAGGCAATGGCGCTCGGAATTCCGGTCCTGGCCACCGATCTCCCGGGGCATCGGAGCGTCGTGACGCCGGGGCACGACGGTGTGCTCGTTCCCCGCCGGGATCCGGACGCCCTCGCCGCCGCGCTCGCGAGACTCCTCGACGATCCCGGCGAGCGGCGGCGCCTCGGCGCGAACGGGCTTCGGAGCGCCGCCCGTTTCGGTTGGGACGACATCGCGGCGCGCCTCGAGGATATCTATCTCTCGGTGACGCCGTCCGGCGCGCGGCCCCCTCGCGAGGCGGACGCGCGGAACGGCGCGCTCGTTTCGGCCGGCGCCTGATGGCGCTCGGTCGGGGCGCGCGCGAAGCGTTGGGCGCGCTGGCGCGGGACCGGAATTATCTCGCGCTCTGGATCGGCCAGTTCGTCTCCATCTTCGGCGATCGATTCACGTACCTGGCGCTCCTCGCGGTCGTCCTGGCTCGCGCGCGGGATCCGGGCAACCCTGCGGCCGAGCTGGCGCTTCTTCCGCTCTTCAGCTTCCTCCCGACCATTCTCTTCGGCCCCTGGATCGGCGCCGTCGTCGACCGCTCCGACACGCGCCGCGTCCTGATCGGCTCCGACGCCGCGCGGGGCCTCGCCGTCCTGGCCATGATCCCCGCGACGCTCCTCGGCGGACTCCCCGCGCTCTTCGCGCTCGTCTTCGCCCTCTACGTGGCGAACACCTTCTTCCTCCCCGCGCGCTCCGCGATCATGCCGCTTCTCGTGGCGCCGGAGCACCTGACCGAGGCGAATTCCCTCGCCACGTTCGCCGGCGTAGCGGCCACGATCGCGGGCTCCCTCATCGCGGGATTCCTGATCGACCGTTTCGGCTGGCAGTGGGGCTTCGTGCTCGACGCAGCCACGTACTTCGTGTCGGTAGGATTCTTGTGGCGCATCAGGCTGGGGCCGCGCGAATCAGGGGCGGCGGCGATCGGCGGGGGAGAAGCCTTTGGTCGCTTTGTGTCGCCTTCGCTGCGCGAAGGCTCACAGGCTCCCGACGGCTTTCCCCCGCCGATCGCCGCCGCCGCGGACTTGCCAGAACCCGCTTCGCAGCGCTACCGGAAGCTCGGCCATGAAATACGTGAGGGGTTCACGATCCTCCTCGGGACTCCTCGCGCTTGGTGGGTGACGATCGCGGTCATGCTGCTCTGGATGGCCGGCGGGGTTCTTCACGTGTCCGTTCCGGTGCTGATCGGGCGTGGCGGGCATGTGGCCAGCGGCGTCGGGACATTGCTCGCTGCGGTGGCGCTGGGAATGGTGGCCGGGACGTTGGGGCTCGCCGTGCGGGGTCGCGGTGGATCGGCGCGCGTGCGGCTCGCGATCGGCCTTCTCGGAACCGGAGCCGCCCTGGCCCTCTTCGCGGTGGTTCCACCCGGTGGCGCGATGCTCGCCGCGGCCTTCGTCGCCGGCGTCTTCGTGGCCATGCTCCTCGTCACCAGCGAGACCGCGCTGCAGGAGGCGATCGCGCCGGAGGCGCGGGGACGCGTCTTCGCGTTGCGGGACATGGCGGCCCGGATCGCGGTGCTCGCCACCGCGGGAATCGCGGGATGGGTGGTGGCGCGGGGATTCCCGCCTCGCACGGCGGTGATCGCGGCGGGCGCTCTGCTCGGCGCCGCGGGACTCGCGGGCCTCGTTCTGGGAACGGAGCGGGTGGGACGGCTCGGGCGC
>Ga0315278_10003906_pt1 | contig 13415 bp, 11 predicted proteins | sample YL17G06_0_MG_FD_203880 | JGI IMG/M metagenome (GOLD analysis project Ga0315278, IMG submission 203880) | Sediment microbial communities from Yellowstone Lake, YNP, Wyoming, USA - YL17G06_0 | ecosystem: Environmental > Aquatic > Freshwater > Lake > Sediment | place: USA: Wyoming | collected...
CGACGATCTCGGCGACGTCGTGGCCGTCCAACACTGGTCGTACCCCACGTTCAGCCGCGTCGTGATCCAGGTCTCGGAACCGGCCGACGCGATCGTCGGCGAGGTCCCTGCGGATCCGGACGGCGAGAAGCCGGCGCGTTTGTTCTTCGACGTGCCGGGCATGTGGGCCGGGCGGCGCTTCGAGACACCGATCCGAGTCGGCGACGGACTGCTGCGGCAGATTCGCGTCGGCCAGAACACGCTCGACACGGCCCGCGTCGTGCTCGACCTCGAGCGCTACGGGCGGCACCGCGTGCTGCAACTCGCCGCGCCAGCCCGCATCGTCATCGACGTCTTCGCCCCGCAAGCCGCCGAAGGCGAGCGAAGTTCATCGAGATCGGGCGCCGAAGCCGAGCGAAGCACACCGAAGCCCCAACCGGAACATGGCTCCGACTCGCTGCCGATGGAGTTGCGCGCGGTCCGCGTGGTGGTGGTCGACGCGGGTCACGGTGGCCGCGATCCCGGCGCGCTGGGCATTGGTGGAGTGCGCGAGAAAGACGTGACGCTCGCGCTCGCGAAGACGCTGCGAAAGAGCCTGCGCGCACGTGGCTTCGAGGTCGTGCTGACGCGCGATCGCGACCGCACGCTGTCGCTGGAGGAGCGCACTGCGATCGCCGAGGGCTCCGGCGGCGACGTCTTCGTGTCGGTGCACGCGAACGCATCGCCGCGGGCGGAATTGGCGGGCGTGGAACTCTTCACGCTGCAGGAAAACGCCGAGCGACAGACGCTGCGCCTCGCCGCGCGCGAGAACGGTGTGGCGCCTGCGGAGGTCGACCCGCTCCAGCGGCTGCTCGCACGGCTGCGGCTCTCGGAGGCCGGCGCACGTTCGACGCTGCTCGCGAAGCAAGTCCATAACGAAATCGCCGCAGGCATGGGCGAGCGCTGGCCATCAGTGCGCGAACCTGCGCTCAAACAGGGACCCTTCTACGTGTTGTATCTCTCCGACATGCCAGCACTGCTCGTCGAGGCCGGCTTCGTCACGCACCGCGAAGACGCGCGCCGCCTGCGCGATCCCGAGTATCTGCGCGCGATGGCGGAAGAGATCGCGTCTGGCGTTGGGCGCTTCCGCGACAAGGCGGCCCCAGTGGTCGCGGAGCTTCACCCGTGAGCGCAGCGCCGGAAGCGCTACGCAGCTGGCTCGCCGAACTCGGCGAGCGCGGTCCGGTGCCGGACGGCGGCGAGGTCGACGTGCTGCGCACGGTGCGCGGCTACCTGGCCGCGGTGCGCGAGCATCTGGCGGAGGTTCATCGCTCGTCGCACGCGGGTTCGCGCGTGAACGGTTTGCACGCCGATCTGATCGATCGGCTAGTGCGCCGCCTCTACCGGATCGCCGAGAGCGAACACTTCGCGCGCGAAGGCGTCGCCACATCGCGCGCCGCGCTGCTTGCAGTCGGCGGCTATGCGCGGCGCGAGATGTCGATCCACTCGGACGTGGATCTGCTGCTGCTGCACGAGGGCGACGTCACTCCTTACATCACGCAACTCTCGGAGCGGGTGCAGCTCTGGCTGTGGGACGCGGGCCTCACGGTCGGGTGCGCGACGCGCACTGTAGGTGAGACGCTCGAGCTGGCGCGAGCCGACAACACCGTGTTCACCGGCATCCTCGATACGCGCTACCTCGCCGGCGATCCGGTCTTCTACCACGAGTTCACCGACTCAATCCGGCGCGAGCTGCTCGCGGACGTCGAGTACTTCCTCGAGCGGCAGATCGACAGCGCGCTGCAGCGACACCAGGCGTACGGCGAATCGCTCTATCTGCTGCAGCCGAACGTGAAGGAAGGGGCGGGCGGCCTGCGCGACTACCACGCCGCGATCTGGGCGATGCGCGCAGTGCTGCCCTCCGCGCGCGGACTCGACGACCTGCTCCACTATGGACTGCTCACCGAGTCCGAGATGGAGGACTACCGCGCCGCGCTCGACTTCCTGTGGTGGGTGCGCAACGAGCTGCACCTGCTCGCGAAGCGACGGCAGGACCAGATGAGTTTCGAAGTGCAGGAGAAGGTCGCCGTAGCGCTCGGCTACCCCGACGGCGGTCCGGAAGCTCCGCTCCCGGTCGAGCTGTTCATGGGCGACTACTACCGCCACGCGCGCGTGATCCGCAGCTATTCCGAGCTGGCGATCGAGCAGTGTCGGGGGCGCGTGCGCCGCGTTCCGGGTCCCCCTGCCCGCGTGGTTCTTGCCGAAGACGGCTTCCGCGTGGTCGGCGATCACCTGGAGATTCCGCATGCCGCGCATTTGCGCGAGCGACCGTTGCGGCTGCTCACCGCGTTCGCGGTCGCGCAGCAGAACGACGTCCCGCTGTCGCGCACCGCCGAGCGCATCGTGCGCGAGAACCTGCACCTGATCGACGACGTCTATCGCAGCGATCCAGAAACGATGGCCGTCTTCCTGCGGATCCTCGACAGCGAGAAGCGCGTGATGCGCACGCTGATGACGATGAACGAGATCGGCCTGCTGTCGCGCTACCTGCCCGAATGGGAACACATCGTCTGCCGCTGGCAGCACGTCGTCTATCACACCTACACCGTCGACGTGCACTCGATCTTCCTGGTCGAGGAGTTGCGCCGTCTATGGCGCGGCAAGTACGAGCGCGCGCTGCCCGATCTGACGGCGCTGATGAGCGACGTCGAGGATCGTCCAGTGCTCTTTCTCGGCTGTCTGCTCCACGACATCGGCAAGGGTTTCGGCGGCGGCGATCACTCCTTGAAAGGCACCGAGCGCGCGCGGGTCTGTCTCGGCCGCCTCGGGCTCGATGCAGAACGCGCCGATCGCGTGCTGTTCCTCGTCCAGCATCACCTGACGATGTCGCACATCGGCCAGCGCCGGGATCTGGCGGATCCGAAGATGATCTTCGAGTTCGCGAAGCTGGTGGGTGACCGCAACAACCTGCGCAACCTCTACCTGCTCACCTTTGCGGACATGCGCGCGTCGTCGAAGGCGGGCTGGAACGAATGGCGCTGGGCGCTGCTGCGCGAACTCTTCGAGCGCGCGGCGGAAGTCCTCGAGACCGGCGGCCCCGATGAAGGCGTTGCGATCGCGACGATCGAGTCGCGCGTCGCGACGCGCCGCGAAGCGGCCCGCGACGAGCTGCGCGCACTCGGCGTTGCGGAGGCCAAGATCGACGCCTTTTTCGACGAGATGCCGCGTCGCTATTTCGTTTCACACGGACCGCGGCAGATCGCCAGGCACGCGCGCACCTTCCTAGGGTTCACCGAGGCCAAGAGCGTCGTCACGGCGGTGCGTGAGATGCGCGGCGGCTTCTCGGAGGTGATCGTCGTCACGCGCGACGTGCACGGGCTCTACTGGAGGGTCGCTGGAACGCTGACCGCAAAAGGAATCAACATCTTCGCGTCGAACGTGTACACCACACGTTCGGGCCTCGCGCTCGAGATCTACCGCGTGGCGACGCCGGCAGGCGTCGGCGATGACCGCGACCGCACCTGGGGCAGCTTCGAGGAGAGTCTGCGCAAGGTGCTTGCCGGTGAAGTGCGCGTCGAGGATCTTGTGAAGCGTCGCGGGCGCCCGATCGGTGCCACCGAGACGCCATCGCGAACGCCGCCCAGCGTCACCATCGAGAACGACGAGTCGGACTTCTATACGATCGTCGATGTCTCGGCGAACGATCGGCGCGGCCTGCTCTACGATCTGACCCGTACGCTCGCCGAGCACGATCTCGAGATCTACATCTCGAAGGCGACGACGGTGCTCGACCAGGTCGCCGACACCTTCTACGTGAAGGACGCGCGGGATGGGGGCTTCCAGAAGCTCGTCGACGCCGACCGGACCCTGGCATTGCAGCGCGCGCTGCTGGAAGCCGCGCAGCTCGACGAGGCGGCCGATGGCTGACGGCGAGCGGCGGCGAAGCGGCGGCGTCGAGGTCGCCGCGGCGATCGATGGTTTCCTGACGCATCTGGCGGTCGAGCGTGGGCTCGCGCGCAACACGCTCGAAGCGTATCGGCGCGATCTCGAACGCCTCGCCGCGCATCTCGCGGGGGAAGGCGTGCGCAGGCCCGACGCGATCCGTCGCGAACACTGGCGGCGCTTCGCGCTGGCGCTCGAGGCCGAGGGCCTGTCGCCCGCCTCGCGCACGCGCATGCTTGTGACCGCGCGGCGCTTCGGCGCGCGACTGCTCGCCGCTGGCGTGATCACGCGCGATCCCGCCGAGGGTCTCGCGACGCCGGGCCGCGGACTTCGGCTGCCGCGCGTGCTTCGTCTGGACGAGATCGAGGCGCTGCTCGTCGCGGCGGCGGCCGGCGAGGGCCCGATCGCGACGCGCGACTGCGCGATGCTCGAGGTGCTCTACGGCGCGGGCCTGCGCGTTTCTGAACTGGTTGCGCTGCCGCTCGATGGCCTGGACCGGCGGGCCGGGCTGCTGCGGGTTCACGGCAAAGGGAGTCGCGAGCGCATCGTGCCGCTCGGCGAGCCCGCATTGCGCGCGATCGAAACGTGGCTCGCGGGCGGGCGACCGCTCTGGGCGCGGCGCGCCCGCCATGGCAGCGACGCGGCCTTCCTGACCGCGCGCGGCGCGTCGATGACGCGGCAGAACTTCTTCGTGCGACTCCGGCAACTCGCGCGCCGCGCGGGCATCGCGATCGAGCGTGTTTCGCCTCACGTGCTGCGCCACTCCTTTGCGACGGATCTGCTCGAGGGCGGCGCCGATCTGCGGGCGGTGCAGGCGATGCTCGGTCACGCGGACCTCGCGACCACACAGATCTACACGCACGTGAGCCGCGACGGCCTGCGTGCGATGGTCGAGGCGCACCATCCGCGCGGGGCGGGGACGCGCACCCCGTGAAGGGACCGGTGCTCGACGCCGTGCGACGCGGGCTCGCGCCTGGCGTGGTCGCGCTCTTCGACGCGGTGCTCGCCGAAGCGGAGCGGCTCGACGTCGCTCTGTACCTGGTCGGGGGACCGGTACGCGATCTGCTGTTGGGCCGTGGTCTGCGCGACCTCGACCTGATCGTCGATCCCCGCGAGGACATGCCGCTGGCCGCCGAGGGGCTGGCGCGCGCGGCTGCACCGGAAGGTGCGCAGGTGGTGAGTCACGACCGCTTCGGCACGGTGCGGATCGAGGCCGCCGACGGCGCGCTCGACGTCGCAACGGTGCGTCGCGAGAGCTACGCGCGTCCGGGCGCGCTGCCGACCGTCGAGCTTGGTACGCTCGACGACGACCTGCGCCGCCGCGATTTCACGGTGAACGCGCTCGCCGTGCCGATCAGCACCGCGGCGCGCCGCGGCCGACCGGCATTGATCGATCCCGAGGGCGGACGCGCGGACGTCGGCAGCGGTGTGCTGCGGATCTTCCACGCGGCGAGCTTCCACGACGACCCGACGCGCGCGCTCCGCGCGGCGCGACTGGGCGAACGGCTCGGGTTCCGACTCTCGCGCGGTTCGCGAACGGCGCTGCGCGACGCGGTCGGTGCGGGCGCCTTCAGCGCGGTCTCGGGGGATCGCTGGCGGCGCGAGTTCGAGAAGCTCTTCGACGATGCGCGAAATGGGCTCGATCCTGCGGCGGCGTTGCGGCGGCTCGCCGAGTGGCACGTGCTCGGAGCGCTCGAGCCGGGTCTTGGATTGCCGAGCGCTGCGATCCCCGCGTTGCGGCGACTCGGGCGCAGTCTCGCTGTGCCGCCATTTCCTTCGGCGCGCCTGCGGCCCTGGGCCGCCGGCCTCGCGGTGTGGCTCGCCGAGGTCGATGCGACGTCACGGCGGCGCACGCTGCGGCGGCTCGCGGTGCGCGGCGAGTTGGCCCAGCGCATTGTCGAGTTCCCGCGGCTGCGCGATCGCTGCCTGCGCACGCTGGCCACCGCACGCGGGCGCGGCGCGGTCGATGCGCTGCTCGGCGGACTCGACGACGAGCGATTGCTCGGAATCTACGTCTATGCGCCGCCGGCCGGTCGGCGGCGGCTGTTGCGCTGGGCGCTCGAGGATCGCACGCGAAGGCCGCCCGTCAGCGGCGCGGATCTCATCGCGGCGGGGCTCACCGGGCCGGTCGTCGGCGCAGCGCTGGCGCGCATTCGTCTTGCGTGGCTCGACGGCGCGGTGCACACGCGCGACGAGGCGATCGCGCTCGCACGCGAGATCGGCGCGCGACTCGGCCGTCGCAACGCGAAGCGACCGCGAACGGCGGCGAAGCGCGTGGCAGCGGAGCCCGCGACAGTGAAATTGAAAAAAGCGTCGTTGCCCGCGCCCGAGCCTTCGTCCATACTGCCGCCCGCCTCCCCACCGACACGGGCCCTCCACCCGGAGCGGCAATGACGAATCCCTCCGCAACGCCTCCGCTTTCCGGAGCCGTTGCGTCACTCTTCGAACCGATCACGGATGCAGGCTCCGCCTGCGCGATCCGTCTGCCCGCGTTCGAAGGGCCGCTCGATCTGCTGCTGCACCTGATCCGCCAGAACGAGTTGGAGATCACCGACCTGCCGATCTCGCAGGTCGCGAATCAGTACCTCGAGTATCTCGACGTGCTCCGCGAGCTGAACCTCGACCTCGCGGCCGAGTACCTGGTGATGGCCGCGACGCTGGCGTGGATCAAGTCGCGCATGTTGCTGCCGCCGGACGGAGAGGCGGAAGAAGAGGGCGGCGACCCGCGCGCCGAGCTGGTCGCCCGTCTGCTCGAATACCAGCGCTATCGCGAAGCGGCGGACACGCTCGGCGCACGCCCGCTGCTGGGGCGCGAAGTGTTCGCGGCCGCGGGTGCGGCGATTGCACCACCGCCCGAAGGCGAGCGCGAGATCGAAGTGGGATTGCTGCAGCTCGTCGAGGCGCTGCGCCGCGTGCTGCGCGAAACGAAGGTGAACGATTCGATCCACGAAGTAGTGGGCGAGCCGATCACCGTGCGCGAGCGCATGGTGCTGGTGATCGACGCACTCGAGCGCGCCGAGGTCGTCGAGCTCGAGGAACTGCTGCGCGGCCCCGATGGCGGCGCCCCGACGCGCCCGATCATCGTCGCGACGTTCCTGGCGATCCTCGAACTCGCGAAGATGGCGACGCTGCGGATCTTCCAGAGCCTTGGCGACGCGGGCGCGCCCGAGGGTCCGATCCGGCTGCGCCGTGCGGGCGATCCCAGCACGACGTGCGCCGAAGTTTCGTGAGCAGGGAAGGGGATCCATGGAGCCGCAGGAACGACGCAAGATTCTCGAAGCGCTGTTGCTCTCGTCGTCCGAACCGGTGACGCCGGCACGCCTCGGCCGCATCGTGCCCGAGAGTTCGGCGCGCGAGGTTCGCGAAGACATCGAAGCGCTGAACGAGGGCTACGCGGCGGAGGGTCGCGGCTTCCGCATCGAGGAAGTGAGCGGCGGTCATCAGTTCCGCACGCTGCCTGACCTCGCGGAATTCGTGCAGCAGCTCGAGCCGGTCCCGCCGTTGCGGATGTCGCGAGCAGGCCTCGAGACGCTCGCGATCATCGCCTACAAGCAACCGGTCACGCGTGCCGAGATCGAGCATGTGCGCGGTGTCGACGCCGGGCCGCTGCTGCGCGGCCTGCTCGAGCGCCGCCTCGTACGGATCGCGGGGCATCGCGAAGTGCCGGGGCGTCCGATCCTGTACGCCACCACGCCGCGATTCCTCGAAGTGTTCGGTCTTGCCGGGTTGTCCGACCTGCCGACGCTGCGTGAGATCGAGGAGCTGCTGCGCGATCGCCTACCCGAGAGCGACGACGCGGCGGAAATGACCGCCGCGACGGACGACGGCGACGCCTCCGCGGTCGCCTTGGACGCGGACGCGCCGCCGCAGACCCACTGAGTCGCGAGCGCCTCCAGAAGGTTCTGGCCGCGGCCGGTGTCGCGTCGCGGCGCAGTGCCGAGGCGTGGATCCGCGCGGGTCGCGTGACGGTCGACGGCGTCGTGGCGGAGATCGGCGACTCTGTCGATCCGGCGACCTCGCGCATCGTCGTGGATGGCAAGTCGCTCCGGCTCGAACGCCCGGTCTATTGGATTGCCCACAAGCCGCGCGGCGTGCTCACGACGACGAGCGATCCCGAGGGTCGGCGCACGGTGCTGCAGCTGCTGCCTGCCGGTGGGCCGCGCGTGTTTCCGGTCGGGCGCCTCGACCTCGAGACCGAAGGCCTCGTGCTGCTCACCAACGATGGCGAGGTGACGCACGCGTTGCTGCACCCGTCGCTCGAGAGCGAGCGCGAGTATCGCGTGACGGTACGCGGTCGTGTCAGCGACGAGACACTTTCTCGGATCACACAGGGCATCGAGCTCGAGGACGGCATGACCGCGCCGGCGCACTACGCGAAGGTCGGCTTCGAACGCGGCGCCGACGAGACGTCGTTCACGCTGGTGATGCACGAAGGTCGCAAGCGCCAGATCCGGCGCATGATGGCGCTGCTCGGTCACCCGGTCGTGCGACTCGTACGCATGCGCATGGGGCCGCTGCTGCTCGGTCGTCTCGGTTCCGGGAAGGTGAGGGTGCTACGTGCGGCGGAGATCGCCGAGTTGAAGGCGCACGCGCGCGCGTGTCTGCGAGGCAAGCCGAACAAATCGCAGCGGCAAGCAACCGGAAGCCGCCCGGCGCAAGCTCGCGAAGCGGGTGGCAAACGCCAAAAAGAAGCTCGCAGATCGTCTCGGCATCGTGATCGAAATGCTTGAATTCGCAGTGCTTTCAGGATTAGGATGGGCCCTTCTGAGAGAGGTCCTGGGCGAATGCTGTTGCTGCTCCGCCGCCCGCCGATTGCTCGCGACGCCTCGCCGTCGCACCTGCTCAGCAGGCTCCTCGTCGGGCTTGGCCTGAGTCTCGCGACTGCTGCTGACGCCGGGTCGATCACCGGCGTTTGCCCCGATGGCAGCGTGTTCGTCGTGCAAAATCCGGCAAACATCCCGTGCCGCGAGGCACGTCGCATCGAGCCGCATCAGGTGCCGCCGATGCGCCCCGAGAACCTGCCGCGATCGTACCTCTGGGACGTCTATCGCGAGAAACAGAACGAGAACAATCCCTATAACCTCGTCGACCGCGCGGCGAAGGTGCGTAGTTCGCTGGCGAAGGGCGGCTCCGCGCCGCCGGATGAGGCGCTCGCACCGAGCGACGGGCCCGGGACGGCGAGCGGCGCGGCGCCGCCGCAGGTCGCATCGGCGCCGCCGAGCCGACCCGCGACGCCTGCCCCTTCGAAGCCCGAGCTGGGGCTCACGGACGGCGAGCTACGCGACCTTTTCTATCTCGTCGAAGTGTCGCAACAGGCGGCGCCCGCGACTTTCGCGACCCAAGCGGGTGGCCAGGAAGCGCTGCGCGTCTCGTTTGCGCACTCACAGGCCTTCGAGGCGCGCGTCCGCTCCGCTACATCGGTCGATGGGCGCGTCGTGCTCTTCACCGTGCAGCCGAACCAGCACGACACATTCCGGCCCAACTTCACCTTCGTGCAGGGCCAGACGTCGTTCCACCCTCAGTCGGGCGATGCGCGTCAACTCGGTGTGCTGGTCGGCCGCCTCGGCGAACTGAACAAGAACGACCTGGTGCTCGGCTACGCGGTGCTGCCGGGCAGCATCGACATCGCCCGTCCCGTCGATCTCTACTGGGATGATCGCCGCCTCGCGGTGACGTTCCAGCGCTAGCTTGGTGACCTCGCCGGCCTTATGACGTCGCCGCTCGGCTTCGCCTCGCTACGCGGGAATCAGCTTGGTGATCTCGCCGCTCGGCTTCGCCTCGCTACGCGGGAATCAGCTTGGTGATCTCGCCGCCCGGCTTTGCCTCGCTACGCGGGAAGTGGGGTGCGGCGGGGCAGCGGCGTTCGGAGGGTGGTACTGAGGGCCTCAGCGCGGGCGCGTGCCGAACAACTGCGTGTAGTACCACGTGCCGTCGGACGAGAGTGCGATGCCGACGCCGGTCGTATTGAAGACGGGCGCAAGCACATTGTCGCGGTGCGCGGTGGAAGCCATCCAGGCGCGGACGATCTCGCGATTCGGGTCGAGGCGCGTGGTGGTGCCGACGTTCTCGCCCGCCAGTGTGTAGCCGACCACGCCCGCCTGCTTCATGCGACCGGGCGGCGTCACGCCCTCGGGCGTTTCGTGCGCGAGGTAGTGGCGCGCGGCCATGTCCTCGCTGTGGGCGCGCGCGACCGCGTCGAGCGACGCATTGCGCTGTAGACGTACGAGACCCTGTTCGGCGCGCAATTCGTTGATCGCGGTGTGCAGCGCCGACTCCAGCGTTGCCGTTTCCGCCGGGCTCTGCGCCGCCTCTGCGGCGGTGCCGATCGGCTGCACCAGCACTACCGAGAGCCACATGCCGAGTAGGAAGCTCCCGGCCTGTCCGAGTGTGCGCGGCATCAGGGTGTCGCTCCTGCTTCGGACGCGTCCAGGATCTCGCGCTTCACGAGCCGGCCGTCCGAGTAGTAGGACTTCACGTCGATCTGACCATCGCCGTCCTTGTCCTCCTCGAGTTCGGTCTGATTCCCCTGCGCGTCGAAGCGCGTAATGCGATCGGCCTGGCCGTCGCCGTCGAGATCTTCGGTGCGGCGCGCGATCTTGCCGTGTTCGAACAGTTCGGCGCGATCGCGCGTGCCGTCGCCGTCGAGATCCTGCGCCTGCCGAACGATCTGGCCGCGCTCGTCGTAGAAGGTCCACGAATCGACCTGGCCGTCGTGATTGGTATCCGCGCGACGCTGTGAGATCTTGCCGTTCTCGTTGAGCACCCACGAGTCCGGAGCGCCGTCGCCGTCGGTGTCCTGCTCGACGCGGGCGACGTCCTTGCCGTCGGTATCGTAGTATTCGGTGCGATCGGGACGACCGTCTCCGTCGTCATCGTATGCTGTGCGCGTCTTCTTCCCGTCGCTTTCGAAGACCCATTGGTCCGGCTGACCGTCGCCGTCGCGATCCTTGGCTCCATTCGCAGCGGCGGCGCTCGCCACCGGCGCAGAACCGGGCGCAACGGCAGGCGCCGGGGCGCTACGCGCGCCGTGGCTGCGAAGCGCTGCGAGTTCATCGGCGATCGAGAGCGTGCCGCCACCGGCGGTCTGCGTCGTTGCGACCTGCACTGGCGCCGCGCCCTGGGCGGCGGGCGCGCCGCCCTGGCGTTGCGCGAGTTCGCGTTCCATCGAGTCGACCTCGCCGCGCTCGTAGTCCTGCTGCGCCTGCTCGCGAGCGCCGGTCTGCTGGATCGGTCCGCCACCGGAGGCGACGATCGCCTCGGCGCGCTTTGCGAGCGTCTCGCGCTGCGTCTCTCCGCCGTTCGACTCAGAGACTGCCTGCGCGATCTTCTCGAACGGCCACGCGATGATCGCGAACGGCAGCATCAGCGGGCTGCCGCTCAGGGAGTTGCGCGGTTTCACGATCTCGCGCGTGTCCACGGTGACCGCTCCGCCGAGCGATTGAAGCTCGCCCGCGCTGCCGTACGCGGAAGGCGGCGTGCCTAGCGGCGGCCCGCCGCCGGGCTGTCCCGGGTAGCCGTTCTGTCCCGGCGAGCCAGACGAGGACGATCGCTGGCCCGGCATCGGCGGGGCGTTCTGCCCGGGCGAGATGATCGTGGCCCGCGCCCCGGTGTTGAATACCGGCGCGTAGGGGAGGCCCTTCTGCACCGGCGTGCAGCCGAGCAGAAGGCCCGTCCCGATCGCCGCGAACCAGACTGTGCTTTGGATCGACATCTCTTCACCTCGGCGCATGAGTCCAAGGCTGGGGATTGCAAGATTCATGCGGCAAACGCCCCGGCGCGGCATTTCCGCTAGCGCGGGCGCTCGTGGCGGCCGTCTCTGCATGTGGATTGCACGCGCAGAAAGGGGCGGGTTTGAGAACTGCTTTACCCATTCGCGCTCGCAAGCGATCGCTACCTGCGGGTGAGTTGCGGGCTACGTTGCCGCTCGCGATGTGCGGACGTTTCTTTCTCTCGAAATCCGGCGCGGAGATCGCGCGCCACTTCGATCTCAGCGACGAGCCGGTGCTCGCTCCGCGTTTCAATATCGCGCCGAGTCAGAGCATTCCGGTCGTACGAGCGGAGGCTCGCCTCGGCGACCAGCGCATCCTCGAGTTGCGCACGTGGGGCTTCGTGCCGCGCTTCGCGAAGGATCTGCGCGCCGGAAGACACCCGATCAACGCGCGCGCCGAGACGGTCGCGACGAGTCCACTGTTCCGGAGCGCGTTCGCCGGTCGGCGCGGACTGGTGCCGGCTAGCGGCTTCTACGAATGGCAGCACCGCGGCCGTAGCGCGCGTCCGTTCGCGCTGCAGGTGCGCGGCGGAGAACTCTTCGCGATGGCCGCGCTCTTCGACCGCTGCGAAGCGGAAGAGGGCGTGCTCGATTCCTGCGCGATCGTGACGACCGAAGCGAACGAGCGGGTGGCGATCGTCCACGACCGCATGCCGGCGATCCTCGCGCCCGCCGACTACGCGCTCTGGCTCGATCCTTCCGTGTCCGAGCCGGAACGTCTGTTGCCGTTGCTGCGCCCGTGCCCCGCCGATTGGATCGAAGCGCACCCGGTCGAGCGTCGTGTGAACGACGTGCGCTGCGACGATCCGCAACTGATCGAACCCGAGCGCGACTGGTTCGCGCTCGGGCAGGGAGAAGCAACATGAAGCGCGTCGTGGTGGTGCTAGCGGTCGTCGTGGCGGTGGTGGCGTTGCTCTATTCGGCGACGCTCGCGGGCGCGGAGACCGAGTGCGAGGTTTGCGTTCGCTACGAAGGACGCGAGGGCTGTCGCAGCGCGACCGGAAGCAGTCGTGAGCAAGCGGAACAGGCGGCGATCATGACCGCGTGCGCGCTGGTCGCGAGCGGTGTCACCGCGACGATCGCGTGCCAGGGCCTCGAGCCGACGAAGCTCGACTGTCGAGCGCGCTAGATCATGCGTCGCTCGACACCGCCTCCAACTCGCGTCGCCCCGTCTCGGGCAGCAGCAGTACGCAGAACGCCGCGATCGTCACCACCAGCGCGAGCCCGCTGATCACGCGCGGCAGGTCGACGTCATCTCCCATGCCGCCGCTGACCAGTGCGAGGCCCGCGATCCAGCCGAAGGTCCGCACCAACGTGAGCAGGCCCGACGAGGCGCCGCGTTGCGAGGTCGGGAACAACTCCGCCGAGAACGCGCTGATCACGACGTCGGCCGCGCTGCTGGTGAACACGATCAGCGCGAACGACGCCGGCAACAGCCATGCGGGTCCCTGGTAGAACGCGATCGCCGCGACCGGGTAGAGCGTCAGCGCGATGAAACCGACCACGCGACGTCCAAAGCGGTCGCCGAGGTTGCCGGCGACCACATTGCCGACGACGCCGACACCTCCCGCCGTGAGCAGCAGCACCGAATACTGCCAGGGCGCCCAGCCGTGCACCGTCTGCAGGAAGTAGGAGGAGAACGCGAAGACCGAGATCGCGCCGAGCGCCAGCAGCATCCCTGCGGCGCCGACGCCGAGCGCGCGTCCGGGATGCGCCCGCAGCAGTGCGATGAGCGGTCGTGCCCAGG
>Ga0315278_10003907_pt1 | contig 13414 bp, 4 predicted proteins | sample YL17G06_0_MG_FD_203880 | JGI IMG/M metagenome (GOLD analysis project Ga0315278, IMG submission 203880) | Sediment microbial communities from Yellowstone Lake, YNP, Wyoming, USA - YL17G06_0 | ecosystem: Environmental > Aquatic > Freshwater > Lake > Sediment | place: USA: Wyoming | collected...
CCATTGGCCGTTCAATTGGAATATAGTTTTGTGAAGCACTAATAACCTGCGGAATTCGTCGATATGCAAATAAATCGCCTGGCCGATACGGAGCGTCAAATGAATCTGGCCACCCAGTAATACGATGACTACCATTATCAGCTGAATCTATCGTGGAAAATATTCGAATGTACCCATTTGTTCTTGTCGTCACATTCACTGGAAGAATAATTGTTCCCATACTTGCAACTGCCATTGACTGTAGAGCTTCATACCAATGATAAAGTGCTCCTGCATATCCATCCGGAATACCTGTTATTGTAATCGGATCACTTGTTGACCATCCTACAAGTGGGCCACTTGTCACAAGCGTAAATGTATTGATCGATGAGTCGAGATATGCCGTTGGGGCATCTGTTAGAATATTGGCAGTCACTAAGGAATAATCACCGCCACCACGTGAGACGTAAATTTCTGTTCCGGTAAACATGTCAGCTGTTGCAATCCGTGTGTAGGCAATCTCGACAACATCTTCATATGGTCGTTCGTATACCGAAAGTCGCCCAACACTCGTTGGCCGTCCACCAGCACCACTACCAGTTCCATACAATGTATCTTGCCCATGGGTGCCAATATGTGGCGAATCCGAGTACACGGATTCACTATGTTCGAGACAGCCAAGTGTTAGTTCGTCGTTTTCTGCTTCTTGAATTTCAGCAATACGAAAGAGTTTTCCCTGCCACCGTGGAATATCATGACTAATAGCAATGACATCACCAACCTCGGCTTGTAGTCCATTAATACTGACTCGGAAAGTGCAGGCATTTCCACAATGCACTGCTTTATTGAGATAGTAATATGCCATGCGCTGTGCTTGACTTCGCCGTTTAATCCCAACCAAATTTAAGACCCGATCGCGTCGTTCACCAGTTCGGTTAATGTCCCATGGATCCGATGCTTCAACAAAATCCTGCCGATAGGTTTTATATTCATGTTTGTAACTAAGCTGATCGCCAGTTCGAATATATGTCCCGCTGATTAGAGCATCATTTGCAGTTGGATTGTCATTATTTGGTGTTAATGGACCTGGCTCGACATACTGGACTCGAACAACATTTGGCCGATCACGATAACTCTGCCGCTTCCAGCGAAATGAATCACTGACAATTTCTTCCATCCCAAAACTCTGAATTATCGTTGAACCTGGTTGCTCAATATGAAGCTTCACAATCCCTTGACTCCAGGTTATGAAGGCTCCAAATGATGCTAACATATCACGAAGGTGCTCAACGACTGGCTGATATGCATCAATGATATAATCGAGGCAGTACCGTTGTTCGCCTGGTAAACCATTTGCCAATCGTGGATAAGTATATGATGGTTCACCTGGAGTGAAGTCCATCATCGTGCCAATATAAAAATCCATGACTCCCGGTGGGGTGGGCCAGGTTCCGTTGGAAACCACTGTCGTGTACGTCGCATCCTCGAATAAAACAATATAGCCACTGGTTGGTGTGAAATGCTGGATAGGATCATTTCCTCCGCCGGGGTCTTCTGTCCAGCCCATCGACGAGATTATCGAACTCGACATCACCGCAACACCGTTGCTGCTGATGACGTCAGTCGCGGCAAATCGTGTGCCGTCGGGAAAATACATGCCGACTGAATACCCCGGTGGAAGTCCGCCAATAACCATCGTTCTGTAGAGCATATTGATCATGCTCATCGACGTTATGGTAGCAAACGATGGCGGGACATAGGGGTGATCGAGCGCAGCGGCCTGCGCACTGGTAACACCAGATTCAACAAGGCCAACACAATATGAATATGCTGCCGTAAATGTAATTGTATCAATTCGTGTTGGATCAATACCAATGCCATATCGCTGATTAATAAGAATATCTTCGACAATTAATGCCGGATTGCCCCAACTAAAAGGTGTTGTAAACTTCCCAACAACTTCGGTATTTACTTGTGGAACCGATGGACTCATCCCAATATTGCCACCCATAGAAATATAGGCGGTATTTCGAAATGCCGGTGCAAGATCACCGAGGTCTTTAATAAGCAATGGATCTGGCGTTTGTTCATTCGTTCCAAGGTACACTGTATATGTCAGTCCTTCTGTTTCAGAAATTAACCTATCACCGATAAAGACTTCGGTAACTGCCGCAATTTCACCTTCACCTATTGCAATAGCAAAATCAACATAGACATTGACTTCTTGTTGCCCCTGACTTCCTTTTTTACCATCACCACCACCAGACCCACCGGTCTTTCCACCGCCACCACTTGTCGTAACATCAGCATGAACATTTCCAAACCACATTAAGTTTCCGGCAACACGATTGACACCATAGATAATTGGCACTGGAAGGTTATGGGCAATCGTATTGTAATAAATATCCTGTTTTTCATATTGTGACATTCCACCCATATGCGATCCAGGTGGATCAATAAATGATCCGGCAGCCATCCCAAGTGACCCACCAAGATAGGCGCCACCGACACCACCAAAGTAGTAGCCGACTGCGGCTCCAAGAATGCCAAGACCGACTTGCCCCCAACTACCCATTGATTTCTTCTCCGAGATAATTCATTAGTGCCCGTGCCCGTGATATACGGACAAAAGATTTTGCCCAAGCACGTTCGTGTAAGAAATTTTCAACAACACCACGCCCCTGCAAACATTGCAAAAATCGAAGCTCTGGGGCGGTAGACAAGATAAGACCAATATGCTGTACACGCATACTTCCGGCATTTGGAAATATTGTTCCAAGTCGAAAGAGTACGCAATCACCAGGAAGTGCCGAATACATTCCCGGCAATGTTATACAGTGCCGATCTATTCCTTCGAGATAGAGTTCTGTTTGGGCATGGACATGCCAGTTGCTTGGGAGGAATTTTTCGGTATCTGGAAAGTCAGTACAACCAGCTGCTCGTTGAACCCATACGACTGCACCAAGACAATCAAATCCTTGCGATGGAACGCGGCCATTATGAAGAAATTTAACGCCGTGAACTTTTCTCGCCTCTGCATGAAGCCGAGTTTCGTACTCGGCACGAGGGGTCATTTCTTTCCCCCACCGCCAGCTGCCGCAAGACCTGGCATATCAATCTGGAGGCCGGCACGTGGGATTGTTGGGAACCCACCGTAGTTAATATAGTTATTGAATTTACTGCAACAGTCGGCAACAGTCTTTGAACAAGCTCGCTCAATATAAAAAATGTCCCCGCTACTAATTGTAAATGGAAATGGGATACGAACTTCTACTGCGGCACTATTCTGGTGGTGTGCAATTACTTCTCGTGCAATTCCTGCATTACTTCCCGTTTGCATCCAGAGTGTTCCAATTGGTCCCCACCATCCCTCGGCCTGCCAGGTCAACTTGAGCGACCATAATGTCCAAGTTTCAAGTGCTGGGTCTGGAGCTGTTACAGCCGTTCCAGTTACTTGATTCCAGTCGATATTTCGAGATGCCGTGCAGGAAGCATCGTACATTTGGTAATTACAAATTGAGCTAAAAATTCGCCGCGGTACCGACACGTGCATCCCGTCAAGCCAGGAGCGAATTGAGATTGAGAGCTTACTTTGATCAAGCACTGGTTCATCCATCCGGCCATCGAACAGGACCATGGCTTGACCACTTGAAACATCACCGCGCCGTACCTTATAGATTACCAACCGGCGACCGACAAAATCTGTAGCAATAATCTGATCTGCCATTGCAAGATTGACGTTATCAATACTGACATTAACTTCATCGCATTCTAACTCTGACGATGTTCGTATCTCACTTCGACTAATTCCCATAGCAAACCATGTCGATCCACCGAATGTCACATCGACATCGCTTGCAGCAAATCGGAGCGTTTCTCTATCCAGAAATGCCTGAAAAAGTTCGATTGGCTTATTGGCAACTAGCCCGACCCAGCTTTGTACAATTGTTGGAACATCGCGTGGCATTAATAATATCCTTTATAAATTAAAAAATTATGAATGACATTCGGTAATTCCCAACCCAACCGTTGTCAGCATGGCAAGCATGTAGTCGACACTATATGCATCATCGGTAAATCGCCCCTTGACGACCGGGCAGACCCATGAACCAGCTCCAAGACTGGTAGTAGAAAGAGCAGAGACGGTAATTGTCGTTCCATTATTCACTTGGGCAATTGTAAAAATATCATGCCCACCATGCGGATCTTCGACATAAATCTTATTCCAATGCGATGTTGGATCTGTTGTAAAATCCTGAGTCTGTTCGAGAACCATTTGAAACGACCCAAGATATGTTGCAGAAAGCCGAGTCATAATATTGCCATAGGCTGGTGCAAGAAATGTCCCATATGCTCCCTGTTGACGCATATAGAATCGCCAGATATCTTGAACATCATTCGTTGTTAATGTTCCACGATCAAATTGATATTTGAGCGATGCCCGTGAATTTCGCCATTTCCCGCGACGCTGTTCGGCACCTGTTTCAAATTCTGTTATAAGCGTTTTCCATTGCTCGACAATTGTTGCCTGTGCTGGGTGCCATATCCAAACTGATGTAACCACTCCTGTGTAAGGCATGTTATGCCATCCTCTGGATTTGCCGACGAATTGCACGGTTCCCAGCAAGTGACTTCATGACATCATGAATTACAACCTGCGATCCACGAGCAATACTTGATGCAACGAGTGCCTGTAAATCTTCACTCCGTGTTAGGCTAATAACCGTAACATTTGCCTGAGCTGGTGTCGCACTCTGTTGTCGATGTATTTGCGGTGGCGGTGGTGGTGGTGCATTGATAAATCCACCACTGGCAAAATGTTCAATACCCTTCATCGGAATCAAATGATAGCCAGCTTGTTCGGCAAGTTCTTTCATGCGCTCTTGATTCGTCAATGGCAAGACCAACTCTGGTTTGCCACCTTCGCCAAGTTCGGCAAATGTCGAACTTGTTACGAATCCGCCAGTGGCAAACTTTCGATTCCGACCGGACATTGCATGCATAAAATCTTTTGGACTTCGATTGGTCAATTTCGCTAAGACATTGACCATCGTACCAATAACTTCTCCCTCTTCACCTTGTCGCCCTGGCTGCTCCATTGACTTCGGAACAAAGATACCTAATTCCGACTCGCCTGCTTCCCCAAAGGTCACGCGAGTTTTTCCTCGCGCCACCTGCACGCCGCCCTGCGCGTTCATGGACCCGTCGCCTGCCGCCCCGTGTCCTCCAGAGTCGGTGTCTGCGCCTTCGCTTCCGCCTGGGCCTTGTCCTCCCCCGGCACCAGTCTCCCCACCAGTGCTTCCGTCGCCACCGCTTCCTCTACCCGTGCCCGTGCTGGTCCCGTCGTTTACGCCGCCTGCTGGCGCACCTCCACCAAGATTCCCCTCATAGCCCTGCGCTTCTGGTGACGGTGTTGCCTCTGGCGACGGCGGACCTCCCAACCCCATAGTCGTGGGGTCTGGAGTCTCTGGGTCTTTTTGTGTTCTTGACGGATCGTTTCTCGTGCCCCATCCAGGACTCTGGGCCGGTCCCCAACCCGGTTGCTTAGTGTCCAGATCTGGATTGCTAACACTTGATGCTTTGGGTCCGGTCCCGTATCCGGGAAGACCGCTTTCTCTGTTAGGGCTGCCGATGTCCAGACTCAAACCGATCTCTTTGTTCAGCGAGTCAATCTGAGCACTGCGCTGCGCGTCCAGCTGCGCGCCCGCGATGTTTCCTAGCTGATCGTACGCGTCCTGCACTTGCTGCTCGGTCGGCACGCCAGCCATGATGTCGGCTTGATAATCACCCGCGATGGTCGCAGACAGCGCCCGCATCGCCAGAACGCTCAACGCCATTTGTGGATTGAGTGACGCTATCGCTTGCATCATGTTCGCCATAGTCGGGTCCAGCTTGCCGAATCCTGGGATGTCACCCGTATTCCCACGGCCACCGTACCCGCTGCCGCTCGGGCCTTCGCCTACTTCGCCTTCGCCATATACTTTGCCCTTCTTCTGCCACTTGTAGCTGACCGGTGTCCACCCACCTTCTGGTGTCCCAATATATGTCGTCCCACCCCAAACCCGAATATTTGGCTTATTGGCATCATAGGATTTTCCTGCCGTTGCCAATTCATTGAGTACTCGAATTTGATCTTCTTTTGAAAGTGCACGGAAATCACCAGCAGGGAGACTATTCTGCGCGTCGCGTAATTCCTGGTTTGAAATAACTAGCTCCGGTCCTGCCTCACCCATCAGTGCAAGTGTCGGCCTGGTAATGAGACCACCCTTGGCAAATGCTTCGGCTGCAAACATTCCACTGCTTGTCCCGATATCGAAGCCAGATGTCGCGTCTCCGCCTCCAGGCCCCGCGCCACCGCCACCACCACCACCGAACAAACCCAATAAACCACCACCGCTACCAGAAGCAGCTCCAATTTGCTCTGCTGCTGTATTTGCTGTAATAGCAGTAATCAGTAATTGGATCGGTGTAATCAGTGCAGTAAACCAACTCCCTGCCGCTTTCATTCCTGTAACAACTGTATCATTACTTGTACTTGTTTTTTCTGAATTGCTAATAAGTGCCTGTGTATTATCTGTTAGTGCACTATCATATGTACCAGCAACACCATTTGGCGTCCCGGCACCACTCTGGGCAAGCTCGTTGAGATATTTTTCGGATGATTTTGATGAAAACAAACCTGTAAAAAAATCACCAATTCCACTAAAGAAACCACCAGAGGTCGTACCCTTATTTTTCAAATTTAGCGTACTACCAAATTGCATAAGTAGCGGAAGCGTTACGAGCAATGCCTTGCCGAAAGTTTCTAATGCAGTTGCTGATTTTTTCGCAGCTTCAGCTATCTTTTCTTCGTCTTTCCTAAGAGCATTACTTGGCGTTCCTGTTTCAAAAAGAAATCCATTTGCTCCAGTGACTGTTGTTGCTGGTTGTGCCCATCCTTTCCCCATAATTTTATTGGGATCTTCAAGACCTGTTACCATCCCGCCATTTGCATATCCCCGAATCCCAGCTACACGAAGTAATTCAAGTGTTCGTTTTCGATCCTTGAGCGGTAGGATAAGTTCAGGACCGGCTTCACCGATCAATCCAAGTGTTGGTTTGTTGATGATATCGCCTGTTGCAAATTCTTTTGGCACTGCAAGCGATGACAAATTAGACCAGTCCTTCCAATCCGATGAACCAAGATCCGGTCCAGTACCACTGCCATATCCATTTAATAGATTGGAAACACCACCAACAATATTTACTGTTGTTGCGTTTAGGTTTACAATGGCGGCATTCTGCTGACGAAGTGAACTCGATACACTATCGCCAATTAACTGGCCAATAGTACTGATCTTTGGATCAATGTTACTCGATTGATTACTTGCAGTTTGCTTGCTACCAAAGAGTCCATCAATAAGACCACCAAGCCAGCCACCACCTCCCGCATTACTCCATTGACCGGCACCTGGCTCTGTCATTGATTTCTGAGCATCGTTTGTTATCTGATCGAGCGATCGCTCGAATGGCTTCATGAGGATATTCGTCAGGAAGTTTGCCGACGATCGAGTATAAGCTTTCCAAAGATTATTCCAGAAGTTTTCCCACCCCTTCCCTTCCCCAACCATGAAATCGCCCAACTCTTGGGAAATCACACCCTTAACACTACTCAGTGATTCTGCCATCCCTTCATAAATCAATTTCGTATCAGAACGATCATACCGATCACGAGAAGCACGTTCTTCCAGTTGCCGCTTCTTTTCGATGAACCCTTCTTCAAAGACCATCCGTTCGAGCTGGAATCGTTTTTCAAGCTCAAGGAGATTTTCATTGAGTTGTTTTCGTGACCAAATTTCATCTTGAACCAGTTTTTCACCAGTTACTTTTGCAATTGCCAAGTTTGCCGCTTGAGTCGTTTGCATGGTCTTTCGCTGGTATTCTGCACCAGTATTGACATTTTGTTTCATCTGCGATAGATAAACTTCCCACTGATTGGTATTTGTTGTTGTACTCATTTGGGCAGCAGCTGACTGCTCTCGCTGCCCAACTAACGTCTGCATGAGTTGATTTTGTTGTGCGGCAAGATCAGCTTCACGCTGCATACCTTCTATTGTCAGGGCAAGTTCTGCATCATTATACTGTGCTCGTCGCTTGAGACGATCATTTGAATATTTTTGTTCTAGTATGTTTAGCGCTTGATAATGTTCTGCCGTCCATTGTCGCTCCCCAATATATGTTTTATTGATTTGTGCTCGTTCTTTTGCTTCCGTATCGGTCAGTCGCTTTATATCTGCTTCGAATGTTGTCTTATTAAATGCCTGCTGTGCACTGAGTGCATTTTGATACATTGCCGGTGTCGCTGCTTGCTGCGAAGCACGCTGAATCGTTCCTCCACTTATTTGCCGGACTTCTTCGCGTGCTTGCACACTTGCAAGTCGTGATTCCTCTTCACGCATCTTAAAAGGAAGTGGAATATCGATTTCAAGTTTATTTGCTCGGTCTTGTGCTTGGAGATAGAAGAGTGTCCATTGACTTTCGTGGATTTTTGGAATTGCCTGAATATCCAACCATGCAACTTCTGTCTTTGGACCCCATTTTCCGAATTCAGCTTTCTGTGCTTCCGCCAAGTTCGCTGCTGCTTGAAGCACTTCTTTATCTTGTTTTTGTTGCAGGGATTGTGCACCACCAGCAAAGACAGTAGCAAATCGCTCTTGGTAATTTTGAATTCCAGTTGATTGCGATTGAAGCTTCTGTTCTGCTATTGCCTGTTCAGCAGTAGTAATTTTTTCACGTATAGCAATTTCTGCCTGTGCTGCCTGATTCTCACGAACAGCGATATTGTATCTCTTTTCAACTTCATTCCAGAATTGTTGCAGTAGTTCTAATCCTCTTCTATCTGCAGCGGTAATTTTTTGCCGATTCTGAACACTTACTTGCGCCTCTTTAACTTCTTTTATTCTGGCATCATTTGTTAATGTTTCGAGTTGATACCTGTCCGCTGTCGTTTTTTGACGGAGAACATCTGATACAACTGATGTACTTGCTGTTTTATTTGCAAGCTCCTGTTGTTTTTGTATTCGATCAATTTCTTTTAACGTATATTCCGCGGTTGGTCCTTGAACTGCAGGTTCCAAACCAAGTGTCGCCTGTCGGTTCGAAAACTCCTGAAGTGAATGCTCCTTTGATGCAGCATCAATAATTTCCTGTGCTTGCCGTCTCGTAAATTCTGCATCTGGCGGTTGAGGTTCTGTTAATGAGTAACTTTCAGCTCGTCGTGTTTTTGTATATTGTCCAAACGAAGTACCAGCAACCCATCCCTTAAACTTAGACCACAATGATTCGTTAACTTCACTTAATGTTCCAGCTAATTTCCAAAGCTGTTTTCCAAGATACTCAAATACTTCTGGTGGAATTAAAAACATTGATTGCTGCTGAACTTTCTGACCTTCTTTAAGTAATTCGTCTATTGTTACAGTTGGTACATCTACCTCTCCTTGCCGACGAACCGCTTCTTCTTGTGAAAATTGTCGCTGAAGTGATAATCGTGTTCCAGTTCGTTGTGCAAGACCCGGATTTGCTGCAATTTCTACTGCAGCTTTATGCTGTACTTCTGCAACTTTGACCATATCCGATGCAGCTTTTTCAAGTAACTTTAATACATCTCGCAACTGACTATCAAGTGTTCGTTGTTCTATTGTAAATTGACGTTCTTGAACACCACCGGCACCCCATTCGGCACCATAAACCCCTGCAGTTGCTTTTCGTCGTTGTTGAAGTGCCACTTCAAGTTCTTCAGATGTCACGGCATGTTCAATATCAAATTCCGATTTTTGCACTCCAATTTGCGCAGCTTTCAAATCTTCTTGCGCAAGTTTCAGTGCCGTAACTTCTCTTGTAACTCCTGGTAAAGCCCGCATATAATCGCCAGCAGCTTTTGCACTCTTCTGAAATTCCGTTTCCAGCCCCATCAGGCTTCTGATCAAATTTGAAAAATTATCAATTGTTCGTGTATAGAAGTTCTTTTGTCGTTCTGCTATTTCTGCATATGCGGTTCCAATTTTATCGAGTTCTTGAATCATCCCTTCGTAATTTGCCCGATCCTTCATTCGAGTAATTGCAACGAATCGTGTAGCAGCTGCAGCAGCTTCTTGATATGCAGCACCAATATGAGTAATAACTGTCGCAAGACCAGCAAGTGCTAGAGCACCTACAGCAATCACTGCACTTGTTGGAATAAATGCCGTTGCAGCCCCAAGTTTACCAAGAAGTCCAGTTCCTTCACTGGCTTCTTTCATTGCATTTGCAGCTGCTTTTGCATTAATAAGGTCACTGGCACTAGCACCAACAACTCCACCTTCTTTTAATAATGCAACTGCTTTCACTGCTTCGCGCATCTTCATGAAATTGTTTAGAACACTGCTTGATGACATTAGCATCTGATAAAAGACAACAGATGTCAATGATTGGAGCATTTGCAATGGATCGCGCATGTAGAAAATGCTCTGCGCTAAAGCAACCATGCGATAGCGCATCATAAAACTACCCTGGCCACCGGCATTAAAAGCACCAGTTGCTGACTTACCCATATTGCCAAATCCGGTCGTTGTATCAATTATTGCTTGCTGAACAGATCCAAGTGAGTTCATCAGTGATTGCGAATTAATTTTCGCTTCTGCCATACTTGTCGCATCTTTAACAGATGTTGCTGCAACTTGTTCGGCATCCAGTCTGTGTGATGCAAGCTTTCTATTTCTGGTATCTATCTGCGCTCGACTTGCAGCAACTGGAAGTGGTTTTTCCTTAAATTCTGCGCTATTTTTAAGAAGCTCTTCAACAAGTGGCTGAAATAGCGGGCTTTGTTTTGCTGCTTGCAGTTCTTGAGCATTCCTCTGCATCCATCTTTGATATCTTCCAGTTGTTAATCGTTCTTCTTCGGCAAGATTAAGAATATGGGCACTAACACCCTGCCGAACAATTGTATTCTTTAATGCCCAGTGATCTCGTAATGCATCATTTTCTCTGCTTAAAAGTGTACTTCTTCTAGTGTCATCTTCTTCTGCATCTCTTGCTGCTACTTCGGCATTCTTTTTTCCTTGCCTAGTTTGATCATCCATATACTTCTTTGCTGCCATGTTATTATATGTTGGTTCTAGAGCTGCTGCCTCGGTATTTGCTCGTTTCCCAGCATCTGCAAGTCCAGGAAGCGATGGCTGTTTTGCTTCTGGTACTGGTAATTTTTCATAGCGGCCAAAATCAAGCTGATTGCCAGTTTCGGCAAGTTCTTGGAAAACGGCAATAACTTCTTTGACCTTTTCTGCTTCACCGGTGAGTTGATTAACTTTCTCTTTAACTTGCCCGATAAACTCGACGGCAAATGGCTTTGCAAATTCCGGTCCCTGCTGTACTGCCGCTGCCGATGCATCAATATTTTTCTGAAAATCTCTGCGTTCTTGTAGTGCTATATTGTTTGCAGCGGTCCATTTCTGCTGCTTTAGATATTTTTGCTGTGCTGCTTCCAAAGCCCGTCGGGCATCTGGGTCTTGAACCTGCTTGATAAATTCCGACCCATATTCTGGGGGCATATCCTGATAAATATTCTGCCCAGCGTAAAGTTTCGGATCTTTTGTAATTGGATTATCATATTGGTTTTTTGTCGACGCTTTAATTTCCGCAGTGATCAATTTCTGTGTAGCTAAAAGACTATTCGTTGTTTGAAGTTCTGCCGTACGGAGTTGAATGAGTTCTTTAACTGCTTGAACAGCAGCGGCATAGGTTTTTTCTGGTGCAAAAAGTTCAGCCTGACCCCCAATAGGAATTGCCGGATTGATATTGCCACCCGGTCCCATTCGGGTACCACCAGGGAAATATGCACCACCAGGAAGCTGTGTACCACCAAATGTTTTAATTCCTGCACCAGGAAGCTGTAACTGGAGTCCTTGACTTTCCGTTCCATATGCAGGTGTGAGGTCGGCAAAATGTTCTTGGGCACGTTCTGTATCGAGGATAATACTTTGGAGTCGAAGTGCTTCACCACCCTTCTCCTGAATCCAGCCAGGCATACTTGGTCGTCGAATAATCGTTGATACTTCTTCAAACTTTTTTCGACGATCGAGCAGGTCTTTTTCCAGGAGCTTTAATTCATCAATTTCTTTCTGATAGGTATTGTACATCTCCTTTTTGGAGATACTTTGCACTTCTTCAAGTGACTGAATATCCTTGCGAACTTTGCTAATTTGCCGATCAAGACCTCTAAACCGTTTCGGATCTTCCTTGAGGATTTCACTAGGGAGACCAATATCAGTCCCATACATATCCAAGAGATGCTGAGAAAAATTCTGCGCATCTTTGATCAGTTGCTCTCGTTGTTCCCGAGCAGCACCTGTAACCGACTTATCAATTCCTGGACCCTTCCAGGCAGTTGTAAGCCTTTCGGTAACAATATCGCCACCACGTTCTGCCGAGGCAATGCCAGGTGGAAGAACAGTATCACCTCGTCCAAATCGAGCAAGTTCTTTTTTCCGTACTTCTAGTTCTGCAAGCTGTTTATTGATTTCACTTTTTACACGTTCACCAGTCAACCCCTGGTCACGATATGTAGTCCAGTTTTGAATATTCGATTCGACTTTTGTGAGTGGTCCCCGATTCAATTCGGCAACAGCCTCTGATTGTCGCTTTGCCGCATTTAGACGGGAAGTCCATTGGTCGGCAGACTCTCTCGGCTGCTGCCGGTAAATATTATTTGATTGTTGCAGTAATTGAATCTGCTGCCGCTCAATACCAATTCCAGTTTGTTTCGACCGATTAATTTCTTCTTGCAGTTGAAGAAGTGATCGGCCTTGTGCTACAAGAGCAGCGGCACCAGCACCGGCACTTGCAGGCATTGATACAGACCCCAAGCCTTGAAGTGCCCGTTGAAGTAGCTGAACACCGGCTAAGAGTCCTTGGAGATTTTGGGTAATGGCAGGCAAGATCGACGAGCCGATCTCGCGAAATTGGAGGACAATGTCGATTTGATTTTCAGCCACATTATTAGCCGGAGCGACTTAGCGCACGCTGCTCGGTACCTATACCAGCTGCTGCCGCTCGAAGATCAAGCAGAAAGTCCGGTAGTGACCCCTTCGCTAACTGGCTCGGTCTCTGTCCGTACCTCTTCCCCACTAGGTCCAGGAGTTCCAGCGTCGTCACGTCTATCTCCTGGAAAAGGTAGTTCAGGATTTGATACCTCCACGAGCAGACCGGAATTGACCAGTAGCTTGTGCACTAAATCGATATAATCCGGTTCGATAAGATCGATGGAAATCTGTTCTGGTAGATGGTCACCAGGTGCTTTTTCTGTTGGCGTATAAATTACAAGGTCTGGACTGAATTCATAAATTCGATGAATTGATGCAACGAGCAAGCGGCGCATTGCTTCAATTGATCGCTGAATCTCATTTTGCTCTTGCTCTGTAAG
>Ga0315278_10003908_pt1 | contig 13414 bp, 6 predicted proteins | sample YL17G06_0_MG_FD_203880 | JGI IMG/M metagenome (GOLD analysis project Ga0315278, IMG submission 203880) | Sediment microbial communities from Yellowstone Lake, YNP, Wyoming, USA - YL17G06_0 | ecosystem: Environmental > Aquatic > Freshwater > Lake > Sediment | place: USA: Wyoming | collected...
TTCTGTAGAGGTGGCTAAGAAAGCACTTCAGGAAGAAATAGCTACTATGAAGGATACTGCACTCTGGTGGGCGGATTACCTACGACGAGCAGATGGAGGCGGGACTTTAGGTTCATTAAAATTTAGCTGGCAACGGCAAACAGGAAAGATTTGGTATGCTGTAGTTAAGAGTTACGGGAGAGGAGATGGTATTACAAATAGAGTTAAGATGTCCTTCCCTCCTGATGAGGATTATAAAGTTGCTTTTAGTATACTAGTTGATGCTGGGTGGTTTGGTATAGAGTCTGCTAAAGAAGAATACAGAGGTTTTTTAGTTGATAGAGATACTGAAGTACTGCAGTTTTTCGGGGAAATAGAAGAGTATCTTACGAATAACGGTAATAATTCCTATTGTATACAGGCGGAAGAGTGGGAAGCGGGTTTTGGTCTAACACCTGAAACTGCTACAAACGCTTTTATATCTATTGAGAGTTCTGATGATTGGGAAGAAGATGACACTTTTTCATCTTTAAAGTTTAGTTGGGATGAAAGAGCTGGTTTAGATCAATATCCTTGGGATGAAATAAAGCATAATCTAAAACACCATATTAATTGGTTGATTGAAAACAACCGCCCTGTGTTCCCGGAAACACAAGAATTTGTAACAGACAATCAGATAGCGCAATGGGCTTACAAGACATTTTTTAATGAATACAATATTCCAGGTATGTGGGAACAAGACCCTGCTTTTAAGAACGAATTAAAACGTATAATGAGAGATTTCGGATATACATTATATGGACCTCCTTATATTGATTGGCTTTATTGGACGCAGAAGGCGTGGGATGATGTAAAATACTTTATTGATAACCAAAGAAATAACATTGCTCCTGATATGAATGTATCTGATCAAGAGCTAGCGAGGGATTGGTTAAAACTTTGGCAAGAAGAAAAACAAGTGCCTTTAGACATTCAAAGAGCACCTTATTTTGAAACGATATTTCTACCTACTATTCAGAAGATGTTTGAAGCTAGAGATTTAGGAGATGTTCTAGGTACAGAGTATCAACCCCCTCAATCTATAGAAGATAGAACAGAGCAGATAATCAGACCTGATACTGGTGTAAACGAGGATGAAGGGGACGTACCAGTTGATCGAGAAGGCAATCCCATGCCTAAGGAAGAGGATATTTGGGGAGGTACTAATTATAAACCACCAGCAGAAGTGCCGGAAGCGCCAGAATCCCAAGAAGCGCCAGGAATGAGCGCTGATGAATTATTAGATTTACTGAGTGACGCAATACGTAGTGGTGATACAGCGAGAGCAGAAGAAATAAAGAAACAACTTGCTGAACTTACATCTGAATCTTCTTTGAAACTTAGCTGGCAAGTACAAACACACGCTATTCAAGAAATTTCTTTTAATGAATTTCTCCGCATATACAAAGCAAATGGTACTGAAGGTTTAGTTATGTTAGGGGCGGGTGGTGATCTTAATGAGTGGATAGACGGTGTCACTCAGAATCTTAATGAAGAAGGTATAGCAACTGGAGAACCAGCGCAGTTATTTGAGAATTTTTACAAGCTTACTTCTACAGGTGGTAGAACAGATTTAGTTATGACTTTCAAAGAAGGTGCTAATATAAACATGGGTAAGCTAGCCATGTGGCGTTTACAGATGGGAGACTGCTCCTGGATAAGTGATTATGTTGTAAACTATAGAAGTCATTTTGCTGCTTTAAAGTTTTCTCTTTTCTCTCCAGATGATATTCTAACAGGTTATCCTTTTATTTACGATAAGAAAACACAGCGTCTTTATGTAGGTGAGTACAATAGTACACATCAGGATATGGCGCTAGCTACTGTAGAACTAGAAGAATTCAGTGTTGGTTTACAAAGACAAGATGATATGCAAGATAACTACAATATGGGAATCAGATATATACAGGGGAGAGTTTCTGGAGGTAAAGATACAGTAGCTTTTTGGGAGCAATCATCTCCTACTGTAGATACTAAAGATATGTTTACCGATTGTATATTTCAGCTTCAACAGAAAGGTATAGCTAACGATAATCCTACTATATATTTTACAGGTGGTTATAAGAGAAGATTTAGAGAATTTGCTGACTTACCTGCGCGTCAGGGGTATACATCTCTAAAACTTGGTTGGAAAGTTCCAGAAGAAAACTATATAATATCTCCCGAAAATTGGGATGAACATTTAGGTAAAACGGTTTTGTATCTAAATCCAGTAATGTTTGATTACACATATTTTTGGAAGGTTATGAAAGGAATAGCTTCTACTAATCATTCAGTTCGTCAACCAGAGCAGCTTTATGTAGGAGATTCTTATAAAGATGCTAAAGAGTTTGCTAAGAATTATAAAGACTATGATTTTTACTTTATATCAAGAAATGAGCACGAGTATTTACAGCAAGATAGGAAGCAATCATCTCTTAAGCTTGGTTGGCAAGTACAGCCGCAATGGGAAACAGATGAGGGGTGGGCTATTAATGAGGATGATTTTATGACCCTGGACGCAGAAGATATATTACCTAAATCTACTATTTGGAAAAAGAAAGTAGGGGATACTGTTGTTATAAGAGATCCTGATTCCAAATTTCACGCGCGCGGTAAAGTATTAGGTTTCAATAAAGATCTTCAAAAAGGAAGAGTTATGTATGTGGAAACTGCTCCCGGTAAGTTTGTTTATATAGATGCCTTTACCGCTGGGGATCAAGTAATTAGTAGTAAACTTTCTTGGAAAGTAACAGAACCTATAATAATAGCAAATTCATATGATGCAGATGAAAAATTACAAATATATATGGGGAGTGAAATTATATTTGTATATAAATTTGGTGAGAGCCATTATGCGGCTCGTTTAGGTATTTGGAATGTTCGTGGTGCAGTAGATCCTGGGGAGATAATACAAGAGTTTGAAGAATATTCTCGTGCAGCTGCATTTGCTAATCAATATGCTATAAAACATGATATCCCGCGATTATTAGTAACTCATGAACGCGCACTTCCAGAAAATAAAAAATATTCTTGGCAAATACATGATGATGCTACAGCAATAGCTAATGACACACAAGATGCTTATTCTTTTAATGCCTATCAGATGCCTTACTGGATAAGACTAATACAACATGTACTTGATTGGGGTATGAATGCAGAGGAAGCAGAAGAGTTTATGAGATCTAAGTATCCTAGATGGTTAAGAGACTCATCTAGTTTTTCTAATTACGGTGATCTTGAGGATAACCATCCTACTGAGAGAGAAGAATTATTCAAACAGTTACTTAAGGATGCAGATGCGCGCAAAGAAGAAATTATGAATCAAACTAGACAGTATATAGCGGTCGCTGTTAGTGAAGGTGGCACATATAATTCTAGAACCGTAAAAAGAATACAAAATCAAGCGTCTCTCGTGTTTAATAATGTAAAGAAAGGACAAGAAAATGGACCAGGACAAGAAAGCGGCGGCCAAACGCCCCAAATCTCCCAAGAAACCCAAACGAACTTGGAAGAGAAGCCTAACGAAGGCGTTCATGAAGAAGCACCGCAGTACTTTCAAAAAGCTGTCATAAAGTATCCTAATGTTTATGATATAATAGGTGCACATGATGCTATAATACAAGAACTCGGAGGGCTACAGGGAATATTGGCAGGTGGTGAGAACAGAATAGAAGCAGCGATCGGCAGGATGCAATCAGGTTTCGGTGACCGAGAATTTTATGTCAGTGTTTTAGAAAAGGCAGCTGTACTGTGCCATTCTATAGTTTCAACGCATCCTTTTAATGACGCTAATAAACGTACCGCTTTTGCGGCAGTATTACATTTTTTACATGATAATGGTTTTGCATTAGATGAATCAGATGCATTCGGAGATATTATTATACAGGTAGCTGATAACAGTGCCGGTTATGAACACTTAATACAATGGTTACAAACTAACGCTAAAGAAGTTGCTGCAACACGCGGTGAAGCATTAAAGAATCTGACATGGCAAATACAACCTCAAAAACAACCATTAAATCCTAATGTTGTTTTACGGTTAGTACAGCAACAATTAGAAGATGAGATTACCGCAGGACAACCAGGTATAGACGCTGATCAAATGTATCATTATGTTTATCCTTTAGACAGACCAGAGGAGATAGTTTATATAGAACAACATTATCATCGACCTTTACGTAAACCAGATGGTAATTCTATATTTGATGGTTATTACATAGCAGAAAGAGAGTATTCAGGAGAGACGCTATATGATTTAGTAGGAGCAGATGTTGACGGGTATATAGAAATAATGGATGCTTCTTTTATCAATTCATTATCTGATATACCGGGTTTAGAACGTTATGGTAGCTTAAAACTATCTTGGTCCCAGAATACTTTAGATAATCCTCAAGATATACAAGTAGGGGATGTTGTTGTATTTGTGAGAGAATATGGTCCGGATAAAACTGAATTTAATGTATTACATATAGGTGCAGCGCAAGAACTATTAAGTTACGATTATACTGGTTTACTTGAAGAAGGTCTTAAAGATGGCGGTATATTACCGGATACGCTTTGTGCACATTTAAAAGAAGTAGTAGGATATCCAAGAGGTGGACATTATAATCCTGCAGAGTTTGTAAATGTTATAAATGAATTACAAAAGGTAGAACAGAAGGTAGAATAATATGGGAAAACGAGTAGTAGGCGGACATTTTAAGAAGGTATTACCAGGTACTGAATCTAATTTCAGAGGGGCTCTGAAAGAAAGAAATGTACCTATGTCAAAACCCATGCGTTCTTTTGGTTCTGCTGATCAGTCAAGAGATGCAAAGCTTAAAAGCTTCTCCGGTATGGATGTCCAAAGAAACGCACCATTGTTTAACGATCCTCGCTATACAAGCAGCACTCTTTCTATTCCTACAGATAATAGAACTTTACATGGTCTCTATAGATTTTTTACAGAGACCGATCCTATAGTTGGTGCAAGTTTGAAAATGCACTCCGAACTTCCACTTGCGGACGTAGGTTTAGGACAATGTGAAGACACAGGTGTACAGCAGCATTATGATGCAATGTGGGAGAAGATTAACGGTGTAAAGCTGTTAACTGATATAGTATCCGAACACTACGAAATAGGTGATTGTTTTCCTTTTGGAGCTTTTGATGAAGCAACTTATATGTGGGATCAGTTTGCTATTTTAAATCCTGATTACGTAAAAGTAGATTCAACATGGGTGAATCAAAAACCGTTGATTAAATTAATTCCTGATGAGAATTTAAAAAGAATAGTACAATCAAGAAGTCCTCGTTTTATATTTGAACAATTACCTCCGGAAGTAGTACGTTACGTACTTTTCAGTAAGGAAATACCATTAGATCCAAACAATGTATTTCATATTTCACATGCAAAGCGCCCGTATGAACTTCGCGGAAGATCGCTCATAAAGAGAATACTAAAGCTTTTAATGTTAGAGGATAGATTTAATCAAGCTAATTTTGCATTGGCTACTCGGCATGCTGTTCCTCTTACTGTTGTTAAGGTAGGGGACGCAACCACAGGATGGGTTCCAAACGATGAAGAATTATCTGATGTAAGAGATCTGTTCGCAGCTTGGGAGTTAGATCCTAACTTTAGTATTTTTTATCATTACGGTATAAATGTTGAATTTTATGGTTCTAATGGTAAGATGTTGCCAATTGGTCCTGAACTTGATAGAATATACCGTTTGAAGTTTATTGGTCTACAGATGCACGAACAATTACTTGCTGGCGGTGGTGGTAGTTATTCGCAAGCATATGTTAATTTAGAAGTACAACGTCAGCGCTATCTAAATTTACAATTGAAATTAGAACAATTTGTACATGAGGGATTATTTAAACCAGTTGCGGATCTTTGCGGTTTCTATAGAATGCGAAAATCTGTAGCGGGTTATCACGGTGCTAGTAAATATGCATTCGGTAACAGTGATCCTACGATGAGAAAGGTGTTATCTCAGTTTTCTACTGTAAACGATTTAAAAGATAACGCACAATTTAGAGAATTTGTAGCTGCTAAAGCTAAAGAGCATGAAAAACTTTCACAGCAACAAGAAAGAGAATATGTATTTCCTAAGATAGATTGGGGAGCAATGTCAGCTGCTACCGATGAAAATCTTAAGAATTATATTAAATGGTTAGCGAAAGAAAGACCTTACTTAGTAGATGATGCTACTTTATCAAGATTAGCTAATTTAGATAGAGATACACAGGAGCAAGCTTATCTGAAAGACTTAGAGAGAACTGCTGAGAGAATAAAGAAAGTTTCTGAGAAAGGTTACACGGAAATAGCACGCGCAAGAGAGAAAAAAGGTACAGGCGCAGGTGGAGATATGTTCGGTGGTGATATTCCTCTTGGTGGTGGCGCAGGCGGTGATATGGGAGGAGCACCTCTTGGCGGTGATATGGGAGGGGGAGAACCTAACGCACCTATAGGAGAAGGTGGTCCGCCAGAAGCAGCTAATGCAGCAGGTCCTCCAGCAGGAATGTCTGCAGCTTTATCTGAGTCTGATTTAATAAAGGCTGTTTCTAGTGATGATATACATTTACAAAAAGAGAATTCTCAACTTTTGAAAGAGAGACGTAATTGGGTAACTTCTATTGAAAGAGTTATAGATTACGAAGATACATCTATTTAATTGAGAGAAAAAGGAGTTAGAGATGTTAGTTAAGACATGCACACAGCAAGTGCGTGCGATACCACTTAATAGTGTTACAGCACGTCACGAGAAAAAGATTATACCGGTAAACTCAAAAGAATTCAGGTATCTCCGTTTTCGAGCCATTGGAAATTTAGAGGTAGCCGGGTTTAATGGTAATTTTGATGGATTTCCTTACGAGCATTTTGAAGACGATGAATCAGGATACGGTTATAAGTCTTTTATTGGTAAGAGAGCTCATCATGAACATAACTCTTCAACCGGTCTTGTAGGAAGTATAGGGGACTTACCAGATGCTTATCTTAATAAATTTAACTACCCAGATGACATAAAAGAAAAGCGGTGGTCTTCTCTCCTTAAGAAGGAAACAAACGACCTTAGAAAGAAGGTGCTATCTCTTCCTAATCAGAAGATGGGTGATATTGAAGTACTGATGCGTATTGATACTACACTGGCTAAAAACTCTTCTACTGATCCTAATGTAAAGAAAGCTATTGAACGAATAACCAGAATGATAGATACCGGTCAAAACCTAACTTGCAGCATGGGAACTAACGTACAATATAGCGTATGTAGTGCATGTGGAAATGAAGCTAGATTTTCATCGGATTATTGTAATCATTTAACTAAACGGAAAGGTGCTCTTACAATAGTGACTTCTAATGAACTAAGGGATATGCTAGATAAGATGATATTACGGCCTGAGTGGTTGCCACATATGGTCACATCTGCTTATGATGCAAAAGATATTGTTGAAGGTATAAGTAATAGAAGTATACCTGTAAAGAACGGTGAGATAAATCACAAGCTTTCTTTCTTTGAATTATCAGTAGTTGCAATACCCGCATATCCGGAAGCAAGAATGCTCGAAAAATTAGCAAGAAAAATTGACGAAACAAACAAAGAGTACCTAACAAGAATAGCTAAGGAATTCGGAGAAGATTCGATATTAGATCTTTATTCTATATTACAAGAACAGGGTAAGATTTCAAATATGTGTCAGGTGAATTAAAATGAACAACTGGAGAAAAGTGTTAAGTTGGCAAGAACATAATAGTATTAGTATTTTTATACCTAATATGGATTTAGATACATTCAACTCTATTATGGGGATGCGTCCGCCTTACGAAGACTACGGAGTGGTAGTATCTGAAAATAGAGGAGGGGTAAACGTTAGCAAAATATCTGGAAAAGAAATATCACGTAGAGAGCCGCTGTTTCAAGAAGTACATACAGAAGAGGATGCTGATATTTTAAGCTCTTTTTTTGATATAATAGATGTTTTAGAGAGAAAAAATATAACTTTTAGGTACAGGTGAACTAAAATGAACATTACAATTAAAAAAGTCGGAAACCTTTATCAGGTAGATGATAACGAGACTCCTATTGACTCTGTAACTCTCAGAAGCACATTAACATCTCTTACTAATTCGGATGATCCTAAGGTAAGTAGCATAATGGACGATATTGACGAAAAGAGCGAGCTTTCTTTAGAAGTAACAGCCAATACAGGTATTGTTGTAGATTTATATGAAGTTGATTACCCTCCGCCAACTGATCCTGAAAAAGCTACGCAAGATTTAGCAAGTCATTTAAATGAAAAGAAAGATTTTGTAACGCAATATTTATTTCCTGATAGTCATACGGAGGATGTAATAATAGGGCTCCGCCAGGATTTGTTAGAGAATAAAAAGATGCCTTCTCAACAAGGAATGGAGACACAGGGAATAACAGGTAAATTAAATTTTAAGATTGCTTGGGCTACAGGTCTTTCTGAAGATCAGAAAGCGTACGTAGAGAGTACTGGTAGAATGCCACAAGGTGTCTTAGAGAAATGGTTTGGTATGGGTCTTTCTAATTGGGTTAGATTTACACCTCCTCCTGAATTTGGTACTACAGGGGATGTTTGTGTGGCAGCAGACGTTTTCCGATATATTTTAGCAGTACAATCAGGCGATGATGTTGAAGATTATGAAATAGATTATGAAACCTTAGTAGAACATGATATAAATCCTTTAGATTTAATAGCAGTATTAGAGGAGGTAATATCTAATGGTCCTGATAATGTTAGAGAGAATACTACACTAGATGCGCTTATTGAAGATGGTGGTGAGGAAGTTAAACGTATTCAGGTTACAAGGAGATCTAGATAAAATGGATAACTTAGAAGGTACAATCTTTGAAAAATACGACTCAGTTTACTTTGACCTCGATCGTACGTTGTGGGATTGCTTTTCTTTAAAAGGTACTTCAATGGGAGCATATAATATGAAACCTCCTTTTGAATTACTATCGGGTGTAATAATAAAAGATATTGATGGTAATCATTGCAAATTACAAGATGGTATAAGAACTATACTAAAGTTATTAAATGATAATGATATGAATATGGGTATAATAAGCAGCGGAGAGAAAGAAGATACTACACCATCAGCACAGCCTGCGGTAATGCTTCTTAAAAAGTTCAATCTTTGGAGTTATTTTAACTTAGGCGTTTTATGTAAACAGGGTATTAACAAACGTAATTACATAAAAGGTTTCGGTAAGACTCTATTTATAGATGATGATGAAGAACAAATACAATCGGTAAAAGTAGATGAAAATATAGATGTTTTAGATAGAAAAGCCTTTGAGGGATGGGATCAATTACTTCAATCTCAGAAAACTAATCTATCTTTTGGGTTGTCTATGTTTTTAAATAAAGTCGCAGCTGAAGAGTTTCAATATAATTCTAGTGCTGATACATTGTTGAATATATATAAGGCAGAACAGATTTATTCTTATGTAAAGAATAAGAGACAAATGGGCGATGATATTTCGGATAGTGAAAATATAAGATACCTGAAAGTAAAAGGAGAGCTACCACGACTTTTTGAGGATGCTATAAAGTTTTTACAAGAAATGCTACAAGAGACATTAGAATGGGAAAACACACATCCTTCTAGGGATGATGAACAATCTCCTTTAAGAGAGGGTGATACACCTCATTCTAAAATGAAGAATGATTTTATGGAAGCGTTGCTTACATTGATGCAGGCTTCTGCTGGTATATATAATGAAGATAGATGGCCTTCTATTTTTGTTGCTATAGATAATGTGATTAATTTAGCACATATTGATTTTCCTTATGTACAGCATATGATGTGGGGTGATCAACAAAAGATGGATCAGAAACTTGATGAATATTTTAAGAATAAGGATATGACATCTCTCGATAAGAAAGATATGGCAGAACATTATCTAGATAAAGTAGAAGAAAAATGGACTGAGTTTATTGATTACCTTGAACGCGCTGGTAAATCTCTGAAGTTTGCAGAAGGTTAACTAAATGGGAGCTTTATGGAAAATATTTAAGGAAGCTTTAGATTTACCTAAAGGAGAGCAATATGATGATTCTTCTCTTATGGATATCTCTCCTCCGGAGTTTGAGAACTGGTCGCCTACCGAGAGAATGCGTAAGCGTTTGCCGTTAAAGTATCAACCCGAAGATGATGATAGTTTAATGTTTTTTGAAAAAGGGCTGCATCAGACAATTAACACTCCTGAATCAGAACGTCCTCTTACACCTTATGGAAGTCAATCTTTAGCTTGGCAAAGTGATATGTTTGATGAAGATGAGAACGGTGTATTCTGGTATAATCCACGTTCTAAAAAAGATATGCAGGAGTATAAGAAAGAGTTAAATGCAGAACGTAAGCACCGTCAACTTTTACTTGAGAAAGAATTACCAAATATTCTTAAAAGCATCACCTATCAAGAACTCCCCGAATATGTACGTGGTTATTTTGAACAAGAATTCGGGCATATATTCAAACAAGTACCAGAAGCTTATAAGTATGTAACTAGTCTTACTATAGATATGAGATTACACCACGGTAAGTACGGTGACTGGGCAGAGTATTTTAAGGATGATAACCGTATAGAATTCTATAAAGAGTGGCACTGGGATACTATAATATATAAACTAATGGATAGTGCAGGGATTGAGAATCCAGAAGAAGTAAGAAAATATTTTATTAACAAGTATCTTAACCGTACTGTTGTGCACGAATTAGTACACTCCTTACAGCATTATTTTGAAACTATAGGTACTCAGCATCATTTTGTAGCGCCTTCTCCTCAGGAAGAACATCCTGATTATTATAAACACCAAGATTTTTATAAACAAGATCCGGGTGAAATACAAGCCTATGATGTAGGGGATAGCTTCGAGTATCCTGAAGATGTGACGAAACAGAGACGGAAAGATTTTGGTTTTAATAAATACTATTCTTTAGGTAAAAGTAGTTGGAAAACACGACCTAAATTTATTGTAGATGTAAATGATGCTACTATCAGAGCAGAGTTATCAGCTACTGAGGAAGAAGCTTTAGTGGTATCGACAGGTGGAGCGTCTTTTCATGTTCTCAAAGGGCATTTTCATTACCCCGGTTATTTTACTGCTGCTTTAACATTACCTGAACGATTTTCTACAGAAGAGGATGCTTTTAAATTTGCATATGAGTACGCCTGTTCTAACGGTATAGGATTGCTACTTTTAGAAAGACAACGTGAATTGTTCAAAGATATTACAGGTAGTCTCAAATTTGCAGATCCTCTTACATACACTGATAAGAGCGACGTTTCTGACGGCGAACCTTTCAAAGATCGTGCTCTGATGTTCCATACAGAAGAAGCTACTGATATTGATAATCCTACAGATAATATGTGGATTGAACAAGAACCAAACTTCTTTCCTGCTCCTTCTAACGAAAATGAAATAGCACAGCTTGATAGAGATGATAATACTATTCTGAATAATGAGAATAAGAGAAAGAAAACACTTACATGGAAGCTACCCACAAGTCTAGCTATTCCTAGATATATCTGGACAGATATGAATGCTTTAAAAGAAAATCTTAATGAATATCTGTTTGAACCCGGTGGAGCAATAAATGATAAGGTAATGATGCTTAGAAGTACGTGGGATAATACAGGTGTTTCTAAAGGTATGATCGGCCGTTTAGAGGAAGTTTTTCTAAGAAAAGGAAGGAATGAACTCGCGTCATTATTATATAATATTATAGAAGGACATAACTTTTTTGATAGTAACTATCAAGAACTTGCTACGGATACAACACTTTGGGAAGCTGCTATAGAGAAATCAGAAAGGGCACTAAAAGCGCTGAAGACTATTACTGATAGTACTGTACCTGGCGGTCTATTTGATTTAGAAAGCTCCTTAAAATTGTCATCTGATGATCCTTCATTTGATGATTATGATAACAGAGACAATACCAGACACCGTAATGATTTCTTTAAGTATGATACTGATCAGCCTGGTGGCGAAGACGCTTTAGATAGGAAAGATCTTTATTATGAAGATTTGATGTATAAAAAGGATACAGAAAAAGAGCAAAAAGAGAGAAACGCTTTAGATTGGACCGGTAGAGAGAATTTACAATTAGGTTTCGGTTCATTGAAACTGGGTTGGCTGTTATCATATACTCCAAAAATAGGAGACAGAGTAAGAGTAGAGCACCCAGAAGGTGATGTAATTATAAATCTTGTAAGTGAAGATCCTATCGACGAACCAGATCGTGGTCTTATGGGGCAAGTATTAGAGAGCGAGAATCCTTACTGGAATAAATATCAAATGTTTTATTTACCTAAGGATACGGAATGGCCTGTAACAAAAATAGCTTCATTAAAGCAGAGTTGGAAAATACAGCCAGAACCTAAGTTTATGAAGGCGTACCGGTTTTATATAACATGGGAAGAGTTTAATAGTACGTTTGCGGACGCATTTAATAATGAAGATGAAGATACAATAGTACAAATTAACGGGGAACAAGTTGTTGTAGATAATGCTTGGGCAGATTTTACTAATCATATGTGGGATATAGTAAATCAGGCAGTAGAGTTTCATAAATTACCAGCGGAAGTAGAGGAAGCTGATTTACAAGATTACGATGATGAAGGTAAGACTTGCGACATAGAAGTTATTGCGGATGCTAAAACACATACTTTACTTTATGATTATTTATTACACGAACAAATCCCCTGGTTTAAATCTTCTCATATTGGATTAGAAAGTTCATTGAAACTTTCTTGGAATACTTTTCTATCTAGAATAGGAGACATACAAGAAGGTGATACCATTATTGATGACGGAAATGATAAATACAGAATTAAAGAAATTGACTATGATCGTAAAATGATTTTACTTGAAGAAGTATTTTCATCAGGTAATTTTGACGGTCCTTTCTGGATAAGTGAATCTGATATGCAAGAACATGGATTTGAAAAAGTATCTTTTCAAAAAGAAGGTTGGGGGTCTAGTAGGCGTATTTGGGTAAGTTATTGGGTTATCCGACCAGATAAACAATTGAATACTTCTGATGTTCAGCAAAGTTGGACAGTTGTTACGCCTTTATTGGAACAATTTGAAGGCATTGATCAAATTACAGGCTTAATTAAAGAAAAGCTCCGTAATCACTTAAAAAAAGAATACCCTGATGCTTTTACGCAAGGTTATTTTTGGGGAGATATGAGAATGTGGGCATTAAATAGTGAAAATATTGAATTTTTAGACAAATATTTCACAGAAGAAGAAATCAAAAAGTTAAAAGAAGACACTATATTGATAGTGGATAAAAAATCATTTCCAGTAGAAGTACACAGTCCTTTGACAGGTATAAATTAGGAGTTAACATGAAAAAGAGTTTTTGGAGAAGCACATTGCAGGTATTTAG
>Ga0315278_10003909_pt1 | contig 13412 bp, 27 predicted proteins | sample YL17G06_0_MG_FD_203880 | JGI IMG/M metagenome (GOLD analysis project Ga0315278, IMG submission 203880) | Sediment microbial communities from Yellowstone Lake, YNP, Wyoming, USA - YL17G06_0 | ecosystem: Environmental > Aquatic > Freshwater > Lake > Sediment | place: USA: Wyoming | collected...
TGTTATTTACTGAAATAGCGAAAGATATTATTAAAGAATATTTTAATAGTGAACCAGAAGAAAAAAATGCTTTTAATATGACCTCTATGGCAGTTAAACAAAAATGTTATCGTATGAAAGAGCATTTTCCAGAGATTAATTTTCATCCTCACTTATTTAGACATAGTTATGCTATTTTTGTGTTAAAAAAAGGCATAGATATAGATAATCTTCGTAAATTACTCGGACATCATAGTATAGCAAGCACAACGAGATATTCAGAATTAAATAATGCTCAAATTAAAGAATTATGGAATAAGAAAGTTGAAGGAAAAGGAGAATAAATATGGATTATCATATACAAGTTAAAAAGTCCATTGATTACTGGGAAGTAATAGCAAGTTTTGAAAATATATGCGTTAGAGATGATTGTAAAGATTTTTTGGCAGATAAATATAAAGATTGTAAATTTAGAACTATTGATGAGGAATAAAAAATGAAAGATAGTATAAAATTGATGTGCATATATCGACATTATTTATCTATAACTTCTAAACTTATAGAAGTTTTAGAACATTATACAGCAAAAGCGGATAAAGATATTTCTCCTGAATTAAAAAAGAAATATAAAGAATTCCGTAATCACGCTCATAAATTAATAGAATATATTAATCAAGATTTGCATTTTTTGATAAAATTAGATTTTGAACTTAAAGAAATGGAAAATAATGAAAATGCTAAATAAATGTATAAAGTGCGGTAAAAAAGTGAGTGCTATTCACGTTAAACATTGTCAAAAATGTTATAATAAACTGAAGAAAGGTATCAATAATCCAAATTATAAACATGGTCAATGTTGCACCAAATTGTTGTGTATTATTTGCAAACAAATAAGAGATTATAGAGCTAAAAGTAAAATGTGTAGAAAATGTTATATAAAAAATATTCCCAAAGGAAAAAATAGTCCAATTTGGAAAGGTGGAAAACCTAAATGTAAATATTGCAATAAATTAATTAGTTTTTATTCGAAATTATGTCAAAAATGTTATTTAAAAACTCTTAAAAATAAAGGCAATCCGAATTGGCTCGGAGGTAAAAGTTTTGAACCTTACGGCAAAAAATGGTATTCTATTCGTATAAATATTCGAAAATTATATAACAATAAATGTCAAGTTTGTAATAAATTTGGAAAAATTGTTCATCATATTAATTACGATAAAAAGAATTGTCTATATACAAATTTAACAGTAGTTTGTCGTAGTCATCATAGTCAAACTAATTTTAACAGAGATTATTGGTTTGCGTATTTTAGTTATAAAAAGGAATTAGAAAATGAAAAAAATCAAAAGAATTAAAACAAGACATATATGGCACAGAAATCCCAAAACACAAATTGTGCCTAATAAAAAACATAAAATAGATAAAAATTTATCTATCGATTTATTAAAAGGACAAAAAATAACTGAAAGAGATTTAGATGAATTAGATGAAGTATATTAAAAAGGAGTTTATGGCAAAAGAAAGAACGTGGGATAACTGTCCATGTTGCGGAACAAAATTATTAAGAGAATATTGGGGAATGAAGGACGAAAATATAATTTGTTGGAGATATACTTGTGATAATGGACAGTGTAAATTTGGAATTAATCTTGTAGATAGACCGATAAATGACACTGAACCTATAAATTAGTAGTATTATAGGAGGATTAAATGCCTGATAAAGAATGTTGTGCAAATTGTAGATTTTATGTAAGCGACGGAAAATATTGCGATTATTGGGCTTATAATGTAGAATACTTAACAGGAGAAAAAGATGATTTAATAAGTGTTTGTCCTGATTTCGAAAGAGCAAGATTAAAAGAAGATGAATACGAAGATGAAGAAGGAACTCAAAATTTAAAACCAATTGGAGATAATTATCCTACTTACAAATCATTAATAGTATCTTTGGGATTAAGAAAAGAAAGAACAACTATGGTAAAAAAATTATTAAATACAGAAAATAAGAGAATTACAAAAGATGATATTATCGATATGCAAATTGACCTTTATCTATATGACAAAGGATGTAGAAAAGAAAAAATAAAACGAATTTATAAAAGAAAGAAGAAAGAATAAAATGGTATATAAAATTTGCTTCTATATGATGTTGACAGGGTATTTAGGTTTATCATTACAGACCACAGATATAAAAGGAAAGTTAATTGGTATTGTTTTATTAATAGCTAATGCTCTTATTTTTTATAAATAAGGAGATAATATTATGAATAAAATTTGTATTCGCAAAGAGGGGAAAGCAACTTTAGTGGGAATTTTAATTCCTATTGGGTCATATTACGAAGAACCTCATATAAAAGGAATTAGTCATTTTATTGAGCATTGTTGTTTTAAGGGAACTAAAAATAGAACACAGAAAGAAATTAATCTTGCAATAGAACAATACGGTGGCGATATTAATGCTTTCACCGATAATGAGATTACATTTTATTGGGCTAAAATTGCTAATCAATATAAAGATATAGCAATAGATGTTATAACTGATATAGTAACTAATCCTATATTTCCTTCTAAAGAAATAGATAAAGAACGAGAAGTAATTTTACAGGAATTAAAAATGTATGAGGATAATCCTTCTCATTATATTTATCAATTAGCAAATGAACATTATTATCCTAAAGATAATGGATTTTATTTACCAATAATAGGAACAGAAAAAACTTTACAAAATATTAATAAAAAAGAAATATTAAATTATTATAAGAAATATTACAATAATCCTACTTTAATTATTATCGGAGATGTTAAAGATGAACTCTATATGGAAGAAGAATTGTCATTGGATTATCCTGATTATAGAATTCCTACAAAATTTAAGCGAAGAATATTTGAAAATAGAAAAGATATTAGTCAGTCAATTATGCTTATAAAAGCAGATGTTAATGTATCAGAATTTTCTGGCTTAGAAAAAGAATATTTAATGGACTTATTATCAGAAGTATATAATGATATGAGTGGTAGATTATTTTCTAAAATAAGAGAAGAATATAATCTTGTTTACAGAATTCATTTTGGTATTACTATGAATTCTAATGGAATTATTAATTGGGAAGTTAATTTAGGATTAAATAAAAATAAAATAAATAAAGCATATGATTTAATAATAAAAGAATTAAATCGACCTATCACAAAAAAAGAATTAGAAATCGCAGTTACTAAAACAATAGGCTCTCAAGCCCTTAGAATTGAAAGTTTAAATTGTATTGCAGAAACAATTGCCTATGGAATAAGAGCCAATTTAGATTGGAATGAATATTTATTTAATTATGAAAAAAATATTAATAAATATAAAAATAATTTGAATTATTTTTTAAAAAAGATGAATTTTAAAGAAAATATAATGGCAGGGATTATTCCTAAATAAAAAGGAGAAAAGATTAAAAATAGAAACTATTGACTCTTATGGGTAAATATGCTATACTTAAAGCGTAAAGTAAGATTGAATTTAACTGTAAGGAGAAAAAAATGAATAAACAATTGATTGTTATAGGTATCGGATTTATATTGGTAGGATTTATATTGTCATATATTCGTAGAAAACTTGTTGGTTATATTGTCAAAAAATCCCCTGAACTTGCCATTTCTGAAAAATTTAATCCCAAAAAATTTCTTAAAGGATTTGCTTTGACTGACCCTGTTTTATGGACAAAATCTATATTTGAAATTATAGATTTAAGAAAATTAATTATATATGCTTTAATTGCCCTTACAATTTTTGGATTTGGTTATTATAAGAATTGGCAAAATACTCCTATTAAGATTGATTTAGGATATGGTAAAGAAGCGGTTATAGACTTAGGTAATGGCGAATATATGCATATTACTAAAGATGGCGAAGTGCATATTCAGAACTCTCCAGACCCAAAATCAACTAATATTCTAAGAACTATATCAATTAAAGATATACCTAATTTAAAAGCCAAACTTGCCCCGATAGGATTACAGTTTAAGCCTATTATAGTGGCAGGAATGAGTGCAGGAGCGAATGGTGGCGGAACAGAAGTAGGAGCAGGTATATCTTTCTTTAGATTTTATAAAATGCAAGCAGAGGTATTTATAACTACACATCCTGCAATATATTTAGGAACAAGTTATAGTATTACTGATAATGCAGGTATAGGAATAGCAATAGGTAAATCTTTAAGTGATACTAACGACACAAGAATTATGATATATGGCAGAGTTAATTTTTAAAACGAGGATAAAATGAAAATAGAATTAAAAGAAATAAAAGCATTAATAGAAGTAGTAATTAAAATTGGTAAAATAATAGCAGATATAACATTTCATTTAGGAGAATCAACTTTAAAAGGAATAAAATGGATTTGTGGCACATTAATTTATTGTATAACTGCAATTTGTATAGTAATAGGAATTAATAAAAGGAAAAAATAATATGCCATATATAAAACAAGAATTAAGAATAAAATATGATAATATATTAAATCAAATGCCTGATATTGATAATAAAGGAGATTTAGAATATTGTGTTTTTAAGTTAATGAAACGATTTATGAAAACAAGGGAAAAACGTTATTCTACTTTACATGAAGTCGTGTATGCTATTATGCATTGTGCAGATGAATATAGGCGTAGATATTTAGATAAAAGAGAAGATGAAGCAATACAAGAAAATGGAAATGTGGAGTAAAAATGAAAGTTCGACTTGGAGAAAATGCTCCTAATTATATAGATGGCAGAAGTTATAAAAAATATTGCAAATGTGGAAATACAATTCAAAATCCATTAGCAAAAAGATGTAGAAAATGTTATCTGCAAAATCCTAATAAAGGATATTCTCATAATTTTTCTAAAAAAGAATTACAAAAAAGAAGTATTAGAATGAAAAAATTAAGAAAAAAACAAAAAACTTGGAATAAGGGTATGAATATAAAAAAAGAAAGACCAGAATTAGTTCAACAAATGATTAATTCTTTGAAAGGACAGAGATGTAATCCCAAAGGAGAATTTAAAAAAGGACATAAAAATTCATTAAAACATAGAAAACATTTAATTTGTAGACATCATATAGACCGTAATCATGAAAATTCGAATATTTCTAATTTACTTTATTTACTTAATTCGTCTCATAATAGTTTACATAAAAGAGCATACGATTATTTAGTAGAAATTGGATTGATTAATCAATATATTAATTGGTTTAAAACATATTTTAATCCTAAATTATATACTATTAAAGATTATTATAAACAAAAAAGAGGAAAACATGGATAATAAAAGACTTCGATATACAACCTACACTGCTGGAAGTATAGAATCAGCAACTACTAAAGAAATGAAAGGTTGGAGAGCAGAAATTAGAGAAAAATTAAACAGTCCTGATTTAGGTATATATGACCCTGTTGAACAAGAATCTAATAAAGTTGGAAAAGAATCTAAAGACCATGTTGCATATATTACAGGACTCAAAGCAGGAGGACATTGGGATATTTTTGCAAGTGAAATGGAACGTATTTGGTGGGGAAATATAGATACTGCTAAATTAGATAGAATAAGATTATTAATTTATCTTTATGAAAAAGCCAGATTAGAAGGAAATTATTTAACTGATTTTAAATATTGGGGAGATTATGAAGCTGTTGTTAGGTCAGATTTTATTATTGTTTATTTACCTAAAGATACTCGAACAACTGGCACTATTTTAGAAATGGAAATTTGTTATTTATTTGGAATACCTATTTATTTAATTTTACCTGACCATCCTAAAACAGAATGTAATTCTACAATGATAGATATTGTTATGAAATCAGGTGGAGAAATATTCTATTCTATTTCAGATTGCACAAAATTTGTTATCGATAAATATAAACTTAAAGAAACAAAAACAGAAAAAAAAGGAGAATAACATGGCAAGAGGAAGACCACAATTAACGCAGAGAATTAAGTTGAATAATAAGTTGGTTAGATTGCAGACAGAGATTGCCGAGATTCAGAAAAGATTGGCAGGACAATTAGAAGGCGAAATTACAGAAACAAAAGCAGAAGAACCAACAACAGAACCGACAGCGGAGGAATAAAATGTATAATCAATTAATTGGTAAAGGAATAGGTATTGTTTTATTTGTTATAGGTGCAGGACTAATGGTAACAAGACATCCTGTTTTAGTTGTATTAATGATAGTTGGTGTTGGAGTATTTTATTTAAGTGAAAAGATTTTTTAATAGGAGAAGATAATGAAACAAGTTGACCTTGCATGGGCAAGTGGATTTTTTGATGGAGAAGGGTCTACTGTTTGCACTAATAATAATGGCAATCCTTTTTCAAGGATGCAAATGACATTAGGACAAAAAGATTATAGAGATAAAATAGCTCCTACACTTTTAAAATTCCAAAAAATAGTTGGACTTGGAAAAATTTATTTTAAAACTAAAAAAGGCAAAGATATACATATGCATCAATTTTATACTTGTAAATTTACAGATGTCCAAAAACTTGCAAAATTACTTTGGAAATATTTATCAGATGATAAAAAATGTCAATTTATTCGTTGTGCGAAAAAATTAAAAGAATATACAAGAAAGGATATGAAATATGAGACATTTTGAATCAGGTGCTACAAGAGACGACGATACCACAAAAGCAGATTACGAGGGTTTTCTTTCGCCTCTTGTTTTAGAAGCATTTGGAAATTATATGAATAAACATCGTAAACAAATAGATGGTCAATTAAGAGATAGCGACAATTGGCAAAAAGGTATACCTAAAACTGCCTATATGAAATCATTATGGAGACATTTTTTAGATGCGTGGGCAATTCATAGAGGCTATACAAGAATAGATAAACAAACAGGTAAAGAAATAACTTTACTTGAATCCTTTTGTGCTATTCTTTTTAATGTTATGGGCTATATGTATGAAATATTAAAGGATAGTAATGGAAAATAACGGTAAAATAATAATTATAGATTATGGCTGTATTATGTTTAGTGCAATTTTTACTCATAAGTATACTCCCCAAATCCCTATTTCTTACAGTATACTTAACATGATATTTGCGAACATTTTAAAAGTCGGATTAAATAATGACGATGAAGTAATGATAGCGGTCGATTATGGCCATTCTTGGCGTAAAGATTTTGATGAACAATATAAAGCAGGTCGTAAAGAAGGTAGAGATAAACACACTGAAATTAATTGGGATAATACTTTTGCAGAATGTAATAATTTATTAGATAGTATAGACAGAGCATTACCTTTTCAGATTTTAAAGGAAAAAAGTTTAGAAGCAGATGATTGGATGTCATATGTGCCACGATATTATCCTGATAAAGAAGTTGTTTTAATCAGTTTTGATTCAGACCTTCATCAATTATTAACTTTACCTAATGTAAAAATATTTTCACCAAAATCGAAGAAATATAAAGTAGGAATAAATCCTTATAACGAACTTGCTAAAAAAATAAATAAAGAAGCAACAGACGGACTAACTAATCCAATTTTAAATGAAGAAGATTATGATAAAAGAAATATGATAGTTAATTTATTAGAATTGCCAGAATTTATCGAAACTAAGATGAAAGAAACTTTAGACAATTTATCATTAAAAGGCGAAGATATTGAAGAATTACCTTTTAAATCTATGAGAGAAAAATATTTTAGATTAATAGAAGATAAATCAAAACTCGTAACGATGGAACAATCAGCAAAAAAGAAAAGAAAGAAAAAGGTTAAAAATGGATAATCAAATTTGGATACCTGCTAAAGTAGCATTTAAAATTTTTATAAAATCATTATTTAATAAATGGACAGACCTACAAACTATACATCAAGAAGAAACAAACGATACTTATTTTTATGTAAATGGTAAATATATATGTCATATGTATACAGGAGACAAAAAATGAGTTACGAAGATACCGACGATGGATTAGAATTAGAGGATATTGTTCTTATTAAAGGAACTCCTTATTATGGCAGATTAATTTATGTTAAATCATTTGCTATAAAAAAAGATTTTTATATTGTAGAACGTTTGGTCGATAAAGAAATTTGTCATTTAAAAAGAGAAGAAATAGAAAAAAAGGAGGAAGTAAAATGAAATTCTTAGTTGGGTTTACAAAGGGTAATAAAATTTTGTTAAAAATTCGATTAGATGATGGCACAGAAAAATGGATGGGAACAACTCAAACAGTTTTAGATTATGCTCAAAAGAATTTAAAGAAAGAAGAAGATGTAAAGTTAGAAAAAACAGAGAAAAATGGACAATATTTTGTAACAAAAATAATGAAGATTGAAACATCTGCTTCTGCACCAGTAGAAACTCCAAAGGCATCAATATCTACCGAACCTAAATGTGTAGATTGTGGAAAAGTATTAAAGGATGGAAAATATACAAAATGTTACGAATGTAATAAAAAGAATCCTACTCCTAAATCAGAAAAACCAACTGGCGGAAGAACAGATGCAGTTGGCACATCAATTGAAAAACAAGCAATGATGAAAGCATCAGCACAAGCAATTGCAACTACTATGCAAGGACAAATAAATGATGTAAATCTATTAGGCGATATGATTATAACACTTTACGAAAAATTGTATAAGAGATTAACCGAATAAAATTAGGAGGAATAAATTATGAGAAGAATTATCAAAATTCTTGTAATAAGTTTGCTGGTAATTATGATAAGTATAATAGGTATATTACTGGGTTATTCTATATTTTCCAATCAAAAAAGAAATATAATACAATTTAATACAATTATTAAAGAAGATATAAGACCATCTTACGAGTATCTTAAATCTGTTACAGTTTTAATTTATGGAGTAGGAGAATATCCTCCTGAAACAAATGACGAAATGCGTCAAAATAGAAAATATGGCAGAACATTAAAAGAAAATAATACCGTTGAATGGATAGGAACAGGAGTTATTGTTAAAATAAAAAATGGATATACATATATTTTAACTAATGCTCATGTTGTTGGTAATGATATGATAAATGTTAGTGTATTTGTAAAAGATGAATATAAAAAACTTGAAGCAGAAGTTATTAAATGTCATCAACGACTCGATATGTCATTAATTAAAATAAAAGGAAAACTTGGAAATAAACAAGTAATAAAAGGATTCTCAATAGCAAAGCCCCAAGATAAATTATATTTAGTAGGACATTATTTAGGAAATCCTTATACTTATGGAGAAGGAGTTTTTGCAGGTTATAATGGCATTTACGATATAATACAAGTTCCTTGTTTATGGGGTAATTCAGGAAGTGGAGTATTTAATAAAAATGAACAATTAGTAGCATTGATTTTTGCTATTCCTTGCGAAACAGTAATTATATTTCCTGTTTTTGATGTATCCCATGCTTTAGCAGTAGATGGGTTAAGTATTAAATTGTTTATTGATAAAATAGAAGAATTAAAATAAATTTGCTGTGGTGTAGTGAAGTATGATATACTTATAGTATAAGAAAGAATTCGATATAACAGATAAGAGGAATTAATTATGAATTTAAAAGAAAAAATATATCAGTGGTTACTTTATGTTACTAATAACGAATCCAAACCTACAAAGGAATGGAGAAGAGATGAAATTAAATTTGATATAGGATTTTTTATTGCGTTAGTTATTGCTATGATTTTAGGATTTGTTTTAATTGCTTGTTCTATTGTTGTTTATTTAATGGGGAATGAAAGACTTGCTTGGTGTATTATATTTCTTTTTTGGGGAGTAGAGTATTGTATATTCGGATTTATTACTGCTCTTGATGAAATTAGACATAATAGAGAGGAATAATAAATGGATAGTTTTCCAGAGTTTAAAGGTTTTCGTAAAATTCCTCGATTATCAAAAGAAATAATTATTACAGAAAAAATTGATGGAACTTGTGGATGTATTTATATTGATTTTGATATGAATATTTTTGTAGGAAGTAAAAATAGATGGTTATGGAGTTCTATTCAAGATGAAATTCATAATGATAATCATGGATTTGCTCAATGGGTTAAAATAAATCAAAATGAATTACGAAAACTTGGAATAGGTTATCATTTTGGCGAATGGATGGGTCAAGGAATACAGAGAAATTATGGTCTTAAAGAAAAGAGATTTTATTTATTTAACGTAAAAAAATGGATAGATAATTTATATAAACCAGATTGTTGTTATATAGTGCCAATATTATTTACAGGTATATTTACAACCGAAAATATAGAAACAGCATTAAAATATTTAAAAGAAACAGGAAGTAATGCAGTTCCTAATTTTATGAAACCAGAAGGAATAGTTATATATCATACGGCAAGTGGATATTTGTTTAAGAAAACAACTGAAAATGATGATAAACCGAAAGGAAAAGATGAAGATAAATAATATGATTTTGATATTGTTGATGGTGTTATTTACAACTCTTTTTAAAGGATGTAATCCTTCTATTCCTACAGATATAAAAATCTCAAATCCTCCTATTATAGAATCTAAACCAATTGAACCACAAAATAGAACAATTGTTCCAAATAATAGAACAGATTATCCTTATGTTTATAATGGATATTTATATACAAAATTAAGAATCGTTGCTATTAAAGATATTAAAAGAATAGATTTAGAAGAATTTGGGATTAAATATTTTACAATTACATGGCAAACTGATAGATATACAATGGGTATATTTACGATGTCTGATGAAGATTTTAAAAAAATAGAAGTTGAATTGTTAGGGGGCACTTATGCCAAAAAGTCCGAAGAACAAAAAAAGAAAGAATCCGAGAAATCTATAATCGATAAAATTTTTAGGAGATAAATGTCAAAAAAATTTAAACGTCTATTAAAAAATATTAGATTTTCGGTAGAGTTGGAAGTTGAATTTCCAAATACCAAAGATAGCCAAAAATTAATTGCCAAACATAGAATTATTAGAGGTTGGGCTATTGATTATGATGGATGCTTTGACGCAGAAACATTAATTTTAACTAATAGAGGATGGATTTATTTTAAAGATTTACAATCTTCTGATTTAGTATTAAGTATGAATCCATTAACACAAAAAGCAGATTATTATCCGATTAAAAGAATTTTTAAAAAAGAATATAACAGAAGTATGTATGAATTAAATACAAAAACTTGTTCTTTTAAAATAACTCCTCATCATTATTTATATGGAAAATTAGATAAAAATGCTAAAGAAGAATATCTAAAAGTAGAAGATATTTACGCTAATCAATCAAAATTTAGTGAATTAAGAATTCCTCGAACTTTTAAATGGCGAGGAGAATGGAAAAAATATAAAAATATTAAAATTTCAGGACAACTATACGAAGGACATCCTAATCACAATAAAGGCAAAGGAACTTATAAAGAATATAACATTTCTATTCAAAATTGGGCAAAATTCATGGGCTATTACTTTAGCGAAGGATATATTAATGAAAAACAAGCCACTATTACTCTAACCCAAGCACAAAATTCTAAATATAATAATTCTATTCGTAATGTTATCAGAACGTTACCTTTCAAAAATAGAACAAGAATTACAAAAGAAAAAAGATTAAATATGCAAAATTGTTATCAATATAATATTTATGATAGGATATTAACAAACGAATTAATAAAATACGGAAAACATTGTTATAATAAAAAAATCCCTCAATATATAAAAGAATGGAATCCTAAATATATTAATATATTTTTACAATATTATGCCTATGGAGATGGACATTTAAAAAAATCACAGACTTGGTGTTATTCGACAACTTCGAAACAAATTGCTTATGATTTACAAGAATTAATATTAAAAACTGGTAAATATGCGTCCATTAAATATCTTAAATCTCAAAATGTTAATTGGCATGACCAATATATTGTCAATGTTTATAATAATAAGTCTCCTCATTTCATCTTAACTAAAAATATAATTGCTACAGAAAATATAGAAGGGAATATTTATTGTGTCGAAACTGAACCTTATAATCTTATTTATGTGATGCGAAACGGCACTTCATATTGGTCGAGAAATTCGCTTTCAAATGGGGCAGAATATCGCCCAAAAGACAGAAATAAACTTTTCTGGAAGGAAGATTGCTTTGACCAAATTAAAGAAATCATAGGGCTTATTAAAGCACACAGAGGTAAAATAATCCCGACAACTTGTGGTTTGCACGTCCATATAGATATGTCTAAATTTTCTAATCAAGAAATAATTAATATTATTAAAGCATTTATTAAAAAACAACCTAAAATATTTAGACAATTTAGAATTATTCCATCAAGAAAAGATTATGCTCAAAGAATTCCTAAAAAAGCATCGAATGAAGTTACTATGGATGTAATAAAAAAATTACGAACTTACGAACAATTACAATATGAAGAAGGATTTATAGGCGATAGACATTATGCTCTTAATGTTTTAGCTTTAAATGCTCATTCCACACTTGAATGGAGAATTTTTAATGGTAGTTTAAAGATTAATAAGATAAAAGAAGCGATAAAATTTGCTTTACAATTCTGTATAAAACACGCAAAAGGATAAAATGATAGATACTATTTGGACGTTAAAAAATATTTTTGGAATTTTACTTGTTGCCACTGGAATTCTGGATGGTTGGAAATATGGTTTACAAGGAAATAAGATTCGTCATAACAAATCTGCCAAAGGAATGTCTCGTATGTTTATGAATTTTGCTTTATCTCAAGATATAACTAAATTAATATATGGTATAATTATTAAAGATATATATATTATTATTATTAGTATTGTAGCTCTTGTTTTTATGTCTTATATGTGGGAACAGATTCGAATATATTATCCTTATAAAACAAGAGGATTATCGAATTTTCATAGACCAAATATTTTAATATATATTTGGAATAGTTTATTGCCAAATAAAATCCGCAGGAGACTTTAATTATGGTATTTATTATATTACTAATTATAATAATTTTTTCAATTGCGATGCATGAATTAGGACATCTTTTTATGGCTCTTTTATGTAGAATGAAGGTAGAAGCATTTTCACTTGGTTTTGGTCGTATATTATTAAAGAAGAAAATAAAAGATATTGAATTCAGATTATCTCTTATTCCGTTAGGAGGATATTGTAAATTATATGGAGAAACTAAAAAAGATAAAGATGGATTTTTAAATCAAAGATATAGTAAGAAATTTTTAGTCTTAATTGCAGGTGTAGCAGTGAATTTTATAATTGCATGTATTTGTTATTATTTTAATTACAAAGATATTTTATTTGGAATAAAATTCGATTTATTATTGTATAAATTAGCTTTTTTAAAAGATATTCAACATCAAATAATAATATTAACATTCAATGATTCGAATATAATTTTAACGCAATTAAGTTTAATTAATTTAGGATGTGCGATATTTAATTTATTGCCTATTCCTTCTTTAGATGGA
>Ga0315278_10003910_pt1 | contig 13411 bp, 7 predicted proteins | sample YL17G06_0_MG_FD_203880 | JGI IMG/M metagenome (GOLD analysis project Ga0315278, IMG submission 203880) | Sediment microbial communities from Yellowstone Lake, YNP, Wyoming, USA - YL17G06_0 | ecosystem: Environmental > Aquatic > Freshwater > Lake > Sediment | place: USA: Wyoming | collected...
CGCCCGCGCCGCCCGCGCGCCCTGGTCCTCGGCCCCACCCGGGAACTGACGGACCAGACGGGACGGGTCGCCAAGGCGGTCGGCCACGTCGCCCGCTTCCGCAGCGCCGTCGCTAACGGGGGCGGCAGCCTGGGCGCGCAGGCCGCGGCGCTCGCGTCGCGGTCGCCCGACGTGCTGATTGCGACGCCCGCCCGGGTGGCCGCCCTGGCGGCCAAGGGCGCCCTCTTTTACGGGGACGTCCGCACGGTCGTCTTGGATGAGGCCGACACCATGTTCGATGCCGGGTTTGGAGGGGAGGTCCGGGCCGTCCTGGCAGCCGTCCGGGGCGGGCGGGCGGGCGCTGACCCGGCGCTGCCCGCCCGCCCGCCCGCCCGGGTCGTCCTGGTCGCCGCCACGCTCACCGGGCCCGTCCGCGCCCTGCTGGCCCGCGAGTTCCCGGACATGGTGCGCGTGGAGACGGACACCCTCCACCGGGGCGCCCCGGGCGCGCGCCACTCCTTCCTCCCCGTCGGCGGGGCGGACAAGCTGTCGGTCCTGGCGTCTGCGCTCGCGCGCCCGCTCTCCAAGCGCCAGCGCGTCGTCATCTTTTGCAACACGGTGGCCTCGGCCCGGGCGGCCGCGCACGCCCTGGAGGAAGGAGGGACGTGCCGTGTGCTGTCGGTGCACGGCGACATGCCGCCGGACGCCCGGGCGGCGGCGCTGGCCGAATTCATCAGCAGCAGCGGGAGCAGCAGCAGCGCGCCGCCCCCGGCGGCGGGCCAGCAGCTGCCCGTACCCCCGCCCCCTCCCCCCCTGCCGTCCGTCCTGGTGGCGACCGACATCGCCGCCCGCGGCCTGGACATCCCCAACGGCGGCATCGACGAGGTCCTCAACTTTGACTTCCCGCGCTCGGCCGTCGACTACCTGCACCGGGCGGGGCGGACTGCCCGGGCGGGCGCGTCGGGGCGGGTGACCTCCCTGGTGGCCGGGCCCCGCGACCGGACGCTGGCCGCGCGCATCCAGGCCGCCCTGGACGGCAATGCACCATTGGATGGGGTGGCATCCACGCGCAATGCGGTGGCCGCCCACATGCGGCCGAAAGCCGAGACCCTGCGCGCCCGGGCGGCGGATGCCAAAACGGCCAAGCTGGCCCGGAAGGGGCGGCGCGGGGCGGCCCGCTTTGTAGAGGAGGAGGGCGGAGGAGGTGGAGGAGGACCCAAGGGGCGTGGGGCGGCGCTCAAGAAGCGCGGAGGTGGGAGCAGCGGTGGTGGCTCCCCACGCCAGGCTACGTTCAGGGGTGGGAAATGACACGTGCAAAAGAATCGTTACAGAGACTAACAAAGCATGGATGGGATTTTTGGGAGAGATAATAAAAACTCACGCCACCGCCACAGCCGCCGCCGTCTCCGTCGCGTAACCTACACCAGCAGTACGGGCGCTTCCACTCAGTCCTGCGCCGGCGAGGGAGGCCACAAAGTCAGCCTGCGCCGCCGCGACCAGGCCCGCCCGGTCGGCCACGCTGCACGCTCCACCCCCACCCCCTCTCACAAACCAGGCCGCATCGCCGGGCACCGCCCCGGGCCCGTCCTGGTTGCGCACCCACTCCCACCGGGCGTGGGTGGCGTTCGCAAAGGTGAGGGCGCCATGCCCGAAGGAGGCCTCCCGGTACACAGACCATTTCGGCTGGGGGCTGATGTAGTGGAGGGCCAACCCCTCCCGGTTGCCGCCATCCCCGATCACGACGTGCGCGGGCCCGCACGCGTGCCTCCTGCGCCGGGCCACCCGGTGCGTGCGCTCGTAAGCGTGTACGTGGCCGCAAAAGACCAGGTCGGCGCCGTGCTCCAGGAGGAGGGGTTCCAGGGAGGCCCGCATGCCGTCCACCTCGTCCAGGTGGGCCGTGTTGCTCGAGTACCAGGGCGCGTGCATGCCGACCACCAGCCAGGGCGTGCGCGCCCGGTCCACAGCCGCCAGGTCGGCCGCCAGCCAGGCGCGCTGCGGCGAGCCGGGCCCCCAGTCCGCGTACGTGCCGAGCATGGCCACGTGCGCGGAGGGGAGGTCGTACGAGTAGTAGAGCGGGGTCCCGCTCCCGCTCGCATTGCTGGGCGTCGCGTACCGGGCCTCATAGGCCAGGAATCCTGCCCGCCCGCCCGCCAGCTCCTCTTCGTGGTTGCCCTCGATGACCGCGTGGAAGACCCGGGAGGCCAGCGGCTCGACCAGGCGGCCGAAAGTGTCCCACCGGTCCTGGAAGCCGTCGGCGTAGGAGAGGTCACCCACGTTCAGCACTGATTGGACGGCGCCCGGGGCCGGCCCGCCCAAGCCCCGGGACACAATGGCGGCCAGGGTGTCAGCGGAGTCGGCGGTCTGGCCCAGGTCGCCCACGACGGCGAGCGTGTAGGGCGCCGCGGACGCGCCGGTCCCGGGTGCGAGCGGCGCGGTGAAGTTGAAGGCGGTCGACCACCCGCGCTCAGGGTCGCCCACGCTGTAGGAATAGGGCACGCCCGGGTCTAGGGGCCCCATGGTCGCCCGGTGCAGGGCGCCGGACAGGTAGGTCCCGGCCGAATAGCAGGAAAAGGAGCCGTGGGAGAGGGAGGGGGCGGAAAATGAGGGCCCTGCCCCATCCGCCCGGGCATAGCGCACGACCGAGGCGAGGGGGAGGCCGGCCAAGTGCCGGCAGGCGGCCCGGGCGGCGCCGCCACCTCCCGGCTTGCGGTGGTGGTGTCCGGGCTTGCGGGCAAGGGAGGAGGAGGAGGAGGTGCCAGCCGCGGCGGCAGCGAGGAGGATGCGCGGGCGGAGGGCGGGGTCGTCCTGTGAAAAAAAAAACGAGAGGGTTGAAGAATCATCCAGAGGCCGCGCGCGCGAGCGCGCGCGCGCGCGCGTACAGCCCTCTGCTGGTGCTCCGCCCACCCCCACGGCCCCCGCCGCCCTCCTCTCTCTTCCCGCTCTTCACACACACACTTACCTGCGGGTGCGTCACCCAGCTCACAGTCACGGCGCCTGGCCCCTCCAGGCTGAGCATGACCTGTTCAGGGGCGTGAGGGGAGGCAGCAACACTTGCCTGGGTGCCGACAGCGCCGGCGCCGCCGCCGCGCGTTCCTGTCCGGGCGAGCGCCGGGTGAGACTCCGGCAGCGGCGGCGAGGGCGGGCGGCGGAGCGGCGGGGCCGGGCCCGGACGAGCTTGCCCGTCATGGACCCAACCGCTGAGCGGGAGGAGCGGAGCGGGGTTGGGCCCCACGCCCCGCCACCCGCCCCAATCAGGCCGGCCGTTGGCCACGCGGGCGCCGCCGCCGGCGACGTCGCCTCTGGCCAGGCCGCCGGCGGCCAGCACACACGCCACGGCTGCCGCCACGCCCAGCCACACCCAGGCGTGTGGGCGGGTGACTGGCATGCCGGCGCGCGTGTGCGTGTCAAGTGGAGGGCGCTGGCGCGCTTGCTGTGCGGCGGCCGCACAAGGAAAGGGAAAGAGAAGAATGTGCAGCACAGACTCCTCACAACCCCTCCGCTCTCCTCTCTCCTGCCAGTGACCGCCTCGCCGCCTCCGGCCGCCGCCACCGCCACCGCCCACCAAATAAATGGAAGCCATCACACCTCGGCCGGCGCAGCCACCCGCGCCACCACCCGCCCCGCCGCCACAAAGAAGACGGCCTCCCCGCCGGTGCGCCGCCGCTTGCCAGGCGGTGCCCTCCCTGTCAATAGCGAGGGCGGGCACGCAGGGGCGGGCGGCGGCACTTCCCGTCGCACGAGGACCCCCGCGCAGACCAGCGCCCGGGCCAGGGCCGCCAGGCCGGGCGGGCTGAGCGCGGCGGGCCCCACCGCCTCCCGCAGGCGGGCCTCCGTCAGGCCGGGCGCCGCCGCGACCGCGCACAGGGCCCGCCGGGCGAGGGCGGTCCACAGGGCCTCGTCAGCCAGGCCGGCCGCGTCACACCAAGGCGGGCGGAGGCCGCCGGAAGGGAGGGCCAAGGCGGCCGCGCCCCCCTCGGCGGGCGGGGGTGGCGGCGCGGGCGGCCCCGCGCCTGCCCCCACGCCCCGGGGCGGCGTCGCCGGCTGAAGGGCCAGCGCCCATCCGTCCCAGCCAGCCGGGGTTGGCACGGCATCGGCGGTCAGCCTGGCCTCGCCCGCGGTCAGCGCGCCGACCGCGGCCGCGAACCAGCCCGCGGGCAGGGGCGCGCCCGGCGGGGACGGCCCAGGAGCAGCAGCAGCAGCAGCAGCAGCGGGCGCGGGCGCGGTGGCCCCCGCCCCACCAAACGCGCTGTCCGGCAGGGCCGGCGCCCGGGGCGGGGCGAGGGCGGCTAAGAGGGCGGTGGGAAAGCCTGCGGGCCCGCCACCGCCGCGGCGGTCGGCGGGCGCGATGGCGGCCACAGCGGCGGCCCCCGCCCCCGCCCCAAAGAGCGCGTCGACCGCGGCGCGCGCGCCCGCTGCAGCCGCGCCCGCCCCGCCCGCCGGCGCCGCCCGCAAGCGCAACAGCAGCTCCACGCGGGCCACGTCCTGGGCCGCACAGGCCAGGGGGTCCAGGGCCTTGCGAGCGCGGGCGCTGCCGTCGCACGCGGGAGGGGGTGCCCCGTCGTCGCCACGGCCACCACCACAGCCACCACCACCCCGCCCAGCCATCGCGGCCTCGCCCGCGTCCTCCTCCAGGCAGGCCGCGCTGGGGGAGGGCGCCCGGCGGGCGGGGCCCGCCCGCCGGGCCCGCACGGCGCGGCGGCGGTAGACCTCCCCCTCGTCCTCCTCCTCGTCGTCCTCCCAGCCCTCGGACTCGTCCAGGCCGGGCGCGGAGGGTCTGGAAGGGCGGCCGACCTCCCCTCCTCTGCTTGCCCAGCGCCGGCGGCGGGGCGCGCCAGGCTGGCGCGCTTCCTTGGGGCGCAGGGGCGCGGCGTCGATGAGGCGGGCGATGAGGCCCTGGACGGCGACGCGGCGGGTGGCAAGCGCGGCGACGGCCTCCTCGCCGGCCGCTTCGGCGTGCGCGGCCAGGGCGGCGAGCGGGTCGGTCCTCGAGGCGGCGAGGCACACAAAGTCCGCCCACCGCCCCTCGGCCGCGCGCGCGCCGTCCTCGTCGGGCTCGTCCACGTCCTCCTCCTCCTCCTCCTCCCCTCCCTCCTCGCCGCCACTCGCCGACCCGGCCCGGGGCTTCACGCGGGCGCCCGCGACGGACTTGGCGGGCGGGGCGGCGACGCGCAGGCCCAGGTCCGCCCGGGCGCCCCCGATCTCGGCGTCCAGGGACGCGATCAGCCCGGCCGACGCGGCGTGCCCGCGCAGGCGGGCCAGCCGGCGCAGGGCCTGGCGCTCATCCGCGGCCGTCCCGGGCAGGGGGACGCCCACCGTGCGGAAGGGGGGCTCGCCCAGGCCGTCCCGGGCGGAGGCGCCGGCGTAGATGGCGAGCAGGGCTTCATCCTCGCCCGCCGCCCAGCGCTGTTTCTTGAGGGCGGCGCCCGCGGGGTCGGCCACCAGGACCTCGCCGGCCGCCGCGACCCGGGCCTTCAGGCCGGCCACAGCCGCCCGGGTCCGGGCGTACGCTTCGTGGCGGGCGGCCTTCAAGCGGGCGGCCCGGGCTTCCGGGGTGAGGGGCCCAAGGGCGGTGCGGCGGCGGTGGGTGGGGGCAGGGGAGGCCGGTGCGGGGCGGGTGGTGGAGGGGGTGCGACCACCACCACGCCCGCGCCCGCGGCCACGCCCGCCGCAGCCACGGTCGCCACCACCCCGACCCCGCCCGCCACTTCCAGCCTCCTGCCGTGAAGCCCCAGGCAGCGGCGGTGGCGGCGCAAGGCCGAGCAGAGCGTTCAGCTCGCCCACCGCCGCCCGCCCGGCCCGCCCGCCCGTCCGCCAGGCGGGTGGGGTGAGGAGCTCAGGCGCGCGCGCGGCGAGGGGGGGGGCGGACGCCGGGTCGAGGCCGTTGAAGCGGCGCAGGCCCGCCCAGAGGGCGGTGAGAGATGGCAAGCAGGCTGCCCGCCCACCCAGGGTGACCAGGTTGAAGGTGCGGGCGGCAGAGGGCGCGCCGTCGTCGGCGGCGGCGGCGGCCCCCTCGCTCGCACCACCGCCAGCGGAATCGTCGTCAGCGGGCACTGCCAGGCAAGGCGCGGCGACCAGGGTGATGAGGGTCGGCGCCTCCTTGGTCGACCCCGTGTGCAGGCGGACGAGGCCGCACCGGCGCAGGAAGTGGACGAGGGCGTCCAGCCGGGGCAGGGTGCGGTCGTCCTCGGCGGCGGCGGCCAGGCTGGGCGGCAGGCGAGCAAAGGGCGTGTCGGCCGCGGCCGCGACGGCCTCGGCGGTGGCCACCGCGTCGCTCGCCCTCCCGCCGGCCAGCCCCCCCGCCGCTGCCGGCGTGAGCGGGGCTTTGACGCCCGCCAGGCGGCACACCAGGCGCAGGGGCAGGCTGGCCAGCAGGTCGTCCAGCGTTAACGCCCACCCGCCCACCGCGTCTTCCGCGGGCACGCCCCGCGGGGCCGGCCCGCCCGCGAGGAGGGGTGAGGAGGTCGTCGTCGAGGTCGACGCTCCACCACCACCCGCCGCCGCCTTCACCGCCTCGCCCACCGCCCAGCAGTGAAGGGCCTGCGCCCGCACGCACGCCGCCCGGACGTAGCCGTTGGCCACCATGACCCGCACGTCGGAGGTCGGGGCGGCCGGTGGGGCGGCAGCAGTGGTGGCGGCGCCGGGGCTGGGCGGCAGGACGGCAGCAGGCCCCGGCCCCGCCGCGACGCCCTCCCCGTCCGGCCCCGTCCGCACGATGAGGATGGGCTCCGCCGCGGAGGCGGCGCACGGCATGGCCGCCCGGGCGGTGCGGGCCCGGCACAGCGAGTCCCGGAACCCGAAGAAGGCGGCCCGGGCGGCGGCCCTGCGTTCGGCGGCACTGAAGGCGGGGCCCGGGGCGGGGAGGGTCGCCCCAGCAGCGCGCGCGCCGGGGGGCCCCGCTGGGACGGCCCCCGGCCGCACCAGGAACGCCACCGTCCGCCCGCCGCCCGACCCCGCCCCGCCGGCCACGCTCCCACCCGCTGACGGCCCGTAGGGCGCGACCAGGCGGGCGGGGGCCACGCAGCCCCGGGCCAGGGCGGCCGCCACGACGCGGGCGATGGACCGCCGGTCGGGGGAGGCGACGCCCGCATCGGCCGGGTCTGTCACCCTCAAAAACCGGCCCACGCCCGCCCGGGGCATGTAACCGTCCCGGTCGACGGCGGCGGCTAAGCGGCGCAGGCGGTCGGCCTGAAGGGGGCCGAGGCAGTCATCGGATGCGGTGGCCGGCGGCAGGGCGGGCGGCTCCCCACGGGCGGGCGTGGTGACCACCGCCCGTTTCGCGCGTGGCAGGGTGGCCGGCCCTTCCCCGCCCGAGGGCGCGGCGTCCGCCTCCCACCGGGCGTCCGCGACGAGGGCGTCCAGGTCTGCCGCGGCGGTCGGGCTCAGGGCTGGGAGCGGGTCAGCGGTGGGGGGTGGGGGTGCGGCGGGCGGTGCCGGTGCCTCAACGGCCTTGGCCCCGGCAGCGGCGCGCGCGGTGGGGGTCGCGGCGGCGGCGGCCCCACGAGGCAGGCGGTCGGGCGAGGAGGCGAACGGGTCGCACGGCGTCCCCCTGACCGCCGCGGCCAACGCGGCCAGGTAGCTGCCCGTGCCAGGCGGCAGCTCAGGCGGCACGGTCGCCCGGTGGGACGCCACCAGGGACGGCGGCGCCGCCCAGACGCGGAGCACGTTCCGCCCCACCTGGGCCGCGCGCTGGGCCACGCCAAACCGGGCGGCCGCGCGCCCCGCCCGGGCGGCCGCTTTCTTGGCGTTCAGGCCCATCAGCCGGGGCAGTTCCAGGGCCGGGATGCCCCGGTCGCCGGCGGCCAGCATAACGCGCAGGAAGTGGGCGTCCATCCCCGCCTCCGCGACGAGGGCGGCCGCCCGGACGCAGGCGGGCGGGACGAGCGACGCGCCCGCGCCCGTCGCGCCCGCCGCGTCGCCCTCCCCATCCGCCTCGCCCGCCCCACCGCCGCCGCCTTCCATCGCCCGGGCTAAGGCGGCCCCGCCATCCCAGGGCGCCGCGGACACGAGGGCCAGGCGTTCGCCCGGGCCGCCGGTGGGCGGGCGAGGGGGCCCGCCGCCCGGGCCGCCGCCACCACCGCCGCCTGGGCAGCGCGTTGACACGACGACCTGGCGCGCGTACCCGCCGCCCAGGATGAAGCCGCGCAGCCTCCGCCACGCCCGGGCGCCGGCCTGGCCCTTGGCCAAGCCGAGCATGGCTTTCAGGTCGGTGTCCGGGGTGGCGGCCGGCGCGATGGCGGCCAGGCGGGCGATGACGGCCGACGCGGAGGAGACGTCATCCCGCACCGAGGAAGGGGCGCCCGCTGCCCCCCCCCCTCCCGCGCCCGCCGCCTCATTCCCCCACCCGTAGCCTTCCCGCAGGGCTTGCCCCGAGGCCAGGTGGGGCGCGAACCGGGGCAAGTGCAGGCGGGAGGTGGTCTGGGTCGGCGCGCCCGGCCGGGCCCGCGCGACGACGGGCGTCGCGGTCGCCGCGCCCCGCTCCGTCAGGTGGTTGACCACGAAATGGAAATTCTTCAGCTCCACCCCCAACTGCCGCCCCAGGTCGGACCGCAGCACGCCCGTGCGGCGGGTGGCGGCAATGGCTTCCAGGGCGTCCAGTGCACGCCCGGAGAGGGGGTGCGGGGACAGGGCATCCTCGCACAGGCCGACGACGCCCCGCCAGGCGGGCAGGGAGGGGGCAAGGTGGATGGAGGGCGGGGCGTCGGGGTCGCCTGCCGCGGCCGCCGCCAGGGCGGATTGCGGGCTGCGGGCGCCCGGGGTGGTGGTGGGCCCTCGCCCACGCCCGCTCCCGCCACCCCTACCCCTGCCTCGACCAGACCCCGGTGCGGGCGAGGCGGCAGACGTGCTGGCGCCGCCGGCGCCGCGTGGGGCGATGACAGATGCGGCAAGGTCTCCGCAGGCAAGCGGGCCTGCCATCAAAGCCGCCCAGAGCGAGGCCTGCGCTTCAACTGACTCGGCGAGCCCTGCCGCAGGGAGGCGGGTAGTTAGGCGGGCATGCAGGGTGGCAAGTGTGCATCCTGTGTGAGGTCGAAGGAGTGGGGGCGATTTTGTGAGAGAAGAGACGCGCACGGAATGCGCTCGACGGCTAGCCGCGACGACCGGCCGCTCTCCACTCGCACACACGCACCGCCCCGCCCCTCCAGGGCGACCTCTTCCACGGCCAGAGCGGCTAGAGTGTGCGCCATTGTTGGGTGTATGCGAGTGTGTGTGAAGCGTGTGTCGGGTGCGTCGGGCGTGCACACGCACCCACACGCCCCGGATGTAAGTAGAAATTGTGACCTGACAGAACCTGCTCTCTCCCCTTCGCCTCCATCCCCTACCAATCCTCCACATCACTTCACCCGCTCCGCCACCCGCCCCGCCAGCTCCACCAGCGCCGCCCGGGCCGCCAGGGCGGCCGGGTCGGTGGTCGGTGGCAACCCCCCTAACGCGGCCACCGCGTCCGCCGCGTGCGACGCCGCCAGCGCCCGCGCGGCGGCGACACCCCCACCTGAAGCCACGAGCGCGGCCGCGGCCGCAGGGTCGCCCGCCCGCTTGAACCGCCGCCGCGCCAGGGCCACCAGCTCCGGCTCCGCCCGCATGGCCAGCAGGACGGGCGCCGTCACAATGCCCGCCGCCGCGTCGGCCAGCGCGGGCTTGCCCAGCAGGGAGGCCGGGCTGGAGTAGTCGAGCGCGTCGTCCACAACTTGAAAGGCCAGGCCGAGGGACGCGCCGTAGGCGGCGGCGGCCGCCGCGGCGGCGGCCAGGGCGGGCGGGTCCAGGAGCGGGCCGGTGGGGTCTGAAGAAGCGATGCCCGTTTCCAGGGCCCAGGCCGCGGCGGCGGCGGCGGGCCCGTCGGGGCCGGCCCACAGGGACGTGGGGGCGGCCGCCGAGGCCGCGCCCTCTCCATTCACCCCCCCCCCGCCGCTCACCCGCTCGCCCGGCCAGGGCGCCCCCCCGCCCGCCAGCAGGGCCGCCCCGGCCGCCGCATTCGCAAACAGGGTGCCCGTTTTCAGGTAGGCCCGCCGCTCGTACGAGCGCAGGGAAACCAAGTCCTCCCCAGCCGCCGTCGCTTGGGCGACCTCGCCCGCGACCAGGTCGGCGATCGCCCGGCTCATCAGGGCTGTCACGCCGTGGTGCCGCAGGGCCGCCAGGGTCAGGGACGCCCGGGCCAGCAGGAAGTCGCCCGCCAGGACCGCCACCTTTGCGGAGCCCACCGCAACGTGGGCGGCCGCCCCGCCGCGGCGGGTGGACGAGCCGTCAATCACGTCGTCGTGCAGCAGGGAGGCGACATGGATGGTTTCCGCCACTTCGGCCAGGGCTTGCAGCCGGCGCCGCCGCCCGTGCGGTGGTGCGCCGGGTGCGCGCACATCGGGTTCCAGCTCGGCCGGCGTGGGCCCCCCGCCCCCCACGGCCGTGCCGACGAGCAGCACCAGGGCCGGGCGGAAGCGCTTGCCCGCCGCGCCCGGGCGCAAAAAGTGGGAGGCCGCCGCGACCAGGGGCGCGGGCGCGGCCGCCTCCGCCGCGCACCGGCGCATGCGTTCTGCGACGGCCGTGACTTCGGGGTGGGCCAAGGTGAAGGGGTCTGGAGGGCTGGTGTCTGGGCGGGCGGCCTGAGGGGAAAGAGAGGAAAGAGAGAGAGCAGGTTGAGAGAGCGGCGGCCACGACGCTCTCTCGCGCGAGTGCGGGCGCGAGTCTTGACCAACGCCCCCTGCCCGACGCGAGGCGGCGCGCCCTGCCCGCACATCCAATCCGCTGAAAGGAGAGCCAGGGCCACACTCTTCACTCTGCCGTGTTTAGTTTTGGCTGAGGCCTCGCTCACCTCTGGCCACGCGCCCGCGGACGCGGCCGAAGAAGACGACAAGTGCAGGGAGCGAGCAGTCCTGCATGCGCAGAAGGCCTCCGCCCCGCCCGCGCTGGTGGAGGCGCGGGCCAGCCAGGCGAGGGTACGGGTGGCGGCGGGGTGCATGGGGGTGGTGCGATGTACAGTCGGGTGTGCTGGTGCGTGCGCGCGCCCCCCGACTGGGACGGGACAAGAAAAGTAGAGGAGTGGAGAGAAAACAGCGGCGAGTCCGAGGAGGACTGTGCCTGGACCCTCTCCACTTTGCTTTCTTTTTCCCTGCACACACCCTCGAGGTAAGAGTGCGCCGACTCGTGTGCCCCGTCCCTGTGCCCTGCGCAACCCGCCCCTCGCCTAGCCCAGCCATCGTCTTGTGCCCCTGAGCGGGCGGCGTGGTCACGCGGCCTCCCCTCGCCCCGGCGCGCGGGCAGCAGCGGGAAGGCTTTCTTGATTGGGCGGCCGAGCAAGAGAGCTTCTTTCTCTTGCGCCGCCTCTCTTGCCTGGCGCCCGAGCCCCGCCAGCACCTGATCCCAGATACAGGGGTCCAGTGAGCTAGTGAGGACGCACGCTGACCCCAGGGAATCGGTGTCGGCGGGCGCGGTCACCCTTTCTCCTTGGAAGCCGTCGCCGGCGCGCCGGCGGCCGCGGCCGCGTGCCGATTGCTTCCTTTCAGTGGGCTCACTATCCCCCCGCAGGGACTGAGTCTGCAGCTTCCCTGCCCTCTCACACGGCCCAGTGCAGGCTGCAGCCCCGACCATGCCCATGCCCGTGCGCTGCAGGTGGCTGGGGCGCACCCTACCCCGAGCGCCGCCCCAAAACCACCACCCCCCGGCGCCTTTCACTGTGCGATCTCACGTTTTCTCCCTGCACTCACCGAACACACACAGGCCTGCAGTCCTCTCCACCTCGCGTGCAAATTCACACACCACCAGGCAGACTCCATCTTCAACACCCATCATGGCTGACCGCGGCGGTTTCGAGCGCGGCTTTGGCGGCCGCGGCCGCGGCGACCGGGGCGGGCGCGGCGACCGCGGCGGGCGCGGCGACCGGGGCCGCGGCGACCGGGGCCGCCGGGGGCGCCGCGACGACGGCGAGGAGAAGTGGGTGCCCCTGACCAAGCTGGGGCGCCTGGTGCAGCAGGTAAGGAGAGGGAGAGAGGGAGAGAGAGAGAGAGCAGGAGGCGCGTCGTGCGGCCGGAGGAGGAGAGAGAGAAAACGAATCGCGCCGCCGCCGACGCCGACCTCCGCCCCTCTTCATCTTTTCCATCCCTCTCAACGCCATCTCCCCACCACACCAGGGCAAGATCAAGTCCCTGGAGCAGGTCTACCTGTTCTCCATGCCCGTCAAGGAGTACCAGATCGTGGAGTCCTTCCTGGGGCCGGCCCTGAAGGACGAGGTCATGAAGATCATGCCCGTCCAGAAGCAGACACGCGCCGGCCAGCGCACGCGCTTCAAGGCCTTTGTGTGCGTGGGCGACTCCGCGGGCCACGTCGGCCTGGGCGTGAAGTGCGCCAAGGAGGTGGCGACCGCCATCCGGGGCGGCATCATCCTGGCCAAGATGGCGTGCGTGCCCGTGCGCCGGGGGTACTGGGGCAACAAGATCGGGCGCCCGCACACTGTCCCCACCAAGGTGACCGGCAAGTGCGGGTCCGTCACCGTCCGCCTCATCCCGGCGCCCCGGGGGGCGGGCATCGTGGCGGCGCGCACGCCCAAGAAGGTGCTGCAGATGGCGGGCATCGACGACTGCTACACGTGCTCCCGGGGGTCCACCAAGACGCTCGGCAACTTTGTGAAGGCGACGTACGCGGCCCTGGCCGGCACCTACGGCTTCCTCACCCCCGACCTGTGGTCTAAGACCCGGTTCACCAAGTCGCCGCTCCAGGAGTTCACGGACTTGCTGGCCAAGCCCGCGGTCGCGGAGCGGGCGCCTGCGGCGGACTACTGAAAAAGCATGGTGGATGTTTTTTCCCTATCTGTGTGTGTTTGTGGGGTGGGGGGTGAGGGGTGTGGGGTGAGGGGGAGACCAACTGCGTTTTGTGGTGTCGGTGACGCGCAGTTGTGTGAGAGCGTTGTTGGAATGAGGGAACGGAACGTGCGTGTAATGGGCGTCGCTCCCCCCTTCCGGTTCTGAGAAAATGGGGAGAGGGCGGGTCTGGAGAGAGCAAGACGTCTCCCAGCACCCTTGGTTCATTCTTTCCTTTCCCAGTGTCGGGTAACGCCACAGGCACACAAACTCCCCACACACACATTTCGCCCAATGCTGGCTGCCCTCTGGGGTCTGGCCTTGGGCCTGGCCGTCGGCGCGTTGGTGTGTTGTCGGCGTTGTCGTCAAAATGGGAGAGGGAAGGAGCAAAAAGCACATGCCGCGGGTCCTTGTGGGTAGCGAGAAAGCAAGAGCGCAGGTCTCCCCGCGCGGCGCCCCTGCTCTCTCCTCCCCTGCCAGGTCCTGGACAACCCGCCCAGGCCTGACGAGATACGCTGACAGGGCACAGAGGTGGCATTTGTACCCCGACCCGCACTCCTGCCTCCGCCGATCGGGGCGCGAAAAAAAACACTCGGCGCGCCCCCTTCTAGCCGCTCTTCATCACATCTCCCCCCCACCTCTCACAGCTGGTC
>Ga0315278_10003912_pt1 | contig 13408 bp, 8 predicted proteins | sample YL17G06_0_MG_FD_203880 | JGI IMG/M metagenome (GOLD analysis project Ga0315278, IMG submission 203880) | Sediment microbial communities from Yellowstone Lake, YNP, Wyoming, USA - YL17G06_0 | ecosystem: Environmental > Aquatic > Freshwater > Lake > Sediment | place: USA: Wyoming | collected...
GTCGGTGCCCGCCCGAAAGTGCCACGATCAGCGTGCCGAGCAGCCCGTTGCCACCGCAAATCGACGATTGACCCGCCCTACCGGCTCCTCCACACTCAGCCGCGCGCGATTGAAATGACTATCCGTAGCGGCATTGCCGAATTCACGTCGGCGTTCGCGATCGACATGGCGAAGGAGGCCGCGCGCATCGGCCTCGACGGCGTGATGGTGATGCCGGCGCTGGTCTATTCGTCGAAGCCGCACGAGACCGCCGCGCACTTCCGCAGCGTCGCCGGCGCGACCGACCTGCCGGTGATGGTCTACAACAATCCGCCGATCTACAGGAACGACGTCACGCCGGAGATCCTCGCTTCGCTCGCCGACTGCGACACGATCGTCTGCTTCAAGGAGTCCTCCGGCGACACCCGGCGCTTCACCGACCTGCACAACATGGTCGGCGACCGCTTCGTGCTCTTCGCCGGGCTCGACGACGTCGTGGTCGAGAGCATCATGGTCGGCGCCGTGGGCTGGGTGTCGGGACTGTCGAACGCCTTCCCGCGGGAGGGCGAGACGCTGTTCCGCCTCGCCCGCGCCGGCCGGTATGCCGAAGCGATGAGCCTCTACCGCTGGTTCATGCCGCTGCTGCATCTGGACGCGCGCCCCGACCTCGTCCAGTGCATCAAGCTGTGCGAGCACATCATGGGCCGCGGCACCCATCGCACCCGTCCGCCGCGACTCGCGCTGAACGCGCAGGAGACGGCCGAGATCGAAGCGATGATGAAGGCGGCGCTGGCCACGCGGCCGAAGCTGCCGGACGTCGGCCTCAAACAGGCCGCGTGACGGCGGCGCGCGCCCCAGCTCACCCGCGACGCTTTTTGTCACAGCACGCGCAGGACAACCCCGGCCGCAGCGAGGCGGCCGGCGGCAAACACGTGGAGGGAAAGCTGAGGAAGTCAACGCGATCTTCGCCGACTATCCGGGCGGCATGTCGCCCGCGGCGACGGTGGCGTGGCTCTACGAAGGCGGTGGCGAGAAGATGCTGAAGGACTTGCGCCGGGACAAGGTGAAGCTGCACACGATGTTCGTCGGCGTGGGTTCGTCGGAAATCCTTGCGCGCTCGAACAAGCCGATCCGGACCAAGGAAGACTTCAAGGGGCTCAAGTACCGCACGTCGGGCGCGCTCGCCGAGGTGCTGAAGGAGCTCGGTGCGGTGCCCACGGTCGCGCCGCCGGCTTCGTCCTCGACTGGATCTCGATCGCGCTGATCTGCATCCCGATCTTCGCGCCGCTGGTCAAGCTCGCCGGGATCGACCCGGTCTGGTTCGCCTGCTCCTCTCGATGGCGATCCAGACGTCGTACCTCACGCCGCCGCTGGCCCCGTCGATCTTCTGTCAGCGCGCCATCGCGCCGCCGGACTTCACCTAATCGATGCGTCGGCGATGAAGGCGATGATGCGCAGCGCAGCGCTTGACCCGCACGGCCGATCCGCGAATACTGCGGCACACGCAATTGGAGTGCCTGTCGGTGGAGGTGCACCGGTCCCGGCGCGCTGTATCCCGGTAACTGTCGCGCGTCGGACCGTGTTGTGCACGCTCGCCGCGGCGCCCGAAGCCAAGGGGCTGCTTGTCAATAACATGAACATTCGACTCGCTGGACTTGGGCGCGCTGCGTCGTTGCGAATCGCTTGTGTGGCTCGCCGCACGGCGCGATCCGCGTCTAGCATCGCATCCCAATCCAACGGTCAAATGTCCAAGTTATTTCGTCGCAGACGCCAGGTTCGCGGCAGTCCGCGTCGTTTCGAGGAGGGCTACAGATGACCACCCTCAGATCGTCGCTCGCGGCTGTGCTCGCTGTTCTCGCCGGCGCCGGTCTTGCGGGCGTGGCATTCGCGGCCACGCCGGCAATGCAGCTCACGGCCGTCGATTCCATCCTGACGGTTGCCAAAGCGGGAAGCGGTTCCGGCGCGGTGATCAGCAACGTCGGCGCCATCGATTGCGCCCCGACCTGTAACGCCACCTACGCCAACGGCACGCCGATTGCGCTCACAGCGACGCCGGCCGGGGGCAGCCAGTTCACCGGCTGGCTGGGGCCGTGTACCGGAACGGGCACCTGCCAGTTCACGATCAACGGCGCCACCACGGTTTCGGCGACATTCGCCACTACGCTCATCGGCTCGCCCACGCTCGATATCGACGGCACGGCCAGTCATGACGCGCTCACCGATGGGTTGCTGATCATCCGCTACCTGTTCGGATTATCGGGCCCATCATTGATCAACGGCGCAGTGGGCCTGGGGGCGACAAGGGCCACTGCCACGCCAATCGGCAACTACCTCACCGACATCAGGCCGGTGCTCGATATCGACGGCAATGGTCAGGCCGATGCGTTGACCGACGGCCTGATGGTCATTCGCTACCTGTTCGGCCTGCGCGGCGCCGCCCTGATTGCAGGGGCCGTGGGATCCGGCGCGATCCGCGCCGTCGCGGGCGACATCGAAGCGCGCATTGCACAGATTACGGGCGACGGGGGCGCGCCTGCTGTCGCCAGAGTCGAGGCTGGGCCGGCCGGTGTGCTGCTGACGCAAATCGGTGCCTCCAGGCAGCTGTCGGTCGTCGTATTTGATGCCCAGAATAATCCGTTGAACGTCCCGATCGTATGGACTTCCTCCGACCCGGCCATCGTTTCGGTCGATCCGGCAGGGGTCGTCCACGCCGCCGTCACGAGCGGCACTGCGTTAATTACCGCCAGCGCAGGGTCAGTCCAATCGGAACCCGTTTACGCGTACGTCGCGGCGCCCGTCGCCGGTGCGCTGTTGCTCACGGACAGCCAGATCGTCTCGGGTCCCGTTGCGGTCGACCCCGGCGCCGAGCCGAGTCCAGGCAACGCCTACGAGGTAGTTCTGCGTGGTGTGCCGGGCATGCCTCCAGGGACGATCGTGATCAACACCGAGGCGCTCGTCGTCGGCGGTCAGGTCGTCGACGTGCAGCCGCAAGGCAGTGACCTGCTGGTGCGCCTGGTCGTGGTGCCCCCGCAGCAGCTCTTCACGGACTTTGCGTTCAAGCGCACTATCGATCTTTCCAAAGTGCCGTTCGAGACCCCGGCGGATATCGCTGCGCTCTACGACGTCGGGCAGACTGGAAACACCTTCGTCTTTACGCCGAAACCCCCATCCGCTGCGGTCGTCTTGCGTGGCGAAAAAGCGCTGGCGGCGGTGGGGACCCATGCGCTCCCACCGCTGCCGCCATTCAGCGACTGCGAGGCATCGAGTGAGTTCGGCTCCGGTCTGCCGGTGCCGCTGTCACTGACCGCGCTGCCGACGTTCACCATCCAGATCAATGGCACGCTGGTTAACGAATTTACACCCCAGGGCAGGAAGATCGCCGTAATCGCCACGCCGGTCTTAACGGTTACGACCGTGCTGGAAATCACGTCGGCCTTCGAGGCAAAGATCGAGTGCAAGGCCACACTGCATCGCAGGAGGGTACGGGTGCCGGGTTGGGCCGGCCTCTTCTTCGGGGGCGACATCGAGTTCGGCGTTGGCTTTGAAGTGGCCGGCAAGGTGACCCTGGTTTCCGCGAAAGTCGGCGGCAGCGCCTCGCTCAGCGCAACGATAGAGACCGGCATTCTTTGTCCCACCGGAACCGGCAACTGCGCGCTTTCCGGCAGCGCAACGGCGACATCCCAACTCACGCCGACGTTCGAAGCACCTTCTCTGGATCAGACCCGGTTCGAGCCGAGCGTCAATCTTTTCGCGTTTGTTTCGGGAGAACTCGGCAACGCCGACCTTCAACAGCTTCAATTCAAGGCCATCGAGGCGAAAGTGGGCGCCAAGCTCGACTTCAGCTACACGCTGGAGGCACTGCAGATCGACAACGTCGACATCGTGGAGGGCCGCTCCAAGTATGCGCTTGCCGTCGAAGGCGAGATCGGGCCGGGACTAAAGCTCGGCGACTTCCTCGAGTACATTGGATTCGACAGTTTCGTGCCGTTGAAGCTCGCGTTCTCGCTGCCGCTCGGGGAGTCCCCGACCGGTACCGTCACGGCCGACAGCGTGAGCTACCTTGCGGGCGAACCCGTAAGCGTGACGGTGCAGCTCAACCCCGCATCGACGTTGTTTTTCGCCGGAACCTTCTACAACGTTGATCGCGTGGTGGTATTGCGCAAGAGCGGCCTCTTGTCGACCGAGGCGCTCGCCACCCAGATAGCCACCGACGGTCAGACCAGTTTTACTCTTGCGTTCAACTCGCCGGGCTTTGTGAGTGCCAGCGAGCTGTTCGCGTTCGTCGTGCCCAGGTTCCTGGCACTCGATCCGCCGAAACTGGAGATCGGAAGCGCACTGGGCAGCCTGCGGATGACCGCGCTGCTGCCGGCGCAGATCTTCGCCTCCGCGGAACTCGGCGTGACCGTCGACACACCAATCGGCAACGGCCAGTACCAGCCGGTTCCGAATATGCTGGTGGAACTCTCGCCGAGCTGCGCGAGCGTGAATCCCGTCAGCGGACGCACTGACGTCAATGGTCAGTTCTTCAGTGCCGTGACCCGTGATGCCAGCTGTGCGTCGTTGTCGATCGGTGTGAAGGCCCGCGCCAATGCGAACACCCCGATTCTGGCACTGCAGACCGTGACAGCGGACGGCATTGTCCCGCGCATGACTACGCTGTTACCGGGCCAGATATTCTTGCCCGCCAATCTGCGCGTAAGCGTCGAGACGCCGCTCGACGAGACCCGATTCGAGCCGACGTCGAACGTCTTCGTGCAACTCGCGCCCACGTGCGCCACGGTGAATCCCGCCAGCGGACTCACCGACGCCGGCGGCCATTTCAACGCCACCGTCACCGCCATTGCCGGCTGTGCCGGCTTGGCCATTGCCGTGACAGCGAACACCGCGCCGGTTCTGCATGCAACCGTCAACGCGGGGGTGAGCCCGATCCCTATCCCTGTTCTGGGCGGCTATGACGGAACGGCGAGAATCGAAATCTTGGGGTGTCCGGATTGTGGCTCAGAGAGGCGTCCCGAACGCTGGTTGCTTGAAGGAACAACTGCGACCACCTTCACGCTGAAAAGACTCATTCCTCCGCAGGGTGCCTGCTTGATCGTGGGGACGGAAACCTGCACTCCGGCGTTCGAGATTACCAACGGTTCGTTCCAGATGACGAGCACATCCGGCAATACGATATCAGGTACAGTGGGCAACGGCGCGCTGCACTTCGTGTACGACCGCGTCTGTTTGGCCGGCGGTCAGCCAGACACTTGCCGCACAACGCTCGATGGGGCCCGGCCCATGCAAGTGACGCCTGCGAGTCTGGACTTTGGAACGGTGGCAGTCGGAGGAACGAGCACCCGGTCTGTGACGATCAGGAACACCGGCCCGCTTCCGGTGCGTTTCGTCCTGGAGAGCGGGCCCAGCGGAAGCGCATTCGCGGTGCCTGCCAACAACTGCCTTGTACCGCTCGCGAACCTTCCCCTGTCATCCTGGCCGTCCCTGGCGAGTGGGTCCGCGTGTATCTTTCCCGTTAAATTCACCCCGTCGGGCGGGGGAGGGAACTTTACCGGCACGGTGGCCATCGTCACCGAAGTCAACGGGTCGAACGACGGGAGCGACGGCAAGGACAAGGTTCTGCTGATCGGGGTGGGCAATTAGCGCACGATAAGGCCGCCGGACAGGTTGAAGAGAACCTGTGAACTACTGCGTCATTGGCGGCCAGGGCTGTCGCGCTTGGGCTCGCGCCGTGCGTCACAACATCGGCAAGGGACGGATGAAACAATGCGCACTGTTCGGGCGCGTCAGCCTCCCACAGCAGCGGCCTTCGCGCCAGGGTGACTACGCTGGCCTAACCAGATCAACGCGGCTGCGCCGCCGCCGCCTCCAGCGCCTCGATCATCCCCACAGCAGCGCAAGCGGCGGCGGCTTGTCCGGCGCGCCCGCTTCACCCGGCACCATTGGCGGCAACGCCGCGGCGCAGGTCTTGCCCATGCCGGTCGGCGAATGGATGAGCCCGCTCTCGCCGCGCGCGTACGCCGCCCAGACTTCCTCCTGGAACGCGAAGGCCGTGAAGCCCTGCGCGGCGAACCACGCGCGGGCTGGGGAGAAGGCGTCAGCGGTGGGGGGAACAAGACTTCGGGCTGGATCGTAGCCGGAATATGCAGCCCGGCGTTGAGCGAAGCGAAACCCGGGGCCATCGTGGTCATGGCCGCAACCACCCGGATTGCGCGTCGCGCAACCCGGGCTACGGCTCCGGGATCACGCTCCGGGCGGAGCGGGGACGGGCACCACGGTCAGGCTGCGGATGCCCTGCGCGCCGTGGATGAGGATGCCTTCAATGTCGGCGGTCGCCGACGGACCGGTCATCAGCACTGCATATCGCGCTTCGTGGAACCCGCGCTGGTGGTAGGCGTGATGAAGGTTGACGACGATGCGCGCCGGGTCGAGCAGCACCACGAGGTGCTGCGACAGGAAGCCAAGCGCATTGATGCCGAACTGCGCTTCGGAGAGCCACACCGAGCCGGTCTCCGCGACGCCGAACGCCGCGCGTACGACGCCGACGTCGACGTCGTCGAGATCTGCCGGCTTGCCGACGCTCGAGAGCGGCCGGTTGCCGGCGATCTCCGGCGTCGCCGAGCACAGCACCTTCGCGTCCGGAAACAGGCGGCGGACCAGCGCATCGAGGTCGCCGTCGGCCGGCGCCTCTGCGAGCTTGCCGCCCATCCGCGCGAGACTCGACTTGAAGGTGGCGAGAGACGCCGAGCGGCCGGCATCGAACAGCGGCACCGACGGCAGCGGCCGCGGCGCCGGCGCTTTGGCGCGAATGCGCGCGAGAATCTCGTCGCGGCTGCTCATTTCTTCTTCCCTTTCTTCGTCCGGTTGGCGAGATACCACTGGCGGAAGGTCATCGGCGGGGTCGCCGGAACTTCGCGTTGCTTGCCCCACGCGTTCATCCGGTTGTACATCATGAAATCCGGCAGGAACTCGATGCCGGTGCCGGCCGCGCCGATCGCCGCCCGGTAGAGCCGCGGACTGGAGAGGATCTTCCCGGCGATCTTCATCCCGTTCTTCTTCACCATCGGCAGCTGCCCGCGCTCGCTGATGACCTGGCGCCACTTGTAAATCTGCTCGTGGATGTTGATCCGCACCGGGCAGACGTTGCTGCAGCTGCCGTTCAGCGTCGAGGCGAAGGGCAGCGCGGCGTACTTGCGCAGGTTGAAGGTCGGATCGATGATCACGCCGATCGGCCCGGAATACGTGGCGCCGTAGCTCAAGCCGCCGCTGCGCCGGTACACGGGGCAGGTGTTCATGCAGGCCCCGCAGCGGATGCACTTGAGCGAATACCAGAAGTCGGCCATGCCCAGGCGCTCGGAACGCCCGTTGTCGACCAGGATGATGTGCATCTCGGTGCCCGGGCGCGGCGCGCGGAAATGCGACGTGATCTGGGTGATCGGCGAGCCGAGCGCGTTGCGCGAGAGCATCCGGATGAACACGCCGAGGTGCTCGATGCGCGGGATCATCTTTTCGATGCCGATCGAGGCGATCTGCAGCGACGGCAGGTTCATGCTGAGGTCGGCGTTGCCCTCGTTGGTGCAGACCACGATCGTGCCCGTTTCGGCGACCGCGAAGTTGGCGCCGATCATGCCCGCGCCGGCGGCGAGGAAATGCGGGCGCGTGGTCTGCCGCTGGCTCTCCGCCAGGTAGTGGACATCGCTGTTCGCGGGATCGGTGCCCAGCGTGCGCGCGAACACCGCGGCGACGTCGGTGCGCAGCTTGTGCACGGCGGGAACCACGATGTGGCTCGGCGGCTCGTTGTCGAGCTGCTGGATGCGCTCGCCGAGATCGGTCTCGATCACCTCGATGCCGCGGGGACCGAGGAACTCGCGCATCTCGCATTCCTCGGTCAGCATCGACTTGGCCTTGACCAGCGTCTTCGCGCCGCGCGTGCGGAGCAGGTCGAACACGAGCTGGTTGTGCTCGGCGGCGTCGCGCGCCCAGTGCACGATGGCGCCGTTGCTCTGCGCGTTGCGCTCGAACTCCTCCAGATAGTCGGCGAGGTGGGTGAGCGTGTGCTCCTTGATCTGCGAGGCGAGCGTGCGCAGCTCCTGCCACTCGGGCAGGCTCTCGCTCTCGCGGTCGCGCTTGGTGCGCAGGTCCCACAGCCGCTTGTCGTGGAAGTCGATGTGGTCCTTCGCCTTGATGAAATGCGACGAGGCCTCGGCGTGGTCGATGCGCTTCATGCCCGCGCTCCGTTGAGCACCTGCGCGATGTGGATGAACTTGAGCGGCAGGTTGAGGCGCTCCGCGCAGCCTTTCTGGTGCATCACGCAGGACATGTCGGGCGAGACGATGTACTCGGCGCCGGCGTTGCGGTGGTCGTTGACCTTGTCGTAGCCCATCTTGGCGGACACCGGCTCCTCGAACACGGAAAACGTGCCGCCGAAGCCGCAGCATTCGTCGGGACGGGCGGGCGTCACGAACTCGATGCCCTTGACCGCGGAGAGCAGCGCGAGCGGCTTCGAGAACGGCACGCCGGCGATCTCCGACATCTTGGCTTCGTTCAGCGCCCGCAACGTCGAGCAGCCGATGTGCAGCCCGACCTTGTGCGGGAACTTGGCCCACGGAAATTGGCGCACACCGAGGATGTCGTGCAGGAACTCGACCAGCTCGTACGTGTTGCGCCGGACCGCCAGGACTTCCGGCGTCTGCTCGATCGCGGTCAGGTGGTCGCGCACGTGATGCGTGCAGCTGCCCGACGGCGTGACGATGTGGTCGAAACCCTTGAAGTTGCGCACGAACAGCGCTTCGGTCGCGGCCGCCTCCTCGTGGCAGCCGCTATTGGCCATCGGCTGGGCGCAGCAGGTCTGGTCGAGCGGATACACGACCTCCTGCCCGAGGCGCTCAAGCAGCTCCAGCGTGGCGATGCCCACCTCGGGGAAGAACGCGTCGACGTAGCACGGAATGAACAGCGCGACTTTCATGGGGTCGGCTCCTTGCCTGCCGGTCCCGCCCTGGCGCAGGCATCGACGAGGTAGATGATCGACTCGTAGGGGAACCCGGCCTGCTCGGCGAGCCCGATCTCGCAGGTCCTGCTTGTAGAATAGCCTGTCGTGCACTGCGGCGGCAGCCCTGCCTTGAGGTGGCGCAGCGCGTGCTCGTTCAGCTCCGGGCGGGTGAAGCCCTTGTCGCCGGCGAAGCCGCAGCACAGCACCGCGTCGATGGTGACGACCTCGGGGCTGCAGCGGCCCGCGATGGCGAGCAGCCGCTCGACGGTGCCCATCTTGCGCACGCTGCACACCGGGTGGATCGCCACCGGGCCGGCCACCGGCTCGATGGCCACGCGTGGCAGCACGTGCTGGTCGATGAACTCGATGCTGTCCAGAATTTCCAGCCGGCCGGCGAGGTAGCGCTTCATCCGGTAGGCGCACGGGCTGGTGTCGAACACGATCGGTACGCGGCCATCCTCACTCGCCGCCCGCAGCGCAGCTTCGAGTTCGGCCGACTTGCGATTCGCCGTGGCCGCCAGTCCCTTGCTCTCGAAGGGCTGGCCGCAGCACAGCTCGTCGAGGCCGTCGGGATAGGTGACGGCGTAGCCCGCCTTGGCGAACAGCCGCTCGGCGGTGACGGGCAATGGCGCGGCAACCTCGTGCCCGCGCTGCGCGCCCATGTTGCGCGCGGCGCAGCTGGGGAAATAGACGATGCGCTCGGTGCCGGCTGGCGGTGCCTGGCGCGGGCCCGGGGTGAAATGGGCGGGGCGGGCGAGCGTCGGCGACCATTTGGGAAGCCGGCCGCCGGATAGGTTGCGCAGGCCGTCGAGCGAGCGCTTCATCGCGGAGGTCCCGACCACCGCGTGCAGCGCATTGGCGGTGGCGAGTCCCGCGCGGACGCCGGCGGTGACGGCGCCGAAATGGTCGGCGGCAAAGCCGGCGACGCGTTGCGCCGTCGGGCTCGCGCGCTTTCCGCGCAGCGCTTTGATCAGGATCCCCGTCTCGATGTCGACCGGGCACGCGGTCGCGCAGAGCCCGCAGCCGGCGCAGGTATCGATGCCGTGATACGCGTAGAGGCGCTGCATCTCGGCCAGTCGCGGCGCATCGGCCGCGCTGGCGGCGAGCCGCGCCAGCTCGCGCACGCCTACAATGCGCTGCCGCGGCGACAGCGTGAGCCGGTGCGACGGGCACTTCACTTCGCAGAAGCCGCATTCGATGCACTTGTCGACGATCGGATCGCACGCCGGCAGCGCCTTCAGGTGCTTGAGGTGCGCCTGCGGGTCGCCGTTGAGGATCACGCCCGGATTGAGCAGGCCGTGCGGATCGAGCAGGCGCTTCACGGCGTGCATCAGCGCGTAGGCGTCCTTGCCCCATTCCATCTCGACGAACGGCGCGATGTTGCGGCCGGTGCCATGTTCGGCCTTGAGCGAGCCGTCGTAGACCTCGACCACCATCCGGCACAGCTCATCCATGAAGCCGCGATAGCGCTCGATCTCGGCCGCGTTATTGAAGTCCTGCGTGAACACGAAGTGCAGGTTGCCTTCGAGCGCATGCCCGAAGATGATCGCCTCGGCATAGCCGTGCGTGGCGAGCAGGCGCTGCAGGTGGAGTGTCGCTTCCGCAAGCCGCGGCACCGGGAAGGCGACGTCCTCGATGATGACGGTGGTTCCCGTCTCGCGCATCGCGCCGACCGACGGGAACATGCCCTTGCGCACCTTCCAGAAGAGCGCGCACTCGTCCGCGTCGGTGGAAAAGCGCACGGGCCCAAAGGTCGGAATGCCCGCCAGCGTGGCCTCGATCGCGCGCACCTGGCCGGCGAGCGTGTCGCCATCGGCGGCGCGCGTCTCGACCAGCAGGGCGGCGCCATTCGGGCCGACCGCGCGCAGCGCATCGGGCAGGCCCGGCTTCCCCTCCACCGAGCGCAGCGCCGGGCGGTCGGCCAGCTCGACCGCGTCCACCGGCGCGCTCTTCAGGGCGCTCACCGCGTTGCAGGCAGTTTCGAGATCGTCGAACAGGATCAGCGCGCTCGCCTTGTGCGCATGCTCGGGCACCGTGGCGTAGGTGATCTCGCTGATGAACCCGAGCGTGCCTTCGGACCCGATCATCAGGTGGGCGAGGATGTCGACCGGATCGGTGTAGTCGACCAGCGCATTGAGGCTGTAGCCGGTGGTGTTCTTCAGCCGGAACTTGTGCCGGATGCGCGCCGCCAGCGTCTCGTTGCCGCGGGTGGCGGCGCCCAGCGCCTCGAGCTCGCGGACGAGATCGGGGCGCCGCTGCGCGAACGCCGCGCGGCTGCCGGCGTCGCGGGTGTCGAGCACGCTGCCGTCGGCGAGGACGACGCGCAGACCCGCCAGCGTGCGGTAGCTGTTCTGCGCGGTGCCGCAGCACATGCCGCTCGCATTGTTGGCGGCGATGCCGCCGATCATCGCCGCGTCGATCGATGCCGGGTCGGGCCCGATCTTCCGGCCGAAGCGGGCGAGGCGGCGATTGGCGATTCCGCCGACCACGCCCGGCTGCAGCGTGATCGTCGCGGCGTCGGGCGCGATGTCGCAGCGCCGCCAGTTGTCGCCCAGCAGCATCAGCACCGAGTCGGTGACCGCCTGGCCGGAGAGGCTGGTCCCGGCCGCGCGGAAGGTGACCGGTGTGGCGTGCCGCGCGCATTCGGCGAGCAGGCGCACCACGTCGTCCTCGCTGTCGACGACGACGGCGAGTTGTGGGGTCAGCCGGTAGAAGCTCGCGTCGGTGCCCCACGCGAGCAGGCGCAGCGGATCGGTGATGAGTCGCTCGCGCGCGATGAAGCCGGCGAGCGACTCGTGCAGCGCCCCGTACGGTTCACGCAGCATGGCGCACCTGCGAGGTGAAGCGCAGCGTTAGTGGACGACCAGCAGCGTGAAAGGATACACGTAGGCCTGCGCCATGATCAGCAGCCCCATCAGCGCGGCGAGGGCGAGGCTGTGGAAGAACACGTAGCGCAGGATGTCGCCCTCGTGGCCGTACCATTGCGTGGCGGTCGATGCGACGACGATGCTCTGCGCGTCGATCATCTTGCCCATCACGCCGCCCGAGCTGTTGGCCGCGGCCATCAGCACCGGGGAGAGGCCGAGCTGCTCGGCCGAGATCTTCTGCAGGCCGCCGAACAGCACGTTCGACGAGGTGTCGGAGCCGGTCAGCGCGACGCCCAGCCAGCCCAGCATCGCGCCGAAGAACGGGTAGAAGAACCCGGCGTGCGCGAAGGCGAGGCCCAGTGTGGCGTCGAGTCCGGCGCCCTTGGTCGTGAAGCCGAGCGCCAGCATTGCCGCGATCGTCAGCAGCGAGTAGCGCACGAGCTTCAGCGTCCGTCCGTAGGTGGCCATCATCTTCGGCACCGACAGCCCCATCACCAGGCCGGCGATCAGCGCTGCGATCAGGATGCCCGTGCCGGTGGCGGAAAGCCAGTTGAGCGAATACACGGCGGCCTCGGGCGTGGCCTTGGCGACCACCGGCGGAACGCGCACCACCAGGTTGTGCAGGCCATCGATCGGGAACTTCGGATTGGAGAGCGCGTTGAGCAGATCCTTGATCTGCGGCAGGCCCCAGAGAAACACGAGCACCGAGAGGATCACCCACGGCGTCCACGCCTTGTAGACCTCGGCGCGCGAATAGCCGTGATGCACGCGCTGGTCGTCGGCTTCGGAGTGGGACACGGTGTCGCCGACGCGCGACGTCGACAGCCAGACCGTCTTCGGCCGCCAGACCTGGAGGAACAGCGTGAGCGCGCCCATCGACGAGATTGCCGCGATCACGTCGACCAGCCACGGCCCGTGGTAGTTGGACACCAGGAATTGCGGCACGGCGAAGGAGACGCCGGCCACCAGGATCGCTGGCCAGATCTCCAGCATGCGGCGGAAGCCGACAAAGGCCCAGATCAGCCAGAACGGGACGAGGATCGAGAAGAACGGCAGCTGCCGGCCGATCATCCCGGAGAGCGCGTGCAGATCGAGGCCGGTCACCGCCGCCAGCACGACCACCGGCGTGCCGAGCGCGCCATAGGCCACCGGAGCGGTGTTGGCGATCAGCGAAAGGCCCGCCGCGGAGAGCGGCGTGAAGCCCAGACCCATCAGGATGGCCGCGGTCACCGCGACCGGCGTGCCGAAGCCGGCGGCGCCTTCGAAAAACGCGCCGAAGCAGAACGCGACCAGCAGCAGCTGCAGGCGCCGGTCGTAACCGTTAGTGTGGGGGGAAAGCAAATGGACGCTGCAACACTGGGCGTGTGCGCCCCCAACATTGTCGAAAGGCGTGTACAACGGCTGCGGGTGAGTATCGCGAAGGGCGCTCGGGGAGCATTCCGAGTTCCCGGGTCAGTGACCTACCGCTGCTGGCCTTTGTACTGCTCGAGCCGTGTGATGTGAAACTATCACGCACGGTTCCTCGGGGGCTGGGCGCGGGCAACCGCGCCTGGCTACCCTCCGCGCACGCGGCTGC
>Ga0315278_10003913_pt1 | contig 13407 bp, 10 predicted proteins | sample YL17G06_0_MG_FD_203880 | JGI IMG/M metagenome (GOLD analysis project Ga0315278, IMG submission 203880) | Sediment microbial communities from Yellowstone Lake, YNP, Wyoming, USA - YL17G06_0 | ecosystem: Environmental > Aquatic > Freshwater > Lake > Sediment | place: USA: Wyoming | collected...
CCTGCGAGAGGCCTATGGATCGCTGGTAGCCTTCCTCAGTGGATGGACGTCGTTCACAATCGGATTCGGAGCCGCTCTCGCGGCATCCGCCGTGAGCTTTGCCTCCTACGCCCTGCGTGTCATCCCCCTCGCTGACGAGAGCGGATGGCTGACAAGGGGACTCGCACTCAGCCTGTTATGGGCGGTCACGCTGGTGCATTGTGGTGGACTCGGAGCCGGCGGCTGCATGCAGCGGCTCCTCACGACCACCAAGATCCTCGCCATCTGTGGCTTCATTCTCGGTGGCCTGCTGTATGGATCAGGCCACTGGGCACATCTCACAGCCCCAGCCCCTGAATCTCACCCCTCGCTCGGCGCCTCGGCCATCGCTCTCCTGTTCGTGATGTACAGTTATCTGGGTTGGAATGTTACGAGCTATATCGCTGGAGAAATTGCTGACCCACAACGTTCGTTGCCCAGGATCATGGTGGGGGGAACCGCGTTTGTGGCCGGCCTCTACCTGCTACTGAACGTAGTCTATCTCTATGCACTACCGATCACGAGCTTAGCCCAAGAACCTCTCTTGCCGGTTGCGGAGAAAGCGGCGGCGGCTTTGTGGGGGCCTGGAAGCGCGCAGTTCGTAGCGGCGTTGCTCTGCCTCGCGATCACCGGGGCCGTCAGCGCAATGGTGTGGGCCGGACCTCGTGTCTATTGGGCGATGGCCCATGACGGCGTCATCAGCCCGTGGCTTGCCCAGCTTCATGCAAGGAGCGGCGTGCCGGTTCGTGCAATTCTGCTCCAAAGCGCATGGGCCTCCCTCCTCATTCTCAGCGGAACGTTCGAGCAACTGATCGTGTACAGCGGCCTCGTTCTCGCTCTCTTCATGGCCCTGACCCTCTCGACCATCTTTCACTTTCACCACAATCCAGTCAAGGGACCACATCGCTACCAAGCCCCGCTCTATCCGTTTTTGCCAGTCAGCTTGATCACGGGAGCCCTAGCGCTGGTGATCTACAGCCTGCTTCAGCGACCAGTTGAATCGCTCCTCGGCGCCGCGACGGTCTTGAGCGGCATCCCGCTCTTTATCTTATGGCGTCGATCAAACTCGTCGGCACCGTAGCCAGGAAACCCATCGTGGGGAAGACACAGAGGGCATGAAAATCGACGAAAGAGTTGGAAAAATCGCGGGAAACACCTCTGAACTAGTGTCACTCAGAGCAAGCAAGGAAACGCAAAGGGAGATTGAATCGGATCTGGATGTTCACTCCGGCAGACACGGCACGGGCGACCCTGCACTAGGTGGGAGGTCGCCCGCGTGTGGCGCTTAGGACGCCAGGTCAGCTGCGTAATAGTCTCGGCCCAGCAAAAACCCAGACCTGCGCGAAAGCGAGAGCATTGGACGTCTGATCGGGGGAGAACGAATTGATCCCCGGAGCTTGTGTTCCTCGCGCCAGCATCGAATTCTTCAATATTGCAATCAGGCTGATAACCTGTTGGTCTTTTGTGCCGTTACAGCACAGTCAGTGGAGAACCGGCTAGCACGACCGATCAGAAGCCCGCCCTCGAGTCGGCGGGCCTGTGTGGTCAGGTGGAGTCAGGTCATCCATCGCTACCCTCCTCTCTTGAGAAAGTTGGCGGGGAACCCGCTGACAGTCGCGCGTCCTGTCCAGTCCCCCTGATTGAGTGAATAAATGGGCCGTGGTTTCCTGTTACGCCCATTATAAATTCATGTCAATAGAGAAAATACGTTTCCCGGCAATAGCTTTTCCGGCATAAACCATGCCCACCAACTCAAAATCTTGGAGCGGCGTGACAGCCAATCCCGCCTCGTTACGCCCAACTAAGGGATTGCTTACTGCACTATTCTTCTCCCTGGGCCTTCCGCTTCGCCTTTATAATCACTTCCGTCATCTTACCTTCGGCTCAGGGGTGCACTGACTATGCTACGAGGTGCTTTGATCATCTCACCGAACTGCTTCATGAGCCACAGTGATATCACCTGACAGGGTGTGCATGGCTTCATGTCCGCAACTCTTGCGGCAAATGACTCGTTACACAATCTTCAACGTATCGAAATTGATCCCTGCGGGAGCAGGCGATATCTTCAGTTTCATGTCTTCCAACGCTGCAACGACACGGTCGGCGACCACGAGATTTCGGTACCATTTCCGATTGGCCGGCACGATATACCAGGGCGCATAAGCGGTACTCGTGGCGGCCATCACGTCCTCGAACGCATCCATATAGTTCTTCCACAGTTTCCGTTCTTCGAGATCCCCTTCGTTGAATTTCCAGCGCTTCTCCGGATCGCGAATGCGTTCCTCCAGCCGTTCTTTCTGTTCATCCTTCGAGATGTGCAGAAAAAACTTGAGAATGGTCGTACCGCTCTCATGGAGCAGCTCTTCGAATTCCTTGATCTGATTGAACCGTTGTGTCACCACCTTGTCCGATACCAACCCGTGAACGCGGGTGATTAACACATCTTCATAGTGCGAGCGATTGAAGATGCCAATCTGGCCGTTGGACGGCGCCTTTTGGTGCACGCGCCACAGGAAATCATGTCCCAACTCCTCCGGCGATGGAGTTTTGAAGGACACGACTTTGCAGCCCTGCGGATTCACACCAGACATGACGTGCTTGATCGTCCCGTCCTTGCCGCTGGTATCCATCCCCTGCAACACGATGAGCACCGCGCGGTCGCCGTTGGCATAGAGGCGTTCCTGCAGCTCCTCAAGCCTGCCGATCAACTGAACCGTGACGGCCTTCGCCTTCTCTTTACCTTGATCTGTTTTCTTGTACTCACCGGTGTCGTCAGCGTCGAACCGTGTGAGCGTCAGTGCACTTCCTGCCTTCACCCGATAGTCTTTCACCCTCGCCTCCTCTCTCATTTTGAGCGTGCCCGATAGAAAATACGCTGGTCCGAGAAAAGAATAAAGCGGCACGCGTCGTGCACTTTCTCAATCCCTCACGCATAGTACACTTCTGAGCTACGCCAACCTGGAGGATATATGACGAATCGACTGGCAGCAGAAGCCATCGGCACGTTCCGGCTAGTGTTCGGGGGATGTGGGAGCGCGGTGCTGGCTGACGCATTTCCTCAGGTCGGCATTGGCCTACTCGGCGTGTCCTTCGTGTTCGGCCTCACCGTGCTGACAATGGCCTATGCCATTGGTCATATTTCGGGCTGCCATCTGAATCCAGCAGTTTCCATGGGTCTCATAGTCGGTAAGCGTTTCCCGGCGAACGATCTCCCCGGATACATCGGCGCCCAAGTGGTTGGTGCGATTCTCGGAGCCGGGACTCTCTATCTCATCGCCCGCGGGAAAGTCGGCTTCGAGCTCGGCGGCTTCGCCACCAACGGGCACGGAGAACATTTACCGGGCGGCTATTCTCTGACAGCCATGCACCGCAGGGCTTCGCGCCCATCGCAATCGGCCTTGCCCTAACGCTGATTCACTTGATCGGAATCCCAATCACGAATCTCTCCGTCAACCCTGCGCGCAGCACCGGTCCCGCACTCTTCGTGGGAGGGTGGGCACTCGAACAACTCTGGCTCTTTTGGATCGCCCCAATCATTGGAGCCGCATTGGCAGGAGTTGTCTCTCCCCTCGTGGCGGGCAGCCCGAAACGATAAAGTCGGCATTCTCTAGTGAGATACTGAAAATGTCCGCCAGCGGCATTCTCGCTGCGGTCTTACTGGGACAAGCCGCGTGTCGGTGCGCCAGGGGTAAGTGGGTGAGAAGTCTAGCCTTTTTGAGCGCCCTGCGGGTGTGCTCCTGTTGTCCCAGACGTGCGGACTATTGAAATTCCGGCGTGTCAGCAGAGTAGTTCCGCGTCCTGCTAGAACAAAGAGCGAGGAGAGCAAAAGAAAAGACTATGGGAGTTTCGGCGCGTCTTGGGCACAGCGAAATCCGACGTTTGGATCATGCTCGGTGGGATCGCCTTTCGTCCGAAAGGAGGACCGGAGCCGATACGGATTATTGATATACGAACCGCCCCGCTGCACCTTAGCGGTGCCCTCGACCGGTCCGCGTGGATTGATGATTGGATTCTTCGTATAGAACTGTTCGTCGTACCAGTCGGTCACCCATTCATAGAGATTACCGGCAAGATCGTGGACGCCATAAGGGCTTTTCCCCTTGTCGCGATTGCCGATGGGCGAAACCATATCCGCCCCCTCCTTCATCCCAAAAATCGCGTGGGCCGCAGTCGGCTGGTCGTTCCCCCATGGATAGACCCTTCCGTCCATACCTCGAGCGGCTTTCTCCCACTCCGCTTCGGTCGGCAATCGCTTCCCAGCCCACAGACAATAGCCCATCGCTTCCATCCAGTTCACCCATCGAACTGGACGATCCGAGTGGACAACAGGCGTCTCCTTGTCCGCGAAGCCCCACGGCGGTTCACTTTGAATTGCCTCGACAAACTTCGCAAACCGGCCGTTCGTTACTTCGAACTTATCGATATAGAAACTGTCGAGAAAGACGCGATGGATCGGCTGCTCATCGTCATCGCCCTTGTCGCTCCCCATCGTGAACTCACCGGCGGGAACCAGCGCCATGGGGGCACCATCTTTCCCGGTGATCTCGGCAGGGGGTTGGGGTACACCGGCTGACTTTGATACGGCTCCCGCACTGGAGGGAGGGTGCACCTTCCCTGTGGGTTTCGCCTCACTCTCTGCCGCATGTGGTTTGAGTGGCGCTGGTGCCGGAGCCGGGACCGGTTCCGGCTTAACAGGGAGAACCTCATTCGCCAGTAAGAGGCCGCTTGTGATCCAGACCGCTGACAACAGGCTGAACATCATCGCGTAAATCATGTTTCGAGCCTGCATCATCAACTGTCTCTACCTCCGCACATGAGCTCAGGTCGCATGCGCACCCTCATCTGAACAGAGTACCGAAAATCCCAAGGACAAATCCAGGGTGAAGAATTCATTCCCAACCTAATTCATGATTCCGCCCAAGATGCGCAGGCTGAGGCCTAGAAAGTGGCATGAATTTATCCCGGTGAGAGTAACCGGGATATGCTGGACTAGTCCCTCATGGCACACGTGGTGTGCGGATCTCGCAACCGTCTTTGAACAAGTCGGGTGTTCAATGATCTGAAATATTACGGGGTCCTTTCCTGGACTGGGGGGAGAAGAATTGTGAAAAAAGAGAGCTGTGAGAACAAAGAGACTGGCGGATTGTATCCGGCGCCTGCAATTACGATAAATCGTAACAGAGGCGCCAGGACGCACAAAAAGCCTGCGCGGGGTAGCGCAAGCGAAATTTGGTGGAGGCGCCGGGAGTTGAACCCGGGTCCGAAGACCTTCAGCGCAACGGATCTACATGTGTAGCCGATCGTTTTAATTTCGCAGCCACCCACGCCCATCGGCTAGCTTAGACTGGCCGCTAGCCCAGTATTTTCTCGTCCTCAGCCGCTGAGCACCAGCTTTGGACCAGCCCGCTGTATCGCGCTCCGACCACCCCCGCGGGCCTCAGGTGGAGGAACGTCGCAGTTATTTAAGCTGCGAGTGCCAGTTCTTGATTGGCAGTTACATTTTCCCGGAGGATTTACGAGACCCCGAGAGCTCGACATGCACCGCTGACCTTAGTATCCCCGTCGATTCCGGTCGCCCCCCTTTCATTTGTGCGTGTAACGTATTAGGAAGTAGCTCGGCCTTAACGTCATCATGTCTTAGGTGCTCATCATACCGTACAGATCAAGGGTTTGCCAGAGCCCGATGTTATCGCCCCCAATGTGTGCGCTTGTCGAGAAATTCCTGCCCCTACCGCCGCGCTATCTCGTCCTCTAGATCCCAGGTCACTGAACCGGTCTTCAGTGCCTCGCTGAGTCAATGAAAGAAATCTTTGCCACCACTCCTTATGACTTCCGTTCGCGTTGCTCCACGGGAAACTTCCGTTCCCGCCAGGCGTCGAGGCCACCTTCGAGCGGGCGGACACGATGAACTCCTTTTTTCTTTAGCAGAAACGCGGTGCGGGCGCTGGAGACTTCGTTCGGGCAGGAGCAGTAGAGGATAATGTCACGGTCACGAGGAATCTCGTGGTGGCGATGTTCGATCTCTTCCATCAGAAAGTTCAAGGCCCCGGGGATCGTGTCGGGATCCAGCTCCAGGGCCAGTGGATGGCGGACATCTACGACTGTGATGAGATCACCAGCATCCATGCGCTGCTTCAGTTCATCCACAGTGATCTTCGCCATCCGGAGATCTCGCAGGAACTTCTGCCGACGGAAAAACTTGTACCCGATAAAGCCTGCCAGCCCGACCCCGATGATCGTGAGGAACCAGCCTCCGGTTTGGTCAAAGAGTAACGCGAGTTGCTCGAGTTGATTGCTGAAGAGCGCGCCGACTCCGGCGCACAGTCCCACCCAGATCAGCGCCCCGACTGTATCGTAGAAGAGAAACGTCGCGGCACCCATACCAACAATTCCAGCCAATGGAGGTGCCACCGTGCTGAATCCAGGGATAAACTTCGCCAGGAGCAAGGCGCGCGGTCCATTCCGATGAAAGAGACTCTCGGTGTCCCTCACGCAGGACTCCGGCTCGAGGGACATCCGGCACAAGAAGCCCAATACCTTCCCGCCCTTCACCCGACCCAGGTAGTACCAGGCTAGGTCCGGGGGCAGCGACGCGGCAACAGGAACCAGAAGAGCGGTCACCAGGCTCATCTTGCCGGCCCCCACAAGTGCGCCGGCGGCGATCAACAACGGGATGGCGGGAATCGGCAGGCCCACCTGCTCGACAAACACGACCAAGAATAAGACCGCGGCGCCATGATCGACAAGAAACTGCAAAGCATTCATGCGGCAATCCTATTCATGTCACGCGCTCGTGAAGCGGGTCACCTTGGCAAACACGATTGCAGCAAAGGGGAGGGCCAGACCTAACAACAACTGCACGATGAGGAGCGAGCCCAGTTGGCTGTAGTCGGCCGGCGTTTGAATGGCACTAGAGGCCTGGTCACGGACTTCCCGACTGACCACATAGATTTCGTTCATGTATTTGGTACCGAGCTGGCTCAACGACAGGGCCAGATTCGTAAAGGAGGCCATCACGGCAAAGAAGGTGGCTTTCAGGTTCGCGGGGGCACTATTCGCAATCCAGGCGAGCATTGGAATCATGGAAATCTGACCGAGCGGCGATTCCAATGCGGTATCAATCAGTGCAATGAATCGGGCATCGACTACACCTCCCGTGATACTCGCCGTCCATTCGTGCAACCCGTAAAACATGCTCACGATCGGGAGGGTCAGTACGGTTCCAATCACCGTAAGAAACCCCACGACATAGGCGATAGACCGCTCGGCCATGAAACGGCGAAAAACGAACATGCCCGCCAAGGTTAACGTGCTGCCGATCAGCGAGAGGACCGAGAGAAACTGTTGATCGAACTTCAGCTGGTCGATCATCCACCACGTCGTCCCTGGCCCGGTCCCCGGAATCGCGCGGAAGATAAAAACCACGACCGCTGTCCCAATCAGAGTGAATCGCTTGTCAGGCTCCAGCTCTCGCACCAGCCGGGACATCAAGAATAAGACGATAGCCATCGAGCCGACGAAAACAATCTCTTCGCTATAAGAAAAGCCGCCGAATCCGACGGTCAGGGAGAACAGGACAAAGGCGAGGCTCCCGCCAAGAATCCACCAATTTGGCTTGGTCGCCTCAACCAGGTTTCCCCGTTCGCGTATCATCTCGTTGATCTGCTCACGCGTGAGCCCCTGCTGTCGAAGCTGCCGCATGTGACGTTGTTGCAGAAACCAGGCAACCCCCACCCCAAGCACCGAGACGAACGGGATCACGAGCGCCATGAGGTAGACCTGCTTGTAGAGCTGAACGATCTCTGCTTGTGGGAGTCCTTCGACTCCTGTGAAGACATACACGTTGATCATCGCCACCAGAATCCCGCCACCGACAATGGCCACGCGCCCGAGAGTCTGCATGGTGGTATGCATGAGCTTGAGTGTCGGCTGGTCGAACGGCTGCCCCCGCTCATCCACCCGTGGCACGGCATCGACCGTCATCGCATCCGCGACCGCATCCTGAATCACATACCCGATTGGAGCGAGCAATGTACTCAACACGAACCACACCTCTGCCGGCAGGATGGCGGTCATCGCCTCACGTTGGCCAATCAATGCAGCCATGATGGCTAGACTGGCGGCCAGCAGCCCGGCTCCGAGGCCCACGAGCCAGCCTTTCCAGCGCCACAAGAGATCGACCGTGTGTCCAATGGGCATCTTCAGCGCCCAGGGAATTCCAGCCCAGAACCCCAGCGCGGCGAGGAACGAGGCAGAGAGGCCCAAGTAGTCTTTCACGAAAAACGTGCCGACGATGCCGGTGAGACCGGAGATGCCGTACGCCATGTAAACCATCAGCGGCGGCAGATAGGACAGTCTCATCTCGCGGCCAAGAGAGAGAATGTTGCGATCGATCCACTGGGCAAGCAGCGTGAACATCGTTATGGCAACACCCTGGTGGGCTGGCGACGCTCAACTAGCACCAGCAGCTGTGCGCGCATCTCGTCAGCCGGCAAGCGCGTCCGATCTCCATGCCCGGCCAGCACCCATTCGAATGGGTAGTCGAGGAGTTTCTTGATGGAATCCACCAATACATGCTTCCTCCAGACCAGCCGGCTCGGAGCACCAAGCATCTGCTGGGCGGAGTCCCACCAGAGATGATCCCCCGTGAAGAGAAACCGGTTCTTATAGAGTAGAGCCATGCTGCCCGCCGTGTGGCCAGGCACAGGAATGATCTGAAACTGTGGCATGACGCGCAAACTATCAGCCTCCTCAATGATCCATTCCGCATCCGGAACCGCTTCGACGTCCGCCCGATGAATCAGCCGTTTCGCGCCAAAGTGTGCCGCATACTTCTCTGCATCGGCCACATCGTCTTTATGCGTGAGGAATATATACGCGATGCCGCCTTTTTGTTCGAAGGCCTCGACCAAATGTTTTATGTAACGCGGCGAATCGACGAGCCAGTTGCCGTCCTGATGTTCAATGAAGAAGCTATTCGCACCGAAGGACTTCTCTGAGTTGAATCCACAGTAGGAGACGCCGCCCTCCAGATGGAGCGGGAAGCTCGCCATGGCGTCCTGCATCCACGACTTGTCACTATGCTCGGTGCCAATCGAACCGACCGGACAGGCGAGGAGCGCTTGATAGGCCTGATGCAGGGGCCCATGATCGGTCGGCTGTTGGGTGACCGCAGAGAAATCGCCGACTTCCTCAAAGCTCGTCGGCGCCAACTGCCGGCAGGTATCGCAATTGATACAGGTCGCATCGACGTAGAAATTGCCTGCGACATTGGAATCGAGTCGTTTCTTCTGATCGGCCATTGCGCAGCCTCTATGCGTTCACACCACGAATCGTCTTGGCTTCCTTCGCGCGATCGGCTGCGCGCCAGAGATACCAGGCGGCCGCGGTGCGATAGGGTTTCCAACGTTCCCCATACCGTAACACCTCTTTGGGCGACGGCATTTTGCGAAGACCGTAGGCGATGCGGAACCCATTGCGCACGCCGAAGTCGTCAACCGGCAACACATCGGGACGGCCCAACTGGAAGATCAACAGCATCTCGACCGTCCAACGTCCGACGCCGCGCACGGTGATGAGCCGCTCGATGATGGCATCGTCGTCGAGCTTCCTGACGACAGCGCCTCTCGGCACGGTGCCATCGAGTGTCTTGGCAGCCAGATCGCGAAGTGCCGCAACCTTGGCCCGTGAAAAGCCAGCACCATGAATCGCCTGCTCGTTCATCGCAAGCAAGTCATCTGGTTGAGGAAAACGTCGTGTCGGAAACAAGGCCACGAACCGGCGCAAAATACTCTCCGCCGCTTTCTCGTGCAGTTGTTGATAGGCAATCGCTCGTGCCAACGATTCAAACGGCGACCGCTTCGATCGGGGAGTCAGGTTGAAGGGACCCACCTCACGGATCAACCGGCGCATGACCGGATCCGTCTTGGACAAATGCCTGCTTTCTGGTAACAGTTGATCCATCTGAGAACCCGCGCGCCTGCCTCTACGATTTTTCCTGGGTCAGGATCGCATCGGCCTCGATCTCGACCAACATGTCAGGATCGATCAGCCGTTTAACCTCCACCATCGTCGTCGCAGGTCGAATCGAACCGAACACTTCGCCATGCGCCCTGCCGACATCCTGCCATTGATCGATGTTCACCAGGTACATGCGCGTTCGGACCACATCGGCGAGCGAAGCCCCAGCCTGCTGGAGCGCCGCTTCAATCGTCTTCAATGCCTGAATCGTCTGGGCATAGGAATCCCCCTTGCTAACTAGGCCAGAGGGAGTCATGGCCGTCGAGCCAGATACGCATATAGAGGCACCGACCCGGACCGCCCGCGAATATCCGAGCTTGCCTTCCCAAGGACCACCAGTGGAAATATTCTGCCGCCCCATCTGTTGCCTCCTACATGACAATGCCGCCACCGGCGTGGATATTCTGGCCCGTCAACCACCGCGCCTCTTCACTGACGACGAACGCCACCACATCGGCAATGTCTTTAGGTAGTCCAAGCCGCTTCAACGGCGACATCTGGATGCCGATCTGACGGAATGGCTCTGTCATCATCCCCGTGTCGGTAAAACCAGGCGAGACGGTATTGACCGTAATACCTCGTGGAGCCAACTCTTGGGCCAAACCCTTTGTATATTGTTCGAGCGCGCCTTTGCTGCCGAGGTAAGCCGTCGCACCGGGAAAACTCAAATGGGTCCCGTCGGTCGAAATGTTCACGACGCGGCCTCCCTCCTTGAGAGCCTTGGCCGCTTCCTGCATCGCGAAATAGGGACCTTTGGCGTTCAAGGCGATGATCTGGTCGAAGTCTACCTCGGTCGTCTCCATGAGAGACTTCGGCATAAACCGCCCGGCATTGTTCACGAGAATATCGAGGCGGCCGAATTGCTTCACCATCTCGACCACGAGGCGACGCGCCTCTGCGACTTGGCTCATGTCAGATTGGACGGCAACGGCTTTTCCACCCTTAGCCTGAATGCCCGTGACGACCTGCTGAGCTTTCTCCGCACTCGTTCCATAATTCACCACCACGATCGCCCCGTCTTCTGCCAAGCGCTCCGCGATCGCCCGCCCGATTCCGCTGGACGACCCGGTGACAATCGCGACTTTTCCACTAAGTGACGCCATGATATTGCCTTTGCCTTTCTTCTGCCTGACTGTTGCGATAACTGACACCCATATTCTGCCTCGCCATCAACCACCCGACCAGCGGCGAGGCCCGTTTCGTGGAGCGGGCCTGCGAAACCGGCCCCCCTGCCTAATCCTTTATGTAGTTGAACATAATCGACTCTGCCCTTGGAGTGCGACGCGATTCGCCCCTTATCGGAAAAGGGTCGACGGTTGCCCCCACGTTGCTGAGTACACTAACTCTGTCAGGGGCTTGCGGACTCTTGGTTGAGCTTCCTGTGCACGCAAGCGGTCCGACAGCAACGCAGGATCGCCTGGATAACCGACAGCGATCATGGCTACCGGCTCATAGCCCTCCGGGATCTGACAGTCTGCTCGCGCCTGATCGATTCGAAAGCCCGCCATCTGATGGGCGACAAGCCCCAACGCTGTTCCTTGCAACACAAGATTCTCTGCTGCCATGCCCGTGTCATGGAGCGCATGGGAATTCAGCGAGCCATCCTCAAACTGCAGTTGTGCCACGGATAACATCAGCACAGGCGCGCGGTACGCCGACTTTTGATTACCTTCGACCAGGCAGTTGAACAACCGATCATACTCGGCCTTATCCTCTTTCTTGGCGACCAGGAACCGCCAGGGCTGCCCGTTATCCAATGAGGGCGCCCACCGTGCCGCTTCAAAGAGACTCCGCAGCTTCTCCAGCTCGATCGGCCGATCGTCAAAGGCGCGTGGACTCCAACGCTGACGCAACAAGTCGTGGATCGGGTACTGCGTGTCCGCCGGTTTTTCCATGGCCTCCGCTATCCTTTACTACCGCCCTTAGGTCGGTCCATCTCGGGAGACCAGCCACCGCCAAGGGCCTTGTAGAGTTGCACGACCGAGACCAGATGCAGGCGGCGTGAGCTGCTCATGGCCAATTCGGCTTCGAACAAATTGCGGCGCGCCACCAGCACATCCAGATAGTTGGCCAGTCCGCCTTTGTAGCGCAGTTCGGCAAGGCGAAGCGCGGATTGCAAGGCGTTGACCTGAGCCTGCTGCGCCTCGTTCTGCGTGCGAGCGGTTCGCACCGCGACGAGGGCATCTTCGACCTCGCGGAATGCCGTCAGGACGGTCTGTTCGTATTGGGCCACAGCCTGCCTCGCCTGTGCTTCTGCCGCTTCCTGCTGAAACCCCAAAACTTGCCCGTTCAGAAGTGGGCCAGCCAATCCAGTCCCGGCCTCACCGAAGAAGGCACGATTATCGGTAAAGAGTTGGGAGAGTTGGGGACTGGCGAAGCCGAGAAGCCCTGTGATTGAAATCTTGGGAAACCGCTCAGCTTTGGCCGCACCGATGCGGGCCGTCGCTGCCGCCAGCTGTTGTTCCGCCTGAAGCAGATCGGGCCGCCGTTGCATCAGTTCCGAAGGCAGGCCGGCTGGCACGGCAAGCGGCATGACCTGATCGGTGAGCGGGCGGCCCCTTGGAATCGCAAAGGGTTTGCGCCCAATAAGGACGCTCAATTGGTTTTCAGCTTGAACCATTTGCCGTTCGAGTTCTGCCATGCGTGCGGCAGCGTTAGCTCGTTCCGCTTCAAACTGATCCGTATCGAGGCGTGACGTCATGCCCTGCTTCATTCGGGCCTGGGCGATGCGGACGGAATCTTCCCACGATTGCAGCGTCCGTTTGGCAATATCCATCTGCGCCTCGAACTGGAGCACGTTGAAGTAGCTTTCGGCCACCCCGCTAACCAGTTGCAGGACTACGGCTCTGCGATTCTCTTCTTTCGAGAACAGATCGGCTCGCGCTGCCTCGTTTGAGCGCCGAATACGTCCCCAAATGTCGATCTCCCAGGATAACGCCCCCTGTAGATAGTAGTTGAATGGGTTCGGGAAACCGGGAACCAGGAAGATGGTTTTGCGCCCGAAAGACGGATTGTTGGTCGAGAACGAGAGTCCGGGAATAAAGTCCGATCGGGCAATCAGAGCGCGGGCTTGGAACTCGTCGACAGCTGCCACGGCACGCTGCAGATCCTTGTTCTCTTCCAGCGCAATGCGCACGAGCTGTTGCAACGGCTCGTCGCGAAGGAGTTCCCACCAGGCCAGATTCGCGATCGATGGGATATCTGACGGCGCTTCCGCCATCCGAAAGGTCTCGACCACGTCCGCCTTGGGGCGTTCGTAGTCCGGTCCCATCGCGCAGGACATGAGGAAATACGAGAGTCCGATCGCCAATGACTTGCGCATGCTACGCGTCTTTCTCCGCTGATAGCGGCAATGGTGGTCCCTTGGAG
>Ga0315278_10003916_pt1 | contig 13403 bp, 9 predicted proteins | sample YL17G06_0_MG_FD_203880 | JGI IMG/M metagenome (GOLD analysis project Ga0315278, IMG submission 203880) | Sediment microbial communities from Yellowstone Lake, YNP, Wyoming, USA - YL17G06_0 | ecosystem: Environmental > Aquatic > Freshwater > Lake > Sediment | place: USA: Wyoming | collected...
ATTGAGGTATTGAAACGTCTCAAATGGATTGCCCCGGATTGTCAGGTGATTATGATCTCAGGTCATGCGACGATTTCGACCGCCATGACCGCTGTGAAATTGGGGGCTTTCGATTTCATTGAAAAGCCTCTTTCTCTCGATGTTCTCCTCATGACGATTCGTCGAGCTCTCGAACGGCAGAAAGAATTTCTCACAGTTCAGCGATCGGAAGAGATCGTTACCGAAGATTCTCCCTTTATGGGGAACCCGATTCCTTTGAGGGAACTAACCACTCCTCCTTTTTATTCCATCCGGGAGGCCATCCCCCTATCGAAAAGGACTTCAAAGAGGAAAGAGGCCTCTTTATTGCCTCAGCGAACTCTGAAGCGGAGCATGGTACTTTATGGAACAGGACTTCATTCCGGAATGAAGACCGGGCTCCTACTCCAACCCCTTCCCCCGCACAGCGGGATCCTTTTTGGAAATATCTCATCGGATGAAGTGGTCCCTGCCCATCTCGACTATGTCCAAACGACGGGGTTTGCCACTTCTCTGAAGAAGGGGAGAGCCATCGCTAAGACTATCGAGCACCTCATGGCGGTGTTGCACGCCTATCGTATTACCAACCTGATGGTGAAGATGATCGAAGAAATTCCAATTATGGACGGTTCCGCTTTGGAGTTTTGCAAGATCGTCGAGGAGGCAGGGGTGGAGGAACAGGAAGGGAGGGTGGATGAACTGGTCATCGATCGGCGACTGGAGTTTGTCCATCAACACAAGTCTCTGGTCATTGAGCCTGCAGAAGTCTTTTCTGTTCACTTTTTTTTGGATTACCCACCCCCCATCGGGCAGCAGACTCTGGATTTTGTGTTGGAGAGCGAGGAGGCTTTTAAGAATCAAATTGCTCCAGCGAGGACCTTTGGTTTTGTCAAAGATGTGGAGGTGCTCGAAAAGATGGGATTGGGAGAGGGTGCGCGAGTCCACAATTTCATTTTGGTTGACGACGAGAAGGTCGTCAACACCGAGCTCCGGTTCCATGACGAATTTGTCCGACATAAGATTCTGGATCTGATTGGTGATTTTTATCTCCTCAATCGTCCCGTTCGAGGGCGTGTGACCGCCCACCTGACCGGCCACACCGAAAACATTGCCCTCCTGAAAAAGATTCAGGAAGAAATAAAAGAGAGAGAACGATAAACCCCGTTAGAAGAGTTGAGGGAGCTTCATTGTTCTCGTAGGCGGTCATTTAGAAAATCATCTTAATACCCCGTCTCACCGCCGAGACATTCTAACGGGGTAAAGGGTGGCAATCCCTTTTGTGGAGGGAGAAATGGCACAAGAAGAATACCGACCCCCAATCAAAGAATTCTTGGATATGCTGGCAGACCTGCTATCTGAAAAGTACTTCGAACGGATGGATGACCGGATGAAAAAGATTCCTGAACTTCGGAGGTTGATCACTGCCAAAGAGGCGAGCCAGTACTTAAGCCTTTCGACGGATACGGTCTATCGAATGGCCTCGCTGAAAAAACTTCCTTACCTCAAGATCGGGGATAGGGTCCTTTTCGATGTGAAGGCTCTCGACCATTGGATTGAGAAGCATATGATTAAAGAGAAAGAGTGGAAGCGAGACGAATTGAAGGCCGAGATCGAAAAGGAAAAATTGAATATAAAAACCTCAAGAGAATCGGATCTCCTTGGTTTCCTGAAGAAGAAAGGAAAGGATTAGAAATCAGTTCATCATAAAATTTCATTAGCCCTTTTTACAGCCGTCTACTATTGGTTTCCAAATTTTAACCCTAACTTTCAAGGTTTTTTCTTCCCATTTGATCAACCATGTAATAGTAAAAGGGAAGTTGACTTAAAAACTCAAATTGTATTTTAAGTCAACCTTGCTTGACTTATAGAAAATGTTGTTTTTTTCTCCTTCCATTTATCGGCTTTTTTAGATAATATACTACCAAATCAATTAATTCAAAAGGTTTTAAAAAGGTTTTTTAAACTTATACAGGTTCAATTGGGGTGGTGTTATCACACCGGTATGGAAGCAAAATTAGGGGAATAATACTACATTTGAGAGGTAAAAATGATCAAAAGGGTTAAAATCGAGGGCTATAAATCTTTTCAAAGTTTAAACCTAGCATTAAGACCGCTCACAGTTATTTTTGGACCAAATGCTTCTGGGAAAAGTAATTTCCTTGATGCTCTTTATTTTCTTTCCAGAGCAGTAAATCAGAAAAACCTCAAGGAAGCATTTGAAGGGCATCGAGGTCTTCCCTTAGAAAGTTTTTTTTATGGCGATGAAGGTTATGAGAAGCTTCTTAAAAAATCCAGTCTCCAATTTGATTTTGAACTTGATGTAGAGCTTTCCCCTTTAATTATAAAAAAGGTTGAGGAAATAGTAGAAGCGAAAAGGAGGGGGATTGATTCCAAAACATCGAAGAAAATCATTACCGAATCTTTATTACGTTACCGTCTTTCAGTCGAGGCAATGCCCGAAACTGGCTACCTTAGAGTTATGGATGAGCGATTATGTGCTATTAAGCGCAACGGGGAGGAGAAAAAGCGCAACCCATTTCTCGAAAAAGAAAAAAACCAGATTCATCTTCGTATGGAAGGACAAGGTCATCCTATCTTTCATGAAATAGGACTGGACCACACCATTGTTTCTACAGCATTATATGAACCACATCATCCCCACATCACTGCCTTCCGTATGGAGCTTGCAAACTGTTTTACCTATTATCTTGAACCCAGAGCTTTGATGAGAGAGGAAGTCCCACTTGCTGACATTGAGAGCCTTGGTTCAAGAGGTGAAAACCTCGCTGCCTTTTTAAATACACTTAAACATAAATACCCAAAAGATTTTGAGAGCCTTAATCTATCTCTAAAGAGGATTCTGCCAACAGAGGCAGCCATTGATATTGAGCACCTAAAGGAGGGGCGCGTTGGATTGCGTCTTTCTGAAAATGGATTTTGGTTCTCTGCACGTTTGATTTCTGAAGGGACCCTTCGTCTCATTGGGCTTTTAGCCGCAATTCATCCTAAAAACCCAGCTACGTTGGTAGCATTCGAAGAACCGGAGAATGGAGTTCATCCTGTTCGATTAAAGATCATAAGCGAAGCTTTAAAGAATGCCGTTAAAGAGTACGGAAAACAAATAGTTATAACGACTCACTCTCCGATTCTACCCGAATATTTTGATGATAAAGACCTTTTCGTCTGCAGCAGAGAGAAGAATAAGACAATCATTAAAACATTTTCAACAACTAAACCCCTTTTCCGCAGGCGCGATATAGAACACGCTCTGGAGGATCGAATTTTGAGAGGTGACTTTGGTGGATAAAATGCGAATTCTTTATTTCTTAGAAGATCGTGCTCAAGAGGGTTTTATTAAAGCTCTAGTTGAACGAATTGCAAAAGAAGAATCGATACCTGCTGAAAGTTTGATTGCCGATATACGTTCAGCAAGGGGCGGGTATAGAATTATTAAAGAGTTCAAAAAATTCTTGAAAGATACAATAAAAATAGAACCATCCGAAATTGATTTTTTGGTTATAGCCGTTGATGGGAATTGTAAAGGATATAGAGATCGAGTCAAAGAGCTGGAAAAAAGCATAAGGCCAAACCATCCCTTCAAGGATAGAGTTGTCTATGCTGTCCCTGATCCGCATATAGAACGGTGGTACATAATGGATCAGAGGGCGTTTAAAGAAGGAGTTGGACTTAATAGGGCACCAGATATGCCACAATACAAGTGCAAAAAAGCCTATTACAAACAAATCCTCAATCAGGCATTAAAGGAGTCGAATGTAAGCTCCTTACTTACTGGAGCAGAATATGCAGAAAGAATCGTTGAAAATATTCAGGACTTGGAATCATTTTCCAGACAAAATTCTGGTTGCCAAACCTTTATAGAAGACTTGAAGAGAATTTTTAAAAGCAAAATGAGAGGTTAGACGAAAAAAACCAGTAGAATAATTCAAATAAAAATTCAAGATCTATGAATAAATCTTGACTTAATTTGGCCCGATAAGGATAAGTTGGGAAAAGTCAGGGTTCGACATCACAGAAAACCTCAGATTTAGCAATGACTTCTTCCTGAACTCTTCGACCAATCATTTTAGCCAAGTATGCTTGATTTGAATCGGTAATCATCAATGTTTGTTTGTTCTTGACATACTACTTTCTTTTTTGTATATTCAACCCATCCCGAAGCAAGTTCTTATCACTGTCGATCCGATGAAGGGAGAAAGAGCATGGCCGATCGACCGATCATTCCCAGGGCCAGCATCCAGAGGAGAGCCCTCGCCCTTGTTCTTCCTTTGGTCATCGTTTCGATGTTATCCATTGGTCTCGTTAGTTTTCATACCTTAAACAAACAAACCGCCAAACGAAGCGAGCGCTTTCTCCAGGACCGCCACAATGAAATCCTCACCATCTGTGAGGACCAATCGGTGGTCAACTACTTTCACAACATTGCCTACGGACTCTCGGAAGAGGCGACCCTGAGCAAGAAGGAGTTGGAGCGCTATTTCAAGAGGTTCTCGGATCGTTACAACCGTACTGATCAGATTTACGCAGGGATACGTTACATAGACAAAAAGGGTCATGAGGTAGCCAAGTTCTGGGAGGGCAGGGTCGGGGGTGAGTACTATAGCGTCATTGATGAGGCGTTTTTTCAGAGGGCGATGGAATTGCCTGCTGGGTCGGTTTACACTTCGCCCCTAGGGCCCCGCATGATTTACGCCGCACCCATTTATTGGGACGAGGATGGCAATGGCGAGTTGTCGGGTGACGAATTGCGCGGGGTTATTGCTGTCGATTTCCTCTACCCTCTCGTGCAGTTCCGTCACGAGCGGCTGGTCATGTGGGGTGTGACCATCGGGATTACGATCCTGGCCATCATCGTCACGGCCATTGCTGTGAGCATGCTCCTTCGGCGCGTTACACGGCCCCTAAACCAATTGGTCGATGCCACCAAGGCCATTTCCTCAGGGGACCTCTCAACCGAGATCGCCGTGCAATCGGAAGATGAGGTGGGGCTGCTTGCGTCCTCTTTCAACCAGATGGCACGAGACCTGAAGGCCAACATCAATGAGAAGGATCGCTACGCCAGGGAATTGGGGAAATTGAACGTAGAACTTGAGGACAAGGTTAGGGCGCGAACCATGGAACTGGAAGCAGCGAATCGGGAACTGCAGATAGCCAACCTCAAGATCAGGGAAGCAGACAGGCTAAAGTCCGAGTTCTTGGCGAATATGTCCCATGAGCTGCGCACGCCTATGAATGCCATCATTGGCTTCACCAAACTGGTCCGCAGAAAGTCGGCCGACCTTCTCCCCCTCAGGCAGCTGGAGAACCTGGGGAAGGTGGAAACCAGCGCAAACCAGCTTATGAGGCTCATCAATGATATCCTCGACCTCTCCAAGATAGAGGCGGGAAAGATGAGTGTGAATATCATGCCCTTCGAGCTGGCCCCACTGGTTGACACTTGCTTTACCACGGTGGAATCCATGGTGAAGGAGGGAAGGGTACGACTCCTTAAGGAGGTGCCTGACGACCTGCCCGAGGTGCTGAGTGATCAGGACAAGCTGAAGCAGATCATCATTAATCTTCTCAGCAATGGGCTCAAGTTCACCGAAGAGGGGGAAGTGAAGCTTTCAGCAGCGCTGGAGGACGCTTCGCTTAGGATTACCGTTTCCGATACGGGGATAGGGATTTCTTCTGATGCCCTTGAGTACATCTTCGAGGAGTTTCGGCAGGCTGACGGCTCAAGTACGCGCAAGTACGGAGGCACTGGCCTGGGGCTTTCCATAACCAAGAAGTTGACCCATCTCCTGGGTGGCACGATTGATGTGCGGAGCGTCGAAGGGGAGGGTTCCACTTTTACGGTCACCCTCCCTTTGGCAAAGAAGGATGAAGAGGCACCGGCAGAGACGGTGAGACCGGACGAGGAGACGCTTGCTTCTGTCGAGACGAAGGGGAAGAAGATCCTCCTGGCCATCGATGATGATCCCAATGTGTTGATCCTTTTGAAGCAGAATCTGGAGGATGAGGGATACTACGTGGTGGGGGCATTAAATGCAGAGGAGGGTATCCGAAAGGCAAAAGAGATTCATCCGTTTGCCGTCACGCTGGACATTCTTATGCCTCAAAAGGATGGATGGGGGGTCCTCAGTGACCTGAAGGCGGATCCCGCAACCCGCGATATACCCATCATCGTGCTTTCCATCATAGATAACAAGGCGCTGGGGTTCAGTCTCGGCGCGTTCGATTACCTGGTGAAGCCTTTCGAAAAAGAGGCCATCATGGCTGCGCTGCAGCGCATCCCCGGCGTCCCCGCTAAACGTGTGCTTGTGGTGGACGATGAGCCGGCTACCGTGGACCTGCTCACGCAAATCCTCCAGGACGAAGGTTATCAGGTCAAGGGGACATACAGCGGAGACGAGGCCCTGCGTGCTCTGGACGCCTCGCCTCAGGACATCATCCTCCTTGACCTTCTGATGCCCGAGATGGGTGGCTTTGAGGTGATCCAGCGGGTCAAGGCAAACCCGAGGTGGAGGGACATTCCAATCATTGTGGTGACGGCAAAGGACCTCACCGACTCTGACTGGGGGTTCCTGCACCGAAGCGTTGATAGGATCATCCAGAAGTCAGGCCTTGCCAGGGAAAGCCTGATGAAGGAGGTTCAAAGCCTGCTCCGTGAACACGATGCTTCCTGAAAGGAGGATCCCATCCATGAAGAAGGTCCTGGTAGTGGAGGATGTTGATTTCAATAGAGATCTGGTTGTTCAACTCCTGGAGGACAAGTACCACGTGATTGAGGCCGTCAATGGACAGGAGGGAGTCGAGCTTGCAGAGCGAGAGAGGCCGGACCTTATCCTCATGGATCTCTCCCTTCCGGTCATGGATGGCTGGGAAGCCACCCGACGGATAAAAGCGAACCCTGATTTACGTTCGATCCCTGTCATCGCCCTGACGGCTCACGCGATGGTGGGAGATGAGAAGAAGGCCTTAGCCGCCGGGTGCAACGATTATCTGGTCAAGCCTTTGGACGAAGACGCACTTATGGCGAAGATAGCGAAGTATCTCGAATGAGGCGTCTCTTACCGGAACATCTCTAAGAGGCTAAACATTTTGCCAATCCGGCCGGAGCGAACGCATGGATCCTGAAGCAACCATCCTGATCGTTGACGATGAACCCACCAACGTGGACATGCTCAGTCAGGAGTTGGAAGAGGAGGGATACAAACTCCTTACCGCCTATGACGGTGAAGATGCTCTTATCAAAGTACAAGAGCATCAGCCCGACCTCGTGCTTCTGGATGTGATGATGCCGAAGGTAGACGGCTTTACGGTGTGCCGCATTCTGAAAGGAAGCGGTAAAACCATTCTGATTCCAGTCATTCTGCTTACAGCGCTTAGTGCCCATGAGGACCGGGTTCAGGGAATCGAAGCCGGAGCAGACGATTTCATCTCCAAGCCCTTTGACCGGGATGAACTGCTGGCTAAGATCCGTTCCCTTCTGCGTCAGAAGAGGCATCGCGACGAGCAGGAAAAAGGCCTCAAAGAGAAGCTTCAAAGCACGATGAAGGATCTGGAACGAGCCCGCCTGGAACTGGCCCGGGCAGAGGAGCGCATTGAAATGCTGGAGCGCGCGAAAGACCAGCTCAGTAAGTTCGTGCCGGTGTCGGTACGAAAAATGGCAGAGACCGATCCTGAGACCTTTGGGCTTCAGAAGGTTGAAACAGATGCCACGGTTCTCTTCCTTGACATTGGCGGGTATAGCAGCATGTGTGAATCCCTGGATGATGAAAGGGTGAATTTCCTGGTGGAGAAGTACTTTTCCGAGTTTCTCGACGACATTAGGAAAGGAAACGGGGAGATCAATGAGACAGCGGGGGACGGGCTCATGATCATATTTCACGAAAAAGATAGGGAAAGACATGCGCGCAGCGCCGTGTCGACAGCCATCGCCATCTATTACAAGACGCTTAAGGTTAATGCGGAGCTTCGCGGGAAGTTCAAGCCCACCGTGGTAAATATGGGCATCAATTCAGGTAAAGTCTTTTTGGGCGCAACCAAGTTCGAGGGGATGTCGTCGTCCAGATGGACTTTCACCGCATCCGGTCTCACCACGGTGCTTGCCGCTCGCATCGCGGGACTCGCTACGGACGGCAAGATCCTCCTTGGCCCGGAGACCGTGAGTCGATTGCAGGAGGATTTTCTGGTTCAGCCTTTTGGAGAGCATTGTCTGAAGAACATCTCAAAGCCGGTGTCTGTTTACCAGCTTGTGGTGTGAGGGGTGCATGAACATAGGAAGACGCTTGGCCGGAAAGGAGCTCAAATCATGGTCCGGATAAAGTACCGACTTCTGCTATTGGCGTTGTTTTATTGCAGCCTAACAGTTGCCTTGCCCTCAGCTGCTTTTGCGCAGGGAAAGGCAACTCCCCGGGGGACCCTGAGGGTGGTGGATTTGTGGAATGTGACGGGCTCCATGAGAGCGAATTATGCGGAGGGCTTGGTGACGCTGGATAAGGATAACAAATTTGTCCCCTGTCTTGCCGAGAGTTGGAAGTGGATTGGTGAGCGAACGATCGAGTTCAAGCTGAGGCGGGGAGTGTCCTTTCACAATGGGGAGGCGTTCAACGCAGAGGTGGTGAGGATCAACTGGGAGGCGTACAAAGCGCTGAAAGTTCCACATTACCCGTTCTCGACCATTCCGGATGAAACAGTATTCGAAATTGTTGAAGAATACACCGTTCGTTTTACCTTTCCGGAGCCCGACGGTCTGGCATTGGTCAAGTTTGGGATGTTTGTTCAGGCGGCACCCGCTTTTTTTGACCGGCACAAGTTCAGCGAACGGAACTGGGGAGCTCTCTCGGAGCCCGGCCCCTGGGGGACGGGTCCGTTCAAGTTTCTGGAGGGAAGTACCGCCCAGGGGAAGCTCAGCGACCGGATGGTGCTCGAAGCCTACGAGAAGTACTGGGACACACGCTACCCAAAGGTGAAAACCGTGATATTCGATAACACCCTTCTGAAGGACGGGGAAGAAGCCACGAGGCTTTGCAGGGAGACGGAAGGAGCGGTGGACATCGTGAGCTTCATCCGGCCGCTGGATACCCTCAAGGTGGCCACAAGCCCCTTCGCCAAGGTGGTAAAGAGCCGGGATTTCACGCAAACGCATTCGGCCATCAATCAGCGCAAGAAAGACAGCAAGTGGAGAGACATCCGGCTGAGGAAGGCGCTCAACTACGCGATCAACCGTGAGGAACTATTGGAGTATGGTGCCAAGGGGAACGCTTACAACCTGGGGGGCCACATCCCGCCCGCGGCACGAGGTCACAATCCCAACCTGACCCTTTACACATACGATATAGCGAAAGCGAAGGCGCTCCTTGCAGAGGCAGGTTACCCTAATGGATTTGAGATGATTTACATCACCCCCGAGGCGCAGAAGCTCGAGGCACAGGTTATGAAGACCATGTATGAGCGGATTGGCCTTAAGGTGAAGCTCGAGGTTTTCTCATACCTTGGGTGGTTACGAAAAATCTATGCTCCGCTGCTGGACAAGCCCTTTGAAGAGCAGGAGTGGGATGTATCGGTCTGTTTTAACAACGACTTTTACGGGCATAGCGCGACGGCGCATTTGGTCTGGCCATATCTCGACTTAGCCGAAATACGATGGATAGAGTATGACCCGGTTTACGAAAAAATGTGGAAGGACATGGCCGCAACCGTAGACGAAGCTGCACAGGATGAGAAGATGCGGCAGATGGAGCAGTACGTGTACGATCGCGCCTATGCGGTTTTCATTTACTCCCCCTTGAACCTTTACGCCGTGAACAAGGCGGTCAACTTTGTGCCGCAGAAGGCTTTGAATATGAGGCTCAAGGAGAGTTCGGTGACAGACAATCACTGGTCCGTACGGTCGAAGGCTGAGGGCATAAAGCCCCCCAAAGGCCAAACGAAGTAATTATAACAGGTAGACCCCCGGCTCTGCCGAGGGTCACTTAAATCAGTCTTCCGGTAAACTTTCAGGGTAACCGTAACCTTCTTGAGAAGCGTCTGACCGCCCTACGCAAAGCGGGGCTGAAGTGAGAGATTGCAACAAAATCCCGCATTATTTTATCTTGCGCATTTGTACCAGTAATCGTTGTCCTGCCGAGCTATCTTAGGGTAAACACTAGTAGGTGCTACTTGTTAGGGGGGGCTTCATGTGACAATGCCTGTCAAGTCGGATAGTGGTAAGGACAGATAAGTTAATTCCTCACGATGCAGTCAAATCAACATTAAGTTTCCGGGGCGTTATCTCAAACGCTATTGCTATTTCTGAATAGGCTGTTTTCTACTTCATTAACCCCAATTCTTTCAATTTTTCTGGAGTCGGAATACCCTCTTCGGACCAACCGCGATATTCATAATATTCGCTGAGCATCTGGCCGAGGGGAGGGAGATTGGGGGTCAACCCCTTTCCCATTCGCTTGAAAGTCAGAGAGCGAAAGGGCAGGGTGTCGTCCTTTCGACTGATTCCCAACCTCACATTGTATAGCCTCTTGAGATTGAAGATCCGTTCTCCGGTCTTCACAAAATCATCGATCGTCATCTCATTGCCTGTCACATCGTGATACCACTTCACGATGTGGGTGATCGTGATCCCTCCAAAGAGGATGAACTTGCAGAGCTTGAGGGAGTCCATCATCCCCATCAGGTTTTGGCTCTTGGCTGCAAGGATTCCCTTCCCTTCAATCTGAAATCGATCAAGGGGCTCCGGGATTCCCATTTCCGGAGATTTTAAAACCCTCTCAAAGGTGTGGGTGAGTCCGGCCATATGGCACCCTCCTCTGGATGCTGTGGCATATCCTACTGCGCCTGCATTATAGCCTCTCGGATCATGGGCAGGGAGTTCCAATCCTTTGATATGCATGGCAAATTCGACAGAATTCTTTCCAAGTTCTTCAGATGCCCTTTTCACTCCTTTTCCAAGGACTTCGCCGAGCCCTTTCTTTTGAGCGATCATCTTAACCATCTCGATCATTGCCTCTGCGCTCCCCCATCGTAGCTCAATGCCGCCCGTATCCTCCCTATCAATCAAGCCTTTTTCATAGGCCTCCATTCCAAAGGCAATGGCTCCGCCGGTTGACATGGTGTCGAGGCCAAAACGATTGCAGAGTTCGTTGGCAAAGCATAAGGCTTCGAGATTATCAATCAGCAAATTACTTCCAAGCAATGCCAGGGTCTCATACTCCGGCCCTGCGCCCTCCACACCAGCATAAGGGCCGCTCTCCACTTTGACCACTCTTCCGCATCCCAGAACACACGAATCACAAAAGTATCGACCGGTCAATAGGGTTTCGGCAAGGGTAAAACCATTGATCTTTTCTGCAGACTCCTCCCAGCGTCCGACAAATTTCCAGTTCTGGAGGGGAAGGGTGCCCATCGATTCAAAAACAGAGAGGGAGCCTGACGTCCCATATTTTCTAAAGTTCTCTGCATTCTTGTTGATCTGAGCCCCAACCTCTTTTGGAAGGCGAGTTACGGTTTCAGGATTATATACAGCAACATTTCCAGTTCCATAAACGACGATGGCCTTTAGATTTTTTGAACCCATCACCGCTCCCATTCCACAGCGGCCAGCGGCACGGCCATCTTTACCATCTGTCATGACGGCAGCCATTGGAACTAAGTTTTCACCGGCCTGACCAATGGCGCTCACCACAGCCTTTTCGTGGGTTTCGTTTTTCAGAAGAGGATCGATTTCGTAAGTATCCTTACCCCAAAGATGGGAGGCATTACGGATTTCCCATTCTCCGTTATGAACCCAGAGGTAGACTGGGTTTTCAGATTTGCCAGTGATGATCATGCCATCGAATCCGGCTTTCTTAAGGTTTGCTCCCCAGGTGCCTCCGACGTCTGACTCCCCAAAGATACCAGTGAGAGGCGATCGGGAAACCACAGCATGCCTTCCAGATAAAGGCACAGCAGTTCCTGTAAAGGGTCCGGTCATAAAGATCAGAGGATTTTCAGGGCCCAATGGGTCTGTCCTTTCATTGGTTAATTCATATAAGATCTTCGCACCCAGACCACTTCCGCCGATAAATTGGTGAGCCCATTCCTCATTCATATCTCCGATATGAACTTTCGAACTTGATAGATCGAAATATAAAATCTTGCCCATATAGCCGTTTAATTTCATCAAATACTCCTTTCGATAATCATTTGAGGTTCTTATAAATGTGCCACAACTCCATTATTTAATCAACCTTTTTCTAAGATATTTTTTCTCACCTTGACAGGAAGAGGAATATGCATTTACAATGTTCTTAACGGAAGGAGGTGAGGTCGATGAGATGGATGTTCCCCCATGCAACCCATTGTTCGACCTGCGGCTCGATACGCAGGTCCTGAGCAAGACGGTAAACTGCTCATCAAACGGTAGAAGAAAAGTTTTGGAACGAAAGAAGAACTTAAAAGGCCGGTAAATTTTCCACCGGCCTTTTTATTTTTCATCCGCCTACGCAGGAGACCACGCCTGCGTGCTGTAACGCACTTCGGCGTGCAAGCATGGCCTTGGCCGTGGAGGAATGCGTAACTCCGAATAGGAACCCTTTCAGCGACGGATCTGCCATGCTTCGGCGGATTTCGCTCACCGGCGGATGACCCACCGAAGCCTTGGCGCTTGCGCGCCGAAGCGCTTCAGCGCCCAGGGGCGTAGGTGGGTATGGTTTTTGGGGACCAGGGGCTTGCCCGTGGGGCTCCATTCCTTCATTCCAGAAAGATAATTCCATAAACGATTCTATCCCTTGACATAAAATTTCTCAGTTTTATATCATGGTGACAATACCTATAGAAAGGATGGTTCCATGGGATCAATCAAGAGTTCTGAGGTAAAACTGGAAGTCATTGCCCAAGGTCGAACGCGCTATCTTGCTTACACAGACAATCTTATGATGGTCGTGTTAGATTGTCACGACGGACCCGCTTCCCAACCCGACCCACCCCATTCCCATCCCCATGAGCAAATTTCTTATGTGGTTTCTGGAGAAATATATCTCATCCTGGGCAATGAGGTGACCTGTTTAGGTCCGGGAGATATATTTTGTGTGCCGCCCAACGTTCCCCATGCGATCCAGCTTTTGACCGAGCATGTGCGGTTAGTCGATACCTTCACTCCCATCCGTAAGGACTTCTTGAAATAGCGTTCGGACCTCTCCGATGTTCAGCATTGTAGCCTTCACCCTCAACACCTTACATTTCTTGATAAGAGGGGAGGGGTTGGTATAACATGGTGATTGATATTATTAGTCAGTCCATAATTGTATAGACACCGGAAACTAAATCCCTCCTCCCCTCCCTTTACAAAAGGGAGGAATTACCCCTCTTTGGCAAAGAGGGGCGAGGGGAGATTTTCTGAGCAATAT
>Ga0315278_10003921_pt1 | contig 13394 bp, 10 predicted proteins | sample YL17G06_0_MG_FD_203880 | JGI IMG/M metagenome (GOLD analysis project Ga0315278, IMG submission 203880) | Sediment microbial communities from Yellowstone Lake, YNP, Wyoming, USA - YL17G06_0 | ecosystem: Environmental > Aquatic > Freshwater > Lake > Sediment | place: USA: Wyoming | collected...
AGCGCTTCGCGCTCCCCGTCGGCGGGCCGCTGCCGGCGCTCGCCGCTCTGCCGCGGCCGCGCTGCGGCTACCTGGGGAAGCTCTCGGACTTGCTCGACGTGCCGCTGCTCGAGCGGCTGGCCGACCGTGTGCCGGGCAGCCTGGTGCTGGCCGGGCCGCTGCCGGCCGAGATGCGGGCTCCGCTGGCGGGGCTTTTGGCGCGGCCGAACGTGCACTACCTCGGCGAGCTGCCGTACGCGGACGTGCCGCGCCTGCTGGCCGGGCTGGACCTGGGGCTCATCCCGTTCCAGGCCGGCCACCGCTACACGACCGGCATCCATCCCAACAAGCTCTACCAGTACCTGGCGGCCGGCCTGCCGGTCGTCTCGTCGCCGATCGCCGACGTGGAGGCCGATCCCGCCGGGCTGCGTTTCGCCGCCGACCCCGAGGCTTTCGAGGCGGCGGTGCGCGCGGCGCTGGCTGCCGCCCCCGACCGCGAGGGGCTGCGCGCTCGGGCCCGGGCTCACGACTGGGACGGGATCGCCGAGCGCCTGGACGGACTGCTGCGCTCGCACCTGGCGCGCGTCGAGGCGGACGCGCGCGGGTCGCGGGCGTCGAGAAGAGAGGACGCGTGAGCCAGCCGCAGGAGAAGGGGAAGGGGAAAGGGAGAGGCAGGAAGCATCCGGCCCGCGACGGCGCGAAGGCGGGAGCGGGAGCCGGCGGGCGGCCGGCGCCGCGGCCCGGAGCGCGGGTCGCGGGGGGGCCGCCGCCGTGGTGGCAGCGCCCCGGCGCGATCGCCGCCGGCTTGCTGGCCCTGGCCACGCTGCTGCTGTTCCGCGACGTCATGCTCGGCGGCCAGACTTTCCTCTCGCCCGACGCCACCGCGCCGGCGGGCTTCGCCCGCCTCGGCGAGCAGTCGCTGCGCCAGGGCGTCTACCCGCTGTGGAACCCCTACCTGTTCTGCGGCATGCCGTCGTTCGCCAGCCTGGCCTACAATCCGTTCCTCTATCCGCCCGACTGGCCGTTGTGGGTGGTGACGCGCCTGCTGCCGTTGCCCGACCTCACGTGGCTCGTCCTCTACTACTTCCTCGCCGGGCTCGGCGCCTACCTCCTCTGCCGGGAGTGGGGCGTGGGGCAGTGGGGCGCGGTCGTCGCCGGGTTCGCCTTGCTCTCCATGCCCAACCTGATGGCGGTGGGGGCGCACGGGCACGGCAGCCAGATGGTGGACTCGGCCTTCGTGCCGTGGATGCTGTGGCTGGCAGCCCGCTGCTTGCGGCGCGGGCGCCTCTCCGACGTGGCGTGGCTGGCGCTCGTCGCCGGCTTCCAGTTGCTGCGCGGCCACGTGCAGGTCTGCTACTACACCTGGCTGGCGCTGGCGCTCTACGCCCTCTTCGAGCTGGCGCGCGGTGGCGAGGACCGCCCGGCGCTGCCGGGGCGGTTGGCGCGGGCCGTCGGCGTCGGGGCCGCGCTCGGCCTCGGCCTGGGGCTGGCGGCGTTCCTCTATCTGCCGGTGCAGGAGTACGCGCGGCTCTCGATCCGCGGCGGCGGCGAGGGCGGCGGCGTCGGCCTGGCTTACGCCACGCAGTGGTCGTTCAGCCCGGTGGAGCTGCTCACCTTCCTGGTGCCCGGGGCGGTCGGTTTCGGCGGCGCGACCTACTGGGGATCGATGCCGTTCACGGACTATCCCCATTACATGGGCCTCGGGATCCTGGCCCTGGCGGTGGTGGGCCTGGTGCGCGCGCGGCGCGGGGTGACGGTGGCGTTCCTCGCGGTGCTGGCCGCGGTCGCCGTGCTCGTCTCCTTCGGCCAGAACGGTTTCCTCTACGCGTTCCTCTACGACCACCTGCCGCAGTTCAACAAGTTCCGCGTGCCGGTGATGGTCCTCCTGCTCACCCAGGTGGCCACCGCCTGCCTGGCCGGCATGGGCCTGGACGCCGTCCTGGAGGCGCGCGGCGACGCGCCCGGCGCCGGGCGGCGCGCCTGGTGGGCGGTGGTCTTCACGGGCGCGGCGGCGGCGCTCCTCCTGGTCGGCGGCCTGGTGCCCGAGCTGTGGCGCGGCGATCTGGCCGCGCTGGCGCGCTCCATCCGCCCCAATCTCGCCGACGCCAACCTCAACGCCGCCCTGGCGGGCGCGGCCGGCGACGCCGCCCGCGTCGGCATGCTGGCGGTGATCGCCCTGGCGGCGGCGTGGTTCACCATGCGGCGGCTCATCCCCGCCGGGGCCTTCGTCGCCCTGGTCGTGCTCCTGACCGCCGTCGACCTGTGGCAGGTGAACCAGCGCATCGTGACCCCGGTCCTCGGGCCGCCGGCTGCGGCGCGGGCCGAGAACGAGCGCGACGACGTCATCGACTTCCTCACCGCACAGGCCGACTCCGCGGCGGCGCGCGGGGAGCAGTTCCGCGTCCTGCCCCTGGGCGACGACTTCCGCTCGAACCGCTACGCCGGCTTCGCGCTGGCGGTGCTCGGCGGCTACCACGCGGCGAAGCCGAAGCTGGCGCAGGAGTACCTCGACGCGCAGGCGCCGCTCGTGCCGGTGCAGAGCCTGCTCGCCGGACGGGGCTGGCAAGGCGCCGGTTTCCTCAACGCCGCCAACGCGGAGTTCGTCCTCGTGCCCGGCATGCTGCCGAGCGGCACGCCCCTGGTGCCGGTCTTCCAGGGGGAGCGCCAGGTCGTGTACCGCAACCCGGAGGCGTTGCCCCGGGTCTCGCTGGCGACGCGCTACGAGGTGATGCCCCCCGACAGCCAACTGGCGCGCCTGCTGGCGCCGGGCTACGACCCGCGCGCCGCGGTGCTGCTCGCGGCCGCCCCGGCCGGGCCGCTCGGTCCCGAGGGCGGGCAGGTGCGCATCACGCGCTACGGGCTCAACCGGGTGGAGATGGAGGCCGACGCTCCGGGGCCCGCCGTGCTGCGCTTGGCCGACCTGTACTTCCCGGGCTGGACGGCCCGGGTGGACGGGCGCCCGGTGCCGATCCTGCGGGCCGATTTCGCCTTCCGCGCGCTGCTGCTGCCGGCGGGCCGGCATCGGGTAGAATGGAGCTACGAATCGCGGGCCCTGCGCCTGGGGATGTGGGTCTCCGGCCTGGCTCTGATCGTCATCACGGGTCTGTTCGCCGCGGGCGCCTGGCGGCGCCGGGCCGGTTGATCCGGGAGCGCCATGGAGAAGCTGGTCATCATCCCGACGTACAACGAGCGGGAGAACATCGAAACACTGCTCGACCGGCTCCTCGCCCTGCCCTACGGCCTCGAGGTGCTGGTCGTGGACGACAACTCGCCCGACTGCACCGGCGATCTGGTGGCGGCGCGCCGCGAGCGCGAGCCGCGCGTGCACCTGCTGCGGCGCGCCGGCAAGCTGGGGCTCGGCTCGGCGTACGTGGCCGGCTTCCGGTACGCTCTCGAGCACGGCGCCGAGTACGTCTTCGAGATGGACGCCGACTTCTCGCACGACCCCGCCGCCATCGGCGAATTCCTGGAGGCGGCGCGCGATGCCGACCTGGTGCTGGGCTCGCGCTACTTGGAGGGCGTCACCGTCGTGCACTGGCCGCTGCGGCGGCTGATCCTCTCCTACGGCGCCAACGTCTACACCCGGCTCATCACCGGACTGCCGGTGCGCGACGCCACCGGCGGCTTCAAGTGCTTCCGGCGGCGCGCCCTGGCGGCGGTCAACCTGGACCGCGTCACCTCCGACGGCTACGCTTTCCAGATCGAGATGACGTACAAGGTGTGGCGGCTGGGCCTGCGCATCCGCGAGATCCCGATCACCTTCGTGGACCGGCGCGCGGGGGTCAGCAAGATGGACCGGCGGATCGTCTGGGAGGCCGCCGGGCTCGTCTGGCGCCTGCGTCTGATGCACCTGTTCGGCCGGATCCCATGAGCGCCGGCGGGCGCGGCCGCGAGGCCGCGCGCCGGCAGACTGCCTGACACCTGGGGCGCGCGGCTGCCCTCCCCGCGCCCGGGAGGACCTGATCCGCATGCCTCACGCCAACGCCCGCTCGCACCTGGCCGCCGGCTTCGTCGTCGTCGTCGCGCTGGCCGGCCTGGGCCCGCGCGCGGTACTCGCCGGCGCCTGGGACGTCTTCACCGACGCCAACTCGCTCACCTCGGTGGCGGCCCTCGACCCGTACGTGTGGGCGCCGTCGCTCAGCGGTCTGCACCGCTACGACCCGGCCACCGGCTCGTTCCAGCGCTACTTCCGCGAGCCCGAGGGGCTCGCCTCGAACGCCGTCACGGTCGTCTCGCGTGACGCCGCCGGCACGGTGTGGGTCGGCACCGCCGGCAACGGCGTCAGCCTCCTCTACCCGAGCGGCGTGTGGCAGTCGGTGACCGCTTTCGAGGGGCTGCCCAGCGACTCGGTCACCGCGCTGGAGCCGTTCGACCAGGGCATGTGGGTGGGGACGCGCGGCGGCCTCGCCTACTACGTCGGCGACGAGCTGCAGGCGGTCTGGCCGGACGGCGTCACCCCCAGCCCGTTCCCGTCGAGCTACATCACCGACGTGCGGTCGCTCGGCGGCCGCACCTGGGTGGCGACGCGCGACGGCGTCTTCACGACCACCGACGGCGTCGCCTGGGACACCACGGTGGCGGGCCTGACGACGCGCGACACGCGCGAACTGGCGCACGACACCGTGCACCTGTGGGCGGTCACCGCCGACGGGAACGTCTGGAGCGGGGGGGAGACCGGCGCGTGGACCCGGATGCGCTCCGGCGGAGCGGTGAGCATCGACGCGCTGCACCCCGGCGCGGTCGTGGTGGGCGCCGTGGACGGCGTCCACAGCTGGGATCCCGGGAGTTCGAGCTGGGAGGCCCGGGGCGGGCCGACCCGCGCCGCCGTGGACCTGTCCACCGGCGGCGGCGGGCTGTGGGCGGGCAACGCCGAGGGGCTGTGGCACCTCACGGAGAGCGGCTGGGAGAACCACCGCTCGCCCGGCCCGGCGGGCAACTGGATCCACGGCATGGCCATGCAGGGCAGCACGGTCTACATGACCACGCGCTTCGACGGCGTGTCGCGCTACGACGACGCGCGCGGCTGGCGCCAGTTCCTCGGCGGCGGCGACCCCGACACCTCGCTGCTCTCCAGCGACTACATCTTTGCCTGCCTGGTGGACCGCGAGGGCTACAAGTGGTTCGGGGACTGGGGCGGCTCGCTGGCGCGCCTCGACGACTCCGGCCCGGTGCCGCAGTTCACCCATTTCTTCCGCGACACGACGCGCTTCACCTGGGTCTGGTCGTCGGCCCACGATCCCCAGGGACCGCACTGGTTCGGGCTCGACACCGGCTGCCGCGGCTGCGGCCCGGGCACCGAGCCGCAGGGACTGATCCGCATCCTCGCCGACGGCACGCGGGAGAACTTCCTGCCCACCAACTCGGCGATGACCAGCCAGCAGGTGCGGGCCATCGCCTTCGCCTCCGACGGCACGATGTGGGTCGGCTACGCCGACTTCGGCGTGGACCTCTTCAGCGACCGCTCGCTCGCCGCGCTGCAGGATTACCTGAGCGCCGCCGACGGGCTGCGCTCGAACAACGTCTGGGGTATCGCCATGGACGGCGCCAGCGCGTGGGTGGCGACCGACGGCGGCCTGGCGCGCTTCGAGGTCGGCGGCGCGTCACCCCTGCTGCGCGAGTCGCTGGCCACGCCCGTCATCTCGCAGAACGGTGCGGTGAGCCCCCTGGCCGTCGACGCCGGCGGCGGCGTGTGGCTGGCCACGGCGAGCGGGCTCTTCCACCGCGCCGCGGGCGGCACGGCGGAGCTGTTCCAGACGACCAACTCGCCGCTGGTCTCCAACGACGTGCACTCGGTGGTCATCGACCGCGTCACCGGGGACCTGTGGATCGGCACCGGCGAGGGTGTGAACCGCCTGCGCCCGGGCCAGTTGGGCGCGCCGGCCGGGGTCTCCCGGCAGCTCGTGGTGTCCCCCAACCCGGTGAGCCTGGCCGGGGGATCGGTGCTCTTCCAGGTGCGCACCGCCGACGGCGAGCCGCTGACGCGCACGCCCATCGACCTCTTCGACGTGGCCGGCCGCTGGGTGGGGCGCGTGCGCAGCGACGGCCAGGGCCTGCTCACCTGGGACGGCGTCTCGCGCAGCGGCCGCCAGCTCACCGGCGGCGTCTACTTCCTCCGCGCCCTGGCGGTCAGCGCGGCCGGCGACTGGGAGACGCGCGCGCTCGGGCGGCTGGTGCTGCTGCCCTGAACCCCGACCCCGCCGCGGCCGGCGGCGCCCTCACCCTCGAGTGGCGCGACGGGCCGCCTCCCGAGTGGGAGGCGTGGGTGGAGGGCGCGTGCGGCGCCGGCTTCGCGGCGCGCTCCGGGTGGCTCGAGGCTCTGGCCCTGACCGATTTCCGGCCGCGCCTGGCGATCCTCTGCGCGCGGCGGGGCGGCCGGCTGGCCGGCGCGGTGCCGGTGGCCGTCTCCCGGCGCTTCGGGATGAGCTGGGCGCGCTCGCTGCCGTTCGGCACCTACGGCGGCCCGCTGACGGCCGCCGACGATCCCGACCCGGGCGCCGTGCGCGCGGCGCTGGCGCGCGCTTTCGACGAGTGGTTGGAGCGCGAGCGCATCGCCGGCGGCGAGGTCGTCCACGCGCCGCTGGTCGCGGGCGCCGGGTCCGACCCGGCGTGGGCGGCGCTGGCGGGGCGCGTGACCGCGGGTGCGGCGCACATCGTCGATCTGACGGCCGGCCGCGAGGCGGTGCAAGCCGGGCTGCGCGGCGCCACCCGCCGCGGCCTGCGGCATGCCGAGCGCGCCGGAGTCGAGTTCCACGAGCGGCCGGAGGCGCTCGCGGAGGTGCACGCCCTCTACCTGCAGCAGAGCCGCGAGTGGGGCTTGGCGCGGCCGTACCCGCTCGCCTTCCTGCGCGCCGTGCTGGCGCAGCCGTCGGCCTTCGCGCGGCTCTTCGTGGTCACCTGCGGCGGCCGCCTCGAGGCCGGGATGATGGCGCTGTCGGGCGGCGGCGAGACCTTCCTGTGGTGGAGCGGGGCGGCGCGCGCCTCGCGGCGCAGCCTCTCCTACCCGTATCTCATCCACGGCATCATCGAGCACGCCTGCGCGGCCGGGCAGCGGCGCGCCAACATCGGCTCGAGCGGCGGCCGCGAGGCCCTGCACTACTTCAAGGAGGGGATGGGGGCGGTGCCGCTGCCGATCTTCACCTACCATCTGCGGCCGCGGCGGGCCGACCTGCGCTACCGGGTCTACGCGCTGGTGCGTGCCGCGCGGCGGCGGACCTGAGCCGGCGGGGCGCGCGGTGATCCGGCTGGCGGTGCTCGGCAGCGCCGCGGCGTTGCACACGCGCCGCTGGGCGGAGGCTCTGGCCGACCGCGGCTTCGAGGTGCGCGTCTTCTCGCTGGAGCGTCCGCCCGCGCTGGCCGGCCCGGGGCGCGCCGGGTTCGTCGCGCTGCCGGCCGCGCCGCTGCCGGGGGCGCTGCGCTATCCGCTGGCGGCGCGAGCCCTGGCCACGGCGCTGACCGAATTCGAGCCCGCGCTGGTGGACGCCCACTTCGTGCCCAACTACGGCCTGCTCGGCGCGCTCTGCGGACGCCGCCCGCTGACCGTGAACTGCTGGGGCTCCGATCTGCTCGCGGCGCGCGGGCCGCTGCGCCGCTGGCGGGCCCGCTGGGTGCTGGCGCGGGCCGACCGCGTCTACGTGGACGCGGAGAACCTGGCGGGGGCGGCGCGCGCTCTCGGCGTGGCGGATGGGCGGATCGCCGTCGTGCCGTGGGGCGTGGACCTCGGGCGGTGGGGCTTCGCCGCCGACGCGGCGGCGCGCCACGCGACCCGCGCCGCCTGGCCGGCGGCGTGGCTGGCCGGCGGCCGGGCGCCGGATCCCGTGGTCGTGAGCACGCGCGTGCTGCACCCGATCTACGACGTCGAGACCCTGGTGCGCGCCTGGCCGCACGTGGCGCGCTCGCTGCCGCGGGCCCGCTGCCTGGTGGCCGGCGACGGGCCGCGCCGCCACGCCCTCGAGGCCCTGGCGCGCAGCACCGGGGCCGGCGCCTCGCTGCGTTTCCTCGGCCGGCTGGCGCCCGAGGAGTTGCCCGCGCTGCTCACCGGCGCGGACGCGTACGTGTCCACGTCGCTGTCCGACTCGACCTCGATCTCGCTGCTCGAGGCGATGGCCGCAGGCGCCTACCCGGCGGTCACGGAGATCTCCGGCAACCGCGAGTGGGTGGGGGAGGAGACGGCCGGGCTCTTCCCGGTCGGCGACGCAGCGGCACTGGCCCGGTGCCTGACGGCGGCGCTGCGCGATCCGCAGGGGCGCGCCGAGGCGCGCGCGCGCAACCGTCGGGTCATCGAGGAGCGCGGCGATTTCCGCCGCGCCATGGACCGCGTGGCGGGGGAGTTCCGGGAGTTGATCGCCGGCGCGGGGCGCTGAGGCCGTCCTAGCGGCCCGCGGCCCGCCCGCGCCGGGCGCCCCGGCCCGGCTTGCGGATGCGATAGAGGAAGTGGTCCGCGCACGCCTCGCCCAGCCAGCCCTGGGACGGCTCGGCGAGGTCGCGCTCGGCGGCCTCGGCGAAGGCCTGCGCCGCCGCGCCCCGGGCGGCGGCGGCCGCGACCCGCCCGCGCAGGCTGTGGCGCAGGAGCGAGTAGTGCGCGTTCGAGCCGAGCGCCTCGACGCGGGCGCCCGCGCGCGCCAGCCCCGCGACCAGGGAGCGGCGGTCCACCAGCCCGCAGAAGTAGCCGTTGGCGAGCTGCACCGCGCGCCGGTAGCGGTTGTCCTCGCCGCCGCGCAGCAGCAGCGAGTGGTTGTTGTTCACCACGAGGTAAAGGCAGCCGCCGGGGGCCAGCACGCGGCGCGCCTCGGCGAGCGTGGCGCGCTGCAGCGGCTGCGGCAGGTGCTCCAGGATCCCGAAGCAGACCACCGCGTCGAAGCTGGCGTCGGCGAACGGCAGCCGGTCGGTCACGGCCTGCACCCAGCGCGCCCGGCGCGCCGCCGCCCCGCGCCCGCGGCGCAGCGACCCGCGGGCGGCGCGCAGCATCGCTCCGGCGTTGTCGACCCCGATCACCTGCGCGCCGCGGGCGGCGAGCCCGCGGGCGACGCGACCCAGCCCACACGCCAGATCGAGCACGCGCGCGCCGCGCGCCGCGCCCAGCGCGCGCCCCAGCGTCTCCGTCTCCCAGCGGTGGTACGCGGCGTTGACGTGCGGCGCCTCACCGGCGGAGAGCACGATGCGGAACTCGTCGCCGAGGCGCAGTCGCTCCTCGCCCCAGTAGCGCTCGGCGCGCGCGCGGTCGTAGGCGGCAGGCGAGGCGGCGGGGGCGTGTGGACGGGAGGCGGAGCGCGAACGGCGATTCGGGTTCGAACCCATGGGGACCCCCGGGCGACAGCGGGAAGGCGGAGTAGGGGGAGGGTCGCGGCACGCTCGGCGACGGGGAGGCGGTCAGTCCGGCCGACTGCCCATGCGTGCACGACAATCTCTTCCCACCCCAAGAAAACATTCGAAAAGGCGTTGACGCCCCCCTGACACGACGAATATGTTGCCGTCCGTGGTGAATCGCGGTGACGGGTGGCGAAACGCGGTGAAACATCCCAGGAGTTCGAGATGGCCAGCCTGCTGGGTACAGAGCGCTACACCATCGACAAGAAGGGACGGGTGGCCATCCCCGTTCAGCTTCGTCGCGCGCTCAATGCGGAGGCGCGCGACACCTTCGTCGTGGTGCCCGGCGCCGACGGATCCCTCGATTTATACCCCAAAGACGAGTGGCCGCGCCACGAGGAATGGCTGCGGGAGCTCGGTAAGGGGCATCCCCGGGTAAGGAAGTTCCTGCGGATGCTGCTGGCCAGCGCCGCCGAGCTCGTGCTGGACGACCAGGGCCGCGTCGTGCTGCCGGCGGCGCTGATGAAGTCGGCCGCTCTGGAGCGGGACGGGGTGGCTTTGATCTTCGGTGCGATGGACCACATCGAAGTCTGGGATCCGGCCCGCTTCGAGAGCGAGACCTTCGGCGGCGAGCAGCCCGAGACCCTGAGGGATCTCGCGAAGGACTACTGGAAATGACCGCCGGTCTGTGGCACCAGGCCATGGAGGTCCTGGGCGAGGGCGCAAGCGAGTCTCGACCGGCGGTCTCGATCGTCTGGCGGCTGAGCGCGGAGGCGAAGCCGTCGCAAGCCCTGCTCGAGATGTATGACGGGCCGGCCGGGCGCTCCGCGGTGATGGAGCTGGTCGGAGCGCTCGGCTCCCGGTCCCTGCAGAAGCTCGAGCAGGCGTTGGCGCAGATCCTGGGCTGGGGAATCAAGCGGCTGGTGCTGGATTTCTCGCGCGTGACCCACCTCGACTACCGCCGCCTGCCGGCGGTGGTCGCCCTTCTCCGGGGACACTCGGGGGAGGGGGTGGGTTTCGCGCTGGTGGGGTTGAACCGGTACCTGGCGGACCTCTTCCGGGTCGCCGGGGTGGACGTCGAGCCCGCCGCTATGGTGGGTGCCCATGCGGTCTGCGGAGCCGCAGCGGCGCCTGGGGCCGCCTCGCAGGAGGCGGCCCGCGGAGCGGGACCGGGAGGAGTTGGACCCGGCTCCGGGCCGAGGGTGGGCGAGTGACGTGCCCCCCGGCCACGAACCCGTCCTCGTCCTTGAGACGGTGCGGCTCGTGGCCGGGGGACCGGGGGTCTACCTGGATGCGACGGTGGGAGGCGGCGGCCACGCGGCGGCGCTCCTCAGTGAGCTGCCGCAGGTCGAGCTTCTCCTCGGTCTGGATCGCGATCCGGGGGCGTTGGCGCGGGCGCGTGAGCGCCTGCAGGAATTCGGTGACCGGGTACGCCTGGTCCATGCAGCGTTCGATCAGCTGGGCGAGGTCATGAGCGCCTTGGGTCTTAGGAGCCTAGCGGGGGCACTCTTCGACCTGGGCCTCTCCTCGCTCCAGCTGGTCGACGATACGCGTGGGTTCTCGTTCCGGTCGGGCGGACTCCTCGACCTGCGCTTCGATCCCGGCAGCGGCCCGAGCGCCGCGGATTTCCTCGCCAGCTGTGATCTTCCCACCCTGACCCACGCCCTGCGCGAGTACGGCGAGCTGGCGGACGCCGCCGCCGTGGCCCGGCGCCTCATCGAGGCGCGCGGCCGCCACGGCCTGGCGACCACCGACGACGTCCTCGCGGCGGTCCGCCCGCTGTGGGGGCCGCACCCGCACCCGCGGCGCCTGGCGCAGCTGTTCCAGGCCCTGCGTGTGGCGGTGAATGACGAGTTGGGCCGCCTCGACCGGGCGCTCGCAGAGGTCCCAGAGCGCCTGGAGAACGGGGCGGCCCTGACGGTGATCAGTTACCACTCGCTCGAAGACCGGCGCGTCAAGCAGCTGTTCAAGGGCCCCGCGCTGAGCCGTCGCGAGGCGCGCCTCGGCGCGCGGACCGCGAGCCGGTGGGAGATCCTCACTCCGAGACCGGTGCGCCCGACACCTGCGGAAGTAGCCCGCAATCCTCGGGCGCGCAGCGCCCGCCTCCGGGCGGCCGCGAGGAGAATCGTGTCATGAGGGTGAAGAGGGCTGCGGCACCGCACCCGGGCGCCGCGCACGCCGGGACGCGGCGCGGTGGAGTGCACTGGTTGCTCGTCTTTGCTCTGCTGCTGGCGGCGGCGTTCATCGAGGTGTGGGAGTCCACGGCCGTCTCCCAGCTGTCGCTCGATATCGACCGCTTGCAGGTGCAGGTGCGCGACACGCAGGCGCGGACGAGCTACCTCGACGCCCGCGTCGCGGAGTCTTCCAGCCGGGTCCGCCTGGCCGGTTACGCGCGCACCCTGAACATGCGGCCGGCGGACCCGGCGCAGGTGGTCGTGATTCCTCGCGACTTCCTGGCGGCGGCACCGCAGGCCGGTATTCCCGAGGACGGTCTCGCCGCGGCGACGCGGCGCGCCGCCGAGCTGTTCGTGCCCTCCGCCCGCGCCCGCGGTCGGAGGGAAGCGATCGAATAGCCCGCCGGCGTCCCTTCCCAGCTGGTTCGGCGGCCCGCCGGCGCGGGCCGCGCGGCACAGGCCCGGAGCCCCGGCCTGCAGAAAGGAACGCCGAGTTGTCGGAGTCGACCGGTCGCGACCGCATCCTGGTTGCGGCGCTCGTGGCCACCGCGGCCGCGGGCATCCTCTGCGCGCGCCTGCTGGCGGTGCAGGTCGTGCAGCACGAGCACTTCGCCGCGCGCGCGGAGCAGAACCAGGAGGGCCGCGTCCTGCTGCCCCCGCGCCGCGGGGATCTCGTGGACCGCCGCGGCGAGCTGCTCGCCACCGATCTGCGCACCTACTCGGTCTACGCCGTCCCCCGCCTGATGAAGAACCGCCGCTCGACGGCGCGCGCCCTGGCCCGCCTCCTGGACGTCGACGCCGGCGCCCTCGAGAAGCGCTTCCGCGAACGGCCCGGCTTCTGCTGGGTGACGCGCATGGCCGACCCCGGCATCGAGGACAAGCTCGAGAAAGCGCGTTTGCGCGGGGTCTTCCTCACCGTCGAGTCGCGGCGCGAGGACCCGGGCGGCGAGGCCGTGCTGCCGGTGCTCGGGCGCGTCAACCTGGACGGCAGCGGCGTCGAAGGGCTCGAATTCCAGTTCGACGGGCGGCTGCGCGGGCGGCCGGGCTGGGCCACCGTGTTCCGCGACGGCACCGGGCGGCAGATCTCCCTGCCCCAGGGCAGCCGGCGCCAGCCGCTGCACGGACACGGCCTCGTGCTCACCCTCGACAACGCCATCCAGGCGATCGCCGTGGCGCGTCTGGCGGCGGCCGCCGACAGCCTGCGCGCCCAGCAGGCCAGCGCGGTGATCCTCGACCCGCGCACCGGCGAGATCCTCGCCATGGCCGCGGCGGGGCGAGCCGCGCCCGACGCGCGCCGCAACCCGGTGGTCAGCGACCAGTACGAGCCCGGCTCGACCTTCAAGCTGGTGGCCGCGGCGGCCACGCTGGAGGAGGGCCTGGCGCAGCCCAGCACGGTCTACGACGCGGAGAACGGCGCCTACGATTTCGGGCCGTGCGTCATCCACGACTCCCACCCGCACGGGCGGCTCACCCTGCGTGACGCGGTGCGCTTCTCGAGCAACATCGTGGCCGGCAAGCTCGGCGTCGGCCTCGGCGCGCGCCGCTACTACGAGTACGCGAGCGCTTTCGGCTTCGGCTCGCTGACCGGCATCGAGTTCCCCGGCGAGGCCCCGGGCCGGCTGCGCCACCCGCGGAGCTGGTCGGGCCGCTCCCTGCCGACCTTGGCCATGGGGCAGGAGGTCGCGGTGACGCCGCTGCAGGTGGCGCTCGCCTACGCGGTGGTCGCCAACGGCGGCGTGCTGATGCAGCCGCAGGTGGTGCTCGCCGAGATCGACGAGCAAGGCCGCGCCGGCGATCGCATCCCGCCTCGCGCCGTGCGGCGCGTGCTCTCGCCGCGCACCGCCGCGACCCTGCGCGACTTCCTGCAGGCGGTGGTGGACTCGGGCACCGCCACGCGCGCCCGGCTGCCGTGGACGACGGTGGCGGGCAAGACCGGCA
>Ga0315278_10003923_pt1 | contig 13392 bp, 10 predicted proteins | sample YL17G06_0_MG_FD_203880 | JGI IMG/M metagenome (GOLD analysis project Ga0315278, IMG submission 203880) | Sediment microbial communities from Yellowstone Lake, YNP, Wyoming, USA - YL17G06_0 | ecosystem: Environmental > Aquatic > Freshwater > Lake > Sediment | place: USA: Wyoming | collected...
TTCCGCCTCGCCTTCGGCAAGACGATCCCGGCCGACGCGAAGATCATCCAGCTCGACATGGACGCGACGCTGATCGGACAGAACCGGCCCGCGAGCGTCGGCCTCGTCGGCAATCTCGCCTGCAGCTTCGAGCTGCTGCTCGAGGAGATGAAGAACGCCGGTGTGAAGCTCGACTTCAGCGGCTGGCGCGACGAGCTGCGCAAGATCGAGGTGGAAGAGGAAAAGAAGGTCGAGGCGGCGCTCAACTCGAACGAGTCGCCCGTCGACCCGCAGCGCATGTGTCGCGAGACGCGCGATTGGCTCGCGACACTCGGCGACTCGATCGTGATCGGCGACGGCGGCGACATCGTCGCGACCGCCGCGAAGATCCTGCCGGTGCCGCGCGAGGGCGCCTGGATGGACCCGGGCCCGCTCGGCACGCTCGGCGTGGGCATGCCCTTCGCGCTCGCCGCTCAGATCGCGCATCCCAAGAAGCGCGTCGTGATCATCTACGGCGACGGTTCGTTCGGCCTGAACGGCTTCGAGTACGACACCGCCGTGCGCTTCGGCCTGCCGATCATCGGCGTGATGGGAAACGACGCGGCCTGGGGCCAGATGATGCGGCCGCAGGGCGCTGTCTACGGCTGGGATCGCCTCGCCGCCACGGAACTGACCTACACGCGCTACGACAAGGTCGTCGAGGCGCTCGGGGGTCACGGCGAATACTGTGAGCGACCCGAAGAGATCCGCCCCGCGCTCGATCGCGCTGCCGCGTCGGGCAAGCCTGCCCTGGTGAACATCAAGATTCGCCAGGACAAGGAGTACAAGGGCGGCATCTACGTCTGATCCTTCCCTCGCGATCGACTCACCGGCCATCGACGCCACGCCGTTGGCGTCGTGGCTCGCGCGCGTCGGGCCGGTCGCGATCGTCGATCTCGAGACGACGGGGCTCCCGAACGATCCGGGCGCGCGCATCCTCGAATTCGCTGCGCTGTTGCTGGATCCGGGCATGTCGGAGGTTCGCGCGGTATCGACGCTGATCGATCCCGAAGCGGCGATCCCGGCTGCGATCCAGCGCCTTACCGGCATCAGCGACGCGATGGTTGCGGGAGCGCCGTCGCTCGACGCGGTGCGCGAGAGCCTGCGCGAACAGCTGCGAGGCCGCGCCATCGTCGCGCACAACGCGGACTTCGAGCGCCACTTCCTCGCCCGCTGGATTGGCGGAGAACTCTCGAGTGTCGTCTACCTCGACACCCAGGACCTGCTCGCCGTCGCGCATCCCGATGCGCCGGACCTGCGCCTCGAATCCTTCACGCGCTCGATGTTCGGCACCGAGGAGCGCCACCGCGCGCTCGACGACGCGGCCGACACGCTGCGGGTGATGGCGCGCATCGCCTTCGGCGCGCAACTGGGCGAGCCGCGCTACGCCGCCGCCCGTGCCGCGCTCGCGAACTACGCACCCGACTCGCCCTGGCTCGCGCTGCTCGCAAGCGCCGGCGAAGCCGGCGCGCGCACTGAGCCACCAGCGAACGAAGTCATCGGGTCGCTTCCCGCGTACCCATACTCCGCCTTCGTCGAGATCGGCGCGAGTAGCGAGCCGATCGTCGAGTTCGACGAGGCATCGATCGCCGCCGCGCTGCGCGACGCCGAGCGCGGCGAGCGCCACTTCCCGGGCTACCGGGTGCGCGAGGCGCAGGTGGAGCTGGCGCTGCGCTTCGCGCGCGTGCTGGAGCACGGCGGTCGCGTGCTCGTCGAAGGCGGGACGGGTGTCGGGAAGTCGCTGGCGTATCTCGCCGCCGCGATCCCGTTCGCGATGCGCGAAGCGGAGCGGGCAGCAAGCGGCGGCGACAGCCGACGCGCGCAGCGAGCCGAAGGCGAGCGAAGTCGTGTACTGGCGGCTGAACGCCCGCGCCCGGTCGTGATCTCGACGCGCACCAAGCTGCTTCAGGATCAACTTCTTTCGAAAGACATCCCCGCCGCGGCGCGCTTCCTCGGTTACCCCGCGCTGCGCGCCGTATCGATCAAGGGCCGCGCGAACTACGCGTGCGAGCGTCGCCTTGCCGCGGTGCTGGCCGAGGCGCGCGAGACCCAGCTCTTCCCGGAGCAGCGCCACGCCTACGCCGTGCTCGCTGCCTGCGCGTCGATCCGCCCCCACGGCGAGCTGGGTTCGGTGCCCGCGGCGTGGCTGCGACGTCACCCGCCGCTGCTCGATCTGCTGCGCCGCTCGGTTGCGTCGCGCGCCGAACAGTGCACGCGCGAACAGTGCGCGGCGCATGCCCACTGCTCGTTCGGTCGCCGTCGCGCAGCATTGGCACAGGCGCATCTGGTCGTCGCGAACCATGATCTGCTGTTGCGCTGGCCGCCCGACTATCCGGCGTTTGCACATGCGATCGTGGACGAAGCGCACGAGCTGTCCGACGTGGCGGACGAGGTGTACGCGCTCACGGTGCGTCCCGACGAGGTGCTCGAACGCATCGACGACGTCTTCGGCCGTCCGGCTCATGACTCTCGCCGCTCGGCTTTGCCTCGCTACGCGGGAGGCATGCTGCCAGCGACGAAAAGCCGCGCGCTGCGCAAGGACGCACTCGCGTGGCGGCGCAGCGTGCAGCAGGAACTCGTCGCGCTCGGCCGTTCGCTCGAAGCGTTCGCGAGCGAGTTCGGCGAAGTGCAAGTGCCGGAGCACGCCGGGCCGCACTTCGACGCGGCGGCGCAGTGCGCGGAGATCGCCGCGCTGCGCCTCGACGAAGTCTCGCGCGAGATGGAAGCGGCCGTCGATCCGGAAGAGACCGCGAGCGGGATCGCGCGCAACGCGGTCGAGCTGCGCGGCGCGGCGAGCGCATTGCGCCTGGCGTTCCAGGGTTCCGAAGACTCGGTCGCGTCGTTCGAAGGCATCGACCCGCCGTGGGATCGCTGGCGGCTCGCGGTGCGACTGGTTTCACCGGCCGCGGCCTTTCGCGAGAACTTCCTCGAGCGGCTCGAGTCGTTCGCCGGCGTCTCGGCGAGCCTCTTCGTCGCTGGCGACGCGTTTGCGGCGCTCGGTGAACTCGGCGTGACCGGCGGCGATGCGCCCGTCGCGACGCTGTCGGTGCCGAGCCCGTTCCCGTATGAGAAGCACATGCGAGTGGCGGCCTTGAGTGGCGGAGCGGATCTGGTGCGCGAGACGGTGGACGTGCTCGAAAAGCTTGCGCGCCGGCTCGGCGGTCGCACGCTCGGTCTCTTCACCAGCTTGCGGCGCATGAACGACGTCGCGGCGCTGCTCGCCGAACGACTGCGCGACGACGGCATCGAGGTGCTCGCGCCGCGCCGCGCCTCCGACGACCCGAGTGCGCTGGTCGAGCGCTTCCGCCAGGGCGGCGCCGTGCTGCTCGGCGCGCGCAAGTTCTGGCAGGGACTCGACCTGCCAGGCGACCAGCTCCAGGCCGTGGTGATCGAGAAGCTGCCCTTCGAGGTGCCGACGGAGCTGCGCCGCCGCCGCGAACTGCGCCTCAAACGCGCCGGCATCGACGCCTTCGAGCGCTTCGCGCTCGGCAAGATGCTGCTCAACCTGAAGCAGATGGTGGGGCGCCTGATCCGCAGCGAAGACGACCGCGGTCTCGTGGTGCTCGTCGAGTCGCGTCCCGAGAAGCGCTACTTCCGCCGCCTCGGCGACGCGCTGCCGCCCGGCTCCCGCGTGGTCCTAGCCGAACCCGAAGACCTAGAAGCCCTGCTCGCCGAAGTAGGCATCACGTGATTTGGGGACGTTCCTGCCGACGTTGCCTTTCTTGCCTTCAGGAACGTCCCCAAAAACGACAGGCTAAGATGCTGCCGTGTCCGATCGGCCCATTGCACTCGTGACCGGGGCGGCGCGCGGAATTGGTGCCGCGTGTGCGCGGGCGCTCGCGGGCGAGGGATTCCGCGTTGCGATCCACTACAACGCGAGCACCGAGGCGGCAGAGAAGCTCGCCAGCGAGTTGCCCGATGCCTTCGCGCTGCGCGCCGACCTCGCGGTACCCGCGGAGGTCGAAGCGTTACTCGAGACGCTGAGCGCGCGCGTGGGACGCGTCGACGTGCTCGTCAACAACGCTGGTCTCACCCGCAACGCGCCGACGCCAGTGATGAAGCTCGACGACTACGACGCGGTCGCCGCGCTCTCGCGCGGCACCTGGTACCTCACCAAGCTGATGCTGCGTCGCTTCATGATGAAGCAGAAGTCGGGGCGCATCATCCAGATCTCGAGCGTGGTCGGACACATCGGAAACCGCGGGCAATCGCCGTATACGATGGCGAAGGCGGGGCTCGACGCGCTCACCCGCTCGCTGGCACTGGAACTCGCCGATCGCAACATCCTGGTGAACTCGGTGGCGCCCGGCTTCATCGAGACCGAGATGACCGCCGCGCTGCCCGATCAGGCGAAGGAGCGCATCCTCGAGCGCATCCCGCTCGGCCGCATGGGCACGCCCGAAGAAGTGGCCGAGGTGGTGGCGTTCCTCGCGACGCGCGGCAGCTACATCCAAGGCAGCGTGATCCACGTGAACGGCGGCCTCTACGGCGGCTGACGTCGCGCGTTGTCTCGTCGCCGGCTGCGGCTACGTGGGCGCGGCGCTCGCCGTCTTGCTGCGCGACGCGGGACACGACGTCTTCGGGCTGAAGCGCCGGCCCGAAGGTCTGCCCGAAGGCGTCACTCCGCTCGTCGCGGATCTCGCCGACGCGAACTCGCTGACCGCCGCGCTCGCACGCATCGAAGCCCCCCTCGATGTCGTGGTCTACGCCGCTGCAGCCGATCACGGCGACGACGATTCGTATCGCCGCGCCTACGTGGACGGGCTGCGCAACCTCGTCGCCGCGCTGCACGCGCGCGCCGCGACACCGGCTGGCGTCTTCTTCACGTCGAGCACGGCGGTCTACGCGCAGCATGACGGCTCGTGGGTGGACGAGTCGAGCCCCACCGAGCCGAGCGATTTTCGCGGCGCGCGCATGCTCGAAGCCGAGGCCGTGCTCGCCGCGAGCGGCTTCCCCGCCGTGTCGCTGCGCCTCGGCGGCATCTACGGGCCCGGGCGCACGCGACTCGTCGAGAGCGTGCGCAGCCGTCGCGCGGCGAGTCGCCCGGGCCCGCCGCACTTCGGCAATCGCATCCACCGCGACGACGCTGCGGGCGCGCTCGCGCACCTCGCGACGCTCGCGCTCGCTGGCCTCGAGCTCGAATCGCTCTATCTCGGCGTCGACGACGAACCGAGCGACGAGGCGCTGGTGCTGCGCTGGATTGCGTCGCAGCTGGGCATGCCGGAACCTCCCATGCGCGACGGCGAAGCCGCCCCAGGTGCGCGCGACGCGAATCGCCCTGCTTCCAACAAGCGCTGTTCGAACGCGCGGCTGCGCGCGACCGGCTATCGCTTCCGGTTTCCGACGTTCCGCGAGGGCTACGCCGCGGCGATCGCGTCGATCACTTCACCGTAATCGTGATCGGCTCCGAAACCAGCGGCGGGTCGTGTGGCACGTGGTCCTTGTCGGCGAGCACCAGCTGGAGTCTGTGCTTGCCGGGCGTCAGCGCGACGCTGGCTTCGGTCTGGCCAGCGCCGAAATGAAGGTGCCTGTCGTCCTTCGGAAGCGGCGCGTCGGATGCCGGGACGGGCGAGTCGATGATCAGGTGGTGATGACCTGTGTTCGGCGACGCGACGCCCGCCGGCGCCACCTCCATGCCCGTGAGCCCGAAGCGCACCGTCACCGGACTCGAAACCGTCTCGCCGTTCTGGGGCGAGATGATGTAAAGCTTGGCCTCCGCGGGACGCGGCGTGCGCGCGATCGCGGGAGCGGTCTCGGTCTCAGCCTCGGCCTCGTCCTCAGTTTCGGTCTCAGTCTCGGTCGCAGCCTTGGTCTCAGTTTTGGCCGCAGTCTTGTGTGCAGTCTCCGCCGCGCGTGCAGACGGCGGCGCGAAGAATGCGATGAGGGCGACGGCGAGAGCCAAAGCAGCGGCGAGGTGAAGACGAGGAACCATGGAATCTCCTTTCGTTGACTGCCGGGATCCTACGCGATTACCCGCAGCCGTGAAAGCACGGCGCACGATGGGTGTCGCGTTTACCGCGCTGTTGCTGCTCTTCACCGCGCTCGTCGCGCTGCGCGTGCATGGCTTCTCGCTCGCGGCCTGGCACAAGGTGATCGACGGCAGCGCGCCCAGCGAGGTACTCCTCGGCGAGCCGCGTCGGATCCGCTCCGACGACTGGATGATGCAGCTCCCGCTGCTGCTTTCGCAGACCTTGCAGACGCCGCGATTTCCGCTGGTGAATCCGAGCGTCGGTCTCGGGCAGAGCATGTTGGTGCCGGTCGAAGCGCCCGTCGCGCATTGGGTCGCGCTGCTGCGCCCCACGATGTGGGGCTTCTTTCTCGGGCCCGATGCGGGACTCGCCTGGCTTTGGTGGAGTCGCGTGCTTGGACTCTTCGGCGTTTGGTTCGCGGTGCTCGCGGTGGTGACACGCGGGCGGCTCGCGCCCGCGGCGGCCGGTGCTGCGCTGCTCGTGTGTTCGCCGTTCTTCCAGTTCTGGGCCTTCAACGGCGCGCCGCAGGCGATCAGCATGGGCGCCTCGTTCCTCGCGACGGTCGCGCTCGCGCGTGCGCGAGGGCCGCGCGCGATCGCCGCCGCTGCACTCGCGCTTGCCGCCGCTGGCGCCTGGTTCGCGTTGTCGATCTATCCGCCGTACCAGGTGACGCTCGGCTGGCTCTACGTTGCGCTCGTCGTCGGCTGGCTGTGCGACGCGCGCGACGCGTTGCCGCTGCGGCACCACGTCGCGCTGCGCGCAGTCGCGCTCGGCGCGGCGGGCGTCGTCGTGGTCGCGGTGGTCGTCGCATTCGCCAGCGAGGCGAGCGACGCGATCGCCGTGATGCGCGACACGGTGTACCCTGGCCGTCGCCTCGCGACTGGTGCCGAACGCAACCTCGCAGAGCTTCTGAATGCGAACCTCGGCGCGCCGCTCTGGGCGGAGACGTGGGGACCGCTCTTCAACATCTGCGAAGCGGCGTCGTTCTGGATGCTGTCGCCGGTGCCGCTCGCGTTGCTGGTCTGGCGCCGAATGCGCGGCGAACGCATCGACACGCTGACGGCAGCCGTTGCCATCTACGCCCTCGCGCTGTTGATCTACGCGCTGATCGGTGTGCCACAGTGGCTTGCGCGCGTGACGGCGCTCGGCTTCGTGCCGGGTAGGCGCGCCGTGATCGGAATCGGCGTCGCCGACGTGATCCTGCTCGCTCGCTTCGCCGCATGCAGCACACCCGCGCGACAGGGCGAGCGCGAGCGCGCGTTGGCGATTGCGGTCGCGTGGGGGGTCGTGCTGGCGGGCTGCTCGTTCTGGCTCGCGCGCGAGCTGCCGGGCGCGCGGCTCCCGGTCTCATTGGCCTTCGCCGCCTTGAACGTTGCGCTCGCGCTGGCCTTTTTGCGCACGCCACGCCGCGCACTCCCGGTGCTCGTCGTGCTGTCTGCCGTCAGCACGCTCTGGTTCAATCCGCTCGCGGTGGGCGGCTCTACCTATTTGCGCGACAACGCGCTGGCCCAGAAGATCACCGAGATCGACCGCGCTGAGGGCGGCGACACCACCTGGGTCGCGTTCGGACGTGACGACCTGGCCAACTTGTTCCGCGCGATCGGCGTGCACGCGCTGAACGGCGCTCACCCGCTGCCGCAGCTCGAGTTGTGGCGGCGCATCGATCCTGAAGGTCGCTACGGCAGCGTCTACAACCGCTACGCGCACGTCGCGTTCGTTGCCTCTGCTTCCGGCGAGCCACGCTTCCGGCTCCATTCGCAGGACTACGTGGTCGTAGAGATCCAGCCGAACTCAGCGGAATTTCGCGCGCTGGGCGTCACGCACGTACTGGTGCGCGCCGCCGCCGCCGCGGCGTTCGAGAAGCTCAGCGGCTTCGAACCCCTCGCGACGATCGGCCCGAACCACCTCTTCCGCGTGCCGAACTAGGAGAAAGGAGGAGAAAGGGGACGGTCCTGGGCGAGGACGGGCTGAGGACTTGAGGGACACACCTCAGCAAGCCTGTCCCCCGAGTCCAGCGCCAGGTCACTTCGAGGACCGTCCCCTTTCTCCTCGCGCGAGGAAGCGCAGTTTGCGGAGGGCGGCGCGGCCGCGCAGCGACGCGAGGTCTGCGGCGGCGCGGAAGGCGAGGTGTAGGCGGACGATCGCCTTGCGTTCGGCGACGCGCGCGGCGTCGCGAAAGCCCAGTTCGTGGGCGCGCGCCGCGATGCGGTCCATCAGGGCGACCTCCTCTTCGAAGCGCGAGAGGTCCTCGGTCTGCAGCGCCGTCGCGCTTCCGGAGTGACGCCGGTAGGTGTATGCTCGCCGCCGCGTGCCCGCGATCTCCTCGCCGTCGAGCAGCAGGCGCGCGAGAAGGTCGAGGTCCTGCACCTGCTTCCAAGCAGGGTCGAAGCGCCGCGCACCGAGTCGCTGGCGCCGCCAGGCGAGCGTCGGACACATCACGAAGTCGCCGCGCGCGAGCGCGCGCAGGCCCGACTCGCCCGCGATCCGCCACGGTTCGCCAGACGGGACGAGGCGACGCTTCACCGCGTCGGCGAGCGAAAACCGCGGACGACCCTGCGCGTCGATGATCTCGGCGTCGCAGCACACCGCGACGGCGTGCGGGTACGCAACGGCGAGCGCGAAGACCACGTCGCAGTAGTCTGGCAGCAGGCGGTCGTCGGCGTGGAGCAGCGTCACCAGTTCGGTGCTGGCGAGATCGAGAGCGCGGTTCCAGTTGCCGACGATCCCGAGTGTTGCCGGGTTGGCGTGATAAGCGATGCGCGCGTCGCCGAAGCTGGCAACGAGCTCCGCGACGCCGCCCGCTTCGCCGCGGTCGTCGAGCACGAAGCATTGCCATGCAGCGCAGCGCTGCGCCCGCACGCTCTCGATCGCTTCGCGGAGGTAGGCGAGCCCGCGGTGGAACGGAATCGCGAAGGTGATGCGCGCGCTCACGCGGGAGGGTCGAGGCGCCGGTGCAGCACGTCGCGCGGGACGTTCTGGAGGTCGTAGGAGAGGAACGCGAGCACGAGCTGGATGCCGACCAGGACGGGCAGGGCGGCGAGCATCACGGTGCCGCTGGTGGCGGGCGTGTTGTGCAGGTAGCCGTCGTACCAGCGCGTTGCGCCGATCCACGCGCCGAACGCGATGAGCGGGATGCCGAGCGCGATCTCGATCGACGCGATGTTGAAGTTGCGCAGGTAGTAGCTGTAGAAGATGCGCTTCGCCGCGTTCGAGAGATGCTTCCAGGCGAACCCGGCGACCACCCGCCGCACCACCAGGGAGCTTTTCTCGTCGCCGTAGCGGGCGGGGATCGGGACATCGCACACGACGGCGCGGATCGTCCCGAGGCGGAACAGCAGATCGGATTCGAAGAACCAATCGGGCGACAGCTTGTCGAGTGGAAGTTGGCGCAGCACCGCGGCGTGGATCGCCGTGAAGCCGTTGGTGGGATCGAAGACGTTCCAGTAGCCAGAGGAGAGCTTGCTCGCGAACGAGAGGATCGAGTTGCCGACGAGCCGCAGCGGCGGCATCGCGCGCAGCCCCTCCAGCTCGAAGAAGCGATTGCCCTTGGTGTAGTCGGCTTCGCCTTCGGCGATCGGCCGCACCAGGCGCGGGATCAGCGCGGGATCCATCTGGCCGTCGCCGTCGAGGCGCACGATCAGCGTGGCGCCGTCTGCGAGCGCGGCGCGGTAGCCGGTGAGCGTCGCGGCGCCGACGCCACGGTTGCGCTCGTGGCGCAACACGCGCACGCGCGGGTCCGTGCAGCCGGCTTCGACGGCGTCGCCGCTGCCTTCGGGACAGCCGTCGTCCACCACGTAGATGCGATCGACAGTGCGCGGAATCGCCGCGAGCACGCCCAGGATGTGGCGCTTCACGCGAAAGCACGGGATCACCGCGGTGAGCATGGCGGCGAGCATACACCCTCTCTTGCACGCGCCGTCTTCACGTCGGAGCGATAGCCTCGTCTGATGACCGTTGGCTCTCTTGCGCGCCGCCTGCTCGGCGACCGGCTCTTCGTGCGGGCCGCCGGTCTCTACCGCGCGATCTTCGTAGACCTCGACGCCGTGGTCGATTGCCTGCCGCTGTTTGCGCCCGGCACCGAGCTGCTCGACGTCGGCGGCGGCGACGGCGCGCTGCTCGACCGCGTCCTCGCGCGCAACCCCGGCACGCGCGCGACGTTGGTGGATCTCGCGCCGCGGGTCGGTGTGGCGATCGCACCCGAGCGGCGCGAGCGCGTGCGCTGCCTGCCCGCGACGCGACTCGCCGCGTGCCGCGAGCGCGGCGTGCCCGCACCCGACGTCGTGCTCCTCTCCGATCTGCTGCACCACGTGCCGCCGGCGGAGCGCGAGTCGCTGCTGCGCGACGTGCGCGCCGTTGCGGGCGAGCGGCCGCTGCGACTGGTGGTGAAGGACGTCGCTCCGGGCGGGTTTCGATCGCGGCTCAGCGTGCTCGCGGATCGCTTCGTGAGCGGCGATCGCGGCGTCGAGCTGCTCACGCCCGCGGCGGCGTGCGAACTGGTGCAGCGCGTCTTCCCCGAGCTGCTGGCCACCGCGACGTCGCTACTCGACCGCGACGCGCCGAACTACTGCCTCGTGTTCGCGGCGCCGTCCGATCATGGTAACCGCACTCAGGCGCGCACGAAGCGGTAGTCGTGCCAGTTGGGGTGGCGGGTGCGGCGCCAGTAGTCGGCGGTGAAGCCGGACCAGTTGTTGACCACCTTGCCGGAGGCGGTCTTGTACCAGCTCGAGCAGCCGGCGGTCCAGGCGGTCTTCGAGAGCGCCGTCTGGAGTCTCCGGTTGTAGCGGTCCATCACGTCGCGGCGCACGTCCAGCCACGCGACGCGGCGCTTCGACAATTCCTGGATGCACTGAACGGCGTAACCGACCTGGCACTCGATCATGAAGATGATCGAGTTGTGGCCGAGGTTGGTGTTCGGGCCGTAGAGCATCAAGAGATTCGGGAAGCCCGCCACGGTCACGCCTAAGTAGGCCGTGGCGCCGTCGCGCCAGACCTCGTGGAGCTTGGCGCCGCCGAGACCTTCGATCGTGAGCGGTGCGAGGAAGCTGGTGGTCTCGAAGCCTGTGCCGAAGACGATCGTGTCGGCCGGCCGAGCGACGCCGTCCTTCGTCACCACTGCGCCCTGCGTCACGTGCTCGATCGGTTCGCTGACGACTTCGACGTTGGGCCGCACCAGCGCCTGGTAGTAGTCGTCCGAGATCAGGATCCGCTTGCAGCCGATCGGGTAGTCGGGCGTGAGCTTCGCGCGCAACACCGGGTCGCTCACCTGCGCGTGCAGGTACTCGGTCGCCATCCGCGTCATGCGGCGCGAGAACCAGCTCTCGCGCAGAAATGCCAGGAAGCGGATCTCGAGCATCGACCAGATGAAGGCGCGCAGCGCACGCACCAGCAGCGGATGGCGCCGGAAGCGCGCCTTGTCGGCTTCGCTGAACTTGCGGTCGTTACGCGGAATCACCCAGTTGGCCGAGCGCTGGAAGACCGTGACGCGCTCCGCCGTCTTCGCGATCTCGGGAATGAACTGCAACGCGCTCGCGCCATTGCCGATCACCGCGACGCGCTCGCCCGCGATGTCGTGCTGGTGGTTCCAGCGCGCCGAATGGAAGCTCGTGCCCTCGAACGACGCGAGTCCCGGCAAATCCGGGACGTGCGGTCGATTGAGCTGGCCGAGCCCCGAGACCAGCGCCTTCGCGGTGATCTCTTCGCCGGCGCTAGTGCGGATGCGCCAGATGCCGGCGTGTTCATCGAAACTCGCGCCCGCGATCTCGGTGCCGAAGCGGATCTGCGCGAGGATCGCGTACTTCTCCGCGCAGTGGCGCAGGTAGCGCTGGATCTCGGGCTGCGGCGAGAAGGCGCGACTCCACTCCGGGTTCGGCTCGAAGGAGAAGCTGTAGAGGTGCGAGGGCACGTCGCAGCCGGAGCCCGGGTACGAGTTGTCGAGCCAGGTGCCGCCGACGTCGTGCGACTTCTCGAAGATCAGGAACGACGTGATGCCAGCCTTGCGGAGCTGGATCGCCATGCACAGGCCGGACACGCCCGCGCCGAGAATCGCGACTTCCAGATGCTGCTGCTTCGTCATCACTTTCTCGTCAACTCATCGTGAGGCCGCCGCTCACCGAGAGCGTCTGGCCGGTGATGTAGGCCGCTGCGTCCGAGGCGAGGAATGCGACGGCCGGTGCGACGTCGTCGGGCCGACCGAGGCGCCGCATCGGGATCGCGCGCGTGAGCGCTTCGGTGATGCGGTCGCCGTCGTCGGTCGCCTCGGCGAGGCCGCGGAACAGCGGCGTGTCGGTGGGACCCGGGCACACGCAGTTCGCCGTGATGCCGTGGCGCACCACCTCGCGCGCGATCGACTTGGCGAGCGCGAGCAGGCCGCCCTTCGCCGCCGCGTAGATCGCTTCGCCCGAAGACCCGACGCGGCCCGCGTCCGACGAGACCAGCACGATGCGGCCGAACCCCGCTTCGATCATGTCGGGCAGCACCGCGCGCGCGACGCGGATCGGTCCGCCGAGATTGATCTCCAGCACGCGCGCCTGGAAGGGTTCGTCGGTCGCGACGAACGGACGCATCAGGTCCCAGCCGGCGCACGAGACGAGCACCGTCACCGGGCCGAGTCGATGGCGCACGGCGGCGAGCGCGAGGTCGACCGAAGCGGGGTTGGTCACGTCGAGCGCCACGCCGAGTCCGCCGATTTCCGCAGCGAGCACTGCGGCGCCCTCGCCGTCGAGATCGGCGACGGCCACGGTGCGTCCCTGCTCCGCGAGCGCGCGACACACCGCCGCGCCGATCGCGCCGGCGCCGCCAGTGACGAGTGCAACGCGCGGACTCCCGGCCATCGAGTTACTTCCTGTGCTTCGAGAAATCCGGCTGGCGCTTCGCGGCGAACGCCTCGATGCCTTCGCGCGCCTCGGGCGTCTCGACGAACAGGTCGAGGCCCGCGAACGCGAGCGTGCCGATGCCCGCGATCGACTCGCTGTCGGCGTTGAACGAGTGCTTCAGGAAACGCAGCGCGGTGGGACTCTTGGCGAGGATCTCGTCAGCCCAGCGCCGCACCTCGGTGCGCAGCTCGCTGCCGGGCACGACCGCGTTCACGAGGCCCCAGCTCAGCATCGTCGCGGCGTCGTATTGGCGGCACAGGTACCAGACCTCGCGCGCGCGCTTGTCGCCGAGGATGCGCGCGAGGTACGCCGAGCCGAAGCCCGCGTCGAAGGATCCGACGCGCGGGCCGGCCTGGCCGAAGCGCGCGTGCTCCGCAGCGATCGTGAGATCGCAGAGCACGTGCAGCACGTGACCGCCGCCGATCGCGATGCCGTTCACCGCGGCGATCACCGGCTTTGGGATGTCGCGGATCACGCGGTGCAGCGTCTCGATCTCGAAGAGGCCCGACTCGGACGGGCCGTAGTCGCCGGTT
>Ga0315278_10003925_pt1 | contig 13391 bp, 9 predicted proteins | sample YL17G06_0_MG_FD_203880 | JGI IMG/M metagenome (GOLD analysis project Ga0315278, IMG submission 203880) | Sediment microbial communities from Yellowstone Lake, YNP, Wyoming, USA - YL17G06_0 | ecosystem: Environmental > Aquatic > Freshwater > Lake > Sediment | place: USA: Wyoming | collected...
TATTAAGGAAGGTGAACCGGAGAATGTCAGGACATGGCTCGACCTTATGAATGAAACGGGATGTCGCAGAGTCCTGCCATACGACGGTATGATCACAGCCGATGCCTACCTTTGGGCCAAGTTTATCGATGACATACCCATGCAGGAGAATCTTAAAAAAATAACCCAGAACAGTGTTGATAACAAACGTGGATATTATGGAACGACTGGCGACAATTGCGTAATTAAGAATTCTCTTATCCTGAAAGATGTTAAGATCAGCTCATTTTGCTATATAAAGGGGGCCAATAAATTAAAAAATCTTACTATTAATTCTTCTGAAGAGGAACCCACTCAAATCGGAGAGGGAGTGGAACTGGTCAATGGGATTATTGGTTATGGCTGTCATATATTTTACGGTTGCAAAGCTGTGAAATTTATCCTGGGTAATAATTCCAGCCTGAAATATGGCGCACGGTTAATAAACTCATTTCTTGGAGATAATTCAACTATATCCTGTTGTGAAGTACTTAATAATCTGATTTTCCCGGCACACGAGCAGCATCATAACAATTCTTTTCTTATTGCCTCGGTTGTTATGGGACAGAGCAATATGGCAGCAGGCGCTACTATTGGATCGAATCACAATAGCCGGGCCAATGACAATGAAATTCAGGCAGGTCGCGGATTCTGGCCGGGATTGTGCACCAGCGTTAAACATTCCTGCCGTTTCGCATCCTTTGTATTGCTTTCTAAAGCCGATTATCCTGCCGAACTTGATATTCCGTTACCCTTTTCGTTGCTGAACAACAATGTTTCAAAGGATCAGCTTGAAGTTATGCCGGCATTCTGGTGGTTATACAACATGTATGCCCTGGCCCGCAATTCGTGGAAATTCCAGAATCGTGATAAACGTGTACACAAAGATCAGAACATTGAATTTGAGCCTTTTGCTCCGGATACAATAGAGGAAATATTCACTGCCCGCACCTTACTGGAAATATGGATCGCCAAAGCAAGTTTACTCCTGAATGGGGTATCAATCAATGGAAAAAGTGACGAGGATCTGGCTAGTATAGGAAGAGATCTTTTATCAGGAAAAGAAGAAGAAATCAATAAACTGGAAGTATTAGGTGAAAATATGGAGAATACTAAAAGAAAAGTGCTGATATTAAAACCATACAAAGCATACCATGCATATGCAGATATGTTACACTATTACGCTACCAGGAATCTTATAGCATATATGAGATCAAATCCAAAGGCTACATTCTCAGTATTGTGTACAGATCTGAAAAGTAAACGACAGAAGGAATGGGTCAATCTTGGCGGACAGATGATGACAAAGGAAGATGTTGATAAGCTCCGGTCTGAAATTGGCTCAGCCAAATTAAAAACATGGAAAGAGATACACGAAAGATATGATGAGCTATGGGTTAAATATAAAGTTGACAAACAAAAACATTCATTTGCAACTCTTTGTGAATTAATTGGTGCAGAACATCTCACTTTAACCGATTGGAAGTCAGCACTGGATAAAGCCGTTAACATACAGAAATACGTATGTGATCAGGTTTATAATTCACGAAAAAAAGATTTTGACAACCCCTACCGTCAGACTACTTTCAGAAATATGGATGAAATGAAAGCCGCATTCGGGACTGTTGATGAGAATAGTTTTATCGTCCAGGTAAGGAAGGAAACTGAAGAATTTGAAATACTGACAGAAGAAATAAAAAAGAGAACAGCTTCTTGATTTTTCCTTTGTGTTACTGCGTGTTATACTTTGTAATCCCCTGCCTGACGGTAGGCAGGTTTGTGGTTAATGATGCCATTTCATCTATGCTTATCGATTGAGGTGCGCCTACAGGCGGCTGACGACAGTGATGAAGCTTGTCTTCAAACTCAATTACTATGGCATTAATTTTATAACGAGCGAGTCTGTTAATACTCTCATAATAATAATTCATATGATCGAGGTGGTGCTTGAAATCAAAATGAACTGCCCGGTATGAGAGCACAGTATAGTCCATGATTTTACAGGAAGGAACCGGCTTATTAAAATCCCTGGCATCTTCAAGGAGCTGTTCGCAAGAATGATGGTTCCAGGCTTATAGCAGTATTTAGATTACTATAAGGCTATCATTACTTTCATGGTTTTATCAGCTTGCTGTTCAATGAACTTATAGGCATCCACGAAATTTTCAAATGGAAATATCTTAGTAATGAGAGGGGTTGTTATAATCTTTCCGGATGAAATCATCAAAGCAGCTTCCTCATAATCATCGTGACGGTACATCATTGAACCATAGACATTCAATTCATGCTCTCCTAAATAGAACATATTTACTATGGGGTTCCTGGAGAAAACTCCAAGAATTATTATCTCTCCGCCTTTTTCCACGTTCTTCATAAGTACATCCAAAGAAATCTGAACACCTGCAGCTTCAAAACCAACCTGATATCCCTCATCACCAAAGAATGATCTGACTCCTTCTTCAAATGAGGTTTTATTTATATTTAACGTATTTTCGATACCGCATTGTCTGGCTATATCAAGACGATAATCACTTACATCTGTTATCATTATTTTCCGGGCACCTCTCAATTTTGCAAATTGTGCTACAAGGTTTCCTATAGTGCCAGCGCCTGAAACTACTACATTTTTCCCGTTCAGGTCTGAAGCACGGCTGGTAGAATGAGCCCCTACAGCTGCAGGCTCAACCATTGCCCCCTGTTCAAAAGTCATACTGTCAGGAAATACCACAAGTCTGTCTTCATCAATAACAAACAGATCCTGAGCAACTCCAGGAGCCTGAAATCCCTGAACTTTTAGTTTCTGACAAGCATTATACTGCCCTCTTTTGCATGGTCCGCATTCGCCACACACAAGCTGGGGTCTTCCTGTTGCTTTCATACCAGGTATTGCTTTAACAACCGATTTTCCAACTTTTTCTACAACGGCTGAATATTCATGTCCCTGAATGACTGGATAGGTCGTAGCCGGATGTTTCCCATTGTAGACATGAATGTCAGAGCCACAGATACCTATTTTTTTTATCCGAAGTAAGATTTCGTTCTCCTTTAACTTTCCGGGTTCCTGTGTTTCACGATGTTCGATCACGCCCGGAGATAACATTATTGCCTGTCTCATTTAATTATTTTTTGTTTTTAGTTTTAATCCCGCTGCAACATGTTTTAATTCCAACATACTCAGTTCAATAAACAATTTTGTCCAGGTTCCTGATTGTTTCATCTATTCCTGATTTGCGGATACTATCAATTACGGGTAAATAGGTATCAACAAAACGTTGTGATTGAACCAGGTCATTAAAAACGGTCTCAATCTTCAGAAATGAGAGCATGTCACCACTGATTGAAGCAATTGCATTATCATATAATTCAACTGCCATCCTATCCACTATTTCGTAATTATGTCCCGGAGTGCCAGCCAGTTCCAGATACCTGCACCATGCAGCTATAACGACTGTACCCCGTTTTATCGCACCACCTCTTTTCAGCTGTTCATTTATTGTAGGCAATAAAAACTTGGGTATTTTGGCCGAACTCTCCAGACAAATTCGGGAAAGCTGATCTTTAATATTCGGATTCCCGAATCTTTCTATCAGGCTTTTTTTGTACGCTTCCAGATCGATTCCACCAACATTACCTAAAACAGGAGATACTTCAATATCCATGAATTCACGCAGAAAAGAACTGAACAGAGGTATTCTGACTGTTTCATCAATTGTATTACATCCATGAAGTGAACCTGAGAACCCCAGTAAAGAGTGTCCGGCGTTCAGCAATCTTATTTTCATTTTTTCATATGGACCCACATCCGGAACAAACTGAACACCTACGGATTCCAGATCCGGTCGTCCTTGTGAATAATTTTCTTCTATAACCCACTGAATAAAAGGCTCACAAACTACTGGCCATGCATCTTCAATGCCATAGACAGATTTAAGATTCTCAATATCTGATTTTGTGGTTACCGGCGTAATTCTATCTACCATGCAGTCAGGAAAAGTTACATGTTTTTCAATCCAGCCTGTCAATTCTGGCTCTGCTTCTTTTACAAATGATAAAAGCATTTTTTTTAATACATGACCATTTCTCTGGATATTATCGCATGATTGAATGGTCAACCCCGCAATCCCTCTTTTTTTTCGCCGTTTCAATGCTTGCGTAAGATATCCGAATACAGTTAGCGGATTTTCCGGATTATTCAGGTCCCATTGAATCAGGGGTTCATTTATCTGAAATTCCCCTTTTGATGCATCAAAATTATAGCCTCCTTCTGTAATTGTAAGCGTGATAATTTTAGTGCCAGGAGAAACCAGCTTGTCGAGAACAGCTTCAGGGTTTGCAGGAGCAAAAAGACACTCGATGATTGAACCAATAACCCTGGCATTTAAAGTGCCATCCGATTCAGTGATCATTAATGTATATAAATAATCCTGATCCACCAGAGCATCAAATATCTTACGGTCAGTCTTAAGCAATGCTACTCCACAAATTCCCCATTCATTTGAACCAGGAAGTTCCAGTAATTTATCAATATAGAATGCTTCGTGTGACCTGTGAAAGCCTCCAATACCTATATGAACAATACCTGCCTTTATTTTTGACCGGTCATAGGCAGGGATCACCACTCCTTCAGGAAGCAGTGAAAGATTTTTTGCATTTAATTTTATTATCTCCTTCATAAACAATTAATTATTGTTTCCCTGGAAGCGTTGCAACAAAACGGCGAATATGATAATCAGACCTTTAATAACCTGCTGGGAATATGCCGGGATATTAATCAGGTTCATTATATTACCAATCATCCCTAATATCAAAACACCAAGAAGTGTATTAATAGCTGATCCTTTCCCACCACTTAAACTCGCACCTCCGATTACCACAGCAGCAATTACATCCAATTCCATTCCGATGCCCATAATAGGAGAACCTACCGCCGTTCTTGCCGTTGTTATAACACCAGCAACCGCAGACAACCCGCCTGCAATAGCATAGACGCTGAACTTATATGCTGATACTCTTATTCCGGATAACCTGACCGCCTCTTCATTACTGCCTATTGCGATTATAATACGGCCAAAAATATTATACTTCAACAATACGGCAGTGATGGCAAATACTAAAAACAAAATCAGCGCAGGATTGGGAATACCAAAAGAATTACCACTACCAAAGTCAGTTAGAGACGAAGCCTTGTCAGCAACTAAAATCGGAGCTCCTTTTGAAAAAATAAAACCAAGGCCTCTTACTATAGACATGAGCGCCAGGGTTGCAATAAACGGAGCCAGCTTATGAACTGAAACCAGATAACCCGATGTGCTTCCAACAAGAAGTCCACAGGCCAGGGATGCCATGATTACAAGAGGCAAAGGCATTGATTGAGTAAACAGGGCACACAATACGCCAACCATTGCAACAATAGAACCAACAGAAAGATCTATGCCACCTGTGAGAATTACAAGTAACATACCCATGCTAATAATACCGACCGGGGTAACCTGCCTTACCAGATTAAACAAATTGTTAGAGGTGAAAAACACATCTGACACAATTGCCGAAACCACAAGCATAATAAGGAAAATAAAAACTGTATTGTACTTTATGACAAACTGTAAATTTCTATCTAAAATGATCTTATTTTTCATTTTATTTACTGTTAATTGGCTCCTATAGACATACGCAAGATATCCTCTTCCGAAAATTCATTTTTTACTAATTCGCCCTTAATTTGTCCATTTCTCATTACAAGAATCCGATCGCAGATACCCATTAATTCTTCTGTTTCGGAAGAAATAACCATTATTGCCACTCCTTTGTGTGAAAGTTCATTAATAAGATTATAAATCTCAACCTTGGCCCCCACATCAACTCCACGCGTCGGTTCATCTATAATTATAACTTTACAGTCGCGGTTAAACCATTTTGCCAGTGAGACTTTTTGCTGATTTCCGCCGCTTAAGTCGCCGACTTCCTGATTTTCATTTTGCGTTTTAATGGCCAGTTTGTCAATAAGTCCATTTGCATTATTACTCTCCTTTTTAGCTTTGATAAAACCAAAATGATCAGCGATTCCTTTAAAATCTGTTAAGCTGATATTATTTTTTATACTTAATGAAAGTATTACTCCATGTTGTTTTCTATCTTCCGGCACCATGCCGATTCCTATGCTTACTGCCTCCCACGGAGACCTGATTTGAACCTCTTTCCCTGACATATATATTTTTCCTTTTTTATGCTTGTCAGCTGCAAAAATAGCTCTTACAGTTTCAGTGCGTCCACTACCAACCAGGCCGGCAATACCGACTATCTCACCTGATTTTAAGTCAAATGAAACACCTTTTACTTTATCTGCCAGGTAAATGTCGACAGCTCTCAGTACTTCTTCACCGATAATTGAATTACGTAGCGGGTACATTGTGTCCAGCGATCTCCCTAACATCAACCTGATTATTGAATTCCTGTCGGTTTCAGATACAGGTAAACTTTCGCTGGAGATTCCATCTTTCAGAACGGTTACCCGGTCAGCAATCTGAAAGACTTCACTGAGATGATGTGAAATATAAATAATAGCAACACCTTCTTTTTTAAGTCTCTCAAGGGTATTGAAAAGTTTATGAATCTCTTGTGGCCCCAACACTGCAGAAGGCTCGTCAAGGATAAGTACTCTGACATGTTCGGATAATGCTTTAACAATTTCAACAATCTGCTGTTGAGCAATACTAAGGTCGCCTGCCTTTGAGGAAGGATTTATGCTGAAGCCAATTTTTTTTATGAGTTCTTCTGCTTCCTTCCGGATATTGCCCCACTTCATCCAGATACCGGCTTTGCCCAACTGATTTAAGAACACATTTTCGGCAACCGATAATTCCGGAACAAGAGAGAACTCCTGGTAAATAATTCCAATTCCAAGTTTCTTACTATCATAAGTATTCTTAATGTAGACTTCAACGTCATCAATGAAAATCCGGCCGGTATCTTTTATGCAGGCGCCTGAAAGTATTTTCATTAAGGTAGATTTGCCCGCACCATTTTCTCCCACAAGTGCATGGATCTCTCCGGGCATAACTTTGAGCGTTACATTTTTTAATGCTGAGATACCACCGAATGACTTGGAAATATTTCTTAATTCTACTCTGTTCGACATACCGACGCTAAAATCAATAAAATTCTTAATCTTCTCTAATTTTATTTTTAATGCAACAAGTCATGATGAGATCGTTACAAAGAATTTCCTGGTTAAAAAACAGCTTTCGGATCATAATATTTATCTACGTTATCTTTTGTAATTAAGACAGCTGGAGTATAGATCAGTTTGTCAATTTGTTTCTCACCATTCAGGTATTTAACTACAGCCTCAACTGTTAATCTTGCCAACTCCTTAGGACTGTTAAGGGCTGTAGCACCAAATTTACCTTCCTTTATCAGCTCGTATGCTTCTTTTTGTCCATCGAAACCAACCACGGTAATATTTGCTGCTTTACCCGATTCGTTAATTGTTTTGAGAGCCCCCATTCCCATTGCGTCATTCTCAGCTACAAGCAAATTAATATCAGGATATGCCACCAATATATCTTCCATAGCTTTTAAACCTCCGTTATTAGTCCAGTTACCCCAACCCTGTGATACGATTGTCAGGTCAACACTACCCTGGGTCATTAATTGCATTTCTGAAAAACCACGTATGAATCCAAGCCGCTTTTCTTTTCCGACAGGATTGCCCTGACTACCACAGATGAGCGCAGCTTTTATTTTTGTTTTCCCCAGTTTGCTCACAATCCATTCTCCTATTAATTCCCCGTTACCCATATTGTTTGCCTGGACCGAAGTAATATATTTTGCGGTTGGATCTATATAGCTGTCAACAATAAATACCGGAACACCTGATTTTACGGCAGCATTAACTGCCGGGACAAGCGCTTTGTGGTCAAGTGGATTAAGTATTAATACATTAACACCTGTGGCAATCAGATCTTCCATAGATGTGATTTGTTTTATAATGTCATCCTGACCGTCTGCTGAAACGAATTTCATCCCAAAACCTTCAGTATATTCCTTAATATATTGGGAAAGCACAACATAGAAGGGAGCATTAAGCGAGGGTGTACAATAGCCGATTTTAATCTTTGTCAGATCTATTTTATTTTCCACAGATATTGTATCACTACTCAGGTTTCCCGGTTTTTCAGTATGAGGTTTTGGATTGCATCCTGTCAGAGCAACGAATATTAAGATGATGCAAATATGAAATGGCTTTCCGAAATAAAAAGCATTGGGTTTTTCTTGTGGTAGCATCTCATTAAAATTTTACTCTTTATCCTGTATCCTTTGGGGTTCAACTTGATTATTCCCGTCAATACTTATAAACGGAACTGCCCCATGTAAATCTTCATTTGTTATGGTTGCTCTTACAGTTTTTTCTTCGCCGGGAAAAAGGGTGATAAAATTGGAGTCCCAGAAAGTGGGTAATACCTCTTCTCTCCCTTCACCTTTAGTTATTACAAGCCTGTTGAAAAAAGAGAGCTTACCTGTATGGTTGCTCAGTTTCACTGTAATATTACACTCCTTCCCAGTTTCTTCTTTATAGCCAGACATTTCAAGTGCAACAGGTTCCAGGTTTGAAAGAATAGAAAAATCGGATTTATTTTCTGAAGACAACCAGTAAGTATTATCTGACAATAAACTTCCATCCTTACTTTTCAGTTCAAGTTTAACAAAATAAACTGGTGTCAGATGCAGCCCCCCCTGTGGTATTGAAAAGAGTTCTTTGTACATGTCAGCCCCAATATTCACCACCTCTGACCGGTTCCATACGGTCTTCATATTAAAATCCACTACACTGGCTTTGATTACCAGGCTATCCAGATTAAGATGACGGGTGTTGATAAGAGATATCGTATGATTGTTTGCATTCATCTGGATATGTACCGGTTCCATCGCCTTTTGCGAAAAATAGTAAGCTGCATTCTGGCACAGGTACCAGTCATATAACTGCCACAATACTGACGGCCAGCAGTCATTCAGCTTCCAGAGCATTACACCACTGGTAATGGTCCACATACGATGGTTTGCTGCTTCAAACATAGCACGGTAACTATTTGCATTCACAAACTGGGCCTTATTTGCATAATCTTCCACGCTTGATGGTGTCCCATATAATGTGCGGATAGCATTGTCATAGGCCCTGAATGCGTAACCATTATCGTCCCAGGCACCATGTTCAGCCCAGGTACTGTCTAATGGGAAGAATGCACTCCTGGCATCCGCACTGAATCGGGGGATGAATTTCTTCAGGCTGCTGTAAACAGGAACGGAAGCTACACCAAGCTCATTCCTGAATGCCTGCTTATCCACTTCAAGGATTTTGTCAAAATAAAAATGCTCCGGGTTCCAGTTGTAATCAGGATCTCCATCATCCGTGGTGCCAAGTGGAAGGTCGTCCTTTATGTACGGCGTAAATTTATCTATATCCCAGCTGGTACTGGAAGCCGGTATAAAAGGACGGGTACCATCAAGTTCATATACATATTTCTTTAAGGGAGTATAAATATCTTCGGCTACTGTAACTTCGTTTGCTGCACACCAGATAACCAGAGACGGATGATTCCTGTATCTTTTTATAATATCCTGAGCTTCTCTTAAAGCAAGCCCATGGTCGGCAGGATTATTTTCAGTAACGGTATCTCCGGGGTACATCCTGTAACACTGGTAAAAAGTTTCCCAGCACATCAGACCATACTTGTCATAAGAATCAAGGACAATGTCCGGAGGCGAAGGGGCATCCTCGTTTGCCACCATGTTTACGTTTGCTTTTGTCAGCAGTCGGGCCTCATCGTACACCCTTTTTTCGTTGATATTCAGAAGAGCATCAGGCTGCAGCCACCCTCCCCTGCAGAATACTCTCTGCCCGTTGATATAGAACACTCTGCCATAATCATTGCCAACTTTCTTTAATTCATTTGTTACTTCCCGTATTCCAAATGTTGTATTTTCCTTATCTGAAGTTTCACCTTTTATGCTGAAGGTCATCTCCATATTGTGGAGGTATTGTTTACCATATCCGTTCGGCCACCACAAATAAGGATTTTTGACTGACAATTCAGGGAATTCAGCAGGACTTAGTCCTACTTCCGTCGCCTGCTCAGCAGCCAGTTTTACTTTTTTTCTGATAATAATATCCGGGATACTCCCCCCCAGGTATTTACTATATGTCGGAAATTCAAGAGTATTGATGAGGTTGATTTTAACTGTCAGTAAACCATTTACCTCCTCCTTGCTTTCGTTTTTCAATTCTGCTGTAATTTTAATGTCTGCACGGGTGGTATCAGGTAAAGGGAGATCAGTTACGACGAATGGATTTTCTATTGTAACGGGACCGGTGGCAGTAATGTACACATCCTGGTAAATCCCCATATTACGATCCCTGATCACAGGGGCACAATCCCATCCCCCTGAAAATTTAAGTGTTTCATCTTTAAAAATATCTGTTGCATGCCCCCGGGTCTTTCCAAAAACTTCAAATTGAACTCCCGGGAAAGGAAGCCCGGGATGATCGACCTGGTGGATCTTTACAACCAGTCTATTCACCTGATTTACAATTGCATATTTAGTTATATCAAATCTGAAACGCAGGAACATGCCAACCATCTCCTGTTGTCCTGCAACCTTATGCCCGTTCAGCCATACATCAGCACGGTAGTTGATACCGTCGAAATTCAGCCAGAGTTTTTTTGCTTTATAACTAACTGGTAAATTAAATTCTTTCCGGAACCAGTATGGGTCCTTCCATGGATTTGTAATGCCATCGATGTAGCTGTACTTTGCCAGACCATATTTTTGGTTAAAATCATCGGAAACATCAGGGATCTTATAATTGTTCAACCCTATCCACGGATCGGGGTATACACCTTCAATTACCAGAGCCTTCAGAACAGTCGTCGGTACCTGAGCTGGATACCACCCTTCAGGACTGAATTTATCGGTAGAAATTATTTCACCACCTTCCTTTACCTGGATTGAAGATTTAATGAGCCAATCTCCGGAAAGCAACAATTTCGTAGCCTCGTTTTTATTGCTTTCGGAACAAGAGTTTAATCCTGCTGCTAATAAAAAGAGTAAATAAAGTTTCAAAAAGTATTTCATTATAATAAGTTTTAGAATTAGTGTATTTTATTTTCCCTGGATTACCAGTGCGGCAGCACCGATGAATCCGGCATTGTCTCCTAATGCAGCATTAACTACTTTAGTTTTTCCGGCTGGCACAGGACAGATAAACTTTCTTAAAATGGTGTCCATTGAATCATAAAAAAGGTCAATCGAGTTTGCAATGGAACCGCCCAGTATAACTATTCCGGGATCTGTCATATTAATTCCCCATGCAAGTGCGGTTGCCAGAGCACCTCCAAAAATATTCCATGTTTCAACAGCATCCGGATCACCTTTCCTGGCAAGGTCAGAGATCTCTTTTGCAGTTTTAGATTGATTTGCCAGTCGCTGGTAAATTGAACTCACTCCTCTGCCAGATACAAAATCCTCGATGGTTCCATCTTTGTACGGAGAGGGCCATATTTCGCCTGCCATGCCATTTGTACCGGTAAAAAGCTTATTGTCGATTACAACAGCACAACCAAGTCCTGTGCCCAATGTAAATCCCAGGGTTGTCCTGCATCCCTTCCCGGCTCCCCAGAGGCTTTCGCCAAGCAACAGTGCATTTGCATCGTTGTCCATAAATACAGGAAGCTGAAACTTTTCACGAACCCTCTCCAACAACGGGTAAAAATGCATTGTTGGGAGTTGAGGACATTCAAGAATAATGCCGTTTTCAGTATCAAGAGGACCGGTCACACCCAGACCGATACCGATAATATATGCGGGTTTTAAGTCAGAATTTTTAATCACTTCATCTATTGAACCTGTAATCCTGCCAAATATTATTTCACTCGCATCATATCCTAGGGTGTCGACTGTGACAGGTTCACCAATAATCTCACCATCCGGAGTAATGGCTCCGGCCTGAATTTTTGTCCCGCCTACATCAACTCCGATTATTACAGTCTTATCTGGTGATTTCATATTAAATTATATACTTTACTACTACTAGTATTATTCGGTGATCGTAACTTTAGCGCCCATAGCAAAATTGCCTGGTTCGTTGCCTTCATCAACTGCCCACTGATTGACAATGAACTGAAGGGGAACAATTGCAGGTATCGGGAACAGGTATTCATCCTGGCAGGGTATATGAATGGGGTAGATATCAGGGTTTTGGAAACCTGCAAGACTATTGGTAATTAAAATCACCTTTCCCCCGAATTTTGTAATATCATCAGCAAGTCTGATCCCTTGTCGATAGGTGGTCCCGACGGGAGCAAGAATAATCGCCCTGAATCCTTTTTTTGACATTTCCATTGGTCCGTGCCTGAATTCACCGCCGTATATCCCTGCTGCGGGGTTCCTGGCTGCTTCCATGATCATGAGTGCACCCTGCAAAACGGAAGAATATGATGGTCCCCTTCCTATTATCTGGACAAAAGGGGGATGGCCCAGAATGTCCATAGCAGGAGAAAGCCATTCCTCCCTGTTATTTATCAGATTCCCAACTGCTTCAATAGCGACATTAAGCTCAGCCATCGAACCCGGTTGCCACTTTCTGGTAAGTACTCTGGAAAAAACAGATAACACCAGCAGTGTCGAGACATATGTTTTTGTCGAGGTCATCTCTTCTCTGCCTGCCTTACAGAGAAGGGTCACCGCCGACTTTCGTGCAAGAGTGCTATCTTCTTCATTTGTAATACCGATGAAGGTCCTTCCTGCAGGTATTTTTTCAATAATTTTTACAACTTCGTAACTCTCACCTGATTGAGATACACAGGTTAACAGAGCATTGTCTCTCAATAAAGGGAGATGGTAATGAAGCAATTCACCTGCGTTTATATTATTGGAAACAATCCCGTTATTGCTTAAAATACAGGAAGCAGTATGAGGTGCAAAAAATGAACTTCCCATACCTGTGAATAGCACCTGGTTAAACTTCCCCTCGTCCCAGATTCCGGTCACTTTTTCAAGTTTGTCTTGTCCCTCACCTTGCAGGTAGTAATTTAATGTATTTTGAAGAACCTGTGGTTGCTCAAAAATCTCTTTTAAGAATTTGTTCATGATGAAAATAAGGGTTGAATAAAACTTTGATATTCAGAAAACAAAATAATAAATTTGATTGAATAAAACAATAACTTGAAAATAATTAATATATTTCTGAATTCCTTATGTAAACCAATCTTTCAGAAAAATGGATACAAATACGAAAACAATAAATCCTCCTCTTACAGCAAGAGTGACATCAATAGATTTCTTTCGTGGATTTACAATGTTTCTTTTAGCCGGGGAGG
>Ga0315278_10003928_pt1 | contig 13388 bp, 9 predicted proteins | sample YL17G06_0_MG_FD_203880 | JGI IMG/M metagenome (GOLD analysis project Ga0315278, IMG submission 203880) | Sediment microbial communities from Yellowstone Lake, YNP, Wyoming, USA - YL17G06_0 | ecosystem: Environmental > Aquatic > Freshwater > Lake > Sediment | place: USA: Wyoming | collected...
CAGGTCGATCTGCCGTACTGCCCGCTCTCGCTCCCCGGCTAACCCGCCACCGCGGGATCGCCGGAAGCAGAGATCTTTCCGCTCCTGCCAGACAAGCTGGCAGGGGGCGGAGAAGAGGGCGAAGTGGCCGCGTGCCCGCTCTCGCTCCCCGGCGAACCCGCCACGGCGGGATCGCCGGAAGCAGAGATCTTTCCGCTCCTGCCAGACAAGCTGGCAGGGGGCGGAGAAGGCAGATGCACATTGACAACCTCGTGGATCACGATGCGCGATGAGGCCACGCCATGTTCCGCGAGTCGTTCCGCAGTGTGTTTGCTAAACACCCATGCCGCCAGATGCTCGGGAAGGTTCTTGTACACGGCGAAGAACGCATCGACCGTTGACGATGACGGGAAGACCACGCCGTCATAACCATCCAAGGCGACAGGTCGCGGCGTCTTCAGCACCGTGTCGTATGCCACAACCGGCTTCACTTGCGGCATGGCGTGCAGTGCATTGGCCGATCGCGATGAACAGGGATACAGCACGCGCTTGTAAGGCAGTTGAGCAAGCAGAGCGGCCATGCCGTCCGAGTCGGCCTGTACGGGCATGTGGGCCACCGTGCCGCCATGCCGCGTGATGACGCGTGCGGTCGCCGGGCCAATCGCAATCACCGGCATTGCTCCCTGCTCATGCGCGGCGAAGAACCAGTCCACAGCGTTCTTGCTGGTGAACATGAGCGCGTCGTATGCGGCGAGGTCAAGCGCGATGGCTTGTCTCGGCTTGATGCCGATCAGCGGCAGCTCGACCACGGCGTCCGCCTCATTGAAGCCGAACGGGTCGAGGCCGGTGTGCAGGACGCGATATGGCCGATGGAACTGAGCCGCAGTCGGCCCGGCGATGATGAGCAGCGGCGAGGGTGCGGTGCAGCCGGGCAGGGCCTCGAGGGTGGTGAGCTGGCGGGACTCGTCGGGCATGCCCGCGTTGCGCACAAGGGCCACGGGCGTTGCGGGCCCGAGTCCGGCTGCGGCAAGTTCCCGGGCGACTTCGGCAAGTTTCGAGGCGCCCATATAGACGACATGGGTCATGCCCGCGGCTCCTTCGCCGGCGGCATGAGCCGAGTGGAACGTGACGGCCGAGGCGACGCCGCGGTGCGTCAGCGGCACGCCTGAGGCTGCGGCGGCTGCCTGAGCCGCGGACACGCCTGGAACGATCTCGACGCGGACAAGCCGTTCGCGGAGATAGTGAGCCTCCTCACCGCCGCGGCCAAAGATGAGCGGGTCGCCGCCTTTCAGCCGGACAACGGTCATGCCCGCTCGCGCAGCCTGGTGGAGCATCTCGTTGATCTCGTCCTGGGACGCGGCATGGTGATCCTTCCGTTTGCCGACATAGACATGGTTGCCCGGGCAATCCTCGATCGCAGCGGGATCGAGCAGGTCGTCATAGAGGATGAGGTCGGCCAGATCGAGGATGCGACGGGCCTTGCAGGTCATCAGGGCAGGATCGCCCGGGCCGCAGCCAACGAGCCAGACCTTGCCCCAGTGCCTGCGGACATCGAGCGGATGGAACAGGGCCTTCATGTCCGGCCTGTCGCGCCGGGCAACGACGGCGAGATGGCCTTGGAGGGGATGAGTGGCAAAGGGCAGGATCTCGGCAATGCGTTTTTCGAGGCCAAGCCGTTTCAATGCGCAGGTGGCAACGATCAGCGCGTCAACACTGCCTGCATCGAGCTGAGCGAGCCGCTGCTCGATTGAGCCACGAATGCCGACCGTCACAAGGTTCGGACGGATCGCCGCGATATGTCCGGCGCGTGCAGGGGAACTGGTGCCCACCTTCGCCCCGCGGGGCAGCATGGTCAGCGGAACAGTGCCGCGGCTCACGAGCGCGTCAGTGTTGTCGAGACAGGTGGTAAGGGCGACAATATCGAGCATGTCGTGCAAGGGAAAAGGCAGATCCTTTGCAGAGTGAACGGCAACGTCGGCTTTGCCTTCGACGAGACAGGTGTCAAGCGCATCGGTAAAGAAGTCCGCCTTGACCGGCTCGAGCAGGGAGACATCCTGGTGGAGGTCGCCAAAGGAGTCAATGCAGTCTGCGCGCCAGGCAATGCCTGGCAGGCAGGCCATCACTTCCTCGGCCTGGCAGCGAGCCAGCCGACTTGAGCGCGAGACCACGGTGATCATAGGTTCATAACTCCGTGCGCAGCAGGGCGCACCCGATGTATTGTACCATATTACTGGCTGCAGCGCGGTATTAACTGCAAAGAAGCACGGTTCTCCCCATCGGCAAGCAACTGCCACCGAAGTGTCAGCCGATCCAGGACTTGACGGGCTTCTGGAGGAACTCGTCGACGGGGATTCCATCGCCTCCAACCAGCAGTGTGCGCGCGTGAGGGAACCGTGCAGTGAACAGACCGCATGCTTGAACACGGGACCTCCCTGATTTACTCAATATGTTGAGTAATCATACTCAATAGTGTGAGCAAAGCAAAGAGTGGCACCCTGCTCCTTTTTTTGCTGGAGCCAGCGGAAGAGCCGCGGTTATGCGCGGAGCTGGCGCTCGGCGTCGACAACGCCGCGGTCTATCAGGTCGCGGGCAGTGCGCGCTGACTGGCGGATCTTGTCGGAGGTGTGGGGCGCCTGGGCAAGCTGGCGGAGGAGCTGGATGATCATGCGGAGGAACCGGACAAGCTCGCCTTCGTCGAGCCTGCTGGCCTGGACGGCGTCTGCGAACTGGCCCCCTTTCAGCCAGACATCGAGGGCGCATCCCAAGTGCGGCTTGGGCGGAGGAGCCCAGGGCTCGATAGCATACCGCGTCTCGACCGCATGGACGGCATGGTACGTCCGCTTGAGCTCGCGGAAGACCCAGGAGAACTGGGAGGGCACATGATCGCTCAAAAGCACGCCCTTGCGCGGCTCGAACACGAGGCAGGAAATGGCGAAACAGAGCTCGTGGGGCGAGAACCGGTCGAGCAGGCCCGTCTCGAACAGTTCGGACAGGTACAGCTCGTAGCCGAACATCCAGCGGGCGAAATGGCCGCGCGGGGAGAGCTTGCCATTGCGGATGCAGCCGGCCTCTTTAAGAAGATTAAGGCGGTCGGCGAACCGTTGCCGGGCCAGTTTCTTCTGCCGCTTCGACGCCTGGAAGCAGTGGAAGGTGCGGGGATAGAGGTCGAACACCTTCTCGCCGTAGATCTCGAACAGGTTGAGGACGGTTGCGTACGACGCGTTGAACTGGCTCAGCACCGGGCCGGGCTGGCCAAAGAGGGACAGTTGCACCTCCTCGACACGGATGTGGGTGGGCGTGAGGCGGACATAGACGAAGCCTTCGTCGTCCATGCCGCGCCTGCCGGCACGTCCGGCCATTTGCTGGAGGTCGCGCGGGCGGAGCGAGGCGAAACCGGTGGCATAATACTTCCGCAAGCCATCGAAGACGACGGTGCGTGCGGGCATGTTGATGCCCAGTGCGAACGTCTCGGTGGTGAAGATAAGGGGGAGGAGCTTTGCGGTGAAGAGCTGCTCGACAATCTCCTTGAGCGTGGGCAGCATGCCGGCGTGGTGATAGGCCACTCCGTGGCGGACGAACTGGCGGAGCCGTTGCGCGGACGGTTCCTCGAGCACGCCGTACCGGACGCACAGGTCGAGATAGTTCCGCTCGACAACGGCGTGCTGTTCCGGTTCGAGGAAGACCATGCCCAGCACCTCCTCGGCCAGCTCCTCGGTGCGGCGTCGGCCGAAGGCGAAGTAGATGCAGGGCAGCTCATCATGCTCGCGGATGTGCTTGATGAGGGCATGGAGGCGGTTGGGAATGACATGATCCTCGCGGCTGAACCTGTCCCGTCTTTTGACCGGGATATTCCGAAAACAGTCGCGCTTGACGTCCTTCCATGAGTCGAACAGGCGGTTCTGGCACTGGAAGAAGAAGTGGAGCGGGACGGGCCGCTCCGTCTCGGTGATGACGGTGGTGGGGCGATCGAGGACCTGCTCCATCCACGCGGCAATCTCGTCAATATTGGGCACCGTGGCGCTGAGGCAGAGCATCCGTGTCGCGGGCGGTGTGAGGATCATGGCCTCCTCCCAGACCGTGCCCCGCTCCTCGTCATCGAGGTAGTGGACCTCGTCGAAGATGACCCATGCGGCGTCCTCGATCTGCCCGGGCTCGTCGAGCAGCGTGTTCCGGTAAATCTCGGTCGTCATGATGCGGAGGGGCGCCCGGGGGTTGATGGCGACGTCACCGGTGACAATGCCGACCAGGTCTCCGTACTGGGCTGAGAAGTCGCGGTACTTCTGGTTGCTGAGCGCCTTGATGGGCGCGGTGTAGATGACGTTCCGCTGCCGGGCGAGGGCATCGGCGACGACATGGTCGGCAATCACGGTCTTGCCCGCGCCCGTGGGTGCGGCGACGAGGATCGAGGTCGTGCCCTGCACCGCGTCAATGGCGCGCTGCTGGAAGGGGTCGTAGGAGAACGAGTGGAGGGTGGGAAGCACGGAGGTGGAGGGTGAATTAATGGTGAATCATAAATGACGAATGACGAATGACGAATGACGGATGACGAATGACGGATGACGGATGACGGATGACGAATGACGAATGACGGATGACGAATGACGGATGACGAATGACGAATGACGAATGACGAATGACGAATGACGAATGACGGATGACGAAGGATGCATGTTGGGATGAGGCATGATCAGAGGTCGTGCGCGGCGAGACGGGGAAGGAAGGTGTGCCATGCCTCGTCAGGCGATGCACCGCGTGCGAACTGGGCGGACAGGAAATCGAGCCGCGTGCGGAGCCCGGCATTGTTGGCGATCTGGATGGACAGGCCGGGCCGGACATTCGCCTCGATCATGAGGAACCCGTGCGCGGCATCGAGCATGAGGTCTATGCCGATGTACTGGAGCGGGATGTGGCTGGCCAGTGTGCGGGAGATGTCGAGAGCGCGCTGCCAGTCGGGCAGTTCGAGGCCGAGCAGCGGCGCGCCCGTGTCGGGATGGCGCGAGACGGGGACGCTGCGCTGGACGGCGTTGACGGTGACGCCCTCGGCAATGTCGATGCCGACGCCCACGGCGCCCTGGTGAAGGTTCGCGCGGCCGTCCGAGCGGCGGGTGGGCAGGCGCATCATGGCCATGACGGGAATGGTGCGGTAGAGGATGATGCGGAGGTCGGGGGTGCCGTGCCAGGTGATGCTCCCGAAGAACTCGTGGGGGAATATCCGCTGCTCGATGAGGGCGCTGTCCGGCAGTTCGCTGAGCGAATAGAGGCCGGAGAGGATCGAGGCAAGATGATAGCGCATGTCGAGGGTCGAGACAGGCCGTCCGCTGGCCCGGCGCCAGACGTCTGCGGCGTCCTTCTCGAGGACGAGGACTCCCCGGCCTGCCGAGCCGGTGTTGGGCTTGATGACCAGGGTACGGTGGGTGCGGGTGACGTGCTCGATGGTGCGCGCGATTTCGCCCCATTGCTCGACCACGGCGTAGGTGGTGGGCACCGGGACGCCTGCCTTGAGGGCGATGTCCTTGGTGAGCAACTTCTGGTCGACAATGTGGTAGTGCTGGCGCGGGTTCCAAAGGGCGATGAACTGGGCGTTCCGCCGGTTCATGGACAGGATGCGCCGGTCGCGCAGCCAGTGCCAGTAGTTAGCGGGATTGAACCTGTGCATTGGCCAGTGCGCGGAAGCGCAGCACCTCGTTGAGGCGGAACCCCGAGTACCGGCCGATCAGCAGCATGAGGGCGATCACTGCCAGCAGCAGCTCGGGCATGACAAACAACGCATGGTCGAGCACCTTGACCCTGAACACCAGGCAGACCAGGATGACGGAGCAGATGGTGCCCGCAAGGTGCTTGAACATATTAAGGAAGCCATCCTCGATCTCGAGCAGCCAGCAGCGCTCGATTGACATGGTAAGGATGACCACGGGGAGGAGGCCGACAAACGCGCCCATCTCCGTCTCGAACTGGTCGGTGATCACCACAAAGGCGATCATGCCGATGATGACGCTGGTGAGCATGACGGAGAGGCGCGGGACGAGCAGGAGCTTGAACCGGTCAACCATCCAGCGGACAACAAGGCCGACGCCGATGAAGGTCAGGACAGTGAACACGCCCCATTTGAGCGGGGCAAGATGGACGCCCAGCGAGATGAGGACAGGAGCGAAGGTGCCGAGGGTGGGCAGGCCGACGATGTTCCGCAGGATGCACACGACCAGCGCGCCGAGCGGGATGAGGAGGAGGAACCGGACGGCCCACTGGCCATTGGGCGACAGGCGGCCAAGCGAGGCGGCTGCGGCGACCTGGCGCCATCTGTTGGACGACTGGGCGTCCTCCGATACGTACGCGGCTATCTTGTGGAGTTCGAAGTCGTAGACGAACGAGTCCACATACCGGTGGCGGATCAACGGCCGGTCTCCCCGGTACAGGATGAGGTAGTCGGGCGGCATGATCCTGCGGTAGCGGTTGAGGGGGCAGAAGGGCACCCATTGCTCGTTCAGCCAGGCCTCAGCCCAGACATGGGTGTCGCGTTTGACGCCTTCGTTGAGAATGATGCCGCCCACAAGCCGCGCGGGAATGCCGCAGGCGCGGCACAAGGCAACCATGAGCCTGCTCTTGCCGCCGCAGTCGCTCCAGCCATTGGTGAGGCAGGAGAGCGCGTCCCCGACGCCCGGCACGAAGTCATGGCCGATCCTGAAGGCGCAGAACTGGTAGATGGCGTCGGCCTTGTCGTTGACGTCATGGAGCGAACCGGCAAGCTCCCGGGCGGTGCGCTGGATCTCCGGGTCCAACGACTGGATGCGGTCGGTCGCCTTCAGGTTGAGCTGGAGGTTGGCGTCGCGGTTCTTCTTCATGGGCTGCGACGGGGGCTTTCCGGGCTGGGTCTGGGCGATGAACGATACCTGCATCTCCTTGCTGCCAAGCGAGCCGGCATTGCACCATTCGATCAGGCGGTTCCTTTCCTCGCCCTTCTTCTCGTCGCCTTCGGTGACCAGGCGGTGCATGACACCAAGGTCCTTGAACTCCTCGGAAGCGATCTGCTGCGCATCGGACTTCTGGGGCAGGAACAGCTTGGTGTAGGCCGTGGGATTCTTGGCGTAGCCGGTGAGGCGGATCTTGACGCGCCAGCGTGCGCCGCGAACCATGCCGGACAGTTCGCTGCCCAGGAGCAGGCAGCGCGCGGTCGCCAAGCCGGCTGCGGTCAGGAACAAGACGCCTGAGGCAACAAGAACCAATCTGGTGGGGCGATCCATACAGCGGGGTGGCCGACGCGCGCGCGAACGGGGAGGAGCTCGGGCGCGCCAGTCACACTTCTTCCTCTTCGTTCGATTCAGCCTCGCGCCAGTTCACCCAGAACTGGCAGAACTGGTGCCAGGCATCAGGACACTCGACAAAGAAATCGCCCAAGGCCTCGAGCATCTTCTCGGTGTCCTCGTCAACCTGAGCCATGAGATCCTGCAGGCCGTCCCGCGGATCCTCACTGATGCCGTGATCCGAAAACCTCCATTCCTTCATAACCAACAACCCTTGTCGTTAGACTTTACCATTACAGGTTGCACCATTATAACGTAATAATTTGCAAATTGCAAGGAGGGAGCTCTCCGCGCTCCCTCCGGCGCGCCAAAAGGCGGTTTGTGTGCCGTGCAACCCGTGCCGCCTTTGCGGCAATCAGCCGGGCAAACGGCTTGATGGCTGCCCAAGGCAGCCCCATGAAATAGGCGTCCAGCACCCGCAGCCGGTCTGCCGGTCGCACGCAGCCCAGCACCAGGCTCGAGAAATGGAGCGCCGTCAAATCCTTCACCGACCACCGGTTCCCCGGCACCGCGCCGCGCCTGAGCCGCTGGACATCGAGCACATGAAGCCTGTAGCTGCCAGCAAGGTCGCCCACCACGTAGAGGTGGCCAAGATAGAAATCGCGGTGGACAAAGCCGGCATTGTGGAGCGTGGCGGCAAGCGAGCCAAGCCGCCTGGCCAGCTCGCACCGGCACGCATACGGCAGCACCGGCTGGTCGGCCAGCAGCCGTTCGAGCGGCCGCCCGCCGGGAAGCTCCGCTGTCACAATGAACGAGCGGCATGCAGGTGCAGCGCCCGCCTGCTCGCCCAGTGCCACCAGCGGCACCACAGGAACGCCCAGTGCGCGCAGCCGCACGTTGGCCTCCCATTCCGCGCGGGCGTGGGACACGAGCCGCCCATATTCGCGCCAGCGGGCGACGGCATCGAATGCGGAGGCCGTATGCCGCTTCAGGTACCATGTCTCGTCCGCGACGGCAATGGCAACGACTGTGCGGCCCCGCTTCCGGGTGACGATCCGGCCTGTGCCGAGCGCGGCATAGTCGTCAAAGGACGAGGCCGGAGCGCGGTCAAGCCTGGCCTGCTCGGCAAGGTTCACCGTCAGGCTGCCCCGGCGTGCAAACTGGATGTACCGGCATGCATCGTCGCCGCGGGCGACCAGGCGGATAAAGCGGCGGTCGGCGGAAGAGAGGCGCGGTCGCTGCTCGCAGGCGAGGAACAGGCGGATCCGGTCACGCAGGGAAAACAGTTCCATGAACAGCAGGCGGTTGAGCACTTCGCAGGTGCGAAGGCGGGCGGCGCGGCCAAGGCCGGGCAGAAGCCGCCTGAGGAGGCGGCGGAGGACGCCTGCGCGGTCAATGCACCCCGGGTGTGCGATCCTAAGGCGGAACCCTCCGTCCTCGAGGTGGCGGAGAACCACCATGCCCTCGGCCACACGACCAACCGAGAAGCCGGTGCGGAACAGCGTGCAGGCCAACGCGGCAAGTGCGGGTGCAACAGCCAGTACGGCTTGCCGCTGCGCCTTCGGATCTGGATCGGCACGCACACCGCCCTGCCAGCGCTCGAACGAGACGTACCGGTCGTCGGAAGGCTCCACCTGGACGGTGCAGCGGCCGCGCTCGTCCATGCCGTCCGCGTGGGCGACAATGGGCGCAACGGGGATGCGGTGCTGTCTCAGGAGGAGATGCCGGCGGTACGCGGCATGGAGGGAGGTTGCACAGGCCTTGTCCGCACGCGTGATGCGGAGGAGGCAGCCGCCGCGGCCGCGCCATGGGCCGGGCAGGCCGGGCTCGTCCGGCAGGCGAAGCAGCCAGGAACGAGTGCCGGGAACACCAGCCGGGCATGCCGCGCTGTCCAGCGGTTCGAGCGCCAGTGGCGATGTCTCGCGTCTCCTGCGCGGTGCGCCCACGCGGGCAAAATCGCCGAACCGTGAGAGCCCATGGGCGGCGAGGCAGGCACGATATCCCGGCGCAATCATGAGGGTGCGCACACTGACGAGCGCATCGCGGCCCAGCACCAGGCCGAGCACGGCGCGGCGGATCGCCCCGGCCACCAGCGGCAGCACAATGCCTGCCATCCACAGCACAGCCACTGCGCACAGGCCGGCCTTGACGAGTGCGTAATACGGGATGGCCAGGTACTCGGGGCACGAGGCAACCGTATCGATATAATGCCGTTTCAGTTCCGGAAGCACTGCGCTGCGCGCGTCGGCAACGGTGGAGCCAGGCGCGGGCAAGACGCGGTTGACCGCAACATAGCCGCGGGGATGGGGCATGAAGAAGTTGGTGACCAGCGGGCCAAGGCCGAGCTGGGCAAGCTGCCGCTCTTGAACCGCAATGTCGTCCGGCACATTGGTGGGAACGGCGATCTGCCGCATGGTGTCGAAGAACCGCCTGAACAATGCGCGGTCAATCTTCCTTGTGTCAAGGCTGTGCTCCATCGCGGCGGATATCTGGAAGGTATCAAGGGAATGGCTGAGCTCGCGGAGCCGCGCGGCCTGCTGGTCGGCTGAATAGAGGAAGGCGCTTGCGCTCTGATAGGGGCCGATCCGGCCTGACGCCTGGAGGCCGGCAAGATGGCGCGCGGCGGCCTCGGCGGCCTGGATGGCCGCCTCCTTCGTCTCGCCAATGACGCCCACCATCAGCGCGGGACAGGTGGCGGTGCAGGCGGGAGTGACCATGTCGCCCAGCCGGTCGGCAAGCCCGAGCGGATCCGCCAGCGTCCGGTTCTTCAGCTCGATCGAGCAGGGGGAGAGCAGGATGGTGACTGCCCGTTTCACGCGTGACTCGACCACGTCCGGCGTTGTCTGCTCGACAAAAGCGCGGAGCGAATCGGCGGGCAGATACGCCTGAGGCCGGTCGAGAAGGTGGAGCCAGAGGTTCGAGAAGAGGCAGGCCCCGGGCGTTCCGGCGCGCCAGCGGGCAATCACCGGCTCGAGCTCGGCGTACTCGCCGACGAACCCAAGGCCGCTGGCGTGCCTGACCAGCCACTGCTCGGGCACCGGCCGGCTGAGGAGGATGCCGAAGGCAATGGCGGCAGCGAGGCTCGCCAGTGTCAGTCCAAAGAAGTACCACGTCCTGAACACGCCGTCACCTTGTACGGTTGTGGGCCAGAGAATCCGTCATGACAGGTCATTGTAGCAAAGCGGGCGTGGCATGTCAATTATGGGCGGGAAATCGGGCACTACGTCAGCGTTCGTTCTCAACCGCATACGCATAGCCCTGCTCGGTAAGGAACAACTGGCGTTTCATGGCGAAGTCCTGCTCGCTGCTGTTGTGGGTGACAATGGTGTAGAAATGGGCCTGGTTCGATCCCGGTTTTGGCCTGAGGATGCGGCCGAGGCGCTGGGCCTCTTCCTGCCGGGAGCCGAAGGTGCCGCTGATCTGGATGGCAACGTTGGCGTCCGGGAGATCAACGGCGAAGTTGCCTACCTTCGATACAATCAGGCGGTTCAGGCAGCCCGAGCGGAACTGGGAATAGAGGTCGTCGCGCTGGGCCTGGGGCGTCTGGCCCGTGATGAGAGGCGCGTTCAGTTCCTGTGCCAGGCCCCGCAACTGGGCGAGGTACTGGCCGATGATCAGGACGCGGTCGTCCTTGTGGAGGTCGAGCAGGCGGAGGATGACTTCGAGCTTGCGCGGGTTCTCCGAGGCGATCCGGAAGCGATGCCGGTCGCTGGCTACGGCATAATCGAGCTGCTCGGCATCGGGCAGCGGTATCCGTATCTCGGTGCAGGACGCCTGGGCGAGCCAGGCCTGTGCCTCAAGTTCCTTCCAGGGCATGTCATACCGTTTCGGGCCCACCAGGCTGAAGACGTCGGTCTCCTTCCCGTCCTCGCGGACAAGGGTGGCGGTAAGGCCAAGCCTGCGGCGTGCCTGGAGGTCGGAGGTGATCCTGAACACCGGCGCGGGCAGCAGGTGGACTTCGTCATACACGATCAGGCCCCAGTCCCGCTTGAAGAACAAGTCGAAATGCGGGAACACCTCCACATTCTTGTCCGGCCGGTACGTCAGAATCTGGTACGTGCACAAGGTCACCGGCGCGATCCCCTTCGCCTCACCTGAATACTCGGCGATGTCGGCCTGGGAGAGCGAGGTCTTGTCCAGCAGCTCGTCGCGCCACTGGCGCAGGGCAGTGATGTTCGCGCTGACAATCAGGGTGTGGGTCTGGATGCGGGCCATGATGGCCATGCCCACAATCGTCTTGCCCGCGCCACAGGGCAGGACAACGATGCCGCAGCCTCCCTCGACTCCGCCGCCCTGGTAGAAATTGTCCGCCGCGTCGCGCTGGTAGGCGCGGAGACCGAAGGGATGGCCGCTTAGGGACACCTCGCGGAGGGCGACAGGGAATGGTGCGCCCTGGATGTAGCCTGCCCGGTCCTTCACCGGGAACCCGATCTGGGTGAGCACCCGCTTGATCTCGCCGCGATGCCGTGTCTGGACAATGAACTCGCACTCGGTGGCGCCGGGCTCAATGAGCGCCCCCGCCTTCGGATGATGGGCAATCTGCCGGGCGAGGCCCCGGTCCGCCACCTTCAGCACCAGGGCGTCCCCGCCCGCCTCGAGGACAAGGCGGCCATACCGGCCGGCGAGCTCGGTGATCTCATGCGTGAGCACTGCGGGCACGGGAAACTTGCTGAAGTGCTCGAGCGAGGCGACAAGCGAGGCTGCATCGAGCCCCGCCGCGGTGGCGTTCCAGATCGAGAGCGGGGTGATGCGATAGGTATGGATATGCTCGGGGCTCTTCTCAAGTTCGGCGAACAGCACCAGGCGGTCTCGAGCCTGCTCATAAAGCGGATTGTCCACCTCAAGCAGGATCGTCCGGTCGCTCTGGACAATCAGCGGATTCGCTGTGGGCACGGCAGTAGACATAGTGACAGCTAGTATAGCGAACCGGCCTGCGTTTGTCCATAGGCAGGGGAGGTTGAAAGGTTGTCGGAGGCCTTTTTTGGCTGTTTTAACCCCCTGCGGTTGACATGGAGGGCATAAAAGTATATAATGTGCTGGTATTTTGATATGGACTCGCGGGCGCCTCGGGCGCTGCGTGTAACTCTTATGCCATGGAGACGTGACGTATGAAAAAGCTGTTGACCATAGTGCTGGCACTGACCCTGTGTGTAATGAGCGTGAACGCCCAGAACGATGAGGAGCAGAAGAAGACCACCAAGGATTCCGACCGGATGGGCCAGAATATCTGCCGCGGCGTGGTCAACATGCTTACCTGCTGGGTTGAGGTGCCGCGCTGCTTCTGGATCGAGACCATCCGCAATCCCTATTACGGCGGCGTCGTGGGCCTGATGAGCGGCAGTTTCCTCACGGTTGGCCGCGCATTCGGCGGCGTGTCGGACGTGGTCACGCTTGGCCTGACGGGCCCTGGGATCTATGGCGAAGGCTTCCCGGAGTTTGTCTGGCAGTCCCGCTGGACGGCGACCGATGCGTTGATCAAGCAGCAGGAAGCCCAGGAAAAGGCTGTCGAGCAGACCAAGGCTTCCCAGCCCGAGCCGGCAAAGTAGGCAGCGGTTTTCGTCCGCCAGGGAATGTGCAGGGTGCGGCGTGTCGGCCGCGCCCTGTCTTTTTTTTGCAGCCATGACGGATGCAGGCATCTACTTCCTCCTGATCAGGCTTGACAAGGCCGTTTCCCTCGCCATTGCAGGCCGCCGGTCAGTCCTGCCTGCCGCATGGTACGTCTATGTCGGCTCGGCTCAGCGGCATCTGGCCCGGCGTATTGCCCGCCATTGCAGGACCCGGAAGCGGCTTCACTGGCATGTTGACCATCTGCTCCGCTGTGGCCGTGTGGTCGCGGTGCGGGTGCTTGATGGCGCGCCGCGTGGCACGGAGGCAGCCTGCGCCGACCTGTGGCTGCGTCACGCCGACTTTGTGCCTGTGCGGAAATTCGGCGCGACGGATTCGCCCTCGTTCGCTCATCTGACCGGATTCCGCACGCGCCGCGCGGCCGAGTCGGTGCCGGTATGGCGCGAAGCCGCTCAATGGGCGTGCCGTTTTGTTCCCGGGGTCAAGCCGCAAGGCAATCGTTGATCTTCCTGAAATTCCGATATAAGGTGGAGACCCCCGTGACCTTGTGTCACGGGTGAATAAGATTGAGGCAGAAAGGCCAAGGAAAGCCGCCCTCCCCCCTCT
>Ga0315278_10003931_pt1 | contig 13386 bp, 15 predicted proteins | sample YL17G06_0_MG_FD_203880 | JGI IMG/M metagenome (GOLD analysis project Ga0315278, IMG submission 203880) | Sediment microbial communities from Yellowstone Lake, YNP, Wyoming, USA - YL17G06_0 | ecosystem: Environmental > Aquatic > Freshwater > Lake > Sediment | place: USA: Wyoming | collected...
CCGTAACAGGCCGCGCCCCTCGCCTCGCCGTCGTTGCCCCACAGGGCCGGCCGGTTGGCAATGCTGGCGATAGTGCCCGTACCCACGTCTGTACGCATCACCCGCACCCAGTTCGAAGCCAGCGCCGCATCGGTGTACCAGGCCACGTAGCTGATATCCGACGCCGTGACAAAGCCGGTAGGGCGGAAGTTGGGCCGCGTGTCCGCGGGCCCGGTCACCTCCTCCAAGGTCGCCGTCAACTCGGTCGGCGTGATGTCTTTCAACACCTCGCCCGCCGTGGCCCCGATGATCTCATACCCACTGGCGATCATCCACCGGTTGGCCGGCCCGTTATACGTCGGCACTGTTCACCCCCTCTTCCTCGCTCCAAGGCCACTCAGGCGCGCCAGGCTCGCCGGCGCCTTCCGTGGAGGTATCCATGGCCAGGTCGTCAGCCGGCGGCGCCTCCGCGGCCTCGCCCTCGCTGGCGCCATCCTCCACGAAGAAGCCCCCGGCGTGCATCTGCCGCAGTGTCCATTCCGGTAAGTCGTTGGCATTGAGCTGGTCTCCCGGCTCGCACCGCTTGCTCGCCGCCTTGACATCCTCATACCGTGGCTTGTCACCGCGGCCGAGCTTCGCCGCCATTTCATGGTCGGCCACATACCAGCCGCCAACGGCTACCGTCAGCGTTCCGCCGCGGGTTGCCGTCTTGTGTTTCGTCATAGAGCCCCCTCATGCACCTGGCATCCGATTTCGATTGTCGCACTGCCCAGGTACTCGGCGCCCGAGGATACCCGCGCGATCGGATCGTAGCTTACCCGGATTCCACCTTCGCCTGTACCCCACTCTTCGGTACGGGTCGTTCCGTTCCAGTACTCGGCTAGCATTTCAAGCACCGCCACCACGTACCGCTTCGTCAGCCGCGCCACTGACTCGGCCGGCGTCTCGCTGGCCGTCCCGGGGTACGACACGACCACGAAGAACGCGAACCGGTGATCCACAATAACGCCACGCCGGAAGCCGCCCGGACCAGGCTCTAACGCGCTGTCAGTTGGTACGACGTACAGCACCGGGAACTCGGGCTCCCGCTCTTGGTCCGGGTCGCTGTGGCGCACCGCCACGAACGCCGGCATCGGCAACGCCGGGGCCGCGTACCGCGCCACCACGTCGGCTAGCTTGGCCACCTGCGCCGTGCCGATGTACGCCATGACGTTATCCGCCACCGCCTCGGCCATAGTCCAGCTCATGGCTTGGCCCCCGCCCCACCGAACACGGTGGCGACCGTCTGCGCCGCCCACGCGTCGGCCAGGTCGTACCACCGCTGCACGTCCTCAGGTGTCAGGTCGATTACCTGCCGGCGCGGCATTCGCGCCGTGCCAGACTGGTGATACTGGGCCGACTTGTCCGACGTGCCCAGTTCCATCGTCGTAGCCGTCATGCGCCGCACGTTGCCCGCACCGCCCTTTGTCGTAATGCTGCGCTTCAGGCCGCCCGTGCGCTCCAGGATCTTCCGGCCGGGATACTTCTTGGCCTTCCACGCCGCGTACCGTGGCGACAACGGCGCCCACTTTCCCTCAGTGCCCGCGCCCTCAGCCCCGAACTGCCGAACCTCGATTTCGCGGAAGTCCTTTTCAAGTACGTACCACAGCGTACGGAAGTCGGACAGCCGCCGACTGAGCATGGTGAACTTGCGGTATGGTTCCCATTCCGCCTTCACCTCAGCCGTCAGCGTCACAGTTCGCTCTGCCATCACCATTCCATGTCAGTGGTCATCTTCGGCTCAGCGTTGGCGCCCAGGTCGTTGTCAACCAGGGGGTTTGCCAGCGTGTAGCTGGACGGCAGCTCGGCCGCCGACGTGCCCGCGAATCCTTCGACCCGCGTAGGCAGCGCCTTGATGCCCGCCTGATACCGATCCTCGAAGAATCGCCATGCCGCCTCACTGTTTGTCCCGCCGCTGTCCTGGAACCGCGCCCTTTGAATCTCGGCCGCGGTGCCCCACACGTTCAACGTTTGCAGCCACGTCACCAGCCCGGCCGGCGAGCTGACGGGGGTCGTGTAACCGACCCCCGCCATCACGCTGTCAATCTCAGCCGACACTCCGTCTACCATTGCCTGCGCCTGCGCCACCGTCAGCGGCGCGTACCACGTAGCACCCCCTCGACTGGGTACCCGCGCTTCAACGTCGCTCAGCGTTGCGTAGGCCATGGTAGGTGATCCCCTTACGCGAACTTCACCGCGTACAGCGGGTTGCCGTAGCCGGCATTGTACCGGCCGTAGAACGTGTACTGCGCCTTGCGCAGCACGCGCCACTCGTAGCTATCGGTGCTGGTCGTGCCCTCCATGTGAGGCGCCTCGCGGTCGCTCCACACGAACGGGAACTTCCCGGTACCCTGGTTTACGTATGTCATGTACCAGTCGCCAGCGTCGGTGAGTTGCCGGTTCATTATCACCTTGTACTCACCCGCCTGGAAGCTGTCACCGGTCGGCGCCAGTTGCCCCGTGGGCTGGTTGATATAGCTGTTGTACATCAATGCCTGGTAGAACTGGTCGTACAGCCCGATAGGTACAATGATGGTGTTGAGCCGGATCCCCATCGCCACGCCCTTGTCGTTCGTGAAGGCCATCGCCGCCGTCTGCCCGGCACGAATGTCGGTGAACACGTTGGCGGCGGTTGTGTACGTCCCCGTCGCCGTTAGTAAGTTGTCGTTCACCTGCGCCGTCAGCCCCAACGCCCGGCTGTTGGCGAACATAGCGATGCCGTCGTAGGCCAGGCCGTTCAGCTCGAACAGGTCGCCCACGATCCGCCCGATGTGGGCCTTGAACTCGTTGGCGTAGTGGGCCGGATAGTCAGCGTACATCTTGTAGCGGTCATCGGCGAACGCTTCGCGCTGTACCTCGTATCCGTCCTGCCACGTCTTGTTCTCGATGGACAACGTGTACTGCCGCCCGTTCTGGAATACGACCGTGCCGTGCGTCACGTCCTGTGGACCCGTAGTGCCGGCACCGACGAAGGGGACCGTCTCGGTCAGTGTAGACGAAGGCATACGGCGGGCGAGCTGCAACAGCACGTCCGCGTTCTCCCGCTCGTTCCACGTCGACCCGAACTGCGCCTGGTAGTTCGTCAGCAGAGCAGCGAGGTAGTCAGATGTTACGATCATGGTCTATCTCTCCTAGCTTCCGGTCAAGGGACCGTCGCCGAGAACACGTCAGCGATGTTGCTGCCAGCCGCGCAAGTGGTCATTCCCTTGACCGCCCACTTGGCCGTCACAACGTCCGTGAACTCGAACCAGTCGCCGATGCTGCCGCCCGCCGTCGTGCCGGGCAGTGTCAGTGTGTCATCCGTGCCCGCCGCCGGGTACGCAGTCACCGTAGTACCGTCCACGTCAAGGACATGCACCTGACCGAAGAACGTATCAGTGGTCGTGACCTTGATGATGTGGTTATTGCTGGTCGGCACCACCGTGATAATGAAGCGGTACACCGCCCCCGAGCCCGTCGCTGAGGGAAGTGTCACCACCGACCCCGACGCCGTGTCAAGCGCAACGATGCGCCCCTCATGCGTCGAGGGCGCACACGTCTCGGTACCACCTGCCACCACCAGTCGAACCGACACGTCCGCCACGTTGTCGATCTCGGCCGTTGTCGCGGCCGTCGCCGTCGCCGTGCCCGTGGTCATGAGGAACGAGGCCGAAGCACCCGCGTCAGGGATCGTGTACGTCCGCGCCCCCGACTGCGAAGCGTTGACGATGGTCGTCGTGGTGTTGCCCGCGCTGTCGGCGGCCGTCAGGGCCACCTTTCCCATAGATGCCGTAGTCGGGAAGATATCGACCGTGCCCGCCGTACCCGACGCGCCCGCATCGATGTTCACCGCGTCCAGGTTGCGGAAGTCGCCCGCATCCTTGTTGGCGTCCACCACCACCGACTTGCTTGCCTGGACCGTGCCCGCGGCATTGATGTCCAGGTAGTTCAGCTCGCCGGCACTGGAAGTCACACCCGAGAGAGCCAGGCTGTAGCTCGGCGCCACCAGTACCCAGCCGTGCGTCGTGTCTACGAACTTCACCAGCACGCCCACCAGGCAGAGGTTAGTCGAGGTGTCATCAACGGTGTTGTCGTCAATGACGTACATCGGCTCGCCTACCATCGCCTGAGTGATGGAGCTTGCCGCAAACAGGTACGCCCTGCCGGCCTCCACCTTGATCCATTCGTCACCGTCAGCCGTCCCACCGAGAACGTTCTCGGTGGCGACCCCGACGCAATAGATGGCCGCCGAGTCCGTGGCCGCGACAGCGAAGCCGTTCGCGTTCACACACACAAGAGAGCCCTTGTAGATCTGCGCCGCGGCCAACACGGGATAGCTCCCGCCCTGCCCCCAGTCCGTCACTTTGCGCTGGGCATCCGCGCTTAGTACTGTCATTGTCTTACCTTCCCTTTGCCGGCCGTCCCGGCTTGCGCCGTGGCGGCACGATTGGAGTTGCTGTCACTACCCTACGCTCCGTCTCGGTATCCGCCACCGTGACCACGGGTGCCGGCTGACCAGCCGGCTCGGCGGGCGCCACAGGGAGCGCCGGTATCCGCACGGGTGCCACGTCATACCCGCTCTTGGCAAGAAACTCTACGATGTGCGGCGCCATGCCGGCCGCGTCAAGCGGCGACCAACCAGCCGCCACCATTGCCGCCACGGGATCGACGCCCGCTCGCAACCCACGCGCGCAGTCGGCGTGTCGCTCAGCCATCGGCGTGCGCCGCCTTGTATGCGGCCACGGCCGCCGGGTCGTACCCGTTGTCGATCGCCGCCTGCCGCTCGATGTCAGTCAACGCCGACGACGCCAGGTTCACCGTCCCCGACGTGCCACGCTCGGCGGTCGGCACCGTCTTGGCATTGTCCAGTACGGACGCATACAGCACGTCCTGCCCTTCCAACGCCAGCTTCACCAGCACCGGGCGCACGCCCACGGGCAGGCTGCGCGAGCCGATGTCCTTGTCCACCTTGGCCTCGGCCGCGGCCGTCTGCGCCGCGAGCTTCAGCGTGGCGTTCTCGGTCTCTAGGACAGTCACGCGTGCCGTAAGTCCGTCATCACGCGCCAGCGCCACGTCGGGCGCGGGCGTCGTTGTGGTGTCATCCTTCGCCATGGTCGCATCACCCCCTTCAAGGCCGGTGCCAGTGGCGCCGGTCGAGTCAAGGGCGGTAGAAATTGCCGCCCACATTCCAGCGTAATCCTCAAGGCCAACGCCCATCTTGGTAGCCAGCATCGTACAGAGCTGGTCAGCCGTGGTTGGCGTCGGGCCGCTTGTCGCCGGTGCGCCTGCGTTCGGGTCGGCCCCCGGCAGGGTTGGATCGGCCATCGTTCCATCTCCTTGGGCCAAGCCCAGCTTCACGGCGCGACGAAGTTCCTCACGCAACCCGCGGATGCGCGCCTTGATTAGCGGGTTGCCCTTCTTGCCCTTGGTCAACGTGTCGATCCTCTCGGCCAGTTTCGACAGGCTGTCATCAATCGACAGCAACTCCCGTTCAACGTCCAGTGTCCCGGCGTCTGCCATCGTCACCACCTCCGCATCATTGTACGCGAATGTCAGGGCCTCGGCATATGCGAGCCCGTCACGGTCCAGCGCAACATCGGCCATGCCCGGCACCGCGGGCGGTTGCTCTCCCAGAAGGGCTATGTGGTCCAGCACCCACGGAAACACCTTGTCGCCTATCCGCACGTCCCGCAGCAAGCCACCGGATCTAGCCCGGTAGGCACCCGTTCGTATCAGGTTCACCAGTTCGCCGGGTACATCCGCGATATCGGCAAACAGCTTTTCGCCCTTCACGTACAGGCGCGCCACCCACCCCAGCGCCGGCAGCCCGTCGGCGTCGGTCGCATCGTCGCCGAACAATGCCTGGGCGTACCGCTGGCGCAAGTCATGCCCCAGCTGGAGCCGCGGCGGCAGGGCTTCGTGCGTCCGCTCGAATGCGTCGGCGATGCCGGCCAGGTCGGAGGCGGTAAAGCGCACGCCGTTGAAGCGCCCCGGCTTCAGGATCTCCACGGCGTCCAACGTCACGGTATCCGCCATCACCCGCCCCCTTGCGTCGCCACTGGGATACGTATGCATCGGCACCGTGCGCCGCCCAGGCAGTCAGGATTTGGCGCTTCCGGCCCCTCGCCTACTGGGTACTCGTTGCCATCCAGCGGCCCGCACACCTCACACGTCCCGCTGTCCATGACGGCCGAGTAGATCTCGGTCGCCACCACGTCGGGGTTTGCCTCCGTCGTCTCGCGCCTGCCCGTGTTGAGAGCCGCGCTGGCGGCCTGAGTGCCCAGGTCCGCGGCTAGCTTGCCAGTCCCCTGCGCCGCGGCCCCTGCGGCGGCCTTGAGCGCCGCCTTGTCCACCGCCCCGCCGCCGAGCTGGCGCACGGCCTCAGCGCCCAGCGCCGTGCGCAAGCGGTCGGAAAGGCGAGTCGCCATTTCGTAGGCCAGCACGCCGATGATGAGCGCCGACACGGCCCGCCCGTTCTTGTCAGCGGACTTCGGCGCCTTGCCAGTCTGCCCTTCAATTTCGGCGCCCGTCTGGTCCTGGCCTACGCCGTAGAGTGTCATCAGCTCTTCGCGGATGACGGCCGTCGCCGCGTCGCTCGGCACCGTCACGGCGGCCAAATCCTCAGGGTCGGCGGTCCCGGCCAGCACCTTTGCCAGCACCGCGGCCAGCGCCACCGCGGCCGCGTCAGATGACTTGCGCAACACCGCGCCCAGCCGCTCTACCATGCGCTTTTCGGCCGCGTCCATTGCCTCGGTCATGCCGTCGAAATGCACCGGGATGCCCAGCGCCTCGACCATGATCGCGGACTTCAGCTGTGCCGGCACCGTCGCCCCCGTCCACTGCCGCCGGGCCAGCGGCGCCGAAGCCGTGCCAGCTGCACCCTCCGTGTCAGGGGCGGCGGCAGCCGTGCCCGCTGCGGGGTTGTTCACGTCGGCCACCTCTGCCGGCTGTAGTGCGTCTGGCTCGGTGGGCTCAGGCAGCGGAACGCCCAGTAGCTCGTGCGCCTGTTCGGTCAAGTCCTGGGTGCGCAGCACAACGCCTGATTGCAAGCCCGACACCACGTTCGTCATCCACGCCGTCACGTCGCGCCGGTCCAGCCGGCCGAACTCGATAGTCGGCAGCGCCTCGTGTGTCACCTCGGGCCAGTTGTACCCGACCCACCGCGGTATCAGATAGCGGTTGTACACGTCCGCGATCTCAGATGACAGGGCCTCCAACGCCATGAGGAAGAACGATGAATGGTCAGACGACAACGCGAATGACCCCGTGTCCTGGCCCAGCAACAGGAACTGGGCCAGGAAAGCACCGTACACCGCGCGCCGGTGGTACTCCAGTTGCGGCAATGGGTCGATGATGCTGCCGACCAGGCCCTTGATCTCGAAGTCGGCCATGCTCTCTACGCCGTTCGTCAGGAGCACGTACGCCTTTTCGTGGCCGTGGATACCGGCGAGGATCTCCTGATACGCTGCCCGCTCGGTCGGGTTGTTGCCCGTGTAGCGCACAGTCGGAATGCCCACCCCGTGGCGGTCCACCGCCACGGCCCCCGTCTTGGCGAGCGATGTCTTCAGCAGCCATGGGCCGTAGCAGGGCCGTAGCATGGACGTACCCGACATGTCACCACCGCGCCGGTTGCGGGCGAAGACGATAACGTCATCCATCGGAAGCGGGATCGGTGTACCCAGCTGGCCGACCTGGAGGAAGCCGTCGGGTCCGCCGTGTTCGTCCACTAGCCAGCCGTTTGACGCGATTGTCTGCGACGGGCGTAGCGCCAGCTTGCGCAGGTGGTACAGCCCGTCGTCGCCACGGGTGTACACGGTTTCGAAGATGCGCGAGCCCCAGGCGATGTAGTCAAGCACCTCGGCCAAGTGCTGCTGCCGGCTCACCGTCATATTGTCCAGGTCACGGGTGATCACGTCCGCTATCTCGACATCGGCCGGGTCGGGCGACGCGGGCTTCACGGTGGTGGACACGGACAGAAGCGGGAGCTGGACGGCGAGTAGCGCGGCGGCGATATCGGGATCGTTGGTCATCTTTTCGATGGTTGTCCAGCGTGTCGGCAGCTTCCACGCGCTGATATAGTCAGTGGGCGAGAGGCTGCCGCCAAACTCGGGCTGCCCTGAGTAGCCCACCTCGGTGACGGGCGGGGCGGGCGCCTTGGCAAAGCCGAGTCGCTGCCGCCACGTCGGGCGAGCGGTGGCTACCATTCCATGCCGCCCAGGCTAAGGTCAGTCACGTTGCGTTCGTCGGCCATGAATGCCGCCATGTCCTCAGCCGCGTCACCCGTGCCGACCGGCGGCGCGTACATGGCGGCGAACGACAAGGCCATCACGCTATCTTGCACCAAGTCGCGGTCATCCCATTCGTAGTCTCGCAACTCCCGCTCGATCTCGGGTACACCGCACTTCAGCGCGCCACGCTCAAGGAGCATGGCCAGGGCTTGCAGTGCCTGTACCTTGCTGCGGCTGGTGGTAACGTGCGGGCGAGCGCGGCAGCGCAAGTTTTCTACCACCGGGTCGCCGGGCCCGTTGCTCTCGACTATCGGCACGTCGTTGAAGCGGGCGGCGCGTTCCTCGATTACCGTCTGTTGCTGTGGGTAGGGGACGCGCAGTAGGCGGTCATACGCCACCACCTGGTACGGTACCGTCGTCACGTCCAGCGTAACGCCCACGGTCGCATCACCCTTCCGCCCCAGATCCCAGCCAGTGACGTAAGTGTGCGTCAGAACGGCCGCATCTTGCAAGCCAGCCCAGCTAACGAGCATCGCGTCGATGTCGGCAGGGTCAAAGGGCGATGCGCCCGCGTCGTTGAACTCGGCCAGGTACTCTTGATCAAAGACGGCCGCCGGCATGTCCTGGCGGGCGGACTCGATTTCGGCCGGGTCAAGGTAGGGGTTGGTCGCCGACGGGAAGCGCCACGCCTGCCAATCTGGGTCTCCGCTGATGCCACGCGAGAAGATGCGATGCACCCAGTTGTTGCGGCCCTTCGGTGTCGTGATGAACAGAGCAGAGCCCTTGCGATCGGTAAGCGCCGGCCGTAGCTCGGATGTCCAACTCTCCTCGGTGCCGTAGGCGCATTCGTCGTACACCACGAAGTCAAGCCCCTCCGACCGTAGCCCGCCTGGGTGTCCGGCTGTCCGCACCTCAAGCCAGCCGCCACCGGGCAGCGTGATGCGCTTGTCCACCAGCCGCACTTCGGCACCTGGGATCGCGCGGCCCATTTCCTGGAGCGTACGCCAGCCGGGGCCGGTGTGCTTGTATGTCGGCGCCACCCAGAATCCGCGCTTCCCCTCGAGTGCCTGGTGGATCGACAAGGCACATGCAAGCATGGTCTTTCCCCAGCGCCGTCCACAAACAAGCACCCGGAAGCGTGCGGGCGATGTCGCCACCTCGGCTTGACCGGAATGGAAGCCGGTGAGCCGGATGCGGCGGGCGGTGGGCGCGACGGGGGCGGCGATCATTTACCGAACGTCCTCAGGTCCAGCACCACCTCGTGCCGGTGATACTCGGTCGGCTCGCCGCGAAGGGCTAGGGCCTTGTCGGTGCCGGTGCCGGCGATGCGGTTGAGATCCGGGAGCAGCGGGACCAGGGTTCCGTCGTCTTCCGTCTCTTTGGCGTGGTCAAGTGCCCGCGCCATGAGACCGAGCGACGACCGGACCGCGCCGTCCCATAGCTCGGCGAGCGTGGCTTTGTTTTCCGCCACACCGGGTGCGGGCGGAGCCCCCCTCCCGCCGCTCCGCCACACTCGCAAGGTACTCGCCGGAATCCCCACTTCACGGGCCGTCTTTTCGACGTTCCCCCCATTCGCAACCAGGGCGGCCAGCGCCTTGGCGCGGTCGTCATCCGATCGGTGCGGATAGTGCCTCACGGTCCCGGCCTGTTCTTGACCGGCACGCTGCCGCTTACCAGTGGCACCACGCGCCCGCTGCTCAGCGTCGCCCACACCAGGAACGACCACACGCCGACGTACTGCGCAGCAAGTGCCGTCGTCTGGGCGGCGGTAAGCTCCAAGCGCACCTTCTTGCTTGCGCCCGTAGCCGTCACCACGGAGCCCGTGAGGCTCGCCGTAAGCCCGTTGGGGGCAGTGGCCGACCATGTGACCGTAGCGGCCGTCAGCGTCGGCCACGCGGCGCTAGCGTCCGTCCAGTCGAAGGCGAGCGAGTCCGTGGCGTTGTAGTCGGCGCCCGCTTCGATCTCCTCGATGTCCCCCCACTGCGCCACGGTGGACACGGTGGTAATCTGCCCCGAGCCGATGTGGCCCAGGGCGGAGCCGGCTGTACCACTGGCGTAGGCTCCGGGGACGGTGTTGATCAGTGGGTCGCCAGCCGCGCCGGTCGAGTGAAGCAGCCCGCCCATGCTGAGCGCGGCGTTGTAGCTGGCGGCCACGGCATCCCACACCGCCGCCCGGATGCTCACCGCCGTGACCGCGAGCGCCACGGCAATGCCGGTCGCGTGCGCCCAGACCGCCGCTGCCACGCCCGAGACCAGCGGCTCGACGGTGCCGGTCAGGCGCCCGTAGGCGTCGCCTGACTGCGGGCTGTGCGTGCCAGCGGCCAGCGTGCCGATGATGCGGGCGAGGAGCGTGGCCGTGCCGGCCGTGTCGCCGCCCGCGTATGTGCTGCGCGAGGATACCGCCGCGTCCAGGTTCGCCAGGGCAGGCGCCTCGCTAGCCGTGATGGCGCCCGCCGCGATCTTGGCGGCCGTGATGGCGTCATCGGCCAGGGTCACGCCTGCGGCCACCGATGCCACCGCGCCGCCCGCGTAGGTGGACGTGCCGACCGCCGCCGGGAAGGCCACGGGCGCGGCTGCGGTCGCCGCCTGGCCGCCGATGGTGGTAACGTTGACGCCTGCGGTCAGCGTGTCGAGATCGGCGTCGGTGCTGCCCGCTGCCGGTGCGCCAGCCGTGGGCGCCAGCTTCAGCGAGTCCCGCACCTCCTGCGCCGTCAGGTCGTTCAGCGAACCCACCGCCGCCGCCGCCGCCCCAGCAGCCTCGAAGCCCGTCGCCGTGGTCCACGCCGCGTCCCCCCGGTCACGGATGGCCTCGGGGCTGTCCGTTGCCGGGTCATAGGCGCCAGCACCCGTCCCCGTGTTGGCATTGATCTCACCCAACTCAGTGGCCAGGTCGGTCTTCACGGCCGCGTCCTTGCGCGTCGTGAGCCGCACGTAGTTCAGGAGTTTGGCCAGCAAGTCGGTGACGGTCTTGACCGTCGTGTCGCTCAGGTTCACGCTCGTGGTCGGGTTCTCGACGTTCGCCCAGTCGATCCCGGCTGCCCCCGTCGCCGTCACGTCCAGCTTGTTCCCCGCCGTCGTCGGCCGCAAGTACGTCAACTCGTAGATGCGTGTGGTGATGTCTGGCGTGGTCGTGTCGCCCGCCAGACCCTTGACGTACACCTTCACCACATCGGTGTTGTCCACGGGCACTAGTACCGACGTGAACGCCACCGCCGTCTGCGCCGCCGGGACAGTGAACGTGGTGATCGGACCGACCATGTAGGCCGAGCCCGCGCCCGCAAGTTGCCGGGTCACGTAGGCCAGGTAGTCGCCGCCGCCGGCCACCTGATCCAGCACAACGCTGACCATGATGGCGCGGGTGTCGTCGGCCGTGTGGGTGCCAACGAGCAGGTAGGACGTGATGTTCTGGTTGCTGAGCGTCGCGGTCTGGAGTTGACGCATGTTCTACCCCATCGGTCCCTTGAACGGGCCGGATGACCCGCCTGGCCTGGCCGGGACAAGCGCAATGTCCGCTCCGCCCGCGCTGTCCTTGAATGTCGCCATGTTCGTGGCGTCCGAAAGCATTTTTACCGCGCCAGCCGTTGGCGATTGCCCATATGGCCCATACTGGACCTTATACACCTTGGTCACAGCGCCAGCGGTCGCGGAGCCAGACACGCCAGGCCCCGAGCTGCTCCCGCCGCCCGGCCCGAAGTTATTGCCAACGGCGGTGCCAACAGTCATACTTCCGCCCGCGTTGTTCCGTGCGCCCGGCTGAATTGAATTAGTCCCGCCGGTTGCAGAACCGCTGACGGTCACGGTTCCAGCCCCCGACTGCCAAATCCCTACATTCCCACTCCCCCCCGTTGTATTACCAGTGAGCGCCACTAGGCCCGTAGACTGATTATCCACCCCGAAGTAGACGGCGCCAACAACGCTGCCCGTGATGTTTACGGTCCCCGCCAGCCCATTGGTTATGCCAGTCGGGGAAGGAACACTGCCGCCGGTCACAATGCCAACAACGGTCAGGATTCCGCCGGATATGTAGTGAAAAATGCCATTACCCGACGAACCACCAGTGACATTGCCGGTCACGGTCATGGGGCCGGTCGAGCGGTTGTCTACCCCGTGCGTGTTACTGCCGGAGCCACCCAAAACGTTGCCCGTGATGTTCAGCCCGCCCGCGCCCCCGGTGAAAATCCCGGCGCCGGTCGTCCCGGCGGTCACGTTGCCAATTACTGTGACCGTGACGCCAGCACCACCGTTCGCGCTCAGCAACGCCTTCACCGAAGCGGTGATGTTCGCGGTAATAGTGCGTGACGACGCCACGTTGAACTGACCCGCCGACGCGCTCGTGCCGATGAGCGCACCACCATTCAGGTTCACGTCCTGGTTGATAGAAACCCCGTAACCGTTACAGTCCGCGTTGTCGTTCGCGCCGCCGGCACCGGGCAGCACACCACCGTTCCAGACCGTGGGGTCAGACCAGTTGCCGCCCTTGGCGGCGGTGATCGTGGCCACGGGCTACCCGCCCATACCCGCAAGGCCCTTTTGGAGAATCGCCAGGATCGCGCCGGCGACCTCGCCGTACTGCGAACCCTTCGTGATCTCCTCGGACACGTCCCCGATGTTGATGGTTTGCGTCATGCTCTCGGGCGCCATGTCCAGGCCCAGGCCGGGCACGGTGCGATACGGCCGCACCGTCATGCTGGCCGAGTACACCACGCCACTGCCGTCGTCGGCCGGGCGCCAGCCCACCGCCAACTGAGTGGCCACACGGTCATAGCCGATCTTCGGCGCGACCGGCATGATCGGGTTGTCAAGGACGATCTCTACGTCGGGCATTGTCGCCTCCTATGGCCAGCCCACAAGGATGTGCAGCGTGAATGCCACCAGCGCCCACGCGCCAGGGCCGTCCCATGCGTACTGCACAGACGCGGTGGGTCCGCTCATGCCCGCCCCTTACTCGCGAGGTGTACGCCCAGAATCACCAGCGCGCCTGCCACCAGCGCCCACGCGCCAGGTCCCGCCGCCTCTACGCGCCACAGGAGCGCCGAGAATGTGCATCCGCCCGGCCCCAGGTCGCCACCGCACCCGATGACGGCGGCCCCTTCGATGACGACGAACGCCGTCACCCAGGCCAGCCACGCCAGCGCGAACGCAGCCCGGCGGCGTGTCACGA
>Ga0315278_10003932_pt1 | contig 13384 bp, 11 predicted proteins | sample YL17G06_0_MG_FD_203880 | JGI IMG/M metagenome (GOLD analysis project Ga0315278, IMG submission 203880) | Sediment microbial communities from Yellowstone Lake, YNP, Wyoming, USA - YL17G06_0 | ecosystem: Environmental > Aquatic > Freshwater > Lake > Sediment | place: USA: Wyoming | collected...
TTTATGGGAGAGAAAAGAGGAGCCATGATCGCCGGGGCTGAAAAATGCTTCGTGGGAAGAAGGCAGGAGCTGCGCTAGTTTGGGATCTGCTGGTGGATCCCCGCGGTCGGGCGATTGCGGTGATCGGTTCCCTGGGGATCGGAAAATCCGCGCTCCTTTATAAAATGGCGGAGTTCGCGCTCTCCCAAACCAAAATCCAGTGCGGTTATGTCGGTTACGAGATCACGCCTGTTGAATCTCCCAATGCCCTGATGGAAGAAATGATGCATCATGCATTTGACGCCATGGCGGACAGGGATGGATCTCTCACCGGCACGGATAAAAAAAAGATTCAATGGAAATCCTTCTTCAACGCCCTGTTCCAGGGACAGGATAATCAAGCCGATCTCACGACAGCGCTCCGCTATGATCCCCAGCATGACATTTGCGGTCAATTCCAGGAACGGCTCAATTATCTCTCAAAACGCATGCCTGAGAATGGGCGGGGCATTTTCTTCTTCGATGCGGGGCGGGATCTCCAGAAAAGCTCGGAGGAAGGCTGGATTCACATGCTCCAGAACCTTCCTTCAAAGATCAAGTTCATCATTGCCCAGAGGCCTTTTGACCTTCTGCCCGTGGGTCTGGAGCGCTCCTCCCCCGGAGAACTCTCCCAACTCGTGAAAATCCCGCTCGATGTTCTGGATGAAAAATCCGTGTGGGATCTCCTCGAGGTGTATGCGCGCCATCTTCAGATCTCCCCGCGCGAGCTGCACACCATCCTGGCGCATTATAAAGGGCATCCTTACGCCCTTTCCGCTGCCCTGGATCTGATCAAGGATGGAGAAAAACCCGCGAGCCTGCCCAAGGACCCCGCCCCTGAAAACGTCGCGGAAGTGCAGTGGAAGCGCATCGGCGAGGAGCATGGGTATGATGCGGTGCGGCTGTTTGAATCCTTCTCCGTTCTTGACATCCCCGTGCCCCTTGATGTCGCCTGCGAAGTGAGCTCGCTCTCCAACACCACCATCAAATCCCTGCTCGAACGCCCCTTTATCAGAGGACTCATGAAAAGAGAGGGGGAACGCTCGCAAATCTATCATGACATTCTTTCGAATCGCATCCTCGCCATAATGGATCGGGACGATGTGGTCAAATATCGCCGACGGGCTGTGGATGCATACCGCCGGCGCCTCTATTCCACAGGCAAGCCGGATGAACTGTCCGCGCGGTATCTGACCCAGCACATGCTGCACGTCGCCAGCCCGAGCGAGGTGATTTACACCTTCATCAATGAAAGCACGCCGCGGCTCCTGTGTCTCGGCCTTTACGAGACAGCGATTGATTATACGAATCAACTTCTGAAACTCAACGCAGCCTCGGACAAGATTATTGAAGCCACCCTGCTTGGGAACCTGGGCGTGATCTTCCGCACCCAGGGCAGACTGACCAGGGCGGAACAGATCCAGAGAAAGACCCTGGACCTCAGCCGCAAGACAGGAAATCTGAAAGGCATGGCTTATGCCTATATCAACCTCGGCGAGATCTACATGCTGTATGGAAAGCTCATCTATGCCAAGAGCATGTACATCAATGGACTGAATTTCAGCAACAAATTGAAGGATGTCATGGGTGTCATGAATGCGTGCAACGGTCTGGGGATGATCTACCTTGAGCTCGGTGACCTTGCAAATGCGGAAAGAAGTCTCAAGCAGGCGCTCCGGATCAATGAACAGATCGGAAGGCTCGATGGCATGGCGGTTCAATGCGGCAATCTCGGGCTTGTGTATCAGAAAAGCAAGCAATATAACGAGGCGCAGACCATGTATGAAAAAGCCGTGGAGATCAATCGAGGCCTGGGCGATCTTGAAGGCGTGGCGGATAATTACTATAACCTGGGCATCCTTTACCGCCAGCAGCAGGATTACGGCCGGGCTGAGGAAATGCATCAGAGCGCCCTTGAGATTTTTGAGCAGACAGGCAACCTGAAAGGGATGGCGGATGTGTATGTGAATCTGGCCGGCATCCAAATCCAGCAAAAACAGATTGCCGGCGCCAGGGAATATATCTCTCAATCCCGCTCTCTTTACTCCCGTCTGAATATGCAGGACATGGTGAAAAAAATGGATCAATGGCTCGATTCTCTGCCCGAGAGCGGGGACTGATCCTGTTATTTCTCTTCATCCGCGGGTTGTTGTATGAGTGTGGGCGAGGTGGGTTGTGTGGAAGCCCGCGTCCCCGCCTGCTGGCGCAACATAGCGGCGATGCGCGCCCGGGCGAGCTGAACAACCTGGGGATTCTGCGCCTGGGATTTGAGGATCTCCTGGTAATAATTCAGGGCCTTGTCAATCTGTCTTTCCAAATAATAGGAATCGCCGATGGCAAAAAGCGTGGATTGGGTAAACGGCGTATCGGAAAAGTCCTTGAGGATCATCTGATATTTCTCCCGCGCGGTTGCAAAGTCCTTGTGGAGTTCGTATGTCTTTGCCTGACGGAAAAGGAACTCCGCCTTTTTGCTCCGGTCCAGGGTTTTATCAAACATCTCCTGGTATCCCTGGATGGCTTTTGCAAACAACTCGCGCGCCTTGTCCTTGTCCCCTTTCATGTCATAAAAAAACGCCTGGCCTGCAATAAGATCGTTCTTATTTTCATACTCCGGATATTTGTCATAATACTCTCCATAAATCCGAATGGCCTCATCAAAATTATTCATCTGGCTGTAAATGGAGACCTGTCGTTCAAGGGCGGCTGTGCGCTGGAGGTCATCCTTGCCGATTGCGATGAGATTGTTCAGCCGGGAGATGGCATCAGTGGTTTTTTTATCATCCACAAGGAGATCGGCGATCATGCATTTTATTTTGAATCCAAATTCATCCTCGGGTTTGAGTTCTTTCAGAAGCTTTTCCGCCTCAGCGATGCCGTCTGCAAATCTTCCTTCCATGCGGTACGTGTTCATGATCAATTCAAAAGCAGCCCTGCCTCTTTCATCCTTGACGCCGAATTGTTTCAGAAGAAGCTCCGTATGGCTGCGGCACTGGGTATAATCCCGCTCTGCAAAGTAGCAATGGGCCAGCATAAAACGGGCTTCGGTTGTGAGCTGATGATCCGGATATTTCCTGAGGAGTTCTTTCAGGTCAATCCGGGCGCCGATCAAGTCCCCTTTCCGGAGCTTCATCTCCGCCTCCCGGAGCGCCTCCTCGGGAGATTTTTTCGCGCAGCCTGCGGATCCAAGAACCCATAAGATCACCAGCAAAAGAATGAAAATACTTATACGTTTCATAATTCCTATAATCCTATCGTGAAATTTCCAGGGACAAATCAAATCTCGTCAGGATCATTGATTTCCCCTGTCAAGGATCTATTCCTCTTTTTCTTCCAGTCCCCTGAACTCGCCGAGGCTGCCTGATCCTTCGGACTCCTCCTGGAATTCGGGCGGCCACTTTCTTTGATAACCGGATCTCGTTGTCTTGAAAATGGTGGGGTCGTCCAGAAGTTCGGGAAGCAACTCCTCATCCTCGCCGGATGAGATCCTGGAGCTCTGCTCCGAAGCAATGATAATGCTCCGCTGTCCCTCGCGGCCCATGGAGTAGGTCGTGATACCCTTTTCCTCGGCCAGGAGCTTGTGGATGAATTTACGCTCATGCGGAGGCATGGGCTCCAGCTTCACGGGCTGGCTGGTCTTTCGGACCATTTCCACGGTTCTCTGGGCGATCTTTTTAAGCCGGCGGTGAATTCTTGCCTGGTAATTTTCCACGTCCACCAGGATCATGGGCAGGTCTTTGTCATTGCCGCAGATCATGCGGTTCAAGAGATGCTGGATGGCTTCCAGCGTCTGTCCCCCCCTTCCAATCAGGAGAGACCCCTGCTGTGTGAAGATATCCACATGAATAAAATCCTCTTCAAGCCGCACCCGGACTTCCGACATGACGCTCATATGTTTCAAGAGTCCGACCATCCTGTCGCGAACCAGGTCCTTCAAAAAATCCCTGTTGATCATAACTCTTATCTTAAGAAAACCCTGTTTCTTCTCATCTTCCGCCCCTTCGGCTCCCCGGGTCTCCACAACCTCGAATGCCTCTTTGGGCATTCGGAATTGTCTGGACAGGGTCTCGAGCGCCTCTGCCTGGGAAACGCTTGTCAGTTGAATCTCTTTCATGTCAAACACCACCTTTTGAACAAGTCTTGAAGATAGAACCTCCGTCTCTTATCCCATGCCCGCTCCTTCCTGTTTCATATGTTTATTGATAATCATTTGTTGTCCCGCCTGTAAAATATTTGAGACCAGCCAATACAGAACAAGGCCTGAGGACAGATTATACACAATGAACATAAAAAAAATGGGGAAAAAGTACATCATGGTCTTCTGGCTCGGATCTGCAGCGGTAGAGGCGGAATACTTTGATACAAAGATCTGGCTGACCCCCATCAGAATGGGCAGGAGATTCAAATACCTGCCAATGACAGGAAGGGTCATCCCAAAAGTAACCAGCTTATCGGGTCCGGAGAGGTCCCTGATCCAGAGAAATGTTTCTCCCTTCAATTCAAAAGTTTCAGAGAGGAGAAAGTAAAGGGAGATGAAGATCGGCATCTGGATTAAAAGGGGCAGGCAGCCCCGCAGAAATCCCAGGGGATTGATCCCATGCTCCTTGTAAAGCTCCATGATCTTCTTGTTCTTCATCTGGGGATTATCTTTATATTTTTCATTGATCTCTTCAATATAAGGACGAATCTTCGTCTGCTCAGCCATGGCCTTTGCCTGGAGCTTCATTCCCTTGTGCGTGAGGGGATAGGTAACAATTCGAACCAGGATCGTAAGCCCGATAATGGCTGCTCCATAATTACGCAGAAGGCCATGAAGCCATTTCAGGATATGCAAAAGGATAATGCATAAAAACCGGAGCCACCCCCAATGGGTATAAAACATGGAGCTGGAGAGCTCATATCCGGACTTTTTCAGGAGGCTGTAGTTCCTGGGGCCTGCATAGATCTTGAAGGAAAAAGTTTTGGATCCATGGGCAGGAAGGAGGCTCTTCTTGAGCCAAAGGGTGGATGAGGCGGGCTGGATGGGAAAAGAGCGTTTGTTTCCGTCCTGATCCATGATGTTTTTGGATCTTACAACGCTGGTAAAGCCGACCCCCTTTTCCTGAAGAGGGATGATGGCTGCAAGGAGAAACCGGGTGTTTTGTCCGGCCCAGAGAACGTCTCCTGAAATCTCCTGGACCTTTTCCGAAGAACGAAATCCGCTTGTTTTACCCCCCTGCATACAATAAACGCTGCCGATGTATCGCTTTTCATTAGGATCCTGAACGCTGGTGACGGTTCCCAATCCCGGACCCCACGAAACGCCAAGCCCTTTTCCCCCGTCGTCAATCCAGATATCGCTGTTCGTGATATTATTCAGGGTGACGGAAAAGTCCGACAGATAGGATCCCTGATGAAACACATATCGTTTGGTGATGGATATCCCCTCAATGGGGGGGGAGTTGAAGAGCGCTTCCACATCCCCGTTTTCGTGTGTGATAAGCTCATGCTCCAGGATTATCCTATTCATCATGCTGAAGGTCTTGACTGCGTTATATTCCCGAAAATCAACTTCAATGGGGAGTTCGCGATCCTGCTCCCCGCCAAGATGTTCAATGAGAGGAATGGTCTGTGTGCTGGTCTTGTCCTTAGCTTTGAGCGGGGTGGTATTTATAAGATCCCAGCGGGAGGGGCGGCCTCCCCGGTTGGAGAGATCCACTGCATAGAGATCGGTCTTAACGGTTATGAGGGTCTCCTCCTCTCCCGGCTGCTCGATATCCTTTTCTTCAGTCCCGGGGGCTGAAATCTGTTCCCCGGTCTGAGAAGTGGTGGTAGTTGTTCCGGTGTCTTCGCCTTTGAGGGAGGGGGAAGAAGCCATTTCCTCCTGGGGCAGGAGCCCTTGTTTCTTTGCAAGCTCCAACTGCCGTTGCCTGATCTTCATGGAAAAAGTCCAGAAGATCAAAATAGTGATCATGAGAAAAAATGTCCAGCGTTTATCCATGAACAAGACCTTTTAGAAAAAATCCGTGCGTCACGGTACAGGATCATACCCGCCCGGTTGGAGCGGATGACACCTCAGAATGCGCCTTGCGATCAAAAACAGCCCCGGAATCAGCGCTTTGCGCTGCAAGATCTCGCAGGCATAATTGGAGCAGGAAGGCACAAACCGGCATGTGGGGGGCAGGAGCGGCGAAAGGAGTCTCTGATATAATAAAATGAGCTGGAACAAAACCAGGCGAATCACACGATCAATCGAGCGCAACACATTTCACCCCCGCTTTTCTTAAAAGAGAGGAAAGGCTATCCAAAACATCCTTTTGCGATAAATTATCAGCAAGGCGGTGAACATTGACAACCATATCCACACCTGGCTTAAGAGAGGGATGCAGATGTCGAAAAGCCTCTCGAATCAGACGTTTGATGTGATTGCGTCTTGCAGCCTTGCCGAATTGCCGGGTCACGGTAATCCCCAGCCTTGCCGGTTTCTCCTCTTCTCCAATAGAATAAAACAAAACAAACTCATTCGAGCGTATTATCTTGCCCTCTTTATATACCCTGTTGAAATCTGCCGACTTAACAATGCGAAAGGTCTTGGGAAAGGGGTATATCTTCATCCTGGGGGTCACAAGGATATTCGTTTTCTTCCCTTGGCGCGACGACTCTTCAGCACGGCTCTTCCAGCTTTTGTGCTCATTCGCTCTCGAAAACCATGCTTGTTCTTCCTTTTGCGATTATGGGGCTGGAAAGTTCGTTTCATCTATAAATTCCTCCACAAAAAAATTGAATGTTAGATATAGTAATTCCCTTCATTTCCTGTCAAGTGGCTTTTTCCCATTATTGAAAATTTATATTTTCGAGGATTTGTTGAATAATATCCCGGCCGGCTTCGGGTTTGCGGCATCTTTCCGTTGCTTTCTTCATGGTCTCAATATAATAGGGATTATCCAGGAGAAATCTTATCTTATATTCCAGTTCCATGAGGCTGTTGGCTTTCAGCCCCGCGCCGCACTCAAGGATATAGTCAGCATTATGATCCTCCTGACCCGGGATCGGGAAGATCATCAGGAGGGGGAGTTTCCTGGCCAGGCTTTCCGAGACCGTAAGCCCTCCGGGCTTGGTAATGATCAGATCAGACACGGTCATCAGCTTTTCAATATCTTTGACATACCCGAAGGGATAAATCGAAACATTCTGCGGAACTTTCAAACCGGAGAGGGCATGATACAGCTTTTCATTCCTTCCGGTGACAAGTATCATCTGGAACCGATGTCCCTCTTTTGCGATGTTGTTCAAGATCCTTTCCATATAAGAGATATTTAAACTGCCGGTGATGAAAAGAAAGGTTATGAGGTTTGTGTCAAGTCCATACATTTTACAAAGCTCTGTTCGATCCAGGGGACTTGAAAACACCGGATGCACGGGAATGCCTGTAACATGGATGCGGGCGGGATCCATACCCCACTGGGCAAGTTTGTATGCACTCAGATCGTTCGCAACAAAATACCCCTCAAGATCCGGAGTGTACCACATTTTATGGATATCATAATCCGTGACCGCGCAAAAGATCGGGATTTCTTTTTCATGCTTCCGGCAATAACGCTTCAGGAGAACGGGGGGAAGAAAATGTGTGCATAGGACTGCATCGGGCTTTTCCGCCTTCATGAGATTGACGAGTCCCCTGGCGCTGAACTGCTGCAATCTTTTCAAAAGGCTCTGATAAAAGGCGTGGGGTTTCTTCTCTGCATCCGTCAAGTCGAACATATAACCCCACAAGTGCGGGGCGCGGGTGGACACCTGGGCATACCCGCTGGAGATAAATTTGCGGAATGCTTTTGAGGAATAATTCAGGGCATCCACGTTCAGAACAGAAACCCCGGGAGCCATCTGTTTCAATGAGGCTTCGAGCGCTTCCGCAGCCCGCACATGCCCCGTGCCCGCAGAAACGGATACAATCATGATCTTTCGCGCCATGGATGTTACCTTTCTCCTTTTATGAAACATACGAGGCGAAAAGAGAGCCGCGTTTCTCTATTAATATTGATACATCCCTTTACTTGAATTTAATCCTATACACAGATCCTTCTTTTTTCCCCTGCTTTCCGCCGCAGGTGATATAAAGGGTGTTCTCATCGTTTCCCTTGAACTCGCAGTTCGTGGCAAGACGGGAAACAACAGGGATGAGCTGGATGGTTTTTCCTTCAGGAGACAGGATGCAGAGCTTTCCATTTCCCGCCTGGGCAACATACAGATTGCCGTTCTTGTCAATGGTCATGCCGTCAGGCTCTGCACGGGGTTCAAGTTTCACCCACTGCGTCCCCTCGGATAAGATCCCGCCTTTACCCAGATTGAACCTCCAGATGTCATGTCCTCCGGAGCGGTCAACATACAGATATTTCTGATCCGGGCTGACGACCAGGCCGTTCGGCTGGAAATCCACCTTTGCCGCAAGCGCGAGTTTCCCCTCCCTGGAATAACAATACACGCCCTGGACATCGCCTTCCTTTGCTCCCCACTTGGGATCGGTGAAAAACACGTTGCCTTCCGCATCAATCGCCACATCATTGACATTATTAAATCGTCTTCCTTCAAATTCCCGTGCCAGAACCTTATATTCTTTTGTTTTCAGATCAATCTCCAGGAGTTCGAATTCGGAATAGCAGCACGCATAGATTTTTTTCCTGTCGTTCGAAAGGATCAGGCCGTTTGTCTTTTTGCCCTTGTCGAACCAGACCTCAGCGCCCCCTTCCGGCTTCAGTTTCATGATCTTCGCGTCATGAACATCGGAAAAAAGGAGATAACCATCAGGATGCCATACAGGCCCTTCGGGAAACACAAGATTGTCCGCCATCTTCTCGACAATCACATCTCGGGATTTTAACTCATCAGCCATAAGGGTGTCTCCTTTGAGGATTATGAAAATAATAAATAGGATAAAGATATGCTTTCTCATTTTTTTATTCCTTTAATCCCGTGAGGGAGATTCCCTTGATAATATGCCTTTGGAAAAGGAGAAAAACAATAAGCACGGGTGTGGTGCAGATCACGCATGCGGAAAGGGTCAGCCCATACTCCGCAAAGTAAGAGGTCTGGAACAGGGCAACTCCCACAGGCAGGGTGTATTTATCCACGGAATCAAGAAATACGAGAGGGCCGAGAAAGTCGTTCCACGATCCCAAAAAGGCGAAAATGCCCAGGGTGGAAAGCGCAGGCTTGGAAAGGGGAACAATGATGTGGCGGTAAATCCCAAGCCTGGAACACCCGTCAATGCAGGCCGCATCCTCCAGATCCCTGGGAATCCCCAGGAAAAACTGATGAAGGAGAAAAACGCCGAACGCGCCTGCGCCTGCAGGGATAATGATGGCAAGGGGCGTATCCAGCCATCCGAGCCTGTTCAAGATCAAATAAACCGGCACAAGAAAAATCTGGCCCGGAATCATCAGGGTGGCCACAATCATGGTAAACACCCATTTCCTTCCGGGAAGATGGAGCCGCGCCAGGCCATACGCTGCCAGGGAATCCACCACAAGCACCAGAGACGTAACCATAAAGGAGATGAGCACGCTGTTCAAAAACCATCGGAAGATGGGGATTTCCTCCGGGTTTCCCAGGATCTCCCGAAAGTTCTCAAGTGTCCAACTCTTCGGAAAAATACTGTAAAAATGAATGATCTCCGCATCGGGCTTGAACGCCGTGAGAAAAATCAGGACCACGGGAACGAGGAACACCAGCGCTCCGAGACCCAGAATGAAAAGGACGATCATTTTACCCGGTGTCTTCATCTCTTGTTGTTCTCCTGGATACTCATTCCCTGTTCCCCGTTCCGAGTTCCGCATTCCGCATTTCCTTACCGCTCCTTTATAAGCCGGAACTGAATGAGAGAAAAAACCGCTATCACGAGAAACAGAAGCCAGCTCATGGCTGCGCCGTATCCCATCCTGTAATTGGAAAATGCGGTTTCATAAATATATTGAACCAGCACCCTGGTGGAGAGCTCCGGTCCGCCCCGGGTTATCATGAACGTCTGGCCGAACACCTGGAACGAGCCGATGATGGACATGACGATCACAAACAGAAGCACAGGCCGCAGGAGCGGCAGGGTGATGTAAAAAAACCGATGTATGGCGTTTGCGCCGTCTATGGCAGCGGCTTCATAATATTGATCCGGAATCTGTTTCAACCCCGCGAGAAGCACAACCATGGCCCCCCCGATCGTCCACCACAGGGTCATAAGCACAATGGACTTCATTGCCCACTTCATTTCAGAGAGCCAGTGCACCCGGATCCCCAGATTCTGGAGATAGGAATTGAACAGTCCGAATTCCGTATTGTAAAACCACCGCCACAGGATTCCCGCCACGCTGATGGAAATGATCGTGGGGAAAAAATAGGCCGCCCGGAAAAAAGATTCCTGTTTCTGCGGTACATTATTGATCAGCAGGGCGATCAGGAGCGCTCCCAATACCACAGAGGGAACGATCATGATCACAAACCGGATGGTCGCCCATAAGGCTTTCCAGAAATAGGGGCTTGTAAGCGCTTCCCCATAATTCCCAAGGCCGATGAACTTCGGGGGAAAGGGCGAGATCATCTCCCAATCGAAAAAACTTAAAACCAGTCCATAACACAGGGGCACAACCAGGAAAGCGCAGAACAGCGCCATGTAAGGGAGTAAAAACACATACCCGGAATAACGGAACAGTGTGCTTTTATACTTCATGGCCTGCGCTTCAGATTCTCCTCAATCATTTTATTCCGGCGTTCGATGATCTTATTCACGTTCTCCGCTGCTTCATCGAGCGCCTGCTTCGGGGAGAGTGTTCCCCGCAGAGCCTTCTCCACTCCGACATTGAATTCCTGTCCGTACTCAAAGATAAACGGGACTCTAGGCACATAACGGATATAGGGGATCTGTTTTGCGAATTCCCACTGAATCTTCATATTCCTGAATCTTTCCGTATTCCGGAGGCTGGAGCGCACCGGCACCTGGCCGCCTTCAGCCCAGTCGAGGCTGTTATCGGAGAGATACTTCATAAACCGCCAGGCAGCATCGAGCTTTTTGTCCTCTAATCCGGTCTTGAGGCACAGGATATGGGAATCCGCCCAGGCAGCAGGGACCTTTCCCAGAACGGGCATGGGCGCACCGGCAAAATCCAGATCCTTCTGCCTTTCCAGATCCGCCAGCATATAAATCCCCTCAAACGCGATTCCCACCTTGCCCTGCCGGAACCCGATCCAGGAGTCGAAATTCTCCGGCGGCGGGGAATACTTATATTTCCGGATAAGGTCCACGCAAAACTGGAGCGCCTCGACATTTTCAGGGGAATTGAGAAGGCACTTATCGTTATCAGGCGTGAAGAACTTCCCCTCCCACTGGCACATCAGGCTGTAAAGATTTGTCCAATACCAGGTGAGCACAAATCCCCAAGTGTCGTTCTGTCCATCCCCATTTACATCTTTTGTGAGTTTGGAAAGGGCTTTCAGGAACTCCTCCCTTGTTTCAGGGGGCTTGGGTTCCCCCTTTTCATCCACAATCCCCGCCTTTCTGAAAAGAGCCCTGTTATAGTACATTCCGATAATATGCACATCCAGGGGGAGGCCGTAATGACGCCCGTTCTTTTCCACGGCATTCCAGATATTTTCCGAAAAATCCCGGGTATCCATTCCGTTCTCCCCTGCGACAAGATCATCTATGGTGCGGATGAAATTCGCCTGCATGAACCGTTCGATGTTTCCCGCATGAATGATGAACACCTCAGGAGCGCGGTTGCCGATGCCGGCGACAAACAGCTTGTTGTAATAAGTGCCCCAATCCATCCTCTGCATGAGAACGCGGATGTCCGGATTCTCGCGATTGAACCTTTTCACGATTTTGAGCATGGTTCTGCCGTCCGGACCGGTGAATCCGTTCCAGAAGCGGACGGTGATTTTCCGGGAGGGCCCCAGCTCGCACCCAACAAGGAGAAAAGCGCAGAGAAGAATCCGGAGCGAGGTTTTGAAAGCGGATTTTATGTTCCCGGGCGGTTGCATGGCAAATCCAAAGCCTCCGGTTCCTCTTCGTCAGTCCAACACGGGTTTTGTCCATACTTTGCCCGTTCTCCTTGTGCAAGGGGAAACTCATAAAATATATTTTCATTTCATCATTTTTTTTATTGAAAACATCGGAGAATATATTCATAAATCTTTTTTTGTATAGTATTGGTCTTCAGGGGATTTGAGGCAAAATAAAGAAAGGGGTGGACTTATCGCAAGATAAAGAACCTCAATGTTGTTCCAGATGCTCGACAGCTGTGACATGGATAGAGCAGGAATTGATTAAAAATCATCTTTGATACTGATCCGGGACGCCCTCTCCGATCCCGGCTGTAAGCGCTCCATTTCCTTGCTTCTCAATTTTGTAAGGAGAGCAACTGGTCAGACTTTCCGGCAAATAAAACGCCTGCGCCAGCCGGGTCACCGATCGGAGAAACAGCGTCATGGAATCGGGACCGCTGGAAAACCAGGAGGTTTTATTGGTAACTGTTTTATTTGCCGTTTGATTTGAGATACAAAAAGGCGAAAAAGAAAGCCTGAACGGAAACAGTTCTCTATCACATTTTTGGGGGCAATTTCATTTACCCAATTTTTCTCCAGGAGGTGAGGAAATGGAGCCTTTGACAAGATCCAATATCGTCAACACAAATGGGGTAAGACACCTGGGATATCATATTCTCCTTGATATGTCAGGTGTAACTCCTTCCACGTGTGAAGATGACGCCTTTCTTTTAGGAATCCTCAGAAACGCCGCGGAAAAATCCGGATCCGCCATCATCAACACCGCACGTTATCATTTCGGACACATCTCCCCGCCCGGATGTTCGGTGTTTGTCATGTTAGACGAAAGTCATGTCTCTGCCCACTCGTATGCGGAGCACGGCTTGATCGCATTCGACATTTTCGTGTGCGGCAAGTCGGCCAGGCAAAAAGCCGACACTATTCTCGAGATGATCCTCAAGTCCGTTCCCTGCGCAAATGTGGTTCAACAGGAGGTCTGCCGATTCGGAAGTCACGGAGCGGAAGCCGCAGAGCAAAAATTCGAATTGCACAGCATCCGGGAACGCGCAGGAAAACGCTCCTGACGCCTTCCCGGCCTTTCAGCCATTTCCAGGGAATCATAATTATCAGCCGGACCGATCGATCTTCTTCGATCCCGCCTCCCCATACCTTCCAACATGGCTGAATCCTCATTTCTCCTCAATATAAATGAGTTCCGAAGTATCCGGATCTTTCAGGCGCACCGAAACTCCCCTGGACATCAGTTTGGATCCCTTCTCCAGGATTTCCGGAGACGTCTTGTCTTCAAACCACAAACGATGGGTTTTCCTGGCGCGCAGTCCCTTTAATTTAAAGATAT
>Ga0315278_10003934_pt1 | contig 13377 bp, 13 predicted proteins | sample YL17G06_0_MG_FD_203880 | JGI IMG/M metagenome (GOLD analysis project Ga0315278, IMG submission 203880) | Sediment microbial communities from Yellowstone Lake, YNP, Wyoming, USA - YL17G06_0 | ecosystem: Environmental > Aquatic > Freshwater > Lake > Sediment | place: USA: Wyoming | collected...
CCTGCATGATCGAGCTGCCTTCGCCGTAATCTTCGCCGACGATGATGAGCGCGCCGCCCGTCACGCCGCCCGAGGCGAGATTCGCGAGCGCATCGCTCGCGACGTTCGTCCCGACCGTGCTCTTGAAGGTCGCCGCGCCGCGCAGCGGGTAGTTCACGCTCGCGGCGAGGGTGGCCGCTGCGGTCGCTTCGCTCGCGCTGTTCTCGAAGCGGATGCCTTGTTCGGCGAGGATTTCCTGCGCATCGGCCAGCACGTCCATCAGGTGCGAGATCGGCGCCCCCTGGTAGCCGCAGACATAGGCCACGCCGGACTCGAGCAGCGCCTTGGTCACGGCCAGGATGCCCTCGCCCCGGAACACCTCGCCTTCGCCCAGGCGCAGCTTCTTGACTTCCTCGGCGAACGAGCGTTCAGCCATTGCGGGAGAGCGAGGGGCTTTGAGGTTTGCGCATGGGGACGATTCAAACCCATGCATTTGCATCGGTCAAGTGTGGTTTCTCAGCGCTCGCGCCGGCCGCGCCGGGGGCAACAGGAGATGGCGTGCGAGCGATTTGTCGAGGCCTGTCTCGCGGCGCTGTTGGCGCAGGCGAGCAAGTTGATTTCCGACGACTTCCACGCGCTGGTGCGCGCCCGCGGCCTGCCTCGTGCGGGCCCACGAGCGGCGAATCCGGGCGGCGCTTGCCGGTGGGCCGCCTGGCGCAACTCGTGCTCGCGCCGCAGCCCACGGTCACGTGCCAACTCGACCGATTGGTCGCCAAGGGCCGGGTGCAACACATCGCGCATGCTGGTCGTGAACGCGAGTGCCAGAATGCGGGTTCGACGATGCTTCATTGCGCAGTGAGATGACACAAAAACCGGGCCGCAACGACCCGTGCCCATGCGGCAGCGGCAAGAAGTACAAGCAGTGCTGCGGCAAGCCCGAGGCACCGACAACGCCGTCGGCCGATTCGCACGAAGGTGCGGTCGAGCGCGCGGTGACCTGGCTGGCTCAGCACCATCGAAAAGCCTTTGCCGCGGCACTCGAAAAGGAGATCGACGGCGCGGCCTTCGGCGGCTTCGACGACGACGCTGACGACGCGGTGCGTGAGGCCATGGCCGGCATCGACGACGCCTTGTGGCAGCAACTCCAACTCAACCTGACCGAGTGCTTGCTGGCCGAGGGTGACCTCAAGGTCAAGCATGGGACGCAGCGCGTGGCCGATCTCTTGCTTGGGAGCGGCGGGCCCCTGCTGTCGGTGGGCCAGCGCGCATGGCTCGCGCAGCTCGCGCAGCGGCCACTGCGGCTTTACGACGTGACTGACGTCGTGCCCGGCACCGGCGTCACGCTGTGCGATGCGCTCGACGACGCTGAGGCGCCGATCGTCGTCACCGAGCGCGAGGGCAGCCGGTCGATGCGGCCGGGCATGCTGATCGGCGCACGCGTGATGGCAGTGGCCGGCGGACACCAGCTCTCGGGCGCGGTCTATGCGTTCTCGATCCTGAGCGGGCGTTCCATGCAGGAAGAGTTGCGCGAGTTCCTGACGCAGCCCAGTCGGTCCGGGGAAGCCAACGTGCTGACGATGAGCCCGTTGATCATCAAGGCCTGGTTGGCGCAGTACCTGCGGCCGACGCCGTTGCCCAGCTTCGTGTACAGCCACACGGGTGAGCCCCTGCTGTTCACCACCGACCATTACAAGGTGCAGTCCTGGACCGCGCTGCAAACCGCATTGGCGGCGCAGTCCGACGTGACCAGCGAGCAAGACGGCAGCTGGGAGCGACTGATGGAATGCGCAGACGGGCAGACCCGGTCGCAAGCGACGATTGCCCGCGAGCCCGGTGGCCGGCGCGTGTCGCTGCTCTACAAGACGGCGGGCCTGGCGGAGCAGGGTCGCCCGTGGTTCGAGGCGCTGGCCGGCGCCTCGGTCAAGTTTCAGCTGCGAGAGGTCTCCGACCCAAAGGGCTTGCTGTCGAACGCGGACCCTTCGAAGGCCCCGACGAGCCGTGGCTCTGGCTTGCCCCAGGGTCTGGACCCTGGGGCGTTGGCGGACGCCATCGCGGGCGTCATCAAGCGCAACTATGCGCATTGGGCCGACGAGCCGATCCCGGCCCTGAACGGCCAGACGCCGCGCCAAGCCATCGGCAACGCCACCGGCCTGGAGCGTGTCAAGGGCTTGCTGCGCAGCTACCAGGACGGTGAAGCGCACATGGCGGCCCAACAGGGGCGGGCCCAAGTCTCCTATCAGTTCCTCTGGGACGATCTCGGCCTTCAGCGTTGACGCGGCGCGCGGCGCTGGGCGCGGCCGCTGCTGCAGGCAGGGCGTGAGCGCCTTGGCAATGTCGGCTTGGGCGACGTTGTTGGTTGGCGTGGCGCTGGTGCTGCCTTACGCACCGCTGGCGGTGACGGCACGCCTGCTCTCGAGATGCCGGACAAGGGGACAGGTCGATCGTGCCGTGGCGTCGGGAAGTGCCGGGGCTGCGGACGAGCCCTGCTGCGCCGTGTGAAGTAGCGCGGCATCGGAGCGGCCGGCGGATTCTCGAGCCGTCCCGGGAAGCCGAGGCCTCAGTCCCGGATCGCGACAACCAAAAAACTATATTCGAGGCGAAGACAAGTGTCACAGGCGTCACATTAACTCGCTTAAGATGTAGCGCATGAGGCCAACCGGTTTGAGTGCGACTTCGCGCAGCCAGCTGAGCAGACTGCTGCGCGGCAGCCCGCCGATCGTGACGCCGAGTCATGCCGCCGCCGCCCTCGGGCTGACGCCCGCAATGGCTGCCCGCAGGCTCGCCGCCTGGTCACGATCGGGTTGGCTGGCGCGAGTTCGTCGGGGCGCTTACGTCCCTGTGCCCATCGAGTCCGAGTCGGCCGACATCGCATTGGATGATGCCTGGCCTGTCGCTGCGGCCATGTTCGCGCCTTGCTACATCGGCGGACGGTCCGCCGCCGAGCATTGGGGGCTCACCGAGCAACTCTTTCGTTCGATCTGCGTGATGACCACCACACGCCCACGCGAGCGGCAGCTTGTGTTGCGCAAGGCACGCTTCGAGCTGCACACGGTGGCACCAGCGCGGTTCATCGGCCTGAAGACAGTCTGGCGCGGTGGCACGCGCGTCCAGGTATCGAACCCGGCCCGCACCCTCATTGACATGCTGGCCGACCCCGCGCTCGGTGGCGGCATTCGCCACGTGGCCGAGATGCTGGGGGCGCTCTTTCAGGATCAACCCAAGGAGGCGGCCAAGCTCGGCGACTACGCGGCCAAAATCGGCAGCGGTGCTGTCTACAAGCGGCTCGGGTTTCTGCTGCAACGCGAACATCCCGACCAGGTGGCGCTTACCGAGGCTTGTCGAGCACACCTCACGGCGGGCTACGCAAAGCTCGACCCTGCGTTGCCCGCAGATCGACTTGTGACGACATGGCGAGTCTGGGTGCCAGATGGGGAACTGCGTGGGGCCTCCAGGCCACTCCCAAGGGCCACACCGGAGCGCGCAGCGCAAAGGTCCTCCGGGAAGGCGCGCGCGTGATCCCCAAGCAGGAGATCATGGCCCTCGCAGCCGAGCTGCAACTGCAGGCCCATGTCGTCGAGAAGGACTATGCGCTGGGCTGGTTCCTGGCCGGGATTGCAGCGCATCCCGAGATTGGCCCGCGCTGGGTCTTCAAGGGCGGCACCTGCCTGAAGAAGTGTTTCTTCGAGACCTACAGGTTTTCTGAAGATCTCGACTTCACGTTGCAGGACGACGCTCACCTTGACGAGGCCTTTCTCGCTCAGGTCTTCGAGGAGATCGGTGAATGGGTCTACGACGCCTGCGGCCTGCAGCTCCCGCCTGAAGCGCGCAAGTTCGAGGTCTTCACCAATCCGCGAGGCAGCATGTCAGCCCAGGGCCGAGTGGGCTATCGCGGCCCGCTCGGCCGCACCGGCGATCCACCAAGAATCAAGCTGGATCTGGCGGCCGACGAAATCCTCGTTCTGACCCCGGTCCAACCGCCGGTTCATCACCCCTACACCGTCGGCACCCGTAGCGCCTCCGAGATTTGACAGGTTGATCGGCACGCCCGCATCAAGGAGCGCGCCGTTACCCAAGCCGGCGCGCGGCTTCGGCTTGTCGTACACAGTTGCCTGCACCGTCTGCGGCAAGACCTTCAAGCGCAGCACCTACGACTCCACGTTGAACCCACACAAGAACAAACAGGGATGGCCGTGCCCTGGGCGAATCGGCTATCCGAAGTGAACGAGAACCCATGAATCTGCAAGAACTGCTGACCAAGCTCGAGACGCCGATCATCATCCGCCCCACGCGGCGCATGACCCAGGGCGAGCTTGAAACCTACCTCGACGAGGCAGCCGACATCCTGCGCGGCAATGCCGACCACTCGGAGTTTCGCGGCTATGTCTTTGCGCTGCCGTTCTACAAGCGCATCAGCGACTGCTACGAGGAAGAGGTCCGCACCCAGGCTGACGCGCTGGCCAAGGCCGGCATGCCCAGGGACCAGGCCATCCTGCTGGCCCGTGACCTGTCAGCATGAACCTCGCGAAGTGCTGCGCCCAGCACCGCGCGAAACGCGATCGGCCAATCAAAACGACGTGCGGATAGCCCACAGCTCCGGGAAAAAGCGGTGCTCGGTGACATGCTGCAACCAGCCGACTCCGGCCGAGCCGCCGGTGCCGGGCTTCATGCCGATGATGCGCTGCACCGAGACGAAGTGGCGCCAGCGGTATTGCGACAACTGGTCCGCGAGCGCGATCAGCGATTCACCCAGGCGATACAGCGCATTGCCCGGCACAGGATTGGCATAGACCTGCATCCACGCCTGCTCCACCGACGGATTGGGGACATAGGCCTGCGACCAGTCGCGCTGCAGCGCGCCGGTGTCGATGGCCAGGCCTTTGCGGCCCAGGAATGCGATCACGTCGTCGTACAGGCTTGGCGACGTGAGTGCGCTTTGCAGCGCAGGCCAGACATGCGGCATGTTGCGAAACGCACTCGCCAGCCGCGCATTCTTGTTGCCGAGAATGAACTCGACATGGCGGTACATGAACGAGAGTTGGCCCGAAGCCGTGCCGAGCGTGTCGCGGAACTGGTTGAAGCCGGCCGGGCTGATGGTCGACAGCACGTTCCACGAGTCGCCGATGTACTGGACCAAGGCCTTGGCCCGCACCAGGATTTCGAGCGCGTTGTCCACGGCATCGGCGCGTATCTGCTGCTGTGCGTTGTAGAGCTCGAAGTGCAGTGCCTTGAACAACAGCTCCTTGACCTGGCCCATCACGAAGAAACACATCTCGTCGTAGCCCTCGCTACGCGGGTGCTGCAGCGACAGCAGCAGGTCGATGCTCTGGTAGTCGACGTAGGGGTTGCTCGTCCCTTCAAAGTCGACCATGGGCTTGCCGCCGGTGGTCTGCGCCGTGTAGGCGCGGCTCTGATCGCTGGTGACGGGCATGGGCCTGGCCTGCAGGCCTGGGCTTACTCCGGATGGGTCGACGATTTTCGGGATCTGGGGTTTGTAGCTCGGCATCACGCTTCTCGCTGCCACTCGTTGCTTGCCGCTGAACTGGCCGCTGAAGTAGACCGTATCAGATTCGCGACGGCCCGGCCGAGCGCGGTGGCCGGGTCAGCCAGGTCGAGAATGATGTCGAAGTGGTTGCGCTGCGCGAGCTCGAACACGCTGCAGGCGCTGCCCGCTTGCGCGAGCCGCGCTGCGAAATCTCGGCTCTGGCGTTTGAATTCCGCGGTCTCGACTTCACCCCAACACACGATGCTGGGTGGGAAGCCTTTCAGTTCGTGCAACGCCGGGCTGAGCGCGCGCGCGGTTTGCTGCGTCAGCCCCAGGGCGGTGTTGATCGACGTGCCCAGCAGCGGCTCGAGTTCGTAGATTCCCGAAACGAGGACCACGGCGCTGACGCATGCGGTGCCGGCTAGCGCCGCCCTCCCCGGCAGCGCATTGTCACGCGCCAATGCCGTCATCGCCGCGAGCTGCGCACCCGCCGAACTGCCGGCGACGACGATGCGCTGCGGATCGAATCCCAGCGTCGCTGCATTCGCGTGCAGCCACGCCAGCGCCGCGCGGCATGACGCGACGATCTGTGCCAAGGTCGCTTGCGGCGCGAGCGGGTAGTCGAGCGCGGCGAAAGCGATGCCCTGGTTCACGCATTGCGTCGCGCCAAAGCTCGACTCATTCTTCGACAGTTCCTGCCAATAGCCACCGTGAATCAACAGCAACAGCGGCGGCAGTTGCGCCGCTTGGCCAGCGTCGCGCGCGCTCGGGATGAAGAGGTCCAGGCATTGCGCACCGGCATCGCCATAACGCAGATCGAGCTTGCCGCGGGTGGCAAGGCGCGCTTCGGCGCTGCGCTGCGCGTAGGCCTGGATGAAGGGCCGGTAGTCGCCGCCGATCACCGAGCTCGGCGAATACTCGCGCTCTCTTGCCGAGGCGTCGAGGCTGCGCCAGGTGGCGGCAGAGGGCGGCGCGCTGGCCACAATGTCAGAGCGCGAAGAATGCCTCGGCGTTGCCGCGCAACATGCGTTGCCGGTCAGCGGCCGAGAACATTTGTGCGTCGCGCACGAGTTGGCCGATGCGCTGCTCGCCCAGCGGGAACGGGTAGTCCGAGCCGAGCATGACGCGATCGACCCCCATCACGTCGGTCAGCAGGCGCAGCGCACCGGAGTCGAACACGGCGCTGTCGACAAAAAGACGCCGCGCATAACTCGACGGCAATCGCGGGCAATCCTGGCGCACGATGTCGCGCTGCTTCCACGCGTTGTCGACGCGCCCGAGCAAGAACGCAAACGCCCCGCCGCCATGCGCGAAACAGATCTTCAGCGAATCGGGAATGCGCTCCAGCGCGCCCGAAAGTATCAGCGACAGCATGCCGAGTTGGGTTTCGGCCGGCATCGCCACCAGCCACGGCAGCATCCACTTGCGCATGCGCTTGCCGCCCATCATGTCCCACGGATGCACCAGCAGCGCAATCTTGTTCTCGGCGCAGTGGATCAGAAAGTCGACGAGCTGTGGGTCGTCAAGGTCCTTGTCGCCGAGGTGATTGCCGACCTGCACCCCGACGCAGCCGGCGCGCATCGCGCGCGAGGCTTCGGCGCAGGCCAGGTTCAAGTCTTGCAGCGGCACCTGTGCCAGCGCCTTCAGGCGGCCCGGGTGTCTTGCGCAGAAGATCAGCGCCTGCTCGTTCATGCGCTGCGCCCAATCGGCAGCGCGCGCCGCGTCCCAGGAATCACCGAACATCACCGGCGTGGCACAGACGATCTGCGTCTGCACCCCCAGACTGTCCAGCTCGGCGACGCGGAAATCGGCGTCCCACAGCGCGCGCCCGACTGGCCGGAACGTTTTGTCGCCAAGCATGATGTGGCCGCTGTCGGCACCTTGCGCCACCGCGAGCCAGGGCGCGCGCTCGCGGTCGGTTGCAGCCGCCAGTTCGCGCGTGATCGGCGGGAAGAAATGCGAGTGCATGTCGATCATGGCGTGGGCCCACTTGCGTCCGCGCGTTGCACGGGTTTGTAGGCGACCGCCCTGATTTCAATCAGCAGGAGCGGATGCGGCAACTGATGCACCGCCACCGTGGTGCGGGTCGGGCCGTCGAAGCCGAAGAACTCGGCCCAGACTTCGTTGTAGCCGCCGAAGTCATCCATGCTGACGAGGAAGGTCTGCATTTCGACAAGGTCGGTCAACCCGGCCCCCGCGCTTTGCAGAATGGCGCGGATGTTCTCGATCACGGCACGCGTCTGCACCCGGATGTCCAGGCTCGTGGTTCCCATCGCATCGACGCTGGCGCCGGCAATGCTGTTGTCGGGCCGGCGCGAACTCGTTCCCGAGACGAACAGGAAATCGCCCGCGCGTTTGAGGTGCGGGTACTTGCCGCGTGGCGTGGCCATGCCGGCGATTACGCTCGCCGCTGTCACGTCACGGCCTTGCGTTCGCGGAACTGCGGCGCGGCCCAGGCCTGCGTCGCCATGATGTCTTTGAGCACGGCCACCGCGTTCCAGACATCGATGAAGCGCACATACAGCGCGGCGAAGCCGAAGCGCAGGATGTCGGGCGCGCGAAAGTCGCCGATCACGCCGCGCGCGATCAAGGCCTGCATGATCGGGTAGCCCTGCGCATGCGTGAGCGAGACCTGGCTGCCGCGATCTGCCGCCTCGCGCGGCGAGGCCAGGCCGAAGCCGCTGAGTTCCTGGTCGGCCAGGCGTATGAACAGGTCGGTCAGCGCCACGCTCTTGCGGCGCAACTGCGCCATGTCGACACCATCGAAAGCTTCGAGCGCCGCCTCGAGCGCGATCAAGCTCAATTGCGGCGCGGTGCCGACGAGCAAACGCGTGACCCCCGGCGCCGCCTCGAAGCCGTCGACGAAGGCAAAGGGCCGGGCGTGCCCGTGCCAGCCGGTCAGTGGTTGGCTCAGGCCGGCGTGATGGCGCTTCGCAACGAACACGAACGAGGGCGCTCCCGGGCCGCCGTTCAGATACTTGTAGCCGCAGCCGACCGCGAAATCGGCGCCGTCGCGATTCAGCTCGCAAGGCATCGCACCCGCGGTGTGGCACAGATCCCAGACGATGAGTGCGCCGACCTCGTGTGCGCGGCGCGTGATGCGCGCCATGTCGTGCACCCGCCCCGTCTTGTAGTTGACATGGGTGAGCGAGACGATCGCCACCGACTCGTCGATCGCGCCCAGCACCGCATCGGCTTCGAGCGCCGCGAACTCGGCCTGCATCAGCCCGGCCACGCCGCTCGCAATATAGCCATCGGTCGGAAAGTCGCCGCGCTCGCCGAGGATGCGCCTGCGCCCCGGCCTCAAACGCAGCGCCGCGATCAGCACCTTGAACAGGTTGGCCGAGGTCGAATCGGCGACGATGACTTCATCCGCCGCGGCGCCGACGAGTTGGGCGATGCGAGCCCCAATCCGTTGCGGCGCGAGGTACCAGTCGGCGTCGTTCCACGAGCGGATCAGCCCCACGCCCCATTCCTGCTCGACAGCGCGTTTCAGGCGCGGCGGCACCGCCTTCGGCAGCGCGCCGAGGGAGTTGCCGTCGAGGTAGATCACGCCCTCGGGCAACGTGAAACGATCGCGCCACGGCGCGAGCGGGTCTTCGGCGTCGAGGGCCAGGGCCTGTTCGCGCGCGATGGTCGGGGAGCGGGTGGGCATGGCGTGCATCCTTGTGTCGATTCGTCGCAGCGCATAGGCCTGGGCAAACCTTTGCCGGAAGAGCCTGGCTGCGGTGGCCGCCCGCGCAATGCCTGGCGCCGTTGGAGCGGAGTCTAGTTCTTGAACGCACCCACCTTCGTACCGCACGTTCTTCGGCGCCCGTCCGACTTCTAGTCAATCTTGAGGATGCGTTTGGTGGACGAGCAACTCATACTCGATGCGTGTCACTTACTTGTCCTTGGAGTCGAGCGTGAAGGAAGTGCTTTCACCCTTGAGGCGAACGGCGTGGCGTCGCTTTGGCCCTGGAAATCTTTGGGCAACCTATGCCCTCGTGTTGGTGGCTTACGCAGGCGGGCTGGTTGCGGTGGAGACTCCGCCGAACGACGACACGATCCCGATGCGGGTTGCGGTGAAGCAGGTCACGGCGGGATCGAGGGGCGGCATCGCCTCGGGCGCCGGCGATAGCTGCGCAATCGTCGACGACGGCGTCAAGTGCTGGGGGAACAACCGCTTCGGCGAGCTCGGCAACAACTCGACGGCCGCCAGCCGCCTGCCCGTCTCGGTCACCGGCCTCGCGGGCCACGTGCAGGCCATCGCCGCGGGCGCCGACCATACCTGCGCACTCGTGAACAGCGGCGTCAAATGCTGAGGGGACAACAGCAATGGCCAGCTCGGCAACAATTCGACCGGCAACAGCCCGGCGCCCGTGTCGGTCACCAAGCTAAGGAGCAACTCATATCGGCATGGTCGAGCAGTTGATGATGCTTGCGGCCCAGGAACTCGCCGGTGCGAAGTGCCGCGGGCGCACGGGAGGCTCGGTGCTGTTGCAGCCTGCGGCCACGACGATCAAGGAACCCCCTGCGAGACCTCATGGTCCTGGTTTTGGAAGATACAAGGCAGCATTCATGCCACCTGAGCCAGAGGTACCAGTATTTCAACTGACTCGTATGGCACAGATACTGCGCCTTCATCGGTACGCTCGATCAGGCCAATCTCTTCGAGGCGCCCAATGTCAGTGTGAACGTTTGAATAGTTGCGTTCGGCTGCCTTCGCCAGCGCGTACACGCTGCAAGGCCCCACGCGACGGAGAGTATCAAGCAGCTCCAACCGAGCTGGAGTTAGATCTGCAAAGAGTGCCTTTGCTGATTCAAAGCTCAGGCGATAGTCAGGCGTCTGGCCTCGACGCGAGGCCGCGATCTGCTGCTGCGCTGCGCGAATTGCTGAACCGCGCTTCGCTACTTCGATGATGGCTTTCATTGCGAACTCCAGTTCTGAACATCGCGTTCAAAGTCATCAAGTAGCTGATCTACGGACACGAAGACGTAGGTCAACTCTCTGCCACCGATGTGGCGATGATCACCCTTGCCGCGCTCGTTGTCGTAGCGAACTCGTTGTTCCAGAGGCGTTCCATAGAACAGCCGGTACTTGAACAAGTGTCCGCTCGGCGGGAGTGGCTCGGGTAGCTCCCAAATGACTACCTCAACCATGGTTCCGTCGTCGCGAACTTCCTTGCTTCACGCCAGCGGAGTTGCCTTCATATATTGCATGGTGGCAATGCATCGTGCACAAGTCAAGGACGCTGGTTTTGTGCTGCCAAATCGGGTGGCCTTGCCCCTGAAAACGCACTCCACAGCGGAAGCTGAAAGTGCAGTCAAGGAGTACGAGAGATGAGCAAGAAAGTTCAAGCACGACAGCGGGCGCGATACACGCTGGCGTCTAAGCTGGAGGCCGTTCGGCCGGGCAAGGCAGGGCAAGAGGCGTCGGTGACGGCACGGATTACTGGGTGTGCCCAGGCAGACGCTGAGCAACTGAGCATGGCGTGCCCTTGCCCCCGGCTGCAGGCGCAGGCGCCGGCGCGGCGACGAAGCAGCATTCGCGATGGCCCTGCGCCGCGCAGCGCAGCTCGTGTACCTGCATCGGCACACCGGCCAGGGCCGTCGCCAGCGCGGCGAGCATGCCGCGAATCGGGGCGCAGACGGCAAGACCATCGCTGTGCGGGTCGCTGCCCGCCGCGAGCCAGCCCGCGGCAAACGGACTGTGCTGCACCGTGAGTTCCAGCGCCGCGCCTTGCTGCTTCAGGCTCCACACGCCCCAGCCCAGGTCAGCGGCGCTGTCCAGCGTCGCGGCGATCAGCGCACGCGCATCGCCGTTGACGCCAGCGGCGTAAGCGCGCAGGCTGTCGCCGCCATGGCGTTGCACCGAAAGCGCGAGGGCGTCGAAGACGGTTTCGCGCGTGGCCGCATCGAGCAGGCGCAACGCGCCCATCAGGCTGTCGGGTCGAAGCACCAGATAGCGCCGCGGGCCGTCGTGCCAGGCACCGTGCACGGCGTCATGCTGCAGGCGCTCGCGCAGGCGCAGGTCGGGCACCGGGCTCATCGCGACACTGAGACCACGCCCCTACTTGCCCAGCAGCACGGCGGGCAACCAGGTCGCCAGCGCCGGCGCAAGCAGCACCAGGCCGATCATCAGAACGCCCATCACGACGTAGGGCGTGACGGCGGCGAAGATTTCGCTCGTGGGAATCGACTTCGGCGCGACGCTTCGCATCGTGAACAGCAGCATGCCGAACGGCGGCGTGAGCAGGCCAAGTTGCATGCAGATCAGGTAGACCACGCCGTACCAGAGCAGGTCCCATTGAAAGTGCGCCACCATCGGCATGAAGAACGGCAGCGTGATCAGCATCATGCTCACCTGGTCGACGAAACAGCCGAGGAACAGCAGAATCGCGATCATTCCCGCCATCACCGCCCAACCGGGAAGGCCTGCGCCTTGCACCAGCGAGACCATGCCGTTCGTCGCGCCCGAGAACGACAAGATCTGCGAAAACGTGGTCGCGCCGATGATGATGAACAAGATGATGCCGGTGATCGCCGTCGTGCCGCTCAGCGCCTGCGCGATCGCTTTCCAGGTCAGGCTGCGGTAGAGCAGGCACACGAGCACGGTCGCGAGCGCGCCCAGCGCCGCCGATTCGGTGGGCGTGGCCCAGCCCGCCGACATCGCAACGATCACGAGAACGAAGATCAACACCAGCGGCGTCACGTTTACGAGCAACGGGCCCCAGCGCGCCCAGCCCCTTGTTTCTTCGCGCTCGAACGGCGGCGCGAGTGCCGGGTTGCGAATCGCGCTGACGATGATCCAGGCGAGGAACATCACGGCCAGCAATACGCCCGGAACGATGCCCGCGATCAGCAAGCCCGAAATCGAAATCCCCGCAAGACTGCCCAGCAACACGGTCAACGCCGACGGCGGGATCAACATGTCGACGCCGCCGATCGCCATGATCGGCCCCATCGCCATGCGCGGGTGGTAGCCGCGCTTCAACATTTCGGGCAGCAGCAGACCGCCGAGCAGCGCCGTGGTCGCGATCGTCGAGCCCGAGATCGCCGAGAACACGGTCCCGGCGACGATCGCGACCACGCTCAAGCGTCCGGGGACGCCGCGGATCGCGCGATCGAAGCTGTCGATCGCCTTCATCGCCAGACCGGTGTGGAACAGCACCTCGCCCATCAGAATGAAGAACGGAATCGGCGTCAACGAAAAATTCGTGACCGACGCGACGCCGTTGCGCACCACCTGCATCAAGCCGGCTTCGCCGCCGAAATAGACGACGGCGCCGACGAGGTTGATCGCGAGGAACGCAAAACCCGCCGGCAGCCCGACAAGCAGCAACAGCGTCAGCAGCCCGAACAGCAGCAGCAGGCTCTGCCACCAGATCATGCACCGTGCCCCGATTCTTCGGTCAGGCCCGAGGGCCAGAGCAGGCGCCGGCCGCATTCGAGCGCGAGCAGACCGAAGCCGATCGGCACCGAGACAAACAGCCACCACTCGGGAAAGACGAGCGCCTTGAGCATGATGCTGCCGGCAGCGCGGCTGTCGAGCAACGTGCGGATCGAATACCACACCATCAGCAGGCTCACGATCAAACCGAGCGCTGCCGAGAAGCGGTCGACCCGGCGCTGCGCCTGGGGCGACAACACGGCGCCGAGCAGGTCGAGCCGAACGTGCTGGTTGCGCCACATCAGCCACGGCGCGGCGGCCAGGGTCGCGATCGGCAGCGCGTACTCGGTCACTTCGTTGATCCACACCACCGAGCGAAAGCCGAGGTTGCGGCTGATCACGTCGAAACACACCAGCAGCGTGATCAGCGCAATCACCGCCGCGGCGACGCCGCCGCAGACGCGCATCAACTTGGCATGCATGGCGGCAACGGGCGGGTCCGCGTCGCCTGGAGCGACATCAGGCGAAGGTCAAGGCGCCATCA
>Ga0315278_10003936_pt1 | contig 13365 bp, 13 predicted proteins | sample YL17G06_0_MG_FD_203880 | JGI IMG/M metagenome (GOLD analysis project Ga0315278, IMG submission 203880) | Sediment microbial communities from Yellowstone Lake, YNP, Wyoming, USA - YL17G06_0 | ecosystem: Environmental > Aquatic > Freshwater > Lake > Sediment | place: USA: Wyoming | collected...
AAGAGCGCACCGAGCAGACGATACGCGCTCACCCGGTAGTACTTGGTGCCGTGAGCCGGGTTGTCGAGCAGGGGGTCGGCGATCGCCACCGTCTGATCGGACGAGCGGTATCGTGTCGTGGCCTCGATGGCCGGTCCGTAGCGGGGATCATCCATCAGGCCTTTCGCCTTCCACCGGGCTTTCAGCTTCGCCAGCACGTCGGTCGGCTGTTGAAACCACGTGGGGTCCATGTGTCGGGTGTTGCACACCCAGGTGTCGACTTCGTAGCCGCGCGAAAGCGCGTGAACGGAGAGATGCACGCCGAGCGTGCCCCCGCCCGGCAGCTTCGGCGTCTCGCGGATCACGGTCTGCAGTTCGATCGGATCGCCGTAGTAGTGGTAAATCGCGTGCAGCGCTGAACCGCCCCAGGTTCTGCCTAGCATCGCGGGCGCCGGGGCTGCGGGCGGCGCTTCGACCGACGCATCGTGCGTCCCCGCGCTGCACGCCCCACCGGATTTGAAGTCCGAGCCGGGCACCAGCCGCGGGAACGCTTCCAGCTCCGATTCCAGGGCAGATCCGCCGGAACCCTGCGCTGCGGCGCTCGGACGAGGGGGCCCCGTCGGGTCACCTCGCGGGCGTCCGCGCGTGGAGTGCCCGGCGGCAGTCGTCCAGTGCCTTCACGACCTCGGGCTCGGCGGCGAAGGCGCCTCGTGCCTCGTCGAGAAGGGGCGTCTCGAGCATGAGCTGGCGGAATCGCTCATCCCCCAGCATCGCACGCCAGCGGTCGTGGATCCTCATCTTCTCGGCGGACCCGTCGAAGCTCGTACCGTCGAAGCTGCTGCCGCCGGCTGCCGGGAGCACCGAAGCGTACGGCTCGGCAGGGTTGCCGTGCAGGCCGATCTGCTGGCCGATTCTCGTGCGGTAATCCGGGTCGCGGGTCCAGCGGTTGAAGCTGATGAGCAGGCGATTGCGCGTCAGGGCTCGCGCACGCCCCTCCCACTCGGCGCAGTAGCCGAGGTAGGTGGCGACCGCCCGATCGTCCCACCATTGGCTTCGTCTGCGCGGGTCCCGCTCGAAGCGGGCGCTGCGGCTCAGCTGGATCCGGCTGGCGAAGAGATTTGCCGGGTCGCGAAGCACCGCGATCTCGATCACTTCGCGGCTGCGTCCCCTCGACCACGGTCCCGTCCGCGCCAGACGCCCGCTCTCGCGTTCGAGCTGCGCGTCCTCGCAGTTGACCAGGTACAGGTCCAGATGCTCCCACTCGCTCGACTCCGGATCCACCTCGCGGGCCCAGGGTTCTGGCCTCGAGGTCGTCTCCCCTTCGGCGAAGTAGAGCAGGGTCTGCTCGCGGCCCAGCGAATTGTTCGCCACGGCGCGCCGGCCGGGGGTGTGGTCGAGGATCCAGCCCATGATCGCGTGCTGCCCGCTGCGCTTCATGGCGAAGAGCCGGATCTCGAGGTCGTTCGTGAGCGTCACGCGGGGATCATCTCCAGGGCTGGTCCAGAAAGCGCAGGAACGCCCGGTATCGCGGCACCGCCTCGTCGCTCGGGCGCTCGCCGGCCGTGCACAGGCGATAGATCGCTTGCGCCTCGGCGGGATCCAGCCTGACGTAGCCCTCGTAGGGCAGGAGGCGCAGCCGCCGCCAGGTGTTCTTGAGCTCGTCGAAGTAGATGCTCGACAAGATCTCCAGCTTCTTCTCGTACACCTCGCGGGTCAGCTCGATCTGGAAGTCCGGGAACAGCATGTCCGCGACGCTGTAGACCGGCACCAGGTCGGTCAGGTACTGGTGGGCCGCGAACGAGACGTCCATGTGATTGAAGCTGCCGTACTCGCCGTGTGCCGAATGGGTGAAGACGCTGCGATAGCCTCGCTCCTCCACCCTCCGTCTGAGCTCGGTCCCGAGCTCCGCGACCGGCAGGTGCTGCACGGGATGGTCCGTGTACCCGAGGCACTCCAGGCTGCGGACCTGCATCGATTCGCAGGCGCGAGCCAGCTGTGCGCGGCGCTCGATACCGCGCCCGCCCCAGTTTCCATCGGTGACGCAGAGAAGGTCGGCCCGCTGTGCGATCTCCGCGACGAGGAGGCCACCGAAGTAGATGGTTTCGTCGTCCGGATGGGCAAAGACGACCAGGTTGTCGTCGGAGAAGTTCATCCGCCTCGTCCTATCCGGCGAGTGACCTCTGGAAGCACAGATAGGCCTTCCACTCGGGCCTGCCGCTGCCATCGAAGGAGAGCTTCAGATGGCTGACCCGGAGGCGAGCGTGCGCGCCGTCGTCGAGAGGCCGGCCGACGCTGCCGAGCTCGAGCAGCCTCTCGGCATCGCGGCGAAGCTCGCCATTCACCGCGTCCAGCCAGAGCGCGTCGGCCGCAGCGAGCCGTGCGAATCCTTCGGCCCCGGCGAGGTCGAAGTTCAGCTCGAATCCGACGCGCGCGAGGCTGCCGCCCGCCGCGTCGAGAACGAGGTGGGCGGTGTGCCGACCGGCGTCGCTCGCCAGCCGTTCGAGGTCCCGCAAATGGCTTCCGATCAGGGGCGCGGCGCCCCGATCGACCACCGCACCGACGAGCTCGTCGAGACGCCCGCGGAGGTAGGCCTTGTGCAGGGGGCTGCCGCGCCTCCAGCCTGCACCCACGTGCGCGAGCTCGAGGCCCGCCGCCACGCGCTCCAGCACGTCGAGCGGCTCCTCCTGGCGCGGGAACGGCCCGAGGGGCTCGAGGAGCTCGAAGGCGCGACGGAGCTGCCCGGGATCGGAGCCAAGATCCAGTACGGGACCGAAGTCGAGGAAGACCAGGTCCACGCTACCGCCCTCGGTCCCTCCGATCGGGCCGAGCGAGATCGACACCGCTCGCGGGAAGAGCGGAGCTTCGAGCGGTAGTGTCCGCAGCCGCCGGCACACGCCCTCCAGGAGCGCGCGGCCCCGTTTCGCCTCGCCCGGCGCGGGCCCGACGAGGGAGCGCGCGAGATCCCAGAATCGGAGCCGCACGCTGCCGGCCAGCGTCGTCGGGAAGGTGAAGGTGAGGTCGATTCCGCCCTCGCGAAGGTTCCACTCGATGTAGAAGCAGAAGCTCGAGATGTCGGCGTCGAGGCCGTGGAGGTAGGCCAGCACGTCGTCGAAGGCCGGGTGCGAGGAGACCGCCCTCGGCAGAAGATCGCGGCAGCACTCGACGACCTCCCCCGGGCCTGCGCAGGCTGCGCGGTGCGAGGTCTCGGACCCCGTCATCGCCGGCTCGCCACGCGCCGGAGGTAGAAGTTGAAGCCGAGTTCCTGGAAGTACCAGGTGAAATCCGACGGCGCCGATGGCGCGAAGATCTCCTTGTGGAATACTCGACGCAGCAGTGCGCGGTAGAGCGCCAGCAGGACGAAGAAGTCGAAGTCGCGCTCCGACTCCTCTTCGAGCGCTGCGACCAGGTGCTCGCGGATGCCGTCGAAGGCCCCGAGCCTGCGCTTGCCGATCACCTCCATGGCGAAGAAGTGCGCGAGGTTCATGACCGAGTAGGTGTGCCAGATCGGGTCCAGGTCGATGAGGTGGAGGCGTCCCCGGCCGGCCAGGATGTTCGTGGTCTGGAGATCCTCGTGGAAGAGTCCGCTGCGGAAACGCCCCTCGTCCTCCGGCCAGAGCTCCCGGGTCGACGAATGGAAGAGGTCCACGAAGCTCTCGAGTCCGATCTCGCGAGCCCTCGGATGCCCGTCGCCCTTGACGACCTGGTAGTTCACGTGGTGGGATCGGATCAGATCCTCGATCGTGAGCTTCGGCACCAGCATCGCAATGTGATCGCTGCAGGTATAGAGCTGCGTGATGCCGAGGGCCTCCCGCGGATCCTCGACCGGCTTCAGCGCCGGGTCGAGATCGATGAGCTGATAGAGCTCGTCGTCCCAAGCAAAGAGCTGGACGCGGTGGTGGAGGCACAGCCCGGCGATGTTCCGCCGGAGGATGAAGGCCTGCTCGCGGAGGCTCTCGGGGTAGAAGCGCTTGACGAGCTTCGGCCCCGCCTCGGTCTCGAGGCGCAGCGAGCCCTTTGCGTCGAGCGTGGGGTGCAGATCCAGCTTGTGCAGCCGCGCGGAGAGCTCCGTCATCACGCGCTGCGGGTGGTCCGGTGGGAGGGGGCCGCGGGAGCGGGGTCCTTCTCGAAGGAGGGCGCCGGCAGCAGCCGGCCCTGCGCGCCCTCGTGGGGCGGCGAGCGGCGCAGCAGGAAGCCCTGGTCGTGCAGGCGGGTGCGGAGCCTCGGGTCGTCGAGCATGACGAGCCGGCGATAGAGGGAGGGGAGCTCGTGCTCGCGGCCCTCGAGCACGAGCTCGGCCGCCTGCCGGTAGAGGTCCTCGGTGAATCCGCGCCCGTCGTAGGTGTTTACGCGGTCGCGGTTGAAGCCCGTGAAGCGCTGCACGAAGCGGTTCAATCCGCAGTGCGGGTAGTGGAGGACGATGGGGCCGCCTGCGTCTTCGATGTGGACGTTCTTGTTGAAGCGGATCGGGAGGAAGTGGTGCACGGAGGCGGGGACGAAGGGGACGTTCGCGTCGCGCATGCGCAGGGCGGACTTCCCGGTGATGTACGCGTTGAAGAGCTTGAACGTGCCGGAGTGTCCGTTCCAGGCGGTGTAGAGCAGCTCGAACTCCCGATAGCGCATGTAGTACGGGCTCTTCTTGAAGAGCGTGGTCTCGAGGAACGGATCGCCGATCTGCTCGGATTCGGGCAGGGCCTCGAAGTTGGGGAAGATGACCTCGTCGGTGCGCTCCGGAACCTGCTCGAAATAGCGCGCGATCGGGACGCCGGGGGAGTAGGGCGCGAGGAGCTCGTCGGAGTCGAGGTGCAGGAGCCAGCCGATGCCCTCCTCGATCGCGTGGTGCATGACGGCTCCGACGTTGAGCATCTGCCGATGGACGACGGTCCGCTCGTACCCCGCCTCGAGGATTCCGTACTGGGGGAGCGAACGGACCCGCTCCTGATGGCGGGCATCGTTCTCGATGCAGAGAACCGCGCCGGCGAGCTCGGCGCTGGAGCGGATCGCGTCGATCGTCTCCCGGTCTTCGTCCGGCGCGTCGAAGACGAGGTAGATGCGGCGAAACCCGTGCTGGTAGTGGTGGTACAGCCAGGTGAGAAAGCTCCCATCGAGGCCTCGGACCGTGGCGACGAGTGCGAGCGAAGAAGCGGTCACGACGGGTTCTCTTGGAGGCGATCCCGCGCGAGCGGGTCCATCGCGAGAGATCCGCGGTGGGAGGCCCCCCGGCAGGCGCAGGAGCCGGGAGATCCCTCAGGCAGTGGCTATTCCCAGGGCCACTTGGACTTGGTCGACGCGCGAACGGCCGCCGCTCGGAACGCGGCACGGGCTTCATCTACCATGGGCTGATGGTCCGGCGGCATGCCGGGCAGCGGTCCGGTTCCGTTGAGGAACTCGTTGAGAGCCGCGACGGTCGTGGCGGCGCGGAGCGTGTCGTAGGTGAAGATCGCCGTCGGCTGGCTCAAGGGCCCGTACGTCACACACCAGAGGACGACCGTGTCCGGCGATCCCTGGGTGGCGATGTAGTTGAAGAGGCTCTGCACGATGACTCCCGGGATCATCGCACCGCCCGACACGCCTCCGCCGGCCTGGGCCATGGCGATCTGCGGGCTCACGTAGGTGCTGGCGACGACTCCCGAGGTGAGAGCACTCAGCTTCTTGAGGAAGGCGCGGCGGTCGGCATCAGCCAGCTTGCGATCATCGTCTGCAGCCATGGGATCCTCACCTGGTTGAATCCCGGCAGTATAGGCCTTCCCGACCGCGCAACTCAATCAAATTGGCAAGCGATCCCGCCGGGAGCCGGATCCGTCCTCGAGCGGTCGGGGTCGCGGGATGGAAACCGAGGAGCCGCATCACCTGGCTGCCGGCAGCGGCGGGGGCCCGGGGCGCACTCAGCTGCGAAATCGGGGCGACCGTCGGCCCTTCCAGTTCGTGCCGATCGCATCGAGCCCGAGGTGCACCACGTCGAAGGGCAGCCGCCGGCGCTGCTCGAGCGGCCAGAGGGCGCTGAACAGGCGGTCGTTGGTCCGGCTCGGGGGCGCGTACCGCTCTTCCTCGTACGGCACGCTCCGGCCGGCCAGGTACGCCGACCGGACGTTGAAGAGCTGGAGGAACCCGAGGATCTCCTCGCCCGCCTCGTACGGGGGCTCGAGCAGGCCGTAGTCCCCCGCCTGCGCAAACTCGTCGAATCGCCCCCTGGAGGCGCAAAAATAGCGCCGGGAGCCCCAGAGCGGGTCGGGATCGTCGAGGCAGGACTCGAGGAGGGAACGGGCGTTCTCGGGCAGATGGATGTCCGGATCGAGCTTGCAGACCCAGTCCTCGGGCTTCAATGCCGCGTAGCCATCGTTGACCAGGGCGGGCAGATTGAAGTCCAGGCCGCGAAATCGTGCGCGCTCGGACAGGACGCAGCGCACGCCGGCGTGGGCGCAGAGCGCGAGCGTCCTCCGATCCGACGCGCTGCTCACCACGACGACCTCGTCGAAGGTCTGCTGGTATCGATCGAGGGTGAGCTCGAGGAAGTCGTCGTAGTCGATGCAGACCGCGATGCAGTCGATCCGGGCTCGCGTCGTCACCATTCGGGACGCATCCAGGATGCGACGCCGGACAGGTCGATCCGATCGCCGTCGATCACGAAGTTCTCGAGCAGGCACCTGCATTGCCTGAGATAGGGCTCGCCGCCGTAGTCGCGAGCAATCCGATCCCGGAGGCGTTGGACCACGCCCTCGTACCACTTGAAGTGGTTGACCGGGACCCACCAGGGGGGGCTGCGCAGGCCCTCCGGGTTCTCGACGGAGTGCAGGCCGATCCGATAGCGCAGGCCGGGCCGGGCCAGCGGGACCTTGCCGATCGAGCCCGCGAGAGCGGAATAGGTGAAGTGGGTGCAGAGCGGGAAGGCGCGGGCGAGGTCGAGCCCCTCGTCGATCGGGAGGGTGCGGCCGAGAACTTCGAAGCGATCGACGAGCATTCCGGGGATGAAGTCGTAGTCGGAGTTCCTCATCAGCTCGGCCGCGTGGGCGGGGTGGCTGATGAATTCGTCGCTGTCCGCAGCCAGGACGAAGGGACGACGGCCCAGCTCGCTCGCGCTGTAGTCGCTGAAGCGATCGACCCGCTCCTGCATGTCCTCGACGCCTTCGTACACCGCCACCAGGGTCACGTCCGGAGCCGCCAACAGGCGCAGCACCTGCTCCCAGCGGCTGTCCGGCGCCAGATACTGGTTGAGGAAGATGTGGAACCGCTTGACGCCCTCTCGGCGGTAGAAACGCAGCCACTGGGACACCAGCGCGGGCGGATCGTCGAGGACCGAGAGGTTGGCAATCAGATCCACGGGTGCCCCATCGCCGAGCGACCTACGAGTCGGAGTCGCCGCTCGCGACCGTCCAGTTCAACGGGTTCTCGTAGAGAAACGCCTCGCCCCGGTTCGCAGCTCGCACGAAGACGTGCCCCCAGAAGGCCGGGCGCCGCTCGAAATCCGCGAAGACCTCTGCGAAGAACCAGGGGTCCCGTCCCACGAACCTCAGCTCCTCGAAGCGGCGGCCGAGGTAGTGGTCGGCGAGGGATAGCAGCAGCTCGCGCGCGGCGTGAATGTTCTTGTCGCGTGCGAGCAGCTCGAGGACGTCTGCGCGATTCTCGCGCTCGCGACAGACGCCGAGGGCGACGATCTCTCCCCCGAACTCGAGTGTGAAGAGCCGATGTGGTGCGGGCGCAGAGTCGTATTTCCAGGTCAGGTAGTCCCGGTCCTTCCAGACCGAGAGACTCTCCAGCTCCGAGCAGCTGCGCCAGACGGCATCGTAGCGCGCATCCAGCTGGTAGTGGGGATTGAACTCGAAACGAAAGCGGGAGCCCTCGGGCACGGCGTTCACGCGTTCCCGCAGTCGCGCGTGATGAGGGCTGTCGAGGGGAAGGTGGTACTTCTCCATGATCGCGACGTGGTGGCCCGCCAGATGCATCCCACGCAGGGAGTGCTCGTTGGGAAATCCGAGACAGGCCGGGATTCCCGCCGCCACGATCCCCTCGAGGTAGGCTTCGAAGAGCTCCCGGAACGCGCCCCGGCGGCGATGCCGCTCGTCGATCATGACGTCGGTGCCTTGCGCGGCGAGCCGTGGCTGGCCGACCAGGTTGATCGGATGCAGCATGGCGCCGAAGTGTCCGATGATCTCTCCGCTCTCGAGCTGCGCAACCACGCTGAGCTCGGGGCGCGCCCACGGGCTCCGCTGGTACTTCCAGCGCCAGATCTCGAGATCGTAGGGCGCCTGGAAGGAGCGGTGGAACAGATCGACGATCGCGGTCGCATCCGCAGCCTCGCAGGGGCGCAGCCGGTACGGGGCCTCCGCGCTGCCTACCACGATTCGAGTTCCGTCCGGGAGCGGAACCCGTCGTCCGGTCGCGCCGGGCGAGGCTCCGCGATCAGCTCTCGATACAGGTCCTCGTAGGCGTCGACCATTCGCTGCACATCGAGGTTCTTGACGGCAAAGCCGCGGGCGGCTCGACCCAGACGACCGCGCAGCGCTGCGTCGGAGACGAGTTCCCGCAGCGCCTGGGCGAACTCTGCGTCGGAGCGCGCGATCCGGGCGTAGAGGCCGTCCTCGAGAAGGTCGGAGACCCCGTGGCAGTGCCTCGCGAGGATGGCGAGTCCCGCTGCCGCCGCCTCGGCGAGCGAACGACCGAACGCCTCGCTGGGTGAATAGGACAGATACATGTGGGCCGAGCGGTAATGGGGCGCGGGATCTTCCCGATGGCCCAGCACATCCACGTTGCGGAGGCCGCGATCGCGCACGATCCGCTCGACGGCGGCTCGATCCGGGCCGTCCCCGAGCAGGGTCAGCGTCCAGGCGCGATCGGGCAGGCCGGCGCAGACCGTCACCAGGGCGGCCGCTCGCTTGGCGGCCTCGTCGAAGCGGCCCACGCTCAGCAGCCGGATCGGCGGGCACGGAGCTGCGTGGACCGCGGGGGTGAAGTGGCTCGTGTCGATCCCGTTCCGGATCACGCGAAGGGGAGGGCCTCCCTCGCGCGTCGGAAAGTGCCTCGCCGCCGAGTCGCTCACGGCGACCAACAGGTCTGTCGCCTGGGTGGGGCTCGGTGGGTGCGAGGGGTCGAGCGCGTGGTTCGCATGGACGAGCTGGACCGAGAGGGGCCGGTGTCGGGCGAGCTGGAGGGCGGCCGGCGCGACCCAACCATTGAAGTGCTGGACCAGCTGCGGCCGCAGCTCGTCGATCAGGGCTGCCAGCTCGAGATGGGTCTCGACGTAGCGCAGCTCGCGAAAGGGTCCCGCCGCGGCCACCAGGGCGCTGCGGATCGCGCCGGCACCGGGCCGACACGTCGCGGTGACGTGATGGCCCCGGAGCGCGAGCCTTCGCGCCAGGTCGATGGCATGCAGCTCGGCTCCGCCGAGTACCTCGCCCTGGATGGCGTAGAGAAGGCGGAGCGTAGGCACGGCGAAAGCATGCCATAGTGCCGAGGAGCGTGTCCATCTGGCGCCAGCTCGAGTGCCGCAGCGTTGGCGTCGTGAGTCCCCGTGATTCCGCGCCGGGTCGAGCCCGGTGAATCGCGAGGCCGTACACTGGGGTCGGCATCCAATGGCGTCGCCCGTGACCCGACCCTTCTGCCTGCTCTGTACGGTGCCTCGCTCCGGATCGCACCATCTGATCGGGGAGCTCGCGGTGGCCGGGGTGGGGGTCCTGGCCGAGTATCTCTCTCCGTACCGCAACGCGCGGAGCAACCAGCGCTCGGCCGGCGTGGACGAAGAGACTCGCCGCCGGGCCCTGAGCGACATCCACGCCGCGGACGCCCGCAGGGCGAAGTCGCGCATCCACGAGCTGTCAGGCGTAACCGCACCGCCTCAGTGTCGGGGCACCAAGCTGTTTCCCGACGAGATCAGCGCGATCCTCGCGAGCTACGACGATCTCGAAACGTTCTTCGAGGTGCGTCCGATCCGTTACCTCTACCTACGGCGTCGAGACGTCATCCGGCAGGCGGTCTCCGCCCACGTCGCCCGCTGGTCGGGGAGGTGGTTCCGGTACGCGGGCGACCCGGAGGCGGGCGAGGTTCCGTATGATTTCGAAGCGATCCGGACCTTTCACCGGAAATTCGAGCTCGGCTATGCCGCGCTCGATCGCTTGTTCGCGCAGGGGACCGAGCCGTTGGTGGTCGAGTACGAGGAGCTGGTCGATCGGCCCGGAGCGGTCGTGGCGAGGGTGGCGGAGTTCCTGGGCGTGGCCGCGGACGCCGCCTACCGACCCGGGGAGCGAGTGCTATTCGTGCGCCAGGCAGGGCGGACCAGCGAGGCACTGGTGGCCCGATATCGCGAGGACCTGCGCGCTGCACGCTGAGAAGCGCGCGAGCCGCGCATGACTTCACCCACCCGTGCCCCTCCGCAGCAAGCCCGCGCGCCTGAACTGCCGCTGCGTGGCTTCGACGTCCTTCGACACGAGCTCGCGGTCGACCTTGAACGCCGCGGCGACCTCCGCTGCGATCTGCTCCCAGGATCGAGTTCCATCGCAGAGCTCGAGGATGAGCGCGGAGGTGGCGTTGAGGAGCAGGACGCGATCGCGGACGGGATCGTAGACGAAGAAATCCGCCTCGACCTCGCGGAAGATCAGATCGGGTCGGCGATCGGGCCGAGGGGGGGTGCTCACGGCGGGCTGCGCCGGCGTCACGGCTCCCCTGCGCAGCGGTCGTCGAGGTTCTCGAAGACGGTCTCGATCCGGTCCACGGCCTCCCAGAGCTTCGAGAACCGCAGCTCGTAGCAGGGGAGCCGGCGCGCGAGGTCGATCACCAGGTCGAGGCCGGCCGCCTTGAAGCGCCGCTGGGAGCAGGAGGCGTGCATCAACGCCAGCACGGCCGGCCCGGTCCCGAGACGCAGCATCCGGGTGGCCGAGCCGGCCTCGAAGGTCGGGATCACGATCAGCGACGCATCGGCACCGCTTTCCGCCCGCTCGAGTCCCAGCTCGTTCGCACGCACCATGCGGGAAGCTCCGCGGTCGAAAGAGGCGCCCAACGAATCGGACAACCCCAGGACGGGAAGGACGTCGCGGCGAAGCGACAGGGCTCTCGGGAAGGCGATCAGGCGGCCGTTCCGGGGATCGATCGCTCCCACTTCGTCGGACAGGAGCGCGAATCCCCGCTGGCCGAGTGCCGCCGCGAGCGTCGATTTTCCGCTGTACGAGTCCGCCGGAAGCAGGATGCCCTTGCCGTCGCGTCGCAGTGCTGCCGCGTGGAAGACGTAGTGCCGCGTGTGGTCCACCGCCCACTGCACGAGCGCTCTCGTGAGGTCGAGCGGGCTGCGCGGGCCAGGCCCCACGAGGGCGTCCAGGGCACCGGCCGGGTCCGTGGTGACGCCGAGCCGTCGCTCGTCTGCGCTTCCGTCGGGAGACGCGTGGGAGAGACGAACGGTGAGCTGCGTGTCACCGGTCTCCCGGGTCGCTTCCCCGGTACCGGGCTCGAAGCATCGCGCGAGCCGCTCGAGGAGCGCCTCGTCGTCGCCGAGAATGCCGATGCGGTGCTCCAGCAGACGGAGAGACAGGTACCCACCCGATCGGTTCTCCACTCGGTTCATCTGGGCGCAACCTTTGCGCCGCAGCGCGCGGCTGCGGTCGGAATCCAGCTCGCGTCAGCATACCAGGCGCCGGGGTCAGATCGCCGGTTCGTCGCTGCGGAGAATCGTGTTGACCCGCAAACGAGCCCCGCGCTAGCACGCTCTCGGGCGAGCGGGAGGCGATTGCCGCCGCTCCCACCAGGTGGGATGATGCCGGGATGCTGTCGGCTTGCGATCGTCTGCTGCTGGCCGCCGCGGCCCCCGGTACGTTCACTCCGGCAGAGCTGGTGCGCAGGGTTCGGGGCGAAGAGATCCTCTGGCCGCAGGCCCTCCGGCTCGCAGCCGCCAACCGGGTCTCCAGCTGCGTCACCGAGCTCGTCGAGGCCGAGCCGCTTGCCTCGTGCGTAGGCTCCGCGGTTCGCGCGGAGTGGCGCGCGCTGCGGATGCTGCAGGTCTTCCGCGCAGAGGCGGCCCAGCGCCAGCTCCGCGAGCTGGGAGAGGTGCTCGGCAGGGCCGGGGTCGCGCCGATCGTCTACAAGGGGCTGGACTTCCAGGCGCGTTGCTATTCGGAGGCGCATCCGCGGGCCTTCGAAGACCTCGACATCGTCGTGCGGCGAGAGGACGCCGCGCGGGGCGCCGCCGCCCTCGAGGCCGCGGGCTATTGCGCTCCGCCGGGTGCGCTGCCGCTCGACTACCATCGGCGCTTCCACCTGCATGCCAGCTACGTCCACCCCGCCCATCGTCTGTGCGTCGAGCTCCACTGGGCGTTGGACAGCCCCTTTGCGGACCGGCTCGATCCCATCCCCCTCCTCTTCGCTGCGGCGGAGCGCGGTGGGCCGTTCGGTCCCGACGTGCTGCGGCCCGCTCCGATCGACGCGCTGGCCCTGATGGCGATCCACCTGGAGAAGCACCTCGGGCTCAGTGCGACGCTCCCCGGCGCCGAAGCGCGGCTCAAATCGGTGATCGATCAGGGCGGGCTGATCTGGGTGCTCGACGTGGTGCGCTGGATGAGGACGCAGGCCGTCGCGGCCGAGGGCGACGCGGTGCTGCGCCGGATCCGGGAGCTGGGCGCCGAGCGATCCCTCGTGATCGCGCTGCGCCTGGCCCGCGATCTCGATCCGGCGTCGCTCCGCGGCTGGGCCGGCGGGCTCGCCGTGCGGTTGCCATGCGGGCGACCGCTGCTGAGCCGGCTGGTCTACCCCGATCTGGGCGCCGGCCAGGGCGTCACGGAGCGCGGCCGGCAGCGCCGCGCTTTCCTGCTGTCGATGCAGCCGCGGCTCGGCTTCCGGCCGGTGCGGGTGCTCGAGGCGCTCCTCCCGCCGTTCCGGGTGCCGGGAACGGCGGGCCGCAGCGCGCTCGCGTGGAGCGCGCTCGGGGTGCGCCGGCTGGCGCGGCTTGCGGCCAATCTCGTCGCGCTCCGGCGAAGTCGCGCCGAGCGCCGTGGGAGCCGCCCGGCCGGGACTGCGCTGCGCTGGACCCTGGGGCTCTACCTGCTCCTCGGGCTGGTCTACAGCGTCTCGGTGCCGCCCTGGGAGGGCTCCGACGAGCCATCCCACTATCGATTGGCCCTGCAGTTCGCGCGTGGCGTTCCACGCCCGACCCGCGCCGAGAACTACGAAGCGTCTCAGCCCGCGCTCTACTACTGGCTCGCGGCCTGGCCCTTGCGGCTGCTCGAGCGGATCAGTCCGGCGCTCGTGGAGGAGCGCATGCCCCCACTGACGCCCCAGCTCCGCGCTGCGCCTCCAGAGGGAGCTGGCGGAACGGCGATCGAGAGGCTCCGCCGCCACGACGCCTTCGACGGCCAGCCCGTCTTCGATTGGAACCCCACGACGTATCGCGTCCTGGTTGGCGTCCACGTGCTGCGC
>Ga0315278_10003937_pt1 | contig 13364 bp, 12 predicted proteins | sample YL17G06_0_MG_FD_203880 | JGI IMG/M metagenome (GOLD analysis project Ga0315278, IMG submission 203880) | Sediment microbial communities from Yellowstone Lake, YNP, Wyoming, USA - YL17G06_0 | ecosystem: Environmental > Aquatic > Freshwater > Lake > Sediment | place: USA: Wyoming | collected...
TGAACCGGCAGGAGATGGGGTTCCGGGCGGAGATCAAATCCAAGGATGAACGGATGGAGTACCTGCAGCAGGTGAAATCCGAAGATTTGATTCAATACGGCTTCGAATCGGAATTCATCGGCCGCCTGCCGGTCGTAACGGTGTTCGAGCACCTGGAAGTGGCGGACCTTTACAAAATCCTGCGCAACCCCAAGAGTCCCATCACCATCGGCAAGAAACGGGATTTCAAGGCCTATGGGATCGACCTGCAGTTTGAGGACGAGGCCCTGCGCCGCATCGCCGAGAATGCCTTCTTAGAGAGAACCGGCGCCCGCGGGCTGGTGAGCGCGGTGGAGAAGGTGCTGATCAAGTTTGAACATACCCTTCCTTCGACGGACATCCACCGTCTTGCCGTAACCGCCGCCATGGTGGCGGACCCTGCCGGAGAGCTGGAAAAGATTTTGCGGAACCCGAATGACCCGGAACAGAAAACCCGGTTCCAGACCCTGGTTGCCGAAGAGGAAAGGGAACTGGAGGAATCCGTTCGCCTGAAGGAGAACGAACTCCTGGAGGGGTATGGGATTTATTTTTCCGACCATCGCCGCAAACTCGTAACCCGGCGGACGATTCAAGGGAGGATGGATTTAGACTCGGTCGTGGAAGACCTCGTGGCGGTACGCCAGGCCGCTTTGGATTTTGCCCAGGCTTTTTCCGCCCGAAACGAGGTCCAGTTTGGCTTTGCCGAAGAGGCGATCGATCTTTTCGCGGAGAAAGTTTGGAGAGAAGGCGTGGATGCCGGGGAGATGCTGAAGCAGTCCTATCACAATTACGACCATGGGTTGAAACTGATCCGGGAAAAGACCGGGGTGCGGGAGTTCCTGGTTCCTCCGGAGGGGATCGAGAACCCGGATGGATATTTGAATCAGATGATCCGGGAAATCTACAAGGAAGAGTGAAAAGATGGCCAAAAAGGATTATTACGAGGTTCTGGGGGTCAAGAAGACTTCCACCGAAGACGAGATCAAAAAAGCGTATCGCAAGTTGGCGATGAAACACCACCCCGACCGCAATTCGGGGAACAAGCAGGCGGAAGAGCGCTTCAAGGATATCAACGAGGCGTACGCCGTCCTCAGCGACAAAAAGAAGCGGGCGCAATACGATCAGTTCGGGCCGTCCGGGTTCAGCCAGCGTTATTCCCAGGAAGATATTTTCCGCGGCTTCGACGTCAGCGATCTTTTTAAGGACCTCGGGTTCTCTCAGAACGATGTTTTTTCCCGCATCTTCGGGGGCGGCGGCGGGGGCGGGAGAAGAACGAAATCCCACTCCGGAGGATTCGGCGATCCTTTCGGACAGCGGGGAAGCCAGGGTTATGATTTTGGCAATGCCTACCCCGGAGAGGGGGCCGGTCAGGAGCCGATGATGGGGAAGGGGCAGAATGTGGAGATGGAATTGCCCCTCACCTTTCAGGAAGCCGCCGCGGGGGGGGAGAAAAAAATCCGCTTCAACCGCGGGACCCGCATCGAAGAAGTGACGGTGAAAATCCCCGCCGGCATCGAAAGCGGCAAGAAGCTGCGCCTTTCCGGAAAGGGAGGGGAGGGGATGCGGGGAATGCCGCCGGGCGATCTTTATCTCAAGGTGAATGTGGCCGAGCACCCCACGTTCAAAAGAGACGGGAGCGATATCACGGTCGAAAAAGAGATCAAGTTGTCGGAAGCCCTCTTGGGAACGACCGCCGAGGTCGCCACCTTGGAGGGTCCGAAACACATCAAGATTCCTGCCGGGACCCAGAGCCACAGCCGGATCCGCCTGAAAGGATTCGGACTGCCCCGCCTCCAGGGGGGAGGAAAGGGGGATGAATTCGTCCGCCTTATCGTGAAAACCCCCAAGACCCTCAGCGAAAAACAGAGAAAACTGATTGAGGAATTGAAAAAGGAAGGACTTTAAGAAAAAGGGGGTAGGGGGGCGGCTGAACTTCATTGCAAATTGCAAAATTCAAATTGAAAAGTTAAAAACGGGAAAAGATTTTAAGGCTTTGGAATAATTCGTTTTACCTCTCGATCCGTCGTTTCTGCGAAAGCGGGAACTCAGTCTTTTTAAACTATAGACCGCGTGGGACTCGATCGCCCAACACCCCAACGTCCCGGGGAGGAGAACCCTCCCCGGGTTTTCCTCCCGTTGCCTTCCTCTTAAAATTCTTTTTCAAACCGATCCTGCTGATTTTACAAAAAGCCTGAAATTTCGCCTTTCCGTCATTCTGGTAGACCCAGGATCGGGTCCGGGGCGTGCGCCGGAATCCAGTTTTTTCAAATAGTTACAAATGATCTGGACTCCGGTTTCCACCGGAGGGACGATTTTTTACGAGGTTATCAATCCTTTTAGTTGACAAAATTTGACGATTTTTTTTAGAATGCCCTCAAGAACAAGAAAAGGGGTAGCAATTTTGCGTTTTGAAAAGGAACGCTAAATTTCATTGCAAAGTGAAAATTGCAAAATGCAAAATGCAAATTTTCGGAGAAAAGCTCATTCATTTTTCATTTTTCAATTTGATATTTGCAATTTGCAATGATGTTTAGCTGATTCTTCAAAAGGCTAAACTGTTACGAAAAGGGTGAACGAAAAATAACGCAATGGGGAAGGAGATCAGGTCATGCAATACGATTTGACCGAAGAACAGCTGCTGCTACGGGACATGGTCCGGAAGCTGGCCAGGGAAAAAGTCGAACCCGGGGCCGGGGCGCGGGACCAGAAGGGGGAGTTCAGCTGGGAGATGGTGAAGCTGATCCGGGAAAACGGCCTGTTCGGGGTGGATTTCCCCGAGGAGTACGGCGGGAGCGGGGCCGGTCTTCTTTCTTTGATCATCGCCTGCGAGGAGCTTTCGAAAATCGACGCCTCCACGGGGATGCTTCCCGTGGCCCAGGAGTTGGGAACCCTCCCGATCCTCCTTGCCGCCAATCCGGCGCAGAAGAAAAAGTTTCTCCCGGCCCTGGCATCCGGGGATAAACTGTCGGCTTTCGCCCTGACCGAAGCCAGCGGCGGTTCGGATGTGGCCGCCTTCCGCTGTAAAGCAATTCGCCAGGGGGATTACTACATCCTGAATGGGAGCAAGACCTTCATTACCAACGGCGGCGTGGCGGATATCGTCACGGTGTACGCCCTGACGGACCCGGCCAAAGGCGGGCACAAGGGTTCGAGCGTGTTTGTGGTGGAGAAGGGAACCAAAGGCTTCTCCGTCGGCAAACACGAAGACAAAATGGGCATCCGCTCCTCGGACACCGTGGAGCTGATCTTCGAGGACTGCCCGGTCCCGGCTGAAAACATCCTGACCGGAGAGGGGATGGGGTTTGCCATCATGATGAAGACCTTGGATTTCAGCCGCCCGGCCGTTGGGGCTCAGGCTCTGGGAATCGGCGCGGGCGCTTTTGAGTACGCCTTGAATTATGCTCGGGAAAGGGTGGCTTTCGGCAAGCCTATCATTGCCCACCAGGGAATCTCCTTCAAACTCGCGGATATGGCCATGAATGTCGAGGCGGCTCGCCAACTTCTCTACAAGACGGCGGCGGTTCTCCAAGAATTACCGAAAGACATGTCCAGGCTGAGTCCGGAAACCATCCGCCTGTCTTCCATGTCCAAATGTTTCTGCGCCGACGTGGCCATGAAAGTAACGGTGGAAGCGGTCCAGGTCCTCGGCGGCTACGGGTATGTCAAGGAGTATCCCGTGGAGCGCTACATGCGCGACGCCAAGATCACGCAGATCTACGAGGGGACAAACGAAATTCAGAGGGTGGTGATAACGTCAACCTTTTAAAGGCAGGGTTGAGGGTTTCGTAAAAAGTCCATCTGCGGCGTTGCGCTTCATCTTCGTCGTTGCAGCGTACCTGTGTGTACGCTGCACTCCTCAGTTTTCGCGCGCCTTGCATCTGGAGCTTTTTAAAAAACCCTCGTTCTGGTGATTTTTTGCGGATCATCAAGATTCAAGGATTCAAGGGGCTCAGAAATTCGCATAGCGCAGAGAGCATAGCGGATTGCCTTTGCTACTTGCGCCATGCGTATTCGTCATAGTCGCTCAACCCCTGTTTTTGAAAAGTACCAGTAAAACGCCGCAATGACCAGGGCGTGGGTAATGACTCCCTCCTGGATCAGTTTGGGAATATCTTTGAGGGGGACGATTTCAACTTCCACGTCTTCGGTGGAATCCTGCTCGGGCGATTTTTGAAACGCCGCATTCCTAACTAAATAGGTATAGCATCGGTTCGTATGCAGGGCGGGATTGGGATGGACAGACCCCAAAAAGTCGGGTTCGTCGCCCGCGAACCCCGTCTCTTCGAGAAGCTCCCGCGCTGCGGCCCCGGCCGGCGTATCCCCGTCATCCAGCATCCCGCCCGGGATCTCGAGGGAAAAATCTTTTGTCCCGAAGCGAAACTGCTTGACTAAAACGACTTTCCCGTCTCCGGTCAGAGGGATCACATTCACCCAGTCGGGGGAGTCGATCAGGAAAAAATCGTGTTCCTGCCCCGTTCGCGGGGACCGATAGCGTTCGTTCCTTACGGTGAAAACGCGGCAGGGTTGCAGGATCTTAGAGGTAATAAATGCCCAGGGCTGCCCCATAAAAAAATCCTCAAGGATGGAGTTTCATCAGGAGGGAGCCCCGCCGGAATTTTTATTCCGGCGGGAGAGAGGCTTATTTGGCCTTCGAATAGAAATCCTTTGCGGCCGTGGCGCCGGCGCCGCGGGGAACCTCGAATCCCTGTTCGCGCAGCGCCTGCTCTAAGGCCGTCAGGAAGAAGATGGCGTTGGTTTCGCTGGACGAATAGCCCATCAAGCCTACCCTCCAGATCTTTCCTTTCAGACTCCCCAGACCGCCGCCGATTTCGAGATTGTACTCCTGCAGGAGTTTTTTCCGAACCTTCAGATCGTCGATTCCTTCGGGGATCATGACCGTATTTAATGACCAGAGGCGGAAGGGCTCAGCCACGAGCATTTTTAAACCCATGGCTTCGATGCCCCGGACCAGCCCCAAATGGTTGCGGCGGTGGCGTTCGAAGCGGTTGTCCAGACCCTCTTCGTGGATGATCCGCAAAGACTCCAGGAGCGCGTAATTCATGCTGATGGGGGCGGTGTGATGATACGTCTGTTCCTTACCCCAGTATTTCCCCAGCACGCTCATATCGAGATAGAAGCTCTGAACTTTTTGGGATCGTTTGTTGATCTTTTCCACGGCTCGCGGGGAGAAGGTGATCGGCGCCAGGCCCGGAGGGCTGCCCAGACATTTTTGCGACCCGCTGTAGCAGGCATCGACCCCCCAGTCGTCCACTCTCACCGGATGCCCGCCCAGGGAAGTGACGGCATCCACCAGGAGATAGGTGTCGGGATATTTTTTCAGGATTTTGACAAGCTCCTCCATGGGTTGCAGAACGCCGGTGGAAGTTTCCGCGTGGACTAAAGCCAGGACTCGCGGCTGAAACGATTTTAATTCTTTTTCGATCACGGCCGGATCGAAGGGTGTTCCCCAGGTGCCGGGGAGAACCCGAAGGTTTGTGGTTACGCGTTCCGCCACCTGGGCCATGCGATCTCCGAAATACCCGTTGACACAAACCAGCACCTTGTCTCCCGGCTCCACGAGGTTGACGAAAGCCGCCTCCATTCCGGCGCTTCCCGTGCCGGAAACAGGGATGGTCCATTCGTTTTTCGTTCCGAAGATGGGACGAAGCAATTCTTGAATCTTATGCATGATTTTAATAAATTCGGGGTCCAGGTGGCCCAAGAGCGGTTTGGCCATGGCTAAAAGAACGCGCGACTCCACATTGCAAGGCCCGGGTCCCATAAGGATACGGGCAGGGGGGTGAAATTCTCCAATCATATTGAATCCTTTCAAAAATGGTTTTATGGTGAAAATGCTTCGATTAAAAAAAGTTATCATAACCGGAAGGCGTAATCAAGGTATTTTGAAGGAGAGGGGGAGGCAATTCGGAAGGGAAAAGGGAAGCAACGATAAATCGGCCGCGGGATGGGCCCCGTGAATTCAATGCCGACCTGAAAGAGAGGAAGAAATGGATTGTCCCCGCTGCCTGGACCAATCCCTCTCCTCGAGAAGGATTGGTCCAGAAACGGATCGGAAACGCAAGCCTAAACCTGGGGGATGATCCTCCCGGGATCCTCAGGCCTGCTTGCGCTTCTTGTCAAACGCCTCGATCTCGGCTATGGTCGCCAAGATCGTACGGGCATTATCATACACCGGAGTATCCACCATCTTGCCTAGATAGGTAACTGCCGCCATCCCCTTGGCAATCCCCTCTTCCTCAAAGACCTTCACGATCCCTTTCGCCCATTCCGCATCCTCGGGAGCTGGCGTGTAGATCTTGTGGGAGGGTTCGATCTGGCTCGGATGGATCAGCATCCGCCCCTCGTACCCCATCTGCCGGCCTTCGCGGGTGCTCCTCTCGAATGCCTCCATATCCTTGAAGGCGACAAAGGGACAATCGATGGCAATGCATCCCGCCGCCCGGGCGGCCACCGCCGTGTGCCGGCGGGCATACCGCTGCTCCTCGCCTTCACTGGTAAGCTTCACCCGCATGTCCTTTGTGTAGTCCACCGCCCCAAAAATAAGGGAATTCACCCGTTTGCTGGCAATGGCCGAAGGATAGGCATTGATGACGCCTTTGGCCGTCTCAATGAGGAGCTGGATGGCGATGGTTCCTACCCGCAGGCCCCGCCTCCTCTCCAATTCGTCCAGCTTCCATTCGAGGCGCTGCACGTTGTCCGGGCCGCCGCATTTGGCCAGGCATACGCCCGAAAGCCCTTCGTAGACAATGGCTTCGAGGTCATCGTTGGTCATGAGGGTCTCCCAGTTGTTGATCCGGACATAGATTGTGGAACCGCCGGAGCCGGCGTGCTTCAGGTTGGCCCGGACGATCTCCCGGGCCTTGGCCTTCTCGGCGGGGGGGACGGAGTCTTCCAGGTCCAGGGTGATAATGTCGGCAGGGTTGCTCGGAGCCTTAGATACGAAGGTCTCATTGTTCCCCGGTACATAAAACACAGAACGCATTACGGTCATTTTCTTACCTCCTGTGGGGATTGAATTAAGCGCTTGATGGTCGGAGCGAGTTCATCGGGCCGATCCACTACGTGCACACCGGCTTCCTTCAGGGTTTGAATCTTGCTCTTCGCCGAACCTTTCCCCCGTTCGATGATGCTGCTGGCGTGGGAAAAGCGCATGCCTTCCGGGGCCCACGCCCCGGCGACGAAGATGACAAGGGGCTTGGTAAATTCCTTCTTCCGCACACACTCGGCCGCCTCCTCCTCGTAGGGGCCGCCAATCTCGCCGAAAACAGCCACCCCTTTCGTGTCCGGATCTTTCTCGAAGAGGGGCAGGATGTCACCGAAGGAGGTGCCCAACACCGGCTCGGTGCCGATGTGGACCACGGTGCTGACCCCGAGCCCGACCTCTTTGACGGCCCAGGGGACCGTGCCCGACTGCCCGCCGCTTCGGGACATGACCCCCACGGGTCCGGGCAAAAACACCCTTCGGGCATACTCCGGGTTGCCCCCGAGCCAGCCGGCCGCCGCGATTCCCGGGCTGAGGACTCCGATGCAACCCGGGCCCAGCAAACGCACCCCTTTCTGCTTTGCATAGGCCACCATCTCCAGAATGTCGTAAAGGGGGACCCGTTCGGCCGGGCTTACGATAAATTTGATCCCGGAATCGATTGCCTCCAAGACGGCCTCCTTAAGGCCTGTTCCGGGGACGAAGGTGACGCTGGCATCGATCGGACCCACATTCCGGACCGCCTCCGCCACCGTGTTGAAGACCGGGATCCCGAAGACCTCCTCCCCGCCCCTCCCGGGCGTCACCCCGGCCAAAACCTTCGTGCCGTACCCTTTCATAAAAGCGGCCCGGGCGGAGCCTTCTCTCCCGGTAATCCCTTGCACGAGGATGGTTGTATCTTTCTTAAGTAGAATTGCCATTTTTTCACCTGCCTTTGCGGAGGATCCCTTTTTAGGGTATTCCGTATTTTTTCCTGTAGGCATCGAGACCCGGGGTCGGCGCCTCAATGGTAATCGCCTTGTTGCCGCGGAACCAGCATTCATACTCACAGGCCAGACACTCCGTGCCGACCCGTTTGGCGAATTCGGCATCCCCGGCGAGAGCAGGTTTGCCCTCTTTAATCACCAGGATGCTCCGAGCAAAGGTTTTGCACGCCTGCGCGCAGACATGGGTTTTGCAGCCAAGGCATTTTTCCTCGTCAATGATGACTTTGATCGTCCTCTCTTCAAAATGCATGGCTCTATTCCTCCTTTATCCCTCGGTCCTGGCGATACTCCATAATCAAGGCTTTGACTCTTTTTGCCAGGAATTCCGTTTCATAGACTTTTTCACTCCCGTAGATCTCGATCCGTCCCGGTAGATCCCTGGTCCCTTCCTTGAGGATCTCCAGCGCCTCCTTCTCTCGATTGCCGCAAAGCATGAGCACACAGGGAAAGCCTGGTCTCTTGGGCAGTTCCTCGCGGAGAGCTTTCACGACCCCGTGGGCATGGTGCCATTGTTCCTGATTGGCCACGATGAACCCGCCGAGAAAATAAGCCTCGATCCCAGGTTGGGAGAAGATTACTTTTGCGGCCCGATAAACCTTGGCCGCCGTGGGGTTGCCGCTGGTGTCCGCGTAGTCGGCGATTTTGAGTCCCTCGCGATTGAGGGCATCCACCCCCAGAATGGCGCCCCCGCCCCCGAGCCCGTGGTAGCCGACAAAATTCAATCCTTTGATCTCCGGGACCATTTGGGCGATATAGCAGGTCCCCCGGAGGTCTCCCTCCTCGATCCACCAGGCAATCTTGTCCAATTCCGTGGGAGGGGTAGGAGACTCGCGGGCCACCTCTATCCCAAGCTCGGGATGGCGATAAACCGACGAATCATCAATGGCGATGCGGCAATCTCCCGCGATGACCTTCCCGTCTTTGGTCAGGACAAGCGGGTTGATTTCGGCGGTCCGACAGTTGTAATCCTTGAAAGTTTGATACAGACCCATGATGGCCTGAGCGATCCCCGGGAGGAATTGGGTCGGCACTTTCAATTGGACGGCGAGGTTCAGCGCATCATACATGCGAAACCCGCGAAGGACATCGACGTTCATTTGGGCGATCTTCTCCGAAGGCACCGTCTCGATCTCCATGCCCCCTTCGGTGCTGAACATGACGACTGGCGACCGGACTCCCATGGAGGCATCGATGATCACGCCGACATAGTATTCCTTATCGATATCCAGCTTTTCTTCCACCAAAACCTTTTCTACAGTGAGCTTCTTTATTTCGGCTCCCAGAAGATTATTGGCAACAGTCTGCGCATCCTTAGGATTTTCGGCGAATTTAATGCCTCCTGCTTTCCCGCGCCCCCCTGCCCAAATCTGGACCTTTACAACAACCGGTTTTCCTATCTTTTCAGCTATCTTGGCGGCCTCCTGCGGGGTCGCGGCGACCTCCCCCCGGGGAATCGGCACCTTGGCTTTTTTAAGAAGCTCTTTCCCTTGGTATTCAAACAATCGAGCCATAGTTACCTCCTAAAAATTGCTGCTTTTTCCTGCATGAGGGCCAGCCCTCCGTGCCCAATCGTACACCCCTTTGAAATTTAGAACAGTTAATAAGCCAAATAGAAATCTTTGTCAATGATTTTCTTAACCAGTTAAAAAAGGGGCTGAAAAAGGAGGCTCTTGCAAAATCTTGAAAGCAAGGGCAACTGGTCATTCCGGGCAAGCGAAGCGCGACCCGGAATCCAGGATTTTCAAGCAGTTCTGGATTCCGGCTTTCGCCGAAATGACGGATTAAATGAGTTTTGCAAGATCCTCAAAGGGGTCAAAAAAAGCCCCCAAAAGGATGCTGAGGCGAAGGTAAAAAAATCGAGGGGGCTAAAATTTTGAATTGACAAGTTTAAATTTTTCTTTAAAATAAGGGTGCAATTATGAAGATATTGCCAAGCGAAAGGGGGTGAGGTTGGATGAACAAGGGGGATTTAGTGGCCGAGGTGGCGAAGGTGTTGGAGAGCAAAAGGCTGGCCGAGGAGGCGGTCTCTTGCGTGTTTGAGGCAATTACCAAGTCTCTCAAAAAGGGGCAGGCCGTCACGCTGGTAGGCTTCGGGACCTTCAAGGTGGGCAAGCGGAAAGCCCGCGTGGGTCGGAACCCGCAGACCGGAGCGGCGATCAAGATCGCGGCAAAGAAGGTTCCCAAATTCACGGCCGGAAAAGCGCTCAAGACTGCCGTAAAGTAAATTCTTTTTTCGCAAAGGGGCGGGATCGAAGGAAAACTTTTATCCCGCCTTTTTTTATTCCACCCGGACCCGGACGGCATGCTCGGCCGCTCCATTGTTGCCATATCCGAGCACGTTCCAGGAGGCCCTCAGGGGCTGCTCCTCTCCCCCGATATCGACCGCCCTACCCATGATGTGAAAATCTCCGGGATGGCGCGCCTCCCAGAGGTATTGCCACTGGCGCCAGGCAAAGGGCGCCTGCGGGCCGATCCACTCGCCTTTTTCCCAGCTTCGACCGCCGTCCGTGGAAACTTCGATTTCCTTGAGCTCTCTTTCTCCGCCGTAAGCCGCGCCGAGGATGACGACCCGCCCCGGTTTCAGCTTTTCGCCCCGCAAGGGTTGGGTGATGATGGATTTGAGCGGAATCCGGGTGATGACCACGCCGGTTTTAGGATCCTGCCCTTTCTGGAAAACACGGTAGGCCCGATCCATGTAATGCCCTTCGAAAGGCCGATCGAGAAGAAAGATTTTCGAAAGCCATTTCACGCAGCTGGCCCCGAACCAGCCGAGCGCCAGCACCCGAAGAGGGAAGCCGTGTTTCAGCGGGAGGGGCTCTCCATTCATTTCATAGGCTAAAAGCGTTGTCCCCATGGCCTTTTCCAGGGGGATGCTGCGGATGAATTTAATTTTGGCCGGCCCCGCGGGCTCGTCGAGTCCTTCGAAAGCCACGTGGCGGGCTTGGTCGTTCGGACGGGCAAATTCCAGGAGGTCTTTCAACCACACTCCGCCCCAGACCGCATTGCCCACGCCTCCAACGGTCCAGGGATTGCCGGCGGCGGGTTCCTTCAAGAGCGATCGTCCATTGCCCGAACACTCGAGGGTATTTGCCTGAATCGCTTTGGGCAGGCGGAGGAGTTGGTCAAAAGAAAACCGGCGCGGCTCTTCCACTTCGCCCTCGATCGTCAGGCGATATTCGTTTAGGGAGATCTGCTCTTTGAGCTCCGACTGGTTGCGATCGAAAAAAACGGAATTGGCCGTGATCCAGGAACGGAGAGACTCCACCGGCGTCTCCGCGTTCAAGGGATTTTCCGTCATGATTCGCATTTTTTCTCCGGAACATTTTCGTTCTTTGAAAATAGGTTTGTCGTAAGGGCCAGGTGCTCTTAGGGCCCGGGGTCCCGCCAAAGGCGGGATTGGAATCATAAGGCGCTGGGTTCTCCGTGGATGGGGCGGGGAAGACTCCCCCCGCCTCCTCTGGGGGAGACGAGTTCTTGTCTTCGTGGCGAAGGTGCATCCCAACCGATGCTTCCGGCGCGTTCCGTTCTGGCTCCCGGGCCCCAACAGAGGCGGTCACACCATTTTTTCAAAGCTCTAAACCGATCCTTCCTTCAAGGACAGAACTTCCAAATCCCATTTTGATCTTTTCTTGCCTTTTCTCTGACACTTACACGGACCCTGCCTTTTAAAGAAAAGGCAAAGGGGTTCCCTTCCGATAGGCCAGCGCCTGGCAGGAGGCAATGAGTTGGCCCCCCGGGGCAAACACCTGAATCGCATATGCGGCGGTGCGGTGGGTACGGCTGAACTCCCGGGCTTCGGCCGTGAGCGTGGTTCCCGGTTCCGGCGAAGCGAGGTACGTGATGTTCAGGTTCAAGGCTACCGCCAGCGTTCCGTGGGAATTGGAGGCGGTTTCGAAGGCTTCATCGATGAGCGCGAAAAGGGCCCCGCCGTGGGCCGCCCCAAACATATTGGCCATATCGGGCGTGAAGGCCATTTCCACTTTCGAGTATCCTTCGCCGAGGTCCAGCAGTTTCAATCCAAATTTCTGGGCGAAGGGCTCCAGGGCCACCTGCCGGAAAATCTCTTCTTTTACCTTTGGATCCATAGGGGCGGCTTCTCCGTTCCAGAACAAGTTTCCTGTGCCAGCCTTTGAGGAAATTGTATCACAAGGGGGCGGCAAACTTCTTCAGGAAATGATATGCTTAGATAATCAAAAAGTGAATCATGTCAGTGATTCGTAAAACGAATAGAATTTTCCCACTGACCCTAAATACTTACACAGACATTGTTTTTAAAGGAGGAGGGATCATGAAAGCGATTCGTGTCCATTCGTTCGGCGACCCGGAAGTCCTCCGGCCTGAAGAAGTCGCCGAACCCAAAGCAGGTCCGGGCCAGGTCGCGGTCAGAATCAAGGCGGTGGGCGTAAACCCGCTCGACACCTACATCCGCGCCGGGGCGTATGCCCGCAAACCTCCTCTGCCGTATACGCCGGGGTCGGATACGGCCGGAGTGGTGGAAGATGTTGGCGAGGGGGTGGCCGGGGTAAAAAAAGGAGATCGGGTTTATACCATTGGAACGCAGACCGGCGCCTATGCGGAGATGGCGGTTTGTTCGGAGTCGCACGTTTTCCCCCTGCCGCCTTCCCTTTCCTTCGCGCAGGGCGCGGGAATCCACGTTGCTTATTACACGGCGTATCGCGCCTTGTTCTTCCGGGCCCAGGCCCAAGCCGGAGAAACGGTTTTGGTCCACGGGGCCTCGGGCGGGGTGGGGATCGCGGCCGTACAGTTAGCCCGGGCCGCCGGCCTGACTGTGATCGGAACCGGCGGGACCGAAGCGGGGCGGCGTCTGATCGTGGAGCAGGGGGCGCATCAGGCCTTGGACCACAAGGCTTCGGGTTACCTCGAAAAAGGTGTCTCCTTGACGGGGGGACGAGGGTTTGACGTCATTCTGGAAATGCTAGCCAATGCGAACCTGGGAAAAGACCTGGGAGCCTTGGCGTTCGGTGGCAGAGTGGTCGTGATCGGTTCGCGGGGGCCGGTGGAAATCAACCCGCGGGATGCCATGAGCCGGGACGCGGCCGTTCTCGGCATGCTGATCATGAACGCTTCGGAAAAGGAATTGGCGGGGATGCACGCGGCCATCCAGGCCGGGCTGGAAAACGGGACCCTGCGCCCGGTCGTGGGGCAGGAAATCCCGCTGGCCGAGGCTCCGCGGGCCCACCGGGCCGTCCTGGAGTCGGGAGCGTACGGGAAGATCGTTTTAATACCGTAGAAGGTGGATAACATTTCAGTCTTTTGAAGAGCTGTCAAATCCCCCTTCCTCCCCGAAGGTGTGAAAAAATTCCCAAAATCACCCCCACCCTGCCCCTCTCCCCGTC
>Ga0315278_10003940_pt1 | contig 13361 bp, 8 predicted proteins | sample YL17G06_0_MG_FD_203880 | JGI IMG/M metagenome (GOLD analysis project Ga0315278, IMG submission 203880) | Sediment microbial communities from Yellowstone Lake, YNP, Wyoming, USA - YL17G06_0 | ecosystem: Environmental > Aquatic > Freshwater > Lake > Sediment | place: USA: Wyoming | collected...
TCGCCGCAGCGAACCAGTCCGATGCAACCAACATGGCCGCCATTGAAACCCGAGACCAGCACAGGCGCGTTCATGTGGTGACCGACGGCGCGAAGGTGAAGGCGACCAGGATCTCGTTCACCCAGAGACTGAACAAGTCGAATGCAGACTCGCTGACGATCAAGGGCACGATCGATCTCCGCCAATACCCCCAGTTCACCGACTTGCGCAACACCGACATCTCGTTGTACGTTGCAGACTATCTTGCCGTGATTGCCACCAACACGCCTGTGCTGAACAAGCGGTACATGCAGCGGTTCAAGCTTTCAGGCGGCGTGTTCGGCAACCGCGTCGCCCTGTTCTACCTGAGTACGACGAAGTTCCTCTCGTTCCAGTTCTCGGTCTCGAAGACATCGATCGCCAACATCACCTGCCTGGGCGCAACATCGGAGCCACACGACACAATCTATCTGCCAGTGGGCATCGTCATCACAGGCAGTTCGTCGACCGACACGGTCAAGGGCGGGCAATCATGGATCATCGCCCAGTGTTTCCCAGTGGAGTACAACAAGGGCCCCAACCAGATCAAGGGCAGATTCTGACCAGATGGAGCCGATGCGGGCTCTGTCACGAAGCGGCCGCGCCAGGGCACCGGCGCGGCCGCACTTTATTAAGAAGGCGGCGATGACGCTCCGGCATCGCTCCCGCTACCTGGGGTCGGCGTTCATCTCGGGGATTGAGAACTGAGCCTTCGCGGTCTCCAGTTCGCCCACGGGCGCGCCATTCTCGATGAACACAACCTTCCGATACGTGCCGGTGGGCACGGCAACGGCGAGGTACTCCTTGATCAGGCATGATGCCTTGGTCGTGGGCTCCCGGAACGTGTACCTCACGGTCAATGCGCCATTCGTCACGCTCACTTTGTCAACCCGGAAGACTTGGGTAGTCGAGCCTTCGCTTGGCGGGACGACCCGCGCGACGATCAGCACACGCTCCTTTGCGAACAACGACGCATCCGGCGCAAACGGTTTTGAGCCGCCCATGAGCGGGGCGGGATGGAACACAGCGTCCCACTGCTCGAGCGACGCGATCGAGGCAAGCAGCACGTGGTTGGTCTTCTCGTCCCAGTTCTTGATGAAGCTCTGGTAGGTTGACGCGGGGATGATGCGGTACGGCACCGCCCGCTCCCCAGCCCGGGCACTCGAGACAGCCAGAACGACTGACATGGCCGTCACGGCCACTGCGGCAGTGCGAATACGAGTGTTCATGACCTCTATGCTTCCTCAACCATGGTGAGGCCGGCGGCTTTGCAGAAGCTGGCCAGTGGCGCCTTGAGATCGCCGTAGAACGTCACCCGGTGCCAGCCCCACTGATCCCACATGGTCTGCAGCTTGTCAATGTCGCCCTTGACCTCCGCAGCCAGCTTGGTGCGGCATGCCTTGTCGTTGTCTATGTTCTCCACCGTGACGGCCTGGTGGACCAGCATCTGCTTCGAGGCTGCAGCGATCTCGAGGCTGGTGGTCATGTAGCCGGGTGGCATCAGGGATCGAATGGACGCGCCCTTCCGATCCTCGGAATGGCTGCGGAGGTGGAAGGGATTCGCCTGGCCGCGCGGGCCGAACACCTTGGTGGGCGCGACACAGTGGGCGTAGATGATCTGGTTCTTTGACACGTCTATGACCGGGTCGGATATGTAGCCTGGCCGGCCCGTCAGGAAACCGATGGCCAGCATGGTGAATGTCGAGCGCACATCCGCCTCGCATGCGCCAACCAGGCCGTCGTCGTTCAACTGGCAGAATCCAAGGCACGGGTACGCAGTGAGGTGCCCGCCATAGAACCCGCCGAGGCAGTTGACGGTGATGGCCTGCGCCTTGTGCCGTGCAAGGAGGTCAAGCTGGGCCAGGTACATCGCGGCGGAATCCTCGATATCCTTCGCGGTTGGCTCGACGGTTTTCACAGCGCCAGTGGTCCATTGTGCCGCCCAGCGTGCCGCCTCCTTGCGGTCGGCCTTCGCATAGGCGGCCTGCATGTCTTCGAAGCCAAGGGGAACAATGGTGGTGCCGAACATGTCCTTGATGTCCTCGCCTCCGCCGCCGCCCACGACCAGGATGCGGGCGGTGCGCAGCTTCTTGAGGCATTCGTCCGCGGCGATGGCCTGCACCCGGTCGTCGGCACAGCGCAGCGAACCCGGAGCCTTCGTGTGCTTCTTGACCGCAGCCTGCGCGGCCGCGACCACCGCATCGGCGGTCGTGCCGGGCGTGGCGAGCAGCTCGAATGCGCGCGCGGCGTCAATGAGCGTCTCGATCCGCGAGGAAGAGACGCCGGCAACCTTGTGGCCGGCACGCCGCGCGGCGGCGTACGCCACCAGGAACTCGCCCGAGCCGCCGTACAGGTCGTCGGCAAAAATGGTGGGCGTGCCCGTTCCGCCAAACACCTGGGGCGCACCTGTCCAGATGCCCACCGTGCATACAAGGCAGCCATCATACCGGTCCGGCTTCGCAAGCAGCGCCTGCGCCTGGTCCGCATCGTGGACGGTGGCAGGAACGAACTCGACGTTGGGAATGGCGCGGACGAGCGCGGCAGCCAGTTCCTTCTTGCGCGTTTCGTAGTCAAAACCGATGTTCGGCCATGTGGGCGACTCGGGCGGAATATGCGAGAAGACCAGGCGGACGCGCGGCCGTTTCGCCGGCGGCGCATTGGTGGCCGGCTCAGCGGCAAGGGCGGCGAGACTGCCCGCGCCCGCAAGGCATGCGGCGCAGCTTGCGAGGAAGTCGCGGCGGTTTAATCGTTCGCATGCACGGCACGGCACGGTTGAGGAGGCACGGGCTTTCATCTGTCCTTTCCCTATGTTGGTTATGTGTTGGACGGTGTTCAATGGCCTTTATTCATGAAGCGGGGACGGCACGAAGAAAGACCAGCCGGGCTACTTCACCTTGCAGCCCAGGGCGATCTCCTTGTCGGGCCCGATGATCGCCAGCACGGCTCCCTCGCTTGCGGCGAGGATCATGCCCTGTGACTCGACGCCCCGGAGTTTTGCCGGTTTCAGGTTCGCCACGAGCACGATCTTCCTGCCCACCAGTTCCTCGGGCGAGTACTGCTGCGCAATGCCCGCCACGACAGTCCGTTCCTCGGTGCCGAGGGTGACACGGAGCTTCAACAGCTTGTCCGCCTTGGGCACCTTCTCGGCCGACAGCACCTTGGCAATCCGCAGGTCAACCTTGGCGAAGTCGTCAATAGAGATCTGCGGCGGCGGGCCGGCAGGCGGTGCGGCGGGTTGGGCGGTCGCAGGCGGCGCAGATGCGGCCGCGGGCGGAGCGCCTTGGGGAGCCGGTGCACCGGCCGCGTGGCTCCGCTCCTTTTCCTTCATCCGCTCGATGGCCTCGTTCAGTTTGTCGATCTCGGGCTGGATCTCCGCATCCTCGAGTTTCCGGAACAGGATTTCCGGCTGGCCAATGCGGCGGCCGGCTATCGCTCCCGGTTCGCATGCGGCGGCCCATGACACGTCCGCCTCGCTGCCGTCGAGCCCGAGCTGCTTCCACAGCTTCGCCGCCGAGAACGGCATGAACGGGTTGGCAAACACCGCAAGCGACCGGATGATCTGGCAGCAGACGTGGAGCGTGGCCGAGCATGCCTGCTCGTCGCTGACGCGCGTGAGCCACGGCTGGCTCGCATCGAAGTAGCGGTTGCCTACGCGGGCGACCTCCATCAGTCTCGCCGTTGCCGCCCGGATCTTGCACGCATTAATCGAACTGCCAATCTCGGCGCCGAGCCTGGCCGTATCGGCCAGCGCGGCTTGGTCGGCCGCCTTGAGCCCCGATGCAGGCGGTATCACGCCGTCCCTGTGCTTCTGGACAAAGGTCAGGGTGCGGTTGACAAAATTGCCAAGGATATCGGCAAGCTCGTCATTGTTGCACGCCTGGAACTGTTTCCAGGAGAAGTCGCCGTCCTTGGTCTCGGGCAGGTTTGCCGCAATGGTGTAGCGGAGAAGGTCGGGCGGGAACGTGGCCAGATAATCGGGGAGCCAGACTGCATAATTCTGGCTCGTCGATAATTTCCGGCCATCGAGGTTGAGGAACTCGTTGGCCGGGATGAGCGTGGGCAGGTTGTAGCCGCCAACGCCCATCAGGACCGCGGGCCAGAAGATGGCGTGGAAGACGATGTTGTCCTTGCCGATGAAATGGACAAGCTCGCAGTCGGGATTGCACCAATACTGCCGCCACTTGTCGGGATCGCCGGACCGCGCGGCCCATTCCTTGGTCGAGGAGATATAGCCGATGGGCGCCTCGAACCAGACATAGAGGACCTTTCCCTTCGCCTCGGCGAGCGGGACGGGAATGCCCCAATCGAGGTCGCGGGTGATGGCTCGTTCCTTGAGGCCTTCCCTGAACCAGCCGTTGCAGTAGTTCAGGACATTGTCCTTCCAGTCTTTCTTCCCGCCGAGCCACGTCTCAAGCTGGGCCTGGAAGCTGCCCATGGGCAGGTACCAATGGGTTGTCTCCCGGATCTCGGGAGTGGAGCCGCACAAGGCGCAGTACGGGGCCTTCAACGTGAGCGGGTCGAGCCATGAACCGCATTTCTCGCACTGGTCGCCTTGGGCGCTGGGGTTGTCGCAGGCGGGACAGGCGCCGCGGACATACCGCTCGGCGAGGAACATCTGGTCGTTCGGGCAATACAACTGGCGTTCGCTCCGCACGGTCAGCATGCCCTTCTTGTGCAGGGCGAGGAAGAACTCCTGGGACGTCTTGTGATGGACATCGAGCGAGGTGCGCGAGAAATTGTCGAACACAATGCCAAGCCGGGCGAAGCTGTCGCGGTTGAGGGTGAAGTACTTGTCCACGAGCTGCTGGGGCGTGATGCCCTGCTGGCGGGCGGCGAGCATGTTGGCAACGCCGTGCTCGTCGGCGCCGCAGATGAAGACCACGTGGCTGCCTGCGAGGCGCTGGTAGCGGACGTAGATGTCCGCGGGCAGATACGCTCCTGCCAGGTGGCCGATATGGATCGGCCCATTCGAGTACGGCAGGGCGCTGGTGACAAGAATCGAACGCGCCATAGGTCTCCTTCGAGTGAACTTACAATAAACAGGAGTCATTATAGCAAAAAGGAACGGGAGAGGCAATGCAGGTGGGGAAAAGCCCCCTGATTTTGACTTCCCACCGCCTTAATGATATAATCTGGCAGTGATTTCACCGACAGCGAGGTCATTATGCGCCACATTGATGCGACCGTGGTTGACCAGACACACCTGCGGGTGCATCCGCCGCTTGCGATGCCGGTCGGCTCGGTTGTCCGGCTGGCCATCGTGACAGCGAACATCAAACCGCACACGACGCCCAAGCCGCGCGCGGCGCGCGCATCACTAGTGCCGCGCCGCACTTGTGCGAAGAACAGGCAGACCGGCGTGCTTGAACGTTATCTCCGCCATCCTCTGAAGCTTCGGTCGTTCGCGCCGTTGACGCGCGAGCAAGCTCACGACAGGGCGTAGGATGCGCTGTTTTATCGACACAAATGTCTGGCTGTACGCACTGATTGATGTGCGCGAGGCGGATCGCACGCGCATAGCACGGGAAATTGTTCGCAAGCCAGACATCGCGCCCTCAGCGTTGCGGCGGCAATGCGGATTGTCATTCTGGGACAGTCTGATCGCAGCAGCAGCCCTTATGTCAGGTTCTGAAATCCTGTACTCGGAAGACATGCATCACGGCTTGATGCTTGGCGAAAGACTGCGGATAGTCAATCCCTTCCTACCTGCGGAAGCGAAGGGCTGGACAGCAAGAACAACCAATAACCTGGAACTCCATCAACAATCCGAAATCATAGGTCAACCCGCAACAATGAAAATACGCCGGTGACGCCGGTACGGCTCAGTCGAAAACCACCAAGGTTCTTTCTGTAGTACAGGAGGAATATCAGAGAACTGTGCATGGTCGCGCACCCCTCATTGGGGTGCAGACGTGTACTTCTTTGATGGCCTTTGGTAGGGCTTCGACTGAGGTGCAATGTTCTGCACCTCTTTCTTTTCTGCAAGAAATGTGTGGGACATCCTTGTAAAGCAATGCGGCGGGCCAATGATATAAAGGACATGACATGATTGTTACAATGACTGTTATCATCACCAACATTGGAGATAGATATGACCACGAACAAGAATACGGTTGTCGGCGCTTTGTTGTTGGCGCTTCTTATACTGATAACAGGTGATTGTCGAGCAGTGCCTGCGTGTCCTGAACCTGCCATGATTAGACAACCCGATGGTCGGGTGATCCAAGTCTATCTTAAGGGTGACGAGTTTCTCCATTGGCACGAAGACACGCTTGGCTACACAATCTTGCGGCTGAGCAAGACTGACTCCTGGTTCTACGCAGTCAAGGATCCTCTCGGTGCCCTAGTGTCAAGCGGCGCACTTGTAGGGCGAGATGATCCTCTTCTGCTGAACGTGCCGAAGCATCTGTTGCAGAACGGTGTGCTCACCCAAAGCATGGCCCGTCGCCAGGCACAGATCGGCACCCGTGTAGGCAAGATGGCTCCCCACATTGGAACAATGAAGAATCTTGTTGTACTCGCTGAATTCTCCGATCTTCCCCACGTTCGCACGAAAGTTGAATATGAGGCTCTTTTCAACACTATCGGCTACAGTGTTGATGGTGCTGTGGGGTCGGTTAAAGATTACTACAAGGAAGTGTCATACAATGCGTTGACAGTTGATTCCGTTGTTGCAGACTGGGTCACGCTCAGTCACGGATATGTCTATTACGACACGAGACCGGGAGAAATGGTACAAGAGGCACTGGCAAAGCTGGAGGCCCGAGGCTTTGATTTCTCCACATTGGACTCTGACAGCGACGGATGGGTCGACGGATTTACAGTTATCCACTCAGGTGGAGGTGAAGAGTATGCTGGCAATGATCCAAACTATATTCACTCCCATTATGGTGCTATGCCAAGTACCGTCACTTACGATGGGAAGAGCATGCTCGAATATCATACGGAACCGGAACGCCGGGGCTGGGACAATTCGCCGCTTAGTTGGGGCATTACCAGAATAGGTGTTATCTGTCATGAAAATGGACATTTCATAGGGTTACCCGATCTGTATGACGATGGCTACGACAGCGAAGGTGTTGGACGATTTTGTCTGATGGCAGCAGGCAGTTGGAATGGAAACAGCGGCACACAGCCTGCGCACATGAGCGCCTGGTGCAAGAAAAGGTTGGCTTGGTTGAACTCTACAATCGTGAGTAGCTCAGGAACCTACAATGTGCCTCAGGTCGAGAACAACAGTGGGAGTTCAGTATACCAATTAAACGGCTCTTTCCCCGCCACACAGTATTTTCTGGTTGAAAACCGCCAGGGGTATGGATTCGATGCTAGTCTGCCAGGTAGCACTCGCGGATTGCTTATCTGGCATGTTGACGAAACGCAAGGTAACAACAATGACCAAACTCACTACAAAGTCGACCTTGAGGAAGCGAGCGGTACTCAGCATCTTGAAATGAACACGGACAGCGGGGATGACGCAGATTATTATCGGCAAGGCAACAACACCACTCTCAATGCCAGCAGCTCACCTAACAATCGTAGTTACTCAGGTTCGGCGCTTGGTTTGGATGTATCTGCTGTTTCTGCTGCCGGATCTGTGATGACGTTTACAGTTGGCTCACTATCCTTGCCACGCCTGACAAATCCCCGTGTTGTTCCTCAATCCGGCACGCCCAGTACCACGTTCGAGTTCCTCGTGGACTACTACGACCCGAACGGTTTGCCACCGTTGAACGGATACAAGACCATCTATCTCTCCGGCGGCGCAAATTACCAGATGACGCTCAAGAGCGGCACTACAGCCAACGGGACGTATCATTACTCGACAACATTACCTCTTGGTTCATACAATCATTTCTACTTCTTTGCGAATGCCAGCGGATGGTCTTACGGCACTCCCTGGCAAAGCGGCCCTGATGTTCACAGCGACGGATGCAGTGTTGAGTTGCGCGTCTCAGTCTCTGGCGGACCTGCCACTGACAACATCTCTGCAAGACTTGGCTATGGACCTGATCTTGCTAACCTTCAATATGAACAATGGTACTATGCGCCTCAACTGCCGCACAGCACATGGATTTCACCAGGACAACAGTTGATGTGTGAGCTTTCTACAGTTTCAGCCAACCACACGTTTTTGCACTGGGGATTCACTGATGACGATGGGAACGAGGCACATGCTGACATGAGCGGTTCCAGCAGCGGATTCATATGGACAGGTGGAAATCTACACGCTACGGCTTACCTTTCTTACACACCGCAGACCTACACGATCAGCGGCACCGTCCTGAACGACAGTACGCCAGTGCCGGGCGGTGTTGACCTGACGCTTCAGAGTTCACAGCAGACGCTCACGCAGCACAGCGGTGACGGGAACTTCAGCTTCCTAAATGTCCAGGGGGGGGTGGCGGTCAACATCACCTGTGCCGCCGCAGGCTATAACTTCTCGCCAGCATCCCTGCTGTTCAACAACCTGAGGCAGAACTGGTCAGGGCAGACAATCAGTGCGTATTCGTCCGACGAGCTGTCGCCCGAGACATTTCTCGAAGCGCATCCCAACACCATTAGCACCTCATCAACCGCAAGATTTACGTGGCGTGGTCAGGACAATGTGACCACACCCAGCAGCATTCGCTACCAGTACATGATTGAGAATATTGACAGCGACTGGAGCGCACTGGCCACAGCAACCTCGACAGTGTACACCTTGCCAAATGGCAGCTACACGTTCAATGTCCGTGGCGTGGACGAAGTGAGCAACGTCAACCAGGCTCCTGTGACATACACGTTCACGGTGAATGCGGCACCACAGGTGACATCTGTTGCCGGCATTGACCGGAGCGTATGGGCGAGCCGAGTGCGGCTGTACATGCCGGTGGGTGCCGCCCGGCCAACAAACGGCTTTGTCATGATTCCCACGCAATGGGGAATGTCGGACAGCGACTTTATACCGGCGTACGTGCACAGGGTGAACCAATGCTCGCCATGCGGAGCACACGAGTTGATAGCAACAAAGGAAGGATTGCCTGTAAAGATCTCCCGAACCAAGACCGGATGGTTCGTTATTCCTCCTGACGCGTTAGTACCCGGACAGACAATTCAGTTCGACATATTGTGGGGAGCTATGAAGGTATTTGGCTGGCGTGATTATGTTAGCATAGCCCGTGGATTGCCGAACATTGGTCAATCCTATGCACCCTATGGCGGCTCTGGCAACATTAATGGGCGTTGTCTCAGTGACAACCTAGACATGTACAGAATTGCTACTAAGACGCATAACTATAGCGCACTTGCAAGAGACCAGGCTAATTGGCTAATAATGAACATTATGTGTACAAGTGGAACTGTGCGTAATGAGACTGAGTTGAGATATAATCGAGGAAGGCCATGGCAAACTCCCGTGCCTGGGACACAAACACAATACAAGAACGCGAAAGCAATACGGGCTGGTGCGAATATAGGGTTGCTCTGGACTGATGAGATTAATAATTATGATGGTACACTACCAGTTGTAAGCCAGAGGTTGGAATGCGTGATGTTAGACACGTCAAACCAAGTAGTGAACAGCTATCAGTCAGAATATTACGGCAACGGCACAAGTTGGACAATACCCAAAGTTGCCTTAGGCAATAGAATATGGTTTTTATGCAAAGACAACACAAGGTCGGCTTCTTTTCTGATTATGAGTTTGGAGGGTAATGTAGTTGTCCCGAAAACTACATTTGCTTCATCTACCACAACCAACTTCTCAGTTAAGAATGCTGTACAATTGGGCGTGTATATTGTGCTCGCGTGGCACGAATCGTGGATAACACCGGGCGGCGATGACAGAGAGGAGGCAAAGTACCAAGTGCGAGATGCAACTGGTGGTCTTGTGTGTGCTACGACCACTATTGAAACCGTTTGGCCTGATTCGAGCAACAAGAACGATTATGTAGAAATGGCGGAAGCGAAAACGGACAAATCAGGAAAAGTATGGATATCATATTACCGTGATCGTCAGGGTCTCCCAACTAGTTATAAGTATCTAATTCTTGACACGTCGGGTGGAATCTGGAAAGGTCCTGTACAAACATCTTCGGAACGTGACTTTATGTTCTGTGACCGTGATGGAAAGATATGGGCGACCGAGGGTGGTCAACTTTTGCCAATGAACGATAACGATACTGCGGCAAGCTATCCAAGACAGTGTTCATTGTACCCGTATGATACAGTTCGCACTGTCGCTGTTTATACCGATCTGGATGGTTACCGCTTGTTTGACCGATGGACACCTGCGAGTCTACACATTGATTTGCCGATTGGCATAGAGCCGGGATACATGAAGGCGATCGATCTCGACATGTGGAGCAATGAGCTTCACTGCGCAGGCATCTCCGTCAACAATGGCGGTTCGAACGTCTGGTCCTATTCCGGCACATTCTCGAACACGGCGGCGATCGAGGTGCGTGGCAAGCTAAATGCCGGGATTAATCTCCTGGCGGTATCGCAGAACGATTTTCTCGGCGGCCAGATCATGTTCACCTTTGGTTCGGTGCCGATGACGCCTTCGGCTCCGGATGCATCCGACAGCGAGATCGGCCATATTACTGTTCGATTCGCCCCTGCGGACGGCGCGACCAAGTACAAAGTGTATCGCAGGACAGCAGGCGACATGTTCTATGTGACAAATATCTCGGGCGAGATCACGCAGACGAACTTTGTTGACAGCACTATGCCAATCGGCGAGACGAACTACTACTGGGTGAAGGCGGGCAACTCGAACGGGTGGAGTTCCTTCAGTCCAAGCGATGTCGGCTTCACGGTGCCTGAGCCCGGAACGGTCATGGCGATGTTATGCGCACTTGTCATCGCTGCGAGACAGAGAAGAACCAAGCTGTAATGTGACGCGGTATTGCTTCCCACTCACCAATGGCGGCATAGCCTCCATCCATGTGGACACTGTCGCGGCCATTGATGGTGATGCCATCATGTTGTGGCCTGCATCCGCACTGGCGGGCAATTGGCCTTCTTGATAGGTTGGCTTACGGACCAATCAACAAGAAGACTGGCCTCAGCACATTCAAGACCTGGTTCTCGTACACAGTATGGCGACAGATGCCACCGACCAGAGAACCAAAGACAATGGGAATTAGCCACGGATTGTCGCGGATTGCCTCGGATGGGGATACCAGACGTAAACGGAGGAGAATCCCAAAGGAGTCCGACCGTACGGAACGACAGTCCTCTTCATCCGTGTACATCCGCGTATATCCGTGGCTACTACTCTTGTCCCAATTATCCTTGCCTCGGCGGGATTGCCGGAAGCGAAGATGCCAGCAAGCTGGCAGGGGGCGGGGCGTCTTCTACGGGCATTTCAGTGAATGCAGGCCGGGTCTGCGACCCGGCGCTGGAGTTTGGACGTTTGTGCGCCGCAGGCGCCGTGGAGTGCGGGAGCCATGCTCCCGTCCCGCCTCCGCGGCGGGACCATGCTTCCGGGCACCGTGACGGGCATCAGGTGCTGGACATCCATCGCCATAGGTGCTTCATACCCACAATGACGCAGGGCACGATGTTCCAATGGTGGAGATAGGGGCAACAACGACATCGTCCTACGCCGAGCATGGCTCGGCTCTTAAAGGCGGGAGCATGGCTCCCGCACTTCCACAGTTCGGCTACGCCGAACGAAATCATCGGGAAAGAAACGTCCAAACTCCAGGGCCGGGTCTGCGACCCGGCGCTCTCAGTTCAGAGGCGCCCGGACACAGGCCGGGCCTGCAATCGGTGGCGCGTATCAGCTCTTCAGCTTCTTCAGTGCCCAGGCCATGTTTTTGCCGAGGGTGGTCATGGTCGCCATGCCTTCCTCATCCTTCTCGACCTCGCCGATGTCGCGGCCAAAGCCCATGTTCCAGTAGGTCGAGCCGATGACGATCATCTCCTCGATGGTGAAGAAGTGGTTGATGGTGTCGAAGGCGTGGATCTCGCCGCCGCGCCGGACGGCGATGACCGCCGCGCCGACCTTCCTGCGGTACAGGTTGCCGTTTGCGCGGCCGACAAAGCCCGCGCGGTCTATGAGCGCCTTCATCTCGGCCGTGACATCGGAGAAATAGGTGGGCGACCCGAGAAGGATGCCGTCCGCAGCGGCCATCTTGGCGATGAGGGAATTGACCACATCGTCGGTGACGGCACACTGCTTGTTCTTCTTCTCCATGCACTTGTAGCACGCGATGCAGCCGCGGATCTTGCAGCCGGCGAGCTGGACAAGCTCGGTCTGGATGCCTTCCTTTCCAAGCTCGGCCAGGACACGGTTGAGCAGGATGGCGGTATTCCCGTTCTTCCGGGCGCTGCCATTGATGGCGACAACGTTCATGAGAGACCTCGTGGTGGAGTTAGCAGTCTGAATCCGATGCAGACGACTCAATCTGCCGCGCCTCGGCCATGGCGGCCAGATACCCGGCAACAAGAACTGGATCGAATCCTTTGCGCAGGAGGAACGCCTCGAGCGAGCGGAATGCCGAGGGACTCGACGGGTTCTTCTTCCTGCGCAGATAGTCCTCGGCCATCTGGCCAAGCCTGCCGCGGTCGGTGCCCGTGGCGACGATATAGCGGTACCGCTCGAGCTTGTCGAGGGTCTCGCTGGTTTCCGCATCCGGGAATCCGCGTTGGGAGAGCGTGGCCGCCATCTCGGCGCGCGAGTAGTCGCGGCCACCGAGCAGTTTCAGCGCGGTGTCCCAGGCGGATCGTGGAGGTGTTGGTTTCATCGCGGTCTGCAGCGCGGAGTGCTTACGCCGCACGGTATGATAGCAGGAACGAGGCGAAGGTGCAAGTGGTTACGGCTGTGCCGTCATGTGCATCGCTGTTTCCGATCGGGCGTCAGGCGGCTCGGCTGCAAAGAGTGCTGCGGCTGCGGATAGTATGGCAGTCCTGATCGCCGTGCTGGACAGGCAGACCGGTTCATGATTCACTCGCAACGGAACGCGGCGGATATCAAACGGGCAGGGCAGGCACTCTTGCCTTCACGCATGGCTGCGTGCCTGCTCAGGCACCTGAGGCTCAGATGATCTTCTTTGTCTTCAGAAAATAAATGACAAGCGCAACAAGAAGAAGACCCACAGTAAGATTGTACCACATACTCATGGCAGCTCCCCGGAAAACAAGGTTCTCACCGCACCTGATATCATAATCGCGGGGCGATCCAACTGAACACTTCCCCTTGTCGCCGCGCGTTACGGCTTAAACTGACACTTATAGTATACTCTTTTTCCCCTTTCCTGTCAACAATGGCCGGTCGCCCTAAAATTCCGATATAAGAGCGCACGGTGAGATGCGCGGGTCGTGCCGGAGGGCACGACGATGCGCATCTCCCATGC
>Ga0315278_10003942_pt1 | contig 13360 bp, 11 predicted proteins | sample YL17G06_0_MG_FD_203880 | JGI IMG/M metagenome (GOLD analysis project Ga0315278, IMG submission 203880) | Sediment microbial communities from Yellowstone Lake, YNP, Wyoming, USA - YL17G06_0 | ecosystem: Environmental > Aquatic > Freshwater > Lake > Sediment | place: USA: Wyoming | collected...
CGAGTTTGATCTTATTGTTGTTGAACATGATGCTCCTAGTAGAGGGGTTTGCCGGTCATTTGGGGGTCAGGTGGGAGGCCGAAGTCTTTGAGGATGGTGACGGTGACGTCTTCGAGGCGTGGGGCGTGGCGGGATAGTTTGCGGGTGGAGAAGAGGACGCCGGGGACGGCGGAGAAGTCGGCAGCGTGGTTGGCGGCGAAGGTGCGGGGGTCGTGAGAGAGGAGGTTTGGGGTCCATGTTCCGAGGACGGCGTCGTCGCTGGGTCCGAAGGGTGGGGCGTAGCCGAGGATGAGGTCGGGGGCGTCATGGACGAAGGGGCCGGTGTAGATTTCGTCGGGGCGGTAGACGTTTTTGAAGATGGAGGGATTGTTGAGGGCGAGGAGCTTGGCGCGGATTTCGTCGACGAGGGGGGTGTATTGCCGGGGGGTGACGATGCCGGTGGGTTCGCGGTGTTGGAGGTTGATGTAGAGGCTTTGGAAGCCGAGAGCGTAGGCGCGGGTTTTGGTCCAGTCGACGTCGGCGAAAGAGCGGGAGGTTTTGTTGAGGGCGGAGGGGGTGAAGACGAGGTAGCCTGCGCTAGCGAGGAAGGTGACGAGGTTGAACTGGCGGTAGACGGGAGCGAAGCCGTGGTCGGAGATGATGTAGAGGACGTCGGTGGGGCGGAGTTGGGCGCGGACGTTGCCGACGAGGGCGTCGAGGCGGATGTAGAGGTCGGCGATGCGGTTGGCGTGGCGTGGGCTTTGGTTTTTGTCGTAGGCGGGGTGTTGGGGGTCGTGGTGTTGCCAGAGGACGTGTGAGGAGAGGTCGAGGGCGGAGATGTAGAAGAAGAGGAGGCCATGGGATTGGCGTGGGAGGAGGAAATTGAGGGCCTGGAGTTCTTCGTTGAGGACGAGGTCGGCCTGGGCGAGGTATTCGTCGGTGGAGAAGAGGCCCTGCATGAGGGCTTTGGTTTCCTGGGGCATGCCCTTGGTGGCGTATGGGCCGAGGGCGTCGTAGAGGAGGGCATCGAGGCGAGAGCTGGCGAGGCCGGGCGTGCCTGGGGCGAGGTTGACGGGGGAGATGAAGAGTCGGAGGGAGGGGGAGGCTTGCTGGAGGTAGAAGCGGACGAGGCCGTGTATCGATTTAATATTGGGCAGCAGGTCGAACTGGACAGGGACCCAGGTGCTCCACTGGCCTTGGTTGAGGACGATATCGCGGCCTTGGAGGGAGATGGCGGCGGTTTTTTCGTCGGGGTCGAGGTAGAGGTGGAAGGGGACGTTGGCGCGGCGAGTTTCGGAGGGTTGTCTGGTGGAGAGGAAGGGGTTGATGGGGCCGTGGAGGAAGGGGGCGGTTTGGCCGGCGGGGGTGGTGACGCGGACGATGCCGTTGTCGACGGTGGCTCGGAGGATGCGGCCGCCGGTGAGGTTTTTGGCCCAGTCGTCGGGCTGTGAGGAGAGGTAGGAGAACAAGCCGTAGGAGCCTTCGATGTCTGGGGTTCCCATGCCGGCGAGGATGTGGGAGTTGGAGGGGGAGACGGGGAAGTTAGCGGGGATTTTGTAGATGGTGGCGGGGATTCGGCGGGATTCGAGGATTTGCCAGAGGGGTGTGCCTTTTCGGAGGAGGGTCATTCGTGATTGGGGTGGCCAGGCGTAGGGTGTGAAGGGGAGTGGCCATTCGGCGGCGGTGGGTGGGAGGATGGCGGAGACGGCGTCGTCGGGGAGGAGGTTTGGTCCGACGGCGGCGGGGTCGCGGCGGAGGAAGTCGAAGACGGCGTGGTTGCCGGGGTTGGAGCCGGTGATGAAGTTGGACCAGGCGACGGGGCTGAGGGGGGGCATGCTGGTCTGGAGGGGTAGGAAGGAGCCGTCTTTGGCGAGGTTGGCGAGGTTGGGGAGCTTGCCCTGGTCGAGGAGAGTGCGTGTGAGGGCGAGATCCATGCCGTCGATGCCGAGGACGATGACGCGAGGGGAGGCGGCGTGTGCGAGTGCGGAGAAGAGCGAGAAGACGAGGGCGAGGAGGAGATGTAAGCGCGCGGCGGTTTGGGCGGCGGCGGGGCTGATGCGACGTACGGGAAAGATGTTCGGCGTTGCCGACGGCAAGCTATACCCCCTTTTGACAGGGGGTATATTGCAGGCAGACGGGGGAAAAAGCAAGGGGAAGAGGTGGGGCGGCTGGCGGCGCGGCGGGGGGAACGCATTTGGCAGATACGGCTGGTCTCGGGCGGGTGAGTACGCCCGCCACTCGGCCAGCCGTGTCGGACAGGAGTGTCCGACCTACCGTCGGAATGGTCAAATGCGTTTGCCCTGGGCGGCGCGGCGGGTCATGGCCATGGTTTGGCCTGTTTATCCGATCCGCAGATGTTGACGTTGATGGCGAGCGCATCGGCCATGGCGGCCTTTGCACGCATGGCGCTGTCGGCGGTGGCGGGGTCGGTGGCGTAGACGACCTGGATGTGGTTGGCCTTGTGCTTGGCCATCATCTGGTCGCGTGTGATGCCGTAGGTGACGGCGTGCATGATAGGCCACTGGGGGGTTGTGGCGTTCCAGCGGCGTTGAGTTTCGGCGAGGGGGAGTGCGACGGCGGCGCCGCGGCCGAGGTCCATGTGCAGGCGGCGGTTTTCGATGTAGATGCGGGACCAGACGATTTCGCCGGGGCGGGAGATGCCCTTGAGGGTGCCGCCGCCGAGGCGGAAGTACATAGCGGGCTGGCGTTCACTGGAAGCGTTCTGCCAGCCGCCGAAATGGGCTGGGGGGACGGCGCCGGAGATGAGGAGGACCCAGACGTAGTCGGGGATGCTGCCGGAGCGATCGAGATCGCCCCATCGGAGATCGTGGAGGGTATTTTCGACGGGCTGGCCCATGGCTTTGTGGACGCGGTAGGTCATAAGTCCATCGAGGCCGGCGCACTCGTCGACTTCGTTGAAGTGAGGGAGGGGCTGGCCTTCGTAGAGGATGCGGCGGCCATCGCGCGACCTGACGGGGGGACGGTCGGCGTTGTTGAGGGCGCCTTCGACGAGATCGGAAGCGGGGAGGAGGTCTTTGAGGCCTTGCTGGTACTGGATTCCAATGCAATGGCAGCCGAAGTCGTCGGCGATGCGGAGGGCGGCGATGTACATTTTACATTGGAGCAAAATCTGGTCATCGGTGAGATCGGTCCGGGGGTTGGGGCCGGTGATGAACTTCATGCCGCGGTCGTCCATCCATTTGCGGACGGCGTGGGCCTCGTCGTCGGCGGTCTGCATGGTTTCGTAGTAGAGAGAGGACTGGGAGAGCCTTTCCTTGAAGACGCCGACGGGGTTGAGCAGCTCGTCGGGGATGATGCCGTTGTACATGCCCATGCAGCCCTCGTCGAAGACGCCCATGATGGCTTTTTCGCGTTGGAGCTGGGCGGCGAGGGCGACGCCGAGTTTGCGTTCAGCGGAGGGGATCCTCACGTTCTTGAGCCTGGCGACGTGGGGCGTTTTGTGCCTGGCAAAGCCCTCTCGCAGCCAGGTGCGGAGATAGTTTGTGAAAAAATCGTCAGCGAAGTTTTCGGACCAGATGGTGGAGTATTTTCTGCCGGCCTTGGTGAGGGAGGCATTGAGATTGAGCATGCCGACGAGGCCTGGCCAGGTGCCGGACCAGTTGGCGCAGGTGAGGATGGGGCCCTGGTGGAACATGAGTCCAGCAAGGACATGATGCGAGTACTGCCAGACGGCCTCGGCGACGATGATGGGGGCCTTGGGATCGACGTCGCGGAAGACCTCTATGCCCTCCTGTTGTGAGGCAATGAAGCCATGTTTCTGATCGTCCTTGTATGGATGTGCGCGTACGAGGTCGTAGCCTTCGGCGGCGATGGCCTGGCGCAGGGCAATCTCCATTTTGGCCTGTTCGGGCCAGCACTGTTGATTGGCGGCAAGGCGGAGGTCGCCGCTGGCGATGAGCTGCACCTGTTTCTTGCCAAGCCTGGCGGTTTTGGCGACTTGGGGCATGTGGAAAGCGGCCATGGTGGAGCCTCGCGAGTTAGCCGGAAGGAGTCGATTTTACGAGGGGAGACGGCAACAGAGGCGCCGCGATTCCCGCCGGGGGATATCTTACCGGTTCGGGGGGGTGGATGGCAAGAGGCGAAAAGCGGCTTGCGGGCGTGGTATTTTTGGGATAAGTTAGGTACGGTGAAAGTGGGGCGATCGGGCAGGCGGGTGAGGGCGGGGTGGTCGAGTCAGAAGGGCAGGTGAGCGATGGAGCCAACGGGTGATGCGGCAATTGATGCGGGTCTTGGCGAGCGGCAGCCGGGGTGGATGGAGCTGCGGCTGATGGTGCGTGATCCGGAGGTGATCGCGGAGCTGAGCCGGCGTGCGGAGGGGGCGGAGCGGGAGGGGTATGCGGCGGGCGCATTGAGGTTGGGGGTCCTGGCGATCCGGCAAGCTGGGGGTGCGTTGGACGCCACGGCGATCCATCGCGAGGCGGAGCGGATGCTGGCGGAGGTGGACAAGCTGGTTACGGGCAACGCGAGGACGCTGGCCGGGGACATTGCATCGTCGTTGAGCAGGTACTTTGATCCCGGCAGCGGGATGCTGACGGAGCGGCTGGACCGTCTGGTGAAGAAGGACGGGGAGTTGGCGGCGATTCTGGCGGGGAAACTGGAAGGCGATATGTCGCCTCTGGCTCAGACGCTGGCGCGCTTCGTTGGCGAGCACAGCCCGATCTTCAGGATGCTCTCGCCGTCGGAGAAGGAAGGGCTGCTGAGTCGGCTTGAGGCGACGGTGAAGGGGTCGCTCGAGGAGCACAAGAAGACGATCGTCGGGCAGTTCTCACTGGACGACCCCGACTCTGCGTTAAGCCGGCTTGTGGAGGGTCTCAGGAAGCAGGTGAGGGAGTTGTCAAGCACGAACCAGCAGTTCCACAGCGACCTTCGTGTGACTCTGGAGAGCATGAAGGTGCGGCGAGAGGAGGCGGCGCGTGGGACGCAGCACGGGCTGGAGTTTGAGCAGCTCGTTGGGCAGGTTCTTGTGATGGATGCCCAGCAGGCCGGCGACACATGCGAGTCTACAGGCCATGTCCCGGGGCTTGTTCCACGATCGAAGGTGGGGGACTACATTCTGACGCTGGGGCCCGAGTCGAGGGCCGCTGGCATGCGTATCGCGATCGAGTGCAAGGAGAAGGCCGACTATACGGAGGCCAAGGCGTTGGAGGAGATAGCCGAGGCTCGTCGGAACCGGGGCGCGCAGATCGGCCTGTTCATTTTTTCCAGCCAGAGCGTCCCTTCGGGCTGGCCACTACTGAGGCGAGTGGGGCAGGACATTGTGTGCGTATGGAACAAGGAGGACCCTCAGAGCGACGTGGTGTTGCGAGCGGCACTTTCGGTGGCCCGCGCGCTGGCGTTTCGCGAGCGCGTTGTCAGGGAGCGAACGAGCACGGACGTATCTGAGATTGAGGAAGCGGTCAACAAGATCGAGAAGGATGCGAAGGCGCTGGGGGAGGTTATGACGTGGGCGGGGAACATCGCTCGCGACAGCAAGAGGATCCTGGAGTCGGTTTTGCCGATCCAGGTGAGTCTGGAGGCGCAGATCAAGCGGCTGCGTGATACGGTAGCGGACCTTAGGCGAGAGGACGGCGAAGGGGGCATGGGGTGAGGGGGACGGCCGGTCGCTCTTGACGGCGTTGCGGCAATCGGTACGGTGGAGGTTGGAGGACGAGCAACCAAGGAATGGAGGATACGCGATGCTGAAAGGCCAATTGCTTCAACCGCAGATCATCGGCGCCCTGGCACGGGCGGGGCATTCGAGCAAGGTGCTGATCTCGGATGGGAACTACCCTCACTGGACCAAGCGAGGTCCCAACGCGGAGGTGGTTTTCCTGAATCTGGCGCCGGGGCTGGTGACATGCACGGACGTGCTCAAGGCGTTGCTGGCCGCCATCCCGGTCGAGAAGGCCGATGTGATGGACTATGCCAGGACGGGGCCGAACGCGTTGACGGCGGATCCGCCGGTCTGGAACGAATTCCGGCAGATTCTGCACGCCGCGGGCAACGATATTGAGCTGGACAAGGTCGAGCGTTTCAAGTTTTACGATCTGGCCGGCGCTCCGGATGTGTGCCTGACGATCGCGACGGGCGAGGCGGCGATCTACGCCAACCTGCTGCTGACGATCGGCGTGGTGAAGCCGAAGGCATAGCGTTCGGGAACGAGCAAGAGAAGCCGCGGATCGACACGTCTGGGCGCAGGCCTGGTGAGGGAGGCTGGCTGCGATCAGGGGTGTTGGGCCGCGGTTTTTGTTTTCGGTGGTTTGGGCGGGTGTGTGATCGGGGTTTGGGGCGGTGCGATGCTAGAATAGTGGGCGGCGGGTCGCGAGGCATGAGATGTGCGAGAAGAAGGGCAAGGTTGTGGTAGCGATGAGCGGCGGGGTGGACAGCTCGGTGGCGGCGGCGTTGTTGGTGCAGGAGGGCTATGAGGTGATCGGGGTGTTCATGCGGCTGGGCAGCCCGGAGGGGGTGGAGGCTTTGGAGGAATCGTCCGGCGCCCGAGCAGCGAACTGTGAGCAGTCAGCAGCGAGGAAGACGTGCTGTTCGGTTGCGGACGCAGCGGATGCGCGGAAGGTGGCGGGGGTGCTGGGGATTCCTCTGTATGTTGTGAATTTTGAGGGGGAGTTTGAGCGAGTGATCGAGTATTTCGTGGCGGAGTACAACCGGGGGCGGACGCCGAACCCATGCGTGCGGTGCAACGAGTGGTTGAAGTTCGGGAAGCTGGCGGCGTATGGTGAGGCGGCGGGCGCGGGGTACCTGGCGACGGGGCACTATGCGAGGATAGGGCGGGACGCGGGGACGGGGGCGGCCAGGCTCTTGCGGGCCGCGGAGCATCGGAAGGACCAGAGCTATGTGCTTTTCGGGATGTCGCGGGAGCTGCTTGGGCGCACGGTTTTCCCTGTGGGCGGGAGCGACAAGCAGGAGATACGGGCGATGGCTCTGAGGCTGAGGCTGCCTGTTCATGACAAGCCGGACTCGCAGGAGATCTGCTTTGTTCCGGACGGGGATTACGCGGGGCTGATCCATCGCCGGAGCGGGGAGACCATGCGTCGGGGTCAGATAGTGGACGTCGGGGGTCGCGTGCTTGGGGCGCACGGTGGGCATCAGCATTTCACGATCGGGCAGAGGCGAGGGCTGGGCGTATCGGCGGGGGAAGCGTTGTACGTTGTGGCGATCGATGGGGAGAGGAATCGAGTGACGGTGGGTCCGAGGCGAGAGGTGATGCGTCGGTCGCTGATGGCACGGGAGGCGAACTGGCTGAGCGACCGCATGGAGGAAGGGGGCGGTCCGATGCGATGTTCGGCAAAGATACGATACAACCATGAGCCGGAGCCGGCGATTGTCACGCTTAGCGGGCGGGATGAGTTTACGGTGACGTTCGACGAGGCGCAGGCGGCGATAACGCCTGGGCAGGCGGTGGTGCTGTATGACGGCGAGGTTGTGCTTGGGGGCGGGTGGATCGAGGAATCGTTCACATAGGGAAGGCGGACGGATCTGGGGCAGGCCGCGACGGGTACATGATGGTTGGCCGGAACATATTGATTTTCCACCTTGGCGCGCTGGGGGACTTCGTCCTGACGTGGCCGTTGGCGTTGGCTCTGTCGCGTCTGCACCCGCAGAGCCGGGTGATTTACGTGACGCATGCGCAGAAGGGCGAGCTGGCGGAGCGTGCGCTGGGGGTTGAGTCGACGGACATTGAGCTGGGGTGGCATCACCTTTACGGCGAAGCTGATCGGCTGCCGGCGGCGGCGGGGAGGATGATCGGCGGGGCACACAGCATCTACAGTTTCATAGCGGGCTCCGAGGACGCATGGAGCCAGCAGGTTCGGGCGGTGGCCGGGGAGGTGGATCTGATGTGTCTTGATCCCAAGCCATCGGGGGGGGCGGGGCATGTGACTGACGGGCTGCTGGGGCAGTTGGCGTCACGGCCGGCGGTGAGGGAGGCGGTGCGTCTGATGATCCGATCGATCAACCAACAGGGCTTGCGGGGGCGTAAGGGGGGCGGTGGCGTGGTGGCGATTCATCCGGGGAGCGGATCGGCGGAGAAGTGTTGGCCGGCGAGCAGTTACCTGGAGCTGGCCCGGCGTGTGCGGGGTTTGGGGCATTCGGTGCGGATTCTGATTGGGGAAGTGGAAGAGGCGCGTTGGCCGGTGTCGCAGATTGATGCTTTCGGGGAGTTTGGGGAGGTTCATCGGCCGCGGAGGTACGTGGATTTGTATGAGAGGCTGGCGGAGTCTGGGGTGTACGTTGGGAACGACAGCGGTCCGACGCATTTGGCGGGGATGCTGGGTTTGGCGACGGTGAGCATTTTCGGCCCGAGCGACGCGGGTGTATGGCGTCCGCTGGGTCCGCGCGTGGAGGTGATCCAGCGTATGCCGATGGATCGGATCGAGGTGAGGGAGGTTTTGGAGTTGGTGGAGGTTCTACTTCAGTGAATCATGCGCATGTCGCCGAAATTGGGGATGATTCCAGGGACGGTGGATGAGAAGGGGCGGAATCCGGCGGGCCAGTAGACGAAGAAGGCCTTGCCGAGGAGGAATCTTTGTGGGACGCGGCCGTCTCGGACCTGGAGGTTTCCCTCATTGAGGAGATCGACCCTCTGGGTCCAGTATCTTGCATCGCTGCTGAGGATGGAGTTGTCTCCGAGGACGAAGAATTCATTTTCCATGGCATCGGCGTGGCCGGCCAGACGGATGGGGTGTTCGGGGCTGCCGTGGATGAGTTCGCTAGGTCGGGCGTAGCCTTGGCTGGGGGTGTAGTAGCCATCGCGCCAAAGGCTGAGGTGGGTGATCTGGCAGGCCTGGCGTTCGGCGTCGAGCTGGGCGCGCGGGATTCCGAAAACGGAGCGGATCAGCTCATGGGAGGCGCCGGCCATGTCATTGCGTTGGCGATGGAGCTTCAAGAGGGCGGGGAGGTCGGGCGCATAGTCTTTTGGGGTGGTCCTGATGAGATCTCGCCCGTCGAGGCGGAGGGTGACGCAGTAATCGACGTTCATGAGTTCGACGTTGAGTTCGGCACCTATGGAGGCGTGGATGGGGGCCTCGGCGATGGTTCGGGTGGTGCCGTCAGGGAGGCGATGGATGAGTCGTGCGCGGTCTGGGAAGATCTCGGCGGTGAAGGTGTGCTGGAGCTTGGTGAGGGAGGCTCGCATGGGTCCGTCGCCGGCGTTCCGGCGATAGGCAAAGCGGATCTGTAGATCGCTGACGTACCAGCGTGGGAGGATGTCCATGGCGTAGGTGTTGGCGGTGTAGGCATCGCGTACGGGGGAGCCGGTCTTGAAGGAATGGCTTTCGTTGTAGGGTAGCCAGTCGGTGAGGGGGAAGGCGCCGTCGTTGGCGTCGTTATTGAAGACGAGGGCGCCTGTGCCTGTGCCGGTGCGGTCGTCGAAGCTCAACAGTCGTCGGTCGGCTGTTCTGGCCCAGCCTGGCCCGAGTTGCCAGGGGAAGATCCATTGTGGGGATCGCCAGGCGGCGTTGCGTGGCTGGTGGTCCTGGTCGTAGACGACTCGCCAGAGGGCGTTCTGGACTTCCCGCGGTTTGGTCTGGACCTTCCAGGGCCATTTTTCGATGTTGAGGGGTTCGCCGTTGATGAGGGGGTCGCCTTTCCAGGAGGCTTCGGCGTTGGGGCAGGCGTAGATATCTCCGTCGAGGACCATGAGGGTCTCACCGGGCTTGCCGACGAGTCGTTTGATGAAATTCTGGGCGAAGTTGGGGTCGGAGGGGCTCTTGAAGACGACCACATCCCAGCGTTGGGGTTGCTGGATGAGATAGAGGTACTTGAGGACGAGGATACGGTCGCCGTAGTAGACGTCGATGGGGGGCGAGTCGGCGGGGCCGGTGCCGTCGCGTTGGACCTTGAATCCGCAGTTGGGGCAGTGCATGGAGAAGACGGCGGGTGCTCTGTCGGGGATTTTGAGGCTGTCGTCGGTGCCGCCGGAGGTGGGGTAATTGACGCTGAAGGGATACCCGCACTCTTTGCACACGAGGCGCATGTGAGCGCCGAGGAGGGTGGGGGCCATGGAGCCGGAGGGGATGACAAAGGCCTCGACGACGAAGGCGCGGAATACAAAGGCGAGGATGAAGGCGACGAGGATGGACTGGATGGTTTCGGAGAGGGTCTCCTTGTGCTCCTCGCGGCGTGGCGGGGGTTTCGGGGGCGAAGGCTGGGGAGTTGCTGTAGTGTCGTTGGTGGCCGGTTGCTGCATGGGGGGGTATGGTAAGCGATTGATCGCCGGGCGCATAGGTTGGCTGCGCGGAGGGGGGTGGATGGGAAGGGGGTTCAGGTCTTGCGTGGGGGCTGTGTGGCTGTGGGCGAGGCTCGCCATCGGTGGCCGAGGTGTCCGCGGAAATCAGCGCGCCGGGCCTCTTCCTCGATGATGTTGGTGATGTTTTCGCGGAGGCGGCGTGGGGCGGCGGGCTGGCCGAAGAGCCTTCGGAGTGCGGCTTTGAGGGCGCGGTCGCCAAAGAAGTCTGTTTGTGTATCCATGGGGCGTCCAACGGAAACGCCGCGGGGGAGCTGCTGCGACTTCTGCGGAGAACAACCTGCACGAACGAGACGGCTCGGCCCGCGGCTCTAGAGTGATATAACCGGGATGAGGGGGTGGTTATTCCCGGATGAATCCCGTTCGGGTAGCGTAGCCGCGGAGCTGCTCGATGAGGCGTTGCCTGGCGCGGTGGAGGCGGCTCATGACGGTGCCGATGGGGATGTCGAGGACGGCGGCGATCTCCTTATACGACAGTTCTTCGACGGCCCACATGAGGAGCGGGACGCGATACTCTTCGGGCAGGTCTTGCAGAGCCCTGACGAGTTCCTGGTCCATGCCATCGAAGCTGCGTGGGTCGATGGGCAGCGAGCTGTCTGTATCTCCTTTGTATTCAGAGAGTTCCAGCATGTCGTCATTCATCTGGACAGGTTGTCGGCGGTTCCTTTGGGCACGTGTGGTGTGGAGGTTGAGGAGGATTCGCAGCAGCCAGGGGCGAATGCCGAAGGATTCGAGGCTATAACTCTCTCGCCCGCGGATGGCCCGGAGATAGGTTTCCTGCACCAGATCTTCGGCCTCAGCGGCGTTGCCCGTCAATCTGCGGGCCATCCGGTAGAGGAGGTCCATCTGCTCCATCGCCATGCGCTCGAATTGCTCCGGCGCCAACGTCATATGATGAGCCTCAACAGCGTTGCCCTCGTCGTGGAATGATACGGAAGGTCCAGTTGTGTCTGGCCAAGCGAACCCCGCGCATTTTTGGGGGATGGCGGCTAGACTAATCGGCCGCAGTGAAAGGACGATTAAGCGTGTTGGAGCAGACGATTCTTGTGACGGGCGCGGCGGGGTTCATCGGGTCACATGCGGTGGAAGCGTTGTCGTCGCGGGGGCTGCGAGTCGTAGGGGTGGACAATTACTGCGACTATTACGACCGCTCGTGGAAGGAGGCGAACGTACGAGCGATGTCGCGTTCGAGCGGTGTGGAGATTCAGGAGGTGGACATCACGGACGGGGCAGCGATCGGCGGGCTGATCGCCCGGGTGAAGCCACAGGCGATTGTGCACTTGGCGGGGATGGCGGGGGTGCGGCGGTCGATCGAGCGGCCGGCGTATTACGCGAGGGTGAACGTGGAGGGGACGGTGCATCTGCTGCAGAGTGCGGTAGAGCACAAGGTGGCGAAGTTTCTTTTCGCATCGAGTTCGAGCGTGTATGGCAACCGATCGCGAGTGCCGTTCAGCGAGGAAGACCCGGTGGAGGAGCCTATCAGCCCGTATGCGGCGACGAAGCGGGCGGGGGAGTTGCTCTGTCACACGTATTGGCATTTGTATCGGTTGCCGGTGTCTTGTTTGCGGTTTTTCACGGTGTATGGGCCGAGGCAGAGGCCGGATCTGGCGATCCAGAAGTTCACGCGGCTGATGGAGCAAGGCAGGCCGGTGCCGATGTACGGGGACGGCTCGACGAGCCGGGATTACACGTTCATTGACGACATTGTGGAGGGGATTCTGGCGGCGCTGGATCGATGCGACGGGTATCGGATCTACAACCTCGGGGGCTCGGAGCCGGTGATGCTCAGGCAGCTCATTGGGGAACTGGAAGAGGTTTTGGGCAAGAAGGCTGTGATCGAGCAGCAGGCGCCGCAGGCGGGGGATGTGGAGCGTACGTACGCGGACTTGTCGCGATCGACGGCGGAGTTGGGGTATCGACCGAAGACGCGGCTGAAGGAGGGGTTGAGGAGATTCGTGGGATGGTACCGGGAATTCGGCCGGTTCTATCCGTGATGATGGAGGGACTGGGGGGGGTCGGAAACGAAGAAGGCGACCCGAAAGGGTCGCCGGTAGTGCGGCTGAGAGGAGTTGAACCTCCACTCCGTTGCCGGAACAAGGACCTGAACCTTGCGCGTCTGCCAATTCCGCCACAGCCGCAGGATGTACAGGGTGCATTCTAAGAGCGGGGTTGCTGATGTCAACCTGCGTTGGCCCACAACGGAAGACGGCTGGGGGCGCTATAGAACCTAGATGATTCTACGCGATGCGTTCCGGAGCGGTTGGGTGGCGGTGGTTATGCTCACGTCATCTTTGCGTGGGGCGGACTGGCCGCAGTTTCTGGGGCCTGACCGGACGGGTGTGAGCGTAGAGAAGGGGCTATTGCGGGCGTGGCCCGCGGGAGGGCCGAAGGAGCTGTGGGCGGTGGAGGTTGGGGCGGGCTTCGGGGGCGCGGCAGTGCGTGATGGAGAGGTGTATGTGCTGGACCGCGTGGGGGCGCGGCAGGATGTTCTGCGGTGCCTGGATCTGAAGACGGGCAAGGCGTTGTGGACGTGTGCATACGATGCATCCGGGAAGCTGCCGTACGACGGCTCGCGCAGCGTGCCGACGGTGGACGAGCAATTCGTGTTCACGGTGGGCCCTTTTGGTCATTTGCAGTGCATCGACCGGCAGAGCCACCGGATCGTGTGGTCGAAGCACCTGGTCAATGACTTTAAGGACGGGGAGATCGACCGCGACGAGAAGCCGAGGACGCGGGCTGAGAAGCTGGCTCGCGCGCAGGTGCCGGAGTGGGGCGTGACGCAGAGCGTGGTGCTGTACAAGGACATGGTGATCGTGGCGCCTCAGACGGAGAAGGTGGGTCTGGCGGGGTATGAGAAGGGGACGGGGAAGCTGAGGTGGGCGAGCGGGTATGTGGGTCGGAACTGGTACAGCCACGTCAGCCCGTGGCTGATGAGATTGGGGGGGGCGGATCAGGTGGTGATGCTGGCGCAGCCGAGCGATCCGGAGAAATCTCCGGCGAGCGCGCCGCCGGCGGTCATAACATCGATCGACCCTGACACTGGGGGGATTTTGTGGAAGGCGCAGACGCCGCGGCCGTACAAGATTCCGATTCCGCAGCCATTGCGGATCGGGGAGGACCGGG
>Ga0315278_10003944_pt1 | contig 13357 bp, 12 predicted proteins | sample YL17G06_0_MG_FD_203880 | JGI IMG/M metagenome (GOLD analysis project Ga0315278, IMG submission 203880) | Sediment microbial communities from Yellowstone Lake, YNP, Wyoming, USA - YL17G06_0 | ecosystem: Environmental > Aquatic > Freshwater > Lake > Sediment | place: USA: Wyoming | collected...
CCCTGGTTTTTTCATTGGGCAGGAAATGCTGCTGATCCGGGGCCTTTTCGTAGTTGTATCCTGGCGAGAGGGTCATACCCTCGACGCCGAGGTCCATCATCTGGTCGAAGAAGGCGCGGATGCTCTGCTGATCGGCGTCCTGGTAGAGGGTGGTGTTGGTGGTGACGCGGAATCCGCGTGCGAGGGCCTCTTGGATGGCGGCGACGGCAATCTCGTAGGCACCGGCGCGGCAGACGGACGCGTCGTGTTTTTCCTTCAGGCCATCGAGGTGGACGCTGAAGGTGAGGTGGTTGCTCGGGCTGAACAGGCCCATTTTCTGTTTGAGGAGCAGGGCGTTGGTGCAGAGGTAGACGTACTTGCGCCGGCGGATGAGGCCATCGACGATCTGGTCGATCTGGGGATGGAGGAGCGGCTCGCCGCCGGGGATGCTGACGATGGGCGTTTGGCACTCGTCGGCAGCATCGAAACACTGCTGTGGGGTCAGGTGTTTCCGGAGGACATCGGGCGGGTACTGGATTTTGCCGCATCCGGCGCAGGCCAGGTTGCAGCGGAACAACGGTTCGAGCATGAGGACGAGGGGGTACCTTCTGCGTCCGCGGAGCTTCTGAGCCAGCACGTATCTGGCGACCGTCCAGATTTGCGAAATCGGAACACCCATGGGCGTCAACCTTGTCCAGCCGCTACAATACGCCAGTTATCGACAGACGCAAAGTGCTTATCCTGACCGCGCTGCATATGGAGGCGGCCGCGATTGCGCGGGCGTTCGGCAGGACGTTGCCGCGCGGCGGAGGGCCGGTGCGCCTGCCCAACAGCCCGGTTCCCGCGGAGCTTCATATCATAGGCATCGGCGCCGCGCGGATGCATCATGATCTGTTGTGGGAGGAGGCTGGGGGCATCATCGTGGCGGGGATTGCCGGCGCGCTGGACCCGTCCTTGGGGCCGGGGGATGTTGTGATCGACAGCGAGTCGCCTGGGGCGCTGGCGCGGCTGTGTTTGAGATTGGGGAGGATTCACACGAGCGACCACATGGTGGGGACGGTGGAGGAGAAGGCGGCGTTGTACCGGCGGACGGGCGCGGCGGCGGTTGACATGGAAACGGCGCGTGTGCGTGAGGCGTTGGGGGGGCGAGGTGTTCCGGTGTTGGGGATTCGGGCGATCAGCGACACGGCGGAGCAGGCGCTCGATCCGGCGGTGCTTGGGTTCACGGACAGCGCGGGGCGTGCCAGGCCGATATCTCTCGCCATCGCGTTGGTGCGACGGCCGGGGCTGGTTGTGGAGCTGATGCGGATGCGAGCCAGGGCGAGGCTGGCCGTCGGGAACCTCGCGCGAGCGATCAAGTCAATCGTTGCGGTGATGGCGGAGGGGTCCATCGAGGGCGTTGGGGGAGAGCGTTTGGGAAACTAGCCCTCAAACAAGCGCGTTCTTCTCGCGAACTTTCGGCGGACGCATCGTCGATGGCCTGCGCATGCCGCAACGCACGCGATGGTTCTCATTTCGTCGCGTTCATCGTTTGCTCGGCTTGTGGTTGGCTGTTCCTGACTCCATGCTCGGCGGCCGCGGCCAATCGGGGCGTCCGTACCCCGACCTCTTCTCCTGCCTCTCAACACCGTAGCGATCGACGCATCGCCTCGGCCCAACGCAGCAGGCATCCCACCCACGAGTTCCACGACAAGAGCCGGTACACGATCCGCCGCCCCGTCCGCACGATCTGGCACGGCAGACGCATCATCGCGCTCCGAAACCCCTTGAACTCCATCCCCACCAGCGAACGCTTCTGCTCCTCATGCCGCGACTCCCGGCGCCCGGCCGCCACCGGCAGCAGCAACCCGCACCAGCTCTTGAGCGTCCAGGCCAGGCTCGACATCACCCTGTACGCCCAGTTGCTGGGCCGATGGTCCAGCGGGTTCCGCATCGCCCGCAGCCCGTTCTTCAACCGCTCGATCCGGGTGATCGCCATTTTGTGGCAACATCATTCGGGATCAAGACATCTGGCAACTGCTTGTCGTGGTTGTGTGTCGTTGCGACAAAATCGTACGTTTTCTTCTTGACAAGTGCTGCCGCTTGTGTTAGAAGGCAAACCATAGTCGTGGGAGAGCTGGGTAGTTTACTCTCTTAACATGGGTTTCGGTGTTCTTGGCAATCCCTCTGTAATCGCGTTGCGCGATCGTGTAGGGACAGGAGGCATCATGAACGCTTCGTTCACAAAACGGCGGCGGGCGGCTCTGTTTATGGCAACAGTGGGTCTGGTAGCGGGTGTTGCGCGCGGTGACGAACACCTGTGGATCGGCCCCGATGGATCCTGGAACACTTCCGCGTATTGGGACCCATACGGAGTTCCCACCTCTCTCGGAGTCTATAAGGATAGTGCGGTGATACCTAGCCCTTTCCTGACTGCTCCTGCAAGCAGGACCGTGTACTATGACGGGGCGGGGTACAATCTGTCCAGCGTGAGTCTGGGACCGGACTCCGATCATACCGGGACCGTGAATCATTGGGGGTCTTATACGTTAAACACGGATGATTTGCTGGTGGGAGCGGGCGGTTACGGGTACTACAACCAAGCGGCTGGAAATGTCAACGTCCAATCGGACCTGTGGCTCGGCCGGGGCATCTATGGGGAGTATAACCTATCGGGAGGGTGCCTAATCGCGGGGGCCGTCTCGGTTGGAACCCATGAATTGGGCAAGTTCACGCAGACTGGTGGAAGCGCCACCTTGGATTCGCTCTCGGTGCGAAACGGCAAGTACATTCTCACGGGCGCCCTGACAACCGTGATGAACGTGGGTAGTGAGGACTACCCCCGCGAAGTCGTCGACGAGGAGGTGATTTCTGAAGGGACCATGCAGCAGCAGGGCGGCGACCACACCGCCGGCTCGATTGTCGTTGCGAGCTCCTACGAGCTCAAGGAAGGGAAACTTACCGTTACCGGCAACCTTACGGTCGCAAATGAGTACGACCCACCGAACAGCGCCTTCATGTGCATTGGGGAGCATATCCCCATCGTCTACAGCCCGGTGGCGTTGACTGTTGGCGGCACTTTCCACATTGGCCGGGAGGGAGGGCTCTGCGGAAGCGTAATGATGACCTCCGGGACTGCGACGGTGACGACCGAGATGATCGTCCACAGCGGATCCTTGTTCACGTACGACGCTCCCGGGTCGCCGACGACTCCGACCACCGTGGATTTTGCCACTCTCATGGTGGATACGGAGGCCGAGGTCAGCCTCTCCGGGCCCGTCAGTGGGGTCAACAACCCGATGGTCATCGGGGTGATACCAGAGAACTGGGGCTACATCGACTTCAAAGGCGGGACCCTGAATGGCGGCGGTCCGGGGTCCGTGCACCATCATTTCGGCACATTCGAGTGGGGCGCCGGCACGATAGGCACCATGGCGATGGAGATTGGGTCCGATAGGGAGGGCGGCCGGCTCTACATGCGCGGCAATAACAAGACTCTCAACAATTCCACGATTACGAACCGCATATACGGCACCATGGACTTCGAGGGTTGCACCGTCAGCGGATCGCAAAGCACTATTACCAACCAGGGCACGATGAACTGCACGGGGAACACAACTCTGGGCAGCGGCATCACGTTCGTCAATGACGGAGGCGTGATCAACGGGCCCCTCACAATCAACGGACCTTTCACCATCAAGCAAACGCTTACCTGGACTACGGCGCAGCCGCTCACGATCTCCGGCCAACAGCACCACGACAGCGATAGCAATGCCGAGCTGATCATGGCGGCGGGGACTCTCACCATGAACACGGACGCTGGACATGGTGGAATGAACCTGGCGATCGACGTCCGGGCCGGCGCTACCGCCAACTTCAACGCGACTCAGTACTTGCGGACCCTGACTAACGCCGGCACCATCAACGCTTGGGAGGTTGACGTCGAAGACATGTCGCAAACAGGCGGCTCCGGCACCTTCGACGACATTTGGGTATCGTACTTTGACTGGTCCGGCGGCAGCCTGACCTTTCGCACCGGCATGGGTCTCTGGATCGCCCAAGAGTTCAACATCCTCTGTAACACCACTCTGTCGTCGGGATTCCTGGTCAACTGGGGCACGATCCGCAAGTCCGGGCCTGCGGGTGGCACTACCCACATTGGCGTGGGAACCGAGATGCTGGGCGCAACGGTGATCGACGTGGCGCAGGGCATGGCGCTCATCTTTGATGGAGTGTTGAGTCACGGGGCCTCGCAGACGATCACGAAGACAGGAGATGGATCGGTGACGTTCAATGGGGCGCAGTATCACGACTCGAACAGCACGTTCAGCGTGGATGAGGGGACGGCCTACTTCAACACCGACGCCCGGGGAACTGGCATGGGGCGCACGCTGACGCTGAACGTGAACAGCGGAACGACAGTCAGCTTTGGCGCCACTCAGCACCTGAAGCGGCTGGCCATTACGAGCGGACAGGCCACCTTGACCCAGGGCAATGCCAAGTACATCGACACCGAAGAATTCTCCGTCTCCGGCACGGGAGGCAAGCTGGACCTCAAGGACAACGACATGATCGTGCGAGCGACGTCGGGCACGCGGACCGCCGTGTTCCAGGACATCTGGGGACACGTTCAGGCGGCCCGCAACACCAGCCCGAATCTGTGGCAGGGCGATGGCATCACCACGAGCATGGCCGGAGCCTCCGAGGACGAGACCAGCCTCGGCGTTATTCTCAACCAGAAACTGGATGGAACGGCGGTCCGTACGACGTTCAATGGCGAGACCGTGGATATCAACTGCATCCTGGTGAAGTACACCTGGAATGGAGATGCCAACCTGGACGGCGTGGTCAACGGCGACGATTACTTCCAGATCGATCAGGGATACCTCTACCAGCGGACCGGATGGTACTGGGGCGACTTCAACTACGACGGGGTTGTCAATATTGACGACTACATCCTGATCGACCACGGTTACCTGGCCCAGACGGGCCCGCTGTCGGGCGGCTCGGTCTGCGACATGGCAGCGGTACCAGAGCCGGGAGTTCTCGGCCTGCTCGGATGCTGCGGGGTACTCATGATGCGGCGAAGACGGGAACGATAGACGAGCACGTGCAGGCTCGCCTCTATGTCTTTGGAGGCGAGGGCGGCTTCTTGCAGTAGGGGCAGAGCGGTGCGATGTTGCGCTGCTGCGGGTAGAGCTTCTTGCAGTCGGGGCAGCGGTCAGCGCGCAGCAACTCGGCTCCACACTTGGGGCAAGGTATGGGCTGGCCATAGTGTTTGGCGTGGTGATCGCCGAGCTGTTTCATGGTCAGGACGGTCTCGGCGTTGCACTTAGGGTTGGAGCATAGCCAGAAGGTGCCGTCGGGGAAATCCGCGTTGTTGACGGGGCGGTAGCAATACCATCCGAGCGAGATGCCACCCACGACCACAGCGATAACGGCCGCCATGACGAGCTTGTCTTTGTCGAGTTTCATCTCTGCTGCCAGTGGTTGCCGTCGCTCCATTTCCGCATGACGGCCCACGAGCGATGCGGCGGTGGCGGAAATGGCAAACGCGACCGGGCAGCTTCGGATCTACTACGTCGCAGGGGAGGAGATTGGCTTTTTGCAGTAAGGGCATGCGAGCCCGCCGCCTCGCCCCGCTTTCTCGATCAGCCTCTTGCAGTTCTGGCACTTGTAGGCCCCGACCGTGATCTGCTTTGAGCACTTGGGACACGGCGGGAGCTCGCCATAGTGCTTCTCCTGAAACTTGCCGAAGTCCCGGACTGTGAGGCCAAACTCATTCTTGCAGTCGGGATTCTGGCAGATCCAGAACGTGCCGTCGGGCAGGTCCTCGTTGTTGGCCGGGCGCCATCTCCATGCACCGTAGAGCACAGCCGCAATGACCACCACCGCAACTGCACCCGACGTCAGCTTTTCGTTCCTGGGTGTCATTGTTTCAAATCGTTGGTGTAATCGCAATTCCACATTCTGGCTACCGCAGACCAGTTCTTGTTCCCGTCCCTGACAAGGTCCTTTTGCAGGTACCAGTCAACGTGCCCGTCGCAGAAGAGCACGTTGGCGCCGCCGTTATGAATCTTCCCCGGGTACTGAGGCTGCTCGGTCGGATCAAGATTGAAGTTCCAGCTGTAAACAGAGGTGCCGTCGGCGACGGCGATCATCTGTGAGGGCTTCCGTATCTTGGATGCCTTCATCTCCTTCCTGTTGAATCCGCCCTTGATATCGCAACCCAGCCCCCGATCCGGAATCTGACAGTTGATGGATCCCCAATCATTGTACCTGTAACTGAAGATCACCGTGCGCACGTTCAGCAGCAGCTCTCCGACCTCGTAGCCAAAGCCGGCATCGCCGGCGATGGCATACCCGGGCCCGCTCCCGTACTTCTCCTGCCACTGATACCCCGGCTCCTGGGCCGGGCACCAGAAGATACCCCTCCCGGTTTTTGTGGCTTTCCGCAATCGCGTCGGCCAGATTGCCGCCGCGTCGCCGCCGCTTGTGCTGGTCCATGCGCAGTGGCCGGGGAAGTACTTCCAGTCACCGATATAGACCAGCATCGCCTGCCCTTGGCTGCGCAGATTCGATGCGCAGGCCATTCTCTGGGCCTGCTGCCTGGCCTTCTGAAGCGCTGGGAGCAAAATGGCGATCAGAAGCGCGATGATCCCGATCACCACCAGGAGTTCGACCAGCGTGAATGCTCTTCTGCCACGCATACGCACCGCCCTTCGGTTATCTGAGCGACGTCCGACGTGATGGTTAGAGGATACCACCGCTCCTGGAAAACGCCAGAGCAAATCGCTGAGCACGGGTTCTCCCGGCAAATGGAGACCAGCGGATTCAGGGCCGGCGGGTCGCTGGATGCAGGCTAGTCTTTCTGCTTTTCGACGCCGAGTTCCTTGGCGATTTCGCTGTCGAGCTGATCGAGCTTGCCCAGCTCGGCCTTTTCGGTGGCGATGACGTCGGCCTGGATCATACGGTCGATTTCCTCGTCGCTGACGAGTTGCTCGTTGGGGGAGGCGGAGCCGGCGATGGCGCTCTGTTCCATGGATTCGAGGAAGACTTCCATACGTTCTTCCATGCTGCCGGCCTGGGCGACGGCCTTTTCCCACTGGGCCTGGGTCTTGACCAGGTCCATTTCGCCGAAAATGTGGCTGATCTCGCGGGCCATGACGTTCATGGACTCGGCGAACTGGCGGGAGCTCTCGGCCTGCTGGTGGATGAGCATGGCGTTTTTGATGGCGAGGAGCTGCCGTTGGAGCATTTTCTTCACGGCGGCGGTTTTTTTGAGGGCGCCGCGGATGAAGAGGTACTGCTGATTGTCGCCGATGCGTTTGGCGTTCTGGGCGTTCTTGATGAAGTCCTCGGCGAACTTTTCCTGCGCTCGGATCGATTTTTCGATCGAGCGGATGCCCTGCCGGATCTTCATTTCGCTTTCAATGCGGCGTTCTTCTTTGGACTTGAAAAGACCCATGATAGTTGCCAGTTGTTAGTTGCCAGTTGGTCGTGGTCAGTATCCATGAACCCATCATACGTCCTTTTCGGGGATGGAGGAGCGGCGTTTGACGGCTTGGTCGGCTTGCTCGAAGGCGTCGTCCTGCTTGATGGCCCCCTGGTCGAGGCGCTGCCAGATGTTCATCAGCTCCGAGCCGGCCTCGTTGAGGCCCATGGCGGCGAGGGCATCCTTGTCGGCCTGTGCGCCGATCTGGAGGATTTCGTCGAGGCGTTGGCGGTACATGTCCTGGGTGACGGCGTCGTCCTCGATCCACTGGCTGATGCGTGCGACGTCCTTTTCGCCGACGTTGAGGCGGCCTAGCGCGCGGCCGGTGTCGCTGTTTTCCTTGATCATGCGGAGGCGGCTGACGGTCATGAGCTCTTTGGAGCGGAGGTTGAGCTCGCGCGCGGCCATGAGCTGCTCCTGCGTTTTCATCTCGAACTGCATGGCCAGGGCTTTACGCAGCTCGGGGGATTTCTGGGCGGCGCCCTGCTGGAAGATTTTCTGCTTGTCGCCGGTGGACTGCTCGATCTTTTTGAAGAGGCGATCGCGCTGCTTTTCGAGGAGGATTTCCTCGCGGCGGAGTTCCTGGCGGTTCAGCTCGCTGAGCGTTTTTTTTCGGCCGAATATTTTGTCGATGAGCGCCATGGGTCACTCTGTAGTGGCACCCAGGGATGAATCCCCGGGCTTGGGGCATTGCAGACTAGCCGGGTTCCGCTTCGCGCGGGCGTTTTTCGGCTTGGGGGGGAAGAGGGGTTTCGGTGGCCTGGGGTTGGGCCTGTCGGGGCATCGCGACGGGCGCCGCGGGTTCCTGGGAGTGGGGGGCGATTTGCGGCTGGGTCTGGTCGCCGGCCTCGCGGGAGAGCTCCTCGTAGAGCGTCTGCTCCTCGTCGCTGAGGCCGGAGGGTCCGGCGGCGGCCATGGAGCCGGCCATCTCGTTGCTGGCCTGGAGGTCGGCGAGGACCTGCTCGGCGGAGGCGGCGTCGGCGGCGAGCTCATCGGAATCAGGCAGTTGGGCGCTCTGGCCCTGCTGGACGAGTTCGAGGTTGTGCAGGTGCGTCGCGACGACGTTGATCTGCTGGTTCAGCATTCCGAGGAGCTGCTGGCGGCGTTCGAGGTCCTTGCGAAACTGGACGAGCTGGCTGGTGATGCGTCGGCGTGTGATGTCGCTGGTGGTGTCCTTGAACTGCTGGCGAAGCTCGCCCTCTTTCCGCTCGAGGACGCTCATTTCCTCGTAGGCGCGGTCGCGCTGGAGGCTGAGGCCCACGCGGCGTTCGGAGAGGAGCGCGACTTTCTTCTCGTTGTCCCCTTTACGCGAGAACAGCGATCTGACCCGTTCGATGAATGGCATTGGGGAACCTCCCGATCGGCTGGCGGCGGCGCCCATGCTTCCGTCGCGGAAGAGCACGACGCAGCCGTCCAGACGTTTGGCCGCCAGGCCGTTTTCCTTCGCGTAGGACCTGAGTTCCTCTTCGACAAACGACATGGGCAGCCTGGTGGCGTCGGCGAGGCGGTCGGCGCCCAGGCCGCTGCTGAGCAGATCGCTTCGTCGGCGATCGATCTCCTGGGCGATGCGCCGGCGTTTCTCGGCATCGGCTTCGGGGTCCAAGAGGTCGTTGAGCGCCTTGCTTTCGACGGGCCCGGTGACGGTCCACCCGCCGGCGTCGTTGGGCTCCACGAGGATGAGCGTCCGGTCGGCGCGTCGCTCGACCATCTCATGGGCATCGAGGGTGAAGCCCCCGGTGGACAGGATCACAAACGTCGTGGGGACATCGCAAAGCTCGGCGGCTCCGCGGGTCGCCAGCGCGCTCTTCAGGTCGTGCTGGGTGAGCGGCCGAGGAGTCCGCCCCTCGAGCAGTTCGCGTTGGGGCGAGAGGCAGATGACTCTGAGGCGGCCCACCGTCTTGCGGAAGAAGAGGAAGCGGGTGCGGGAGAGGGAGACGGCGAGTTCGGGACAGACGGGCATGCGTGCCTGGAGATCACGGTCGGGCTGGCCCATGTCGTCCATGAGACGTTTGAGTTCGACTTCGCGGTCTTCCTTCCTGGGCTGGGGGCTGAGGGAGATGACGGGCCGGCGGCCCATGGTGGTGTCAACGCGCAGGCGATCGTCCTTGAGCAGGCGCTCGACATGCTCGATGAGCTGCTGTTCGCGTTGCCTGTAGGAGCTTGGTTCCACGCTATCGCTCATATGCCTGCACCATGTGAGAACGATCACGGCTGGTCGCGGCGGCGCAGATGTCGCACTCGCAGCCAGACCATGGCGGCCGCCACCGCCAGCCACACCCATCCGGTCGTCACGAACATCAGATAGATGACCTTCATACGGCGTTCCAGGATCCCTATTCTCGATTCCCGGTTGTGGAATGCAATACGGGGGGCGTCGGGATCTCACATGGGGCGTCTCACCAACTGGTGGTTCCGCAACCCGACCCGGTGCCGATGAGTTGGTGGCCACAGCGGCGGCAGAAGCGTGCGGAAGAAGGGTTGACGGCGCGGCAGCCGTCGCGGGGACATCGGCGGGTGGGCAGCAACATGCGTGAGCCGCCGGCATCAAACCTGAACACGGACGAGAAGGCCCTGCCGGCCAATCGCAGTAACGTGATCATGAGCCATATCCCAAAGACCACCGCGCCGATCGCGATGACGCCCGCGAAGATGAACATGATGGTAAACGGCTCACTCATCAGAACACCACTTCGCACAAACCGGCACGCTCGAACAGGTCGGGTTTCTCAATCGCCGCTGTCAAGCAACTCCTTGGGGTGGCCCGACGGCGGTGCCGCAGAGTATACAGAAGCGGTCGGCCGGACCGGGAAACGCGCCACATCGGGGGCATCGCAACACCCATTCCGCAAGCTGCACGCCGCAGTGCATGCAGAACTGATCGCTGGCGGCGACCGGATTGCGGCAACTCGGGCAGAGGCTGGCGCCGGCATCGGGGCCGGGCACGGCGGGGCGGACCTGCGTGATCGCGGGGGGTGGCAAAGGGGGCGGTCCGGCCAAGGCCAAGCAGTTGAGGAATTCCTCGGCGGAGGCGAAGCGTTTCTCCAGTCGCGCGTACGAGCGTCGGAACGCCTCGTCCAGGCGTTTGGGACATTTTTTATTGAGGTCGCTGGGCACTTCGGTGCCGGCGGGGCGTTGGCCGGTGATCATTTCGTAGAGGAGGACTCCGCAGGCATAGAGGTCTGCGCGTTCGTCGACCTGGTCGCCGCTACGTTGTTCGGGCGCCATGTAGTCGACGGTGCCGGCAATTTGCTTGGCCTGTTCCCCCCCTACCGATGTTGAGTAGGCGATGGACTCACCCAGCGAGATATTGACGGCCTTGCCGAGGCCGAAGTCTGTGACCTTGACCACTCCTGGGGCGGAGTAGCCGTCTTGGGCTGCACGCTCGTGGATCAGGATATTCTCGGGCTTGATGTCGCGATGGACGATGCCATGCTTGTGGGCGTAGGCGAGGCCGTGGAGGATCTGGGTCATGATGGCGACGGCGGCGTCGGGGGTGAGGCTCTTGCGTTCGATGATGGGTCGCAGGCTGGTGCCTGGGATGTACTCCATGACGAGGTAAGGGGGATCGGCATAGGGGTCAAAGCCCTTAGCCTGGACGATGTTCGGGTGCTCCAGGCCGTGCAAGGCCGCGCCTTCGCGTTGGAGATTGCGGATATAGGAGGGGTCGGTGGGGATCTTGATGGCGACACGCTGGTCGGACCAGACGTGGTGCCTGGCGCGCCAGACCTCCCCGAACGTCCCGCCGCCAAGACGTTCCTCAAGGACGTATTCGCTGATTCGCTGATTGGGGGACGGCATCATCATCTCCGTGATGGCGTGCGTGGGCACACCCTACGCAGCTTTCTCAGCTATCCAGTCGCAGGTGAAGAGATTATACACCCCGGCGACGAGCACTCCGAGGAGGGCAAACGTCCATGCCGCGGGGCCGGGAACCGACCAGGCAAACAGCCACAATAGCAGCAGCAACTCGATAACGGTATATCCGAGGACCAGAAGCCCGCCGGCGAGGTTGCTCTCCAGGCGTGCAACGCGGCCTATGATGAAGAAGGTGGCCCAGGGCACGAGCAGGACGATCCCAAACCAGGCGAAGATCTTGCCGGTGCCGGTGACGAGCATGTGGCGAGTGGAGTCGTCCATGCGCCACCAGGTGATGCCGCCGGCCATGACCACAAGGGCCACCACCCCTGCAACCACTTTGCCGGCCATCGTCTTAAGGAAATCCATACCTTAGGCATTGTAACGGCTATCAGAGGCCGCGGGCGTTATAAAACGAGGTCAATCTCATCGCCGGCTTGGTGTTGTGGAGGGGGCTGGCGAGTGTACGCGGATTTCCGCGACGACGGGCGGGAGCCAAGGTTCTCTGTTGGGAGAAAAGTGGCGGACCTTCGGTCGCGGCGTTATGCGGAGTGTGGCAGAAACTCCGGGGTGGAGGCTGCGTCGGGCATGCGGTCGAGGTTCCCAGTTCCGACAATCCGGCCGGACAACCTGTCGTGGCGCCGGCCATACTGACATGATTATCTGAGCACCTGATTTGCCGCGTTACTTAAGTGTAATTTTGATTATAATAATGTAATATCATTGAATATATGCAGTTAAGTCAGAAATCCCATAGAACATGGCAATCCGCCTTGCCACCTCTACGCAGTTGGCATAATTTTTGCAATGTTATGGGTATCCTGCTCGTTTGTGCGGCTGAATGCCGTGGGCAGGACTTTATATAGCCCATTCTTCCCCCATGTGAGGAGCTCCTTCATCCCACAACCCCGAAGGACTCTTCAGAAGCCCCATTCGAAGCCGTCCTTGCCCGGGACGGCTTTTTTCTTGCGCCCACCTCGCCGCAAGCGGGAGGCGCCCTTAGAATCTACGCCTTGCATGCTAGGCGACACCTCCCAACTGTTTGCACACCACCCCCGTTCATGGCGTGAGAACCGCTATGTGTACGCCGTGATCAGCCGGCGTAGCAAGGGGCTGTCGATCGGCGTCGATCTGAACCCCGACAAGGTGTGCAACTTCGACTGCGTGTACTGCTGCGTGGACCGGAGGACGCCGCCGAGCTTTCGTAAGGTTGATCTGGGCGTGTTGAAGGCCGAACTGCAGCATATGCTGCAGTTGGCGGCGACAGGCGAGATCTACAGGGGGGAGCCATTCGACCAGACGCCGACGGATATGCGGCGCCTGAACGACGTGGCGTTCAGCGGAAGCGGGGAGCCGACGGCGTATGCCAAGTTCGGCGATGCCTGCCGGATAGCCGCCGATCTACTGGCGATGCACAAGCTCCAGGATGTGAAGATTGTGCTCATCACCAACGCGACGTTGCTGCATCGGCCTGGTGTGGCCAAGGCCATGGAGTTTCTGGATCAGCACAACGGCGAGATCTGGGCGAAGCTGGATGCGGGGACGGAGGAGTATTACCGCCTGCTGGAGCGGACGAAGGTGCCGTTGTCGCGGGTGATGAAGAACCTGGCCGAGGCGGGGCGAGTCCGCCCGATCGTCATTCAGTCGCTGTTCATGAGCATTAGGGGCACCCCCCCTGCCGACGCGGAGATTGATGCGTATGTGGCGCGATTGAGCGAGCTGAGGGACAAGAGGTGCCAGATCAAGCTGGTGCAGGTGTACACGACGGCGCGCCGGACGGCGGAGGGGTATGTCACGGCGTTGGATGAGAGAATACTGCAGGCGATCGGCAAGCGGATCAGAGCATTCGGGCTGCCTGCGGATGTGTATCCGTAGGGAAGCGGGGTTCCCTACGGGGGAGCAATGCGTGTCCGCGTGGATGACTTCACTCCGGCGGCGTCAGGGGGAAGGCCGGGGGGAGATCGGGCTTGCCGGACGCCGGGGGGACCTTGGGGAGCCGGCCGGGCGTTTCCAGTTGGATGGGCTTGAAGCCGATCTTTTCGCCCGGGG
>Ga0315278_10003945_pt1 | contig 13356 bp, 14 predicted proteins | sample YL17G06_0_MG_FD_203880 | JGI IMG/M metagenome (GOLD analysis project Ga0315278, IMG submission 203880) | Sediment microbial communities from Yellowstone Lake, YNP, Wyoming, USA - YL17G06_0 | ecosystem: Environmental > Aquatic > Freshwater > Lake > Sediment | place: USA: Wyoming | collected...
AGGGTTGCTTGTGGCAATATTATGCTCGTACTGAACACAACTGATCCACCCACTTAGAGACACATCAATGAAACTGATTATCGCCATCATTAAACCATTCAAGCTGGATGATGTTCGTGACGCCATCGCCGAGGCGGGCATCCAGGGCATGACCGTTTCCGAAGTGCGGGGTTTTGGACGCCAGAAGGGCCATACCGAGCTGTACCGCGGCGCCGAATACGTGGTGGATTTTCTGCCCAAGCTAAAGCTGGAAATAGCCGTGCCCGATGAGCGTGTGGATGCCGTGGTCGAGGCCATAGCAGACGCGGCAGCCTCGGGCCGGATCGGGGATGGCAAAATTTTTGTCCAGCCGCTGGAACGCGCAGTGCGCATCAGGACAGGAGAAGAAGGCGATGAAGCTCTTTAGCCCGCTCTGCAGCTAGCTCTATGGCCAACTCTTTAAATTGACGGGGAGTTACAAAAAATGACTGACTTACGCACGGGCGTGATTGGGCTGGGGGCAATGGGTGCGCCCATGGCCCGCCACCTTTCCGCCAAGGGCTTCCTGCAGGGTGTATGGAATCGGACCGAAAGCAAGGCGGAGCAACTGGCAGCTGAACTGGATACCTGGCATGCAGAAAGTCCGGCCGCACTGGCGCAGAAATGCGATGTGCTACTGGTCTGTGTCTCGCGGGACCAGGACCTTGAATCGGTGATGGAACAAAGCTTACCCGGATTGCGCGCAGGTTCCGTAGTGCTCGATACCTCCACCGTCAGCCCGTCAACCACAGTGGCGCTGGCTGGGGTGCTGGCCGGCAAGGGAGTCGATTACGTGGATGCCCCGGTCTCGGGAGGTGTGGAAGGCGCCATTAACGGTCGGCTGGTGGCTATGGTCGGCGCAGAGTTATCCGTTTTCTCACGAGTCCAGCCAGTGATAGCGGCATTCTCTGCAGCCGTAACCCACATGGGACCGGTTGGTAGCGGGCAGGCTACCAAGGCGGTAAACCAGGTGATCGTGTGTGGCGTGGCCGAAGCGGTATGTGAAGCTTTGGCCCTGGGTGAGAAGCTAAACCTGCCCCGCGAGCGTCTGTTATCGGTGTTGAGTTCAGGTGCAGCGGACGGCTGGTTTCTGCGGCATCGCGGATTGTCCATGCTGGAAGGCCGGTTTGAGAAAGGCTTTAAACAATCTCTCCTGCTTAAAGACCTGGAAATCGTTAAAACCCTGGCGCGGGAATTGGGGATACGGATGCCCGTGGTCGAGCATGCTGCAGTTGATTACGCGACATTGGTTGCAGCAGGCGAGGGCGACAACGACATTTCCGGCCTGTTCCGCTTGAAAGGATCGGCACAGGGGCAGGGTAATTCCGGAGGGGAACACACCGCCTAAGCAGGCCTCTGCCCTCAGACTCCGGCAAAGCGAGTAGCAGATCCTATCCAGCGGCTGATCAGTTTTTCTGCATGCCCCGGAACACCGGCAAGTATGCGTTCGGCAACCGGGGGTATCCGGTCCAGCAAGGCCTGGTCCCTGGCCAGGTCGGCTACGCGAAATTGCAGCATGCCGGTCTGTCGCGTGCCGAGCACTTCCCCCGGGCCGCGCAACTCGAGATCTTTCTCGGCAATCCTGAACCCGTCCGTGGTCTGGCGCATGATCCCCAGTCGCTCCCTGGCCAATGGCCCGGCAGAAGGGTCGGCCAAGAGTACGCAGGAGGCCTGCTCCGTTCCACGCCCCACCCGGCCGCGTAGCTGGTGCAACTGAGCCAGTCCCAGCCGTTCCGCGTTTTCGATAATCATCAATGAAGCATTGGGGACATCAACTCCTACCTCGATCACCGTGGTTGCAACCAGCAGATCAACCTGCCCGGCAGTGAAGGCCTCCATCACCTCCAGTTTTTCCGCCGGTTTCAGCCGTCCATGCACCAGGCCCACTCGCACACGGGCCAGGCTGTTGCGCAGTTCGCTGGCCACTTCTTCGGCTGCCTGTGCCTGGATGAGATCCGACTCCTCGATCAGGGTGCAAACCCAGTAGGCCTGGCGACCCTCGGCGCAGGCAACTGCCACGCGTTCTATGACTTCACTGCGTCGCTCATTGGAGACGGTTACCGTGGTGATCGGTTTGCGCCCGGGCGGTAGTTCATCGATTACCGAGGTTTCAAGTCCAGCGTAAGCGGTCATGGCCAGGGTGCGGGGAATGGGCGTTGCCGTCATGATCAGTTGATGAGCATGCAGAGTAGTGGTGCCGGCCTTGTCCAGCAAAGCCAGCCGTTGATGCACACCGAAACGATGCTGTTCATCCACGATGGCAAGGCCCAACCGGCCAAAGCTGACACCCTCCTGCATCAGGGCATGGGTGCCGATGACCACGGGTGCGCCCGAGTCAATAGCTGCAAGCGCAGCGGCGCGGGCCTTGCCCTTGATCTTGCCGCTGAGCCACACCGGTTCTATGTCCAGGGGTTGCAGCCAGGTGCGGAAACTGCGCAGATGCTGCTCGGCCAGCAATTCCGTGGGCGCCATGATGGCCGCCTGGTAGCCGTTGCCGATGGCGCGCAAAGCGGCCAGCGCTGCGACCACGGTTTTGCCGGATCCGACGTCACCCTGCAGCAATCTTTGCATGGGATGGCTGTGTGCCAGGTCGCTGCGGATCTCGGCGATTACGCGCTGTTGGGCGGCTGTAAGCGTGAAGGGCAAAAGCTTGAGAAAACGCGATTCCAGTTCGTCCGCCTCCCGCAGCATTGGGGCTTTTTGCTGCCGTTGTCTGCGGTGCAGCTGCTGCATGCTGAGGTTGTGGGCGAGCAGTTCTTCCAATGCCAGGCGTTGCTGGCACGGGTGGCGCCGCTCGAGCAAGGCCGCAACATCGGCACCCAGGGGCGGCCGGTGGATGAACTGCACAGCGTCCGCCAGGGACGGCAGCTGGAGATCGAGCAACAGGTCCTGTGGCAAGAGTTCTTCCAATTGGAGCTTGCCGAACCGGAGCAAGTCCAGCGCCTGGCCGGTCAGCTTGATCCAGCTGTGCTGGCCCAGGCCCTCGCTCGAGGGGTAAACCGGGGTTAAGCGGTCGGACACGGCCGGCACACTGTCCCCGGCGATGCATTGATAACTGGGATGAACCATCTCCAGCCCCTTGTAACCCCCTCGCACTTCGGCGTAACACCGCACCCGCGTGCCGCGCGAGAGTTGCTCGCGCTGAGCATTGCGAAAGTGAAAAAATCGCAGGCTGAGCAGGCCGGTGCCATCGGCTATAACCACCATCAACGTGGGGCGGCGCCCGCGCAGTATGGCGCTGTGCTCCACCGTGCCCTCCACCATGACCTGGGCTCCGGGGTACAGACTGCCTATGGGCAGGACGCGGGTTCGATCTTCGTAGCGGAAAGGCAGGTGGAACAGGAGATCGGATACGGTATGAATGCCCAGTTGCTGCAGGCTATCCCGCACCCTGGGCCCGACACCACGCAAGTCGCCAAGGCCCGGAATATCCGATTTGGCCACGTTCCTTACGCTGCTTTACAAACCCAGGATGGCATCAATTTCTATCAGCGCCCCGCGTGGCAGTGCAGCAACGCCAACGGCTGCGCGGGCCGGGTAAGGCTGGGAGAAATACTCCGCCATTACTGCGTTCACCTGCGGGAAATGCGTCATGTCAGCAAGGTAAACCGTGAGTTTGAGGATGGCATCGAGGCTGGATCCGGATGCTGTGCAAACTGCCCGAAGGTTACGGAACACCTGGTGAATCTGTGCCTCGATGCCCCCCTCTATGAGGGTCATGCTTTGCGGTAGCAAGGGAATCTGGCCGGACAGGTACACGGTGTCGCCGTGCCGGGTAGCTTGCGAGTATGTGCCGATTGCGGCAGGGGCTTCGGATGTGCTGATGATGGTTCTGCTCATGGGTTGTTGCTCCTCTTTGTTTCCCTTCGGGGCTTCAGACGCGCGTGACTCGTAGCACTTTGCTGTTGCGCCTCAGGCGGCGCAATACCCGCGCCATGTGATCGCGACTTTCCACGCTGATATTGAACAGTAAAGCGGATGTTTCGGGATTGGATTCGGTAATGGAGACTTTTTCAATGTTACTCCCCGCCTCGGCAATGCTGCTCGAGATATTGGCCAGCGCCCCGGGAATGTTGTTGGCCAGTATTTTTACCGCCACGCGGAACATGCCCTCGGTGATTGGCGCCCAGATCACGTCCACGCACCGGTCGGGGTGCTTGCGGAACTCACGCACGTTGGCACAGCTTACGCGGTGCACCACGAGTCCTTTGTCCGCGGAAACATAAGCCGTGATGCGATCGCCCGGCACCGGCAGGCAGCAGGCTGCAAAACTGACGGCGCTTCCTTCCGAGCCGGCGATGGTCAAGGCTTCTTCTATCCCTTCCGCCCCGTTTAACAACTTGGATTCCGGCACCAGTTTGGCCGCCACGATATTGGCCAGGGTAGTTCCGAACGCCAGGTCACGGAACAGGTTCTCCTGCTTGGCGAGGTGGTTTTCCTTGAGGTAACTGTCCCAGCGTTTCTGCGAGATGGTATCGAGTGAACTGCCTCTGGCATTCAGGGCCTTTTCCAGCAAGCGCAGCCCGAGCGCAACGGTATCCTCGTGCTCAAGACTCTTCAGGTAGGCGCGAATTGAGGTTCTTGCCCGGGCGGTGGAAACAAACTCCAGCCACTCCGGTTTTGGGTGCGCCTCTTTGTCCGTGATGATTTTTACCGTCTGTCCGTTGAACAGGCGCGTGGACAGGGGAACTTCCTCTTTGTCCACCAGGGCGGTCTGCGTGTGGTTGCCGATGTCGGTGTGAATGGCATAGGCAAAATCCAGTGCCGTGGCGTTGCGGCGCAGATCAATGATTTTCCCCTTGGGTGTAAATACAAATATCTCATCGGGGAACAGGTCGGATTTTGCGCCGTCCAGGAATTCCAGCGAATCGCCGGTGTGGCGCTGCACATCCACCAGTTGCATCAGCCACTCGCGCGCCCGCACCTGGGCTGAGCTGCCATTGTTGGGATGGCTGCTCTTGTAGTGCCAGTGGGCAGCAGCGCCTTTGACCGCCATGATGTCCATTTCCTCGGTACGGATCTGGATTTCGATCGGCAGGCCGTAAGGGCTGTTCAAAATCGTGTGCAGTGACTGGTAGCCGTTAGCCTTGGGCAGGGCGATAAAATCCTTGAACCTCCCCGGCTTGGGTGGGTAGAGGTTATGCACCACGCCGAGAGCAATGTAACAGTGCGATTCGGCCTGGGTGATGATACGAAATGCGTAGAAGTCGGTGACGCTCGAAAACGACAGGTCTTTTGCCAGCATTTTCCGGTAAATGCTGTACGGGGTTTTCTGCCGTCCGGAAATACGGCACGGGACGCCGGCATCGCTCATGCGTTTTTTCAGGGCTTCGCTGATGTTTTCAACAATTTCCTTGCGGTGCCCGGTCATGGCGGACAGGTGTTCATTGATCGTCCGGTAACGCCAGGGATAGAGGTTGGCAAAACCCATGTCTTCGAGCTGGGACTTCATGCTGTTCATGCCGAGGCGATCGGCGATGGGCGCGTATATTTCCAGGGTCTCGCGCGCGATGCGCCGGCGCGAGTGGTCGGACATCTGGTCGAGGGTGCGCATGTTATGCATGCGATCGGCCAGCTTGATGAATATCACGCGAAGGTCGCGTGACATCGCCAGCATCAGCTTGCGGAAACTTTCCGCGTCTGCTTCACCGCGGGTGCGAAATTTCATCTTGTCCAGCTTGGTTACACCATCCACCAGGTTGGCAATTTCCGCTCCGAATTGTGACTCTACGTCCGCTTTGGACAGGACGGTGTCTTCCAGGGTGTCGTGCAGAATCGCAGCAGCAATGCTTTCATGGTCCATGCGCATGTTGGCAAGGATCTGTGCCACGGCAACCGGATGCAGGATGTAGGGCTCACCCGTGATGCGGGTCTGGCCTTCGTGGGCGCGCGCGCCCACTTCGAATGCGCGCAGAACGACGGCTACTTTTTCAGGATCGAGATAAGTGTTAAGCAGGTCCCTTAGCTTGATGACGGCTTGGGGATAGTCGGAGGAGGCCGCCTGCATGGACTTGTTGTTTGCGCAGTTGACGAATCAGAAAGTAAGGTCTTCTTCTTCAGCCGGGGCTCCAAAAATCTCGGCGGCTTCAATCTCTGCCTGGATCATCGCGACCCGGTCGGAGTCAATAAAGCCCTTGGCGATTTCCCGCAGGGCCAAAACTGTCGGCTTGTCGTTTTCTTCGTCAACCAGCGGAGTGGCGCCGTGGGAAATTTGCCGGGCACGCTTGGTGGCGGTAAGTACCAGTTCGAAACGGTTGTCCACGTTTGCAAGGCAGTCTTCAATAGTAATTCGAGCCATTTAATTAGTCCTGATAAATCAATAAAGGAAGCTCTTGGAAGGTAAAGACCCCTTAAGCCAACCTGTCATGTTAGACATTTTTCAACAAATCTGCCAGTAATGTTTCGAATCCCTCTTTGGTGCCCGGTCGCACCGGCCGGCCAACCCGCACGATGGACAGCAGGTCATCCAGGGCGGCATCAAACTCGTTGTTGACCACCAGGAAATCAAATTCCGTGCAGTGGGCAATTTCCGAACGCGCTTCCTGCATGCGGCTCTCAATCACCTCTGCACTGTCCTGGCCCCGGCGGGCAAGGCGTTCCCGGAGTTCCTGCATGGAAGGCGGAAGGATGTATATGGAACAACTTTTGGGGAAAGAGTCCTTGACCTGCCGGGCGCCCTGCCAGTCAATATCCAGCATGACGTTAAAACCTTCTCCCAGGAGCTGCTGTACTGCAGCCCGACCGGTGCCGTAGTAGTGGCCATATACCTGGGCGTACTCAAGAAATGCATTCTCCCCAATCAGCTGCAAGAATGTGGCTTTATCCACAAAGTGATAGTGCTCCCCATCTCTTTCCCCGGGGCGCGGAGCCCGGGTGGTATGGGAAATTGACAAGCGGACTCCCGGGTCGCGCTCAAGCAAGGCGGCCACCAGGCTGGTTTTTCCACCGCCGGAGGGAGCTGCAACAATAAAGAGCTTGGGCTTGGAACTCATCAGGCTGGCTATTCAATGTTCTGCACTTGTTCGCGCATTTGCTCAATCAGCACCTTGAGTTCAACGGCTGCCTGGGTCGAGCGCTGGTCTATGGACTTTGAGCTCAAGGTGTTGGACTCGCGGTTGAACTCCTGCATCAGGAAATCGAGTCTGCGGCCGACCGGCTCTGCCAGCGCAACCACCCGCCTGGCCTCGCTCACGTGCGCGTCCAGCCGGTCCAGTTCTTCATCGACATCGATTTTTTGCGCCAGGAACGCCACTTCCTGCTCCAGCCGGCCGGGTTCCAGTGGCTGCGGCAGATCAGCAATGCGACTGAGCAACCTCTGCCTCAGCGCCATGCGGATTTCGGGCAGCCAGCCGCGCACCTGCTGCACCACGGTGCTGACGTTGTCCAGTCGCTCCACGATCAGAACCACAAGTTTTGCGCCTTCCCGGCGCCGGCTGGCGTTGAGCTCGGTAATACCCCTGGCCAGCAATTCCAGTGCAGCTTGCTGCATGGATTCGCTGTCGGGCGCGCGCTCGCTGACAATTCCCGGCCAGCGCATCAGCTGGTTCAGGTCGGCCTCCTTGCGAATCGTGCTCAAATGTTGCAGCTCCTTGTGCATATCCAGCAGGCGCTGCGCCAGGCCGGTGTTAAGCACCAATTCACTTTGGGTGGCGTCCTGGTTGCGGGTGAATCGCAAGGTCACATCGACCTTGCCGCGGCTGATCTGAGCACCCAGCATGTCCCGTATGGATGGCTCCAGTGAGCGGAACTCTTCCGGCAGGCGCAGGCCAATTTCAAGGTAGCGGTGGTTGACTGAACGCATCTCCCAGGCCAGTCGGCCAAACTCGGACTGCTGCTCGACACTGGCAAAGCCGGTCATGCTGTGAATCATCATTGAAGGTTTCCGTGGTGCATAATGGTGGGCGACGCGATCATTGTTCAGCGCACAATGGTACCGGCAAAATGCCACGGCGTCAGCGCAGCATCACTAATCCCCGTTCGGGAACCACATTACCCATTGCAAGGAAACGATTCATGAGACCCAGTGGCAGACAAGCAGACGAGCTGCGAAAAACGGTGATCACCCGTCACTATACCCGGCATGCGGAAGGCTCCGTGCTCATCCAGTGTGGTGAAACCCACGTGCTGTGTAATGCCTCGGTCGAAGAGCGGATTCCACCGTTTTTGCGTGGCAAGGGAGAAGGCTGGGTCACTGCAGAATACGGCATGTTGCCGCGTGCAACGAACAGCCGGATGGGCAGAGAGGCAGCGCGTGGCAAGCAGGGCGGGCGAACGCTGGAAATCCAGCGGTTGATCGGCCGTTCTCTCAGGGCAGTGGTCGACCGGGCCGCGCTGGGCGAGCACACCATTACCCTGGATTGCGATGTCATCCAGGCTGATGGCGGAACGCGCACAGCGGCAATTACCGGGGCATTTGTTGCCTTGTCTGACGCCTGCCGGTGGTTGTTGGACGAAAAGAAAATCAGCAGCAACCCCATTCACGGGCAAATCGCCGCCGTTTCCGTGGGAATTTGTGGCGACGTCCCGGTGCTGGACCTGGACTACGAGGAGGACTCCGCTGCAGAAACCGACATGAATGTGGTGATGAACGACGGTAATGCGTTCATTGAACTGCAGGGAACTGCCGAGGGACATGCGTTCCGTCGCGATGAGCTGGACGCCATGCTGGCCCTGGCACAATCCGGCATCACGCAACTCATGCGGCTGCAGCGCGCAGCGCTGGATGATTGAGCGCACCGTGTCGCCGGCGTTTTCCTCCAGGCCCAGGCTGGTTTTGGCCAGTGGCAATGTCGGAAAACTGCGCGAAATAAGCAGCATGGTGCAGCCCCTCGGTTGGACTGTCCTTCCCCAGAGTGATTGGAATCTGCCAGCAGCGGTGGAGGATGGCGCGACGTTTATCGAGAATGCCCTGATCAAGGCGCGGCACGCAGCCAGGCACACCGGCCTGCCGGCACTGGCGGATGATTCCGGGCTGGTGGTTGATGCTCTTGCAGGTGCGCCTGGCATCTTTTCTTCCCGGTTTGCCGGTGAACACGCGAATGACGAGGCGAACAACAGGAAATTGCTGGAAATGATGCGCGATGTTCCCGTGTCCGGGCGGACCGCAACCTTTTACTGTGCCATGGTAGTGCTCCTGCATGAGCAAGATCCCGCGCCGCTGTTGGCAACGGGCAGGTGGCCAGGAAGGATCGCAGAGACCCTGAGCGGCTCCGGCGGCTTTGGATATGACCCTTTGTTCTGGGTGGAGAGCCACGGGTGCACCTCGGCTGAACTGGAACCAGGTATCAAGAACTTGCTCAGCCACAGGGGCCAGGCAATGGCGAGCCTGCTGGCGCAACTGCAATCGGTTCAGTGCGACTGAGTTGGCCGGACATGCTCAGCCTGCCGCCGCTCTCCTTGTACGTGCACCTGCCCTGGTGCGTGAAGAAATGCCCGTACTGTGATTTCAATTCCCACGCGCTGGACGGATCGATTCCCGCTGCGGAATATGTCGATGCGCTGCTGCTGGACCTAGAGAATGACCTGCCATTGGTCTGGGGACGTCCCGTGCACAGTGTCTTTTTCGGCGGCGGGACCCCCAGCTTGTTCAGTGCGGCGGAGATCGACCGGTTTCTTGCCGGGGTAAGAAGCCGCCTGCCGCTCACGCCCGGGGCGGAAGTCACGCTGGAAGCCAATCCCGGAACCATTGAACACGACAGTTTCAGCGCTTATCGGGATGCCGGCATCAATCGCGTGTCGCTGGGCGTGCAAAGTTTCAGCGATGCAGCGCTCAAACGCATTGGCAGGATTCATGGCCGCAACGAAGTGGAAACAGCCATTGAATCGATACACCAGGCCGGGCTGGACAATTTCAACCTTGATCTCATGTTTGGCCTGCCACAACAAACTCCTGAAGAGGCGCATGAGGATGTGCGCGAGGCCCTGGAACACCATCCGGCCCATCTGTCGCATTATCAACTCACGCTGGAGCCAAACACTGCTTTCCACGCGCAACCCCCGCAACTACCGGGTGAAGATGACTGTTGGGAAATGCAGGAAGTGTGCTCCGGCCTTTTGCGCCAGCAGGGTTTTGAACAGTATGAAATTTCCGCATGGTCGCGGCCCGGGAGCTTATGTGCGCATAACCTCAACTACTGGCGCTACGGTGATTACCTTGGCATCGGCGCCGGTGCGCATGGCAAGATTACCTTTCCGGCTGAGCAGTGCATCAGGCGGTTCAGCAAGCAACGGCACCCCAAAGCCTACCTGCAGGCAAAAGAGCATGGGAACTGGCGTGCTGAAGCCCGGGAAGTGCCGGAGCGCGAGCGGGCGTTTGAATTCTTCCTGAACCAGTTGCGACTGCGCGGTGGAGTGCGTTTGAATGATTTTACCCCCCGCACCGGGTTGGACCTCGGCAGCGTGAGCGCAGCGGTTGCCGAGGCGCAACGGCGCGGCTTATTGCGGCAGCGGGGTCAGACCCTGGAGGCAACCGAACTTGGCTGGCGATTTGTCAACGACACACAAGCCCTGTTTCTCCCGGGGGATTGAAGGCGTGCTTGCAAACCAAATCGCACGCCATTAAACTGGCCGGTCTTTCGCGCTTAGAATCTGCAGGAATAGTCATGAAATCTGGCATTCATCCAAAATACCGTGAAGTAGTATTCCAGGACCTGGCTTCAGACTTCGCCACGCTGACCCGCTCGACGATCGAGACCAAGGAAACCATCAAGTGGACCGACGGGAAAGAATATCCCTTGTTCAAATTGGATGTGTCCAGTGCTTCTCATCCATTCTATACCGGTAAACACAAATTGCTGGATTCCGGTGGGCGGGTAGACAAGTTCAAAAAGCGCTACGGAAAGTAAAAATTACCGCTTCAACAAGAACCCGCGCGGGCCATGTCCGTGCGGGTTTTTTTATACCTGCTTTCTGTGCGACACTTAGCGGAGGTTACAGTGGTTCTCTGATGGCGCAGTCGTGCGACCAAAAGCTGGAACCCCGGAGAAAATGAGTGCCTGACAGAAAAGTGCTCCTGACTGATGAGTCGACCGGTAAATGCCTTGAATTGCCGGTGGTTTCCGGCACCGAAGGCGAGCCCACCCTCGATATCAAGGATCTGCAATCGACATTGGGCTATTTCACCTACGATCCCGGATTTGCTGCCACCGCTGCGTGCACCAGTGAAATTACGTTTATCGATGGCGCAAAGGGAATTCTTCGCTATCGCGGCTACCCAATCGAACAGTTGGCAGAAAAAAGCACCTTTCTTGAAGTGGCCTACCTGCTGATCAACGGGAATTTGCCGAGCGGTGCTGAATTTGCCCAGTTTGAGAATGACATCACCTATCACACCATGGTGCACGAACGGCTGAACATGTTCATATCCGGGTTCCACTACGACGCACATCCCATGGCCATGATGGCCGGGGTCGTTGGATCACTGGCGGCCTTCTACCATGACGCCATGGATGTGAATAATCCGGTTCACCGGATGTTGGCGGCAAAAAGAATGATTGCCAAGATTCCCACCATCGCTGCGGCCTGTTACCGCCACCACATGGGTCGGCCCACTGCTTACCCCAGAAATGAACTGGGTTTTTGTGAACGTTTCCTGCACATGATGTTTTCGGTCCCAACCGAGGAGTACTCGGTCAGCCCGACCGCGGCACGAGCACTGGAACTGCTGTTTATTCTGCATGCTGATCACGAGCAGAATGCCAGCACGTCCACAGTCAGGCTGGTTGGGTCTACCGGGGCGAATCCCTATGCCTGTGTCGCCGCCGGAATTTCCGCGTTGTGGGGACCAGCGCATGGCGGCGCCAATGAAGCCGTGCTTACCATGCTCAACCAAATCGGCACCACTGCGAACGTTGCAAAATTTGTTGAGAAAGCCAAGGACCGCACTAACCCGTTCCGCCTGATGGGATTTGGTCACCGTGTCTACAAGAACTACGACCCCAGGGCATCGATAATCCGTGCTGCCTGTCACGATGTGCTGGCTGAAATGGGCAGGCACGATCCCCTGATGGATCTGGCCCTGGAGCTCGAGCGTACTGCGCTTGAAGACCCCTATTTCATCGAGAAAAAGCTGTATCCCAATGTCGACTTCTATTCGGGAATTATTTACCGGGCGCTGGGCTTTCCGGTCAGTATGTTCACCGTAATGTTTGCCATTGCCCGTACCGTCGGGTGGGTTGCCCAATGGCTGGAACAATCCCAAACACCCACCAAGATCGGACGTCCGCGCCAGGTTTACAACGGACCTTTGGAACGTCGCTACACCTCACTCTCAGAGCGGGGCTGAAACTACGCGGCCGGGCTACCCGGCCGGGGCCAACAGGCATTCAACCTCGTACAGGTTGGCCCGATGTTGCGGCCTGCCGTCTAGCGGGCTGGGTGGTGGCTGGCGCAAGTCGATCCGGTTAAAAACGGCAAGCTCAACCTCAGCTCCATTTTCTTCAATGACCAATATGGGGACGGTTTTGTGGCCCCCGTCGTGCCAGCGTATTTGCCGCTGCTCCTGGTCAAAAGGTTTACCCCGGTCCAGCAGGTTCATGACCAGTTCCTCCGGGGCGTCACAAAAAACGTGCATGGCAATGCGCGAGTGTTTTCCCGCAGTCCCGTCGAGCACGGGCCCCACCAGGCGCGGGGAATAGTCGTGCAAAGAATTCATCACGGACACGGCAACCAGCCGCAAATGCTCCAGATTGCTGGCGTGCTCCTGCCCTCCGTACAGTCTTTGGTAATGTTGCAGGGCTTGCTGAACCTCAATGTTGCTTGGCAACGCGAGGCGCTGGCTGATCCCTATGCGCTCTGCCGCTTTTTTCTTGGCGGCGTGGAAATTGTGCTGCCCTTCCGTGGCAATGATGCGGGCCGCCTCGGCTGCGACTTCAAGGCGAACTTGCTTCAGTTTTCGGTCGTGGCGTGGAGGTAGCGCATCAGTAGATTTCGTACGGGTTTTCTGCTGGTGAGACATCCTGGCTCTCCGTTCCGGAATCAGCTTCCATGGGCGGCGATTTTCCCACTTCGAATATTTCCATGATTGCATTGCTGTTATCAAGTGTTGCAATCAACCCGGTTTTCGGATTGATCCTCGCTTGCGCCAGCCCGGGTGGTAATTTTGGTGGTTGGTCGGCTACGCCTTTGAGGGCTTCCCGCATGTATTCAATCCATATGGGCAGCGCTGCCCGACCGCCGACATCGTTCCGGCCAAGCGGGTCGTGGTTGTCAAAGCCGACCCAGACCGTGGTTACCAGGCTGTCGTTATACCCGGAAAACCAGGCATCGCGTTGCTCGTTGGTCGTGCCGGTTTTGCCGGCCAGATCGCTGCGCCCCAGCTCCATGGCGCGTGCCCCGGTG